>Ga0210017_1005213_pt1 | contig 10490 bp, 9 predicted proteins | sample CryGeyCG2014_020_FD_183966 | JGI IMG/M metagenome (GOLD analysis project Ga0210017, IMG submission 183966) | Groundwater microbial communities from aquifer - Crystal Geyser CG08_land_8/20/14_0.20 (SPAdes) (version 2) | ecosystem: Environmental > Aquatic > Deep subsurface > Groundwater | place... | reverse complement strand
GGGGCAAAACCAGTTTTTGTAGATATCGAACCGAAAACCTTCAACATCAACCCAAACTTAGTACTTAAGTACTTAAGCACTTTAAGAACCAAGAAGAGGCCGAAGGCCATCCTTCCCGTTCATCTTTTTGGTCAAATGGCGGATATGGATGAAATTATGAGGATTGCAAGAAAATACAAGTTATATGTAATAGAAGACGCCGCCCAGGCAATCGGAGCAGAATATAAAGGCAAAAAAGCAGGCACAGCGGGGGATTTAGGATGTTTTAGTTTCTTTCCTTCAAAAAACTTGGGGGCCTACGGCGATGGGGGAATGGTCACAACTGATAACCAAGAATTAGCAGATAAGATAAAGCTTTTACGGAATCATGGCTCTTCTCCCAAAGAAAAATATTTAAATTTGATTTTAGGAACAAATTCAAGACTAGATGCAATCCAGGCGGCAATTTTGAGAGTAAAGTTAAAATATTTATCGGAGTGGAGTAAAAAGCGAGCCGGAAAAGCCTCCCGCTATACTTACCAGCTTAGCAAGCTTAAGCACTTAAGTACTCCATTTACGGCCCCTGGCCGTACCCACATTTTCCATCAATATACCGTTAGAGTTGATAAGCAAGTAAGAAATAAGCTAATAAGTTATCTAAAAGAGCAGGACATTCCGGCAATGATTTATTACCCTCTACCTCTACATTTACAGCCGGCTTTCAAATATCTTGGCTACAAAAGAGGCGACTTCCCTGAAGCTGAAAAAGCGGCAAAAGAGGTAATTTCTTTACCTATCTTCCCGGAATTAAAGAAAAAAGAGCAAGATTTGATAATAAAGAGAATTAAAGAATTTTATGAAAAAAAAGCTTAAAATTTTAACTATTGTTGGAGCAAGACCAAACTTCATCAAAGTCGCCCCATTAATCGAAGAAATAGGACGAGTCAATAAACTTAAGTACTTACGCGCTTACCCACTTAAGTACCGTTTAGTTCATACCGGTCAGCATTACGACTATGAGATGTCGCAGGTTTTTTTTCAAGAATTAAAAATTCCCAAGCCGGATTACAATTTAGGAGTTGGTTCGGGAAGCCATGCTTGGCAGACAGCCAAGGTTATGGAAAAACTGGAGCCGGTTATTTTAAAAGAAAAACCAAATTTGGTAATTGTGGTTGGCGATGTCAATTCCACTTTAGCCGGCGCCTTGACAGCGGCAAAGCTACACATCCCGGTTGCTCACATTGAGGCAGGATTAAGAAGTTATGATAAAACCATGCCGGAAGAAATAAATCGTCTTTTAGCTGATCATCTTTCTGATTTTCTTTTTTGCCCAACAAAAACAGCTATAGAAAATCTTAAGAAAGAAGGAATTACAAAGGGTGTTTACAATGTCGGCGATATAATGTACGACACTTTTTTAAATTCAAAATTCAAAATTCAAAATTCAAAATTATTGAAAAAATTAGGATTAAAACCAAAAAATTATTTACTTTTCACTCTTCATCGACCGGCAAACGTTGATAATCTCGAAAATCTAAAGAAAATTCTTGAAGTAATTCAAGAAAGTGGCGAAAAAGTAATTTTTCCAGTTCACCCCCGGACTAGAAACCAACTAAAAAAATTAAAATTGAAAATTGAAAATTGTAAATTGGAAATTATAGCCCCGGTGGGCTATTTAGATATGCTTTGTCTCGAAAAAAACGCCAAGAAAATCCTTACCGATTCCGGCGGCGTTCAAAAAGAGGCTTATTGGTTAAAAGTTCCCTGTATTACTCTGCGGGGTAAAACAGAATGGGTAGAAACCGTAAAAAGCGGCTGGAATATTTTGGTGAGGGCAGATAAAGAAAAAATTAAAAAAGCTATAAAAAGTTTTTCACCAAATGGAAAACAGTACGACTATTTTGGTGACGGGAAAACCGCTCAAAAAATCGTAAAAATTTTATTAAAACAGTGAAGTTCAAATTAAGGCCTATATTTAAAGATATCTCTTTGACATTCATTACTCAAGCAATTACTCTGTTGGCTTTCTTTTTGATTTACAGATTAATTGCTAAAAATTTTGGGCCGGAAGGTGTCGGTGAATATTCATTAGTGAAAAGAGTAATTGGATTTCTACAACCACTTTTACTTTTAGGATTAGGTATTGGTATTCCGCGATATATTGCGATGGCTCATGATGAAAAACAAAGAAGCAATTATATAAAAGCAGGGGGATTAGTAGTAGGAATTTTTACTTTTATTTTTTTAATTTTTATAAATTTATTTAAAGGTTATTTTGCTAAAATATTCTTTGGTACTACTGATTTTACTAATTTGGTTTTACCTTTTTCGCTTTTCTTAGCAGGTTTGACTTTACATGCTTTAGTCTATTCTTATTTCCGAGGCAGATTATTTGTAAAAACTTTTAATCTTCTTCAAATAATGAATTTGGCTTTAGTTCCAATTGGAGTCCTTATTTTTTATAAAAATATTACTATTGAAAGGCTAATAACTTTAATTGGAATTACCATTTTTTTAATTGCTCTTTTTTTCTCTTTGGTTTTTATTAAAGAATTTTTTACCTATGTTAAAAAATGGCAATTTAAAAATTCATTAAAGGAATTATTTCGTTATTCTCTTCCTCGAGTTTCTGGCAGCTTTGCTCATGCTGGACTTTTATCTCTGGGACCCATTTTTGCTGCTCATTTTGCTTCTATTCAAGAAGTAGGTTATCTTTCAGTAAGCCAAAGTTTATTAATTACAATAGGAGCAATGGTTACCCCTTTGGGTTTAGTTCTTCTTCCAAAAGTTAGTAATCTCATTGCTCAACAAAGAGAAAATGAAATAAAAGAAAATTTAAATTTTCTAATCGGTGCTATAATTCAGTGTTCATTTTTCGCCAGTTTTCAATTAATAATATTTGCCGATGTTATAATAAAATATTGGTTAGGCCCAGATTTCATTAATGCTGTTCCCATAATGCAGATAGTATTTTCCTCTATAATTTTTTATCTTTTTTACGGGGCCATGGAAAGTATTTTAGATGCTCTCAAAGTTAAGCCGATAAATACAATAAATCTCTTTATATCTTTAGGGGTATTTCTATTTACCGCTGGAGTTTTATTATTTTTAGTAAAATCCCTATCTCCTATAATAAACTTGGGTCTAGCCCTAGCTACTGGAATTTGGTGTCTTGGGATTTTAACTTATGCATCCATTAGGAAAATTTATTCTGAAAAATTTTCAAGAGATTTAAAGTATATTTGGATAGCCCTGGGTATTAATATTTTATTAGGAGGAATAGCAATATTAATGAAACCATTAATGCTTTCAAAATTTTATTATTTAATTATTTTTGAAATTTTCATGGCGATAATTTATTTGGTAATTTTGTGGTTGTTAAAAACAGATTGGTTAAGACAGATTCCGAAAAAGATCTTGTTAGAAGAAATAGTCAATAAATAAAATATATGCAGATGGAGGCTGTAAAAATTAATAATTCCTCAATCTTCTCTTCCTCTATTATTTTAATTTCAATTATTGCTCTTGCAATATATTTTTTGAGTCAATATCCAGAGGCTTGGATTATAATAGTTGGAATAATAATCTTTTGGACCTCTTTTTTCTTGATGCATATTTTAGTTGGTTTGAATTTGTTCAGAATAACAATCCCCTCATTTTTTTGGTTTCTTTATCTGATTACAATATTTTTTCCAGCCTTCTATTGGTTCTTTAAAAAACCAGACCCTTTTAGATACACATTTCTTTTTTCAGTAGAAAGTGTTTTGATAACTATTCCGCTAGGCATTTTACTTGCGAATATATTATTCTTCTTTAAGAAAAGTGAAATTAAAAGCTATTTTGAGATTCCAACACAGCAGAAAAAGCCGCTACACATTCGTTATCTACTCATTTACATAACTGTTCTATTTGTAGCAATAGGCTTTATGCTTTCGTATATCGCGGAAGTCAAAACTATCCCCCTATTTTATATGTTTGCGCATCCGGGAGAAAGTATGATATTGGCTCAATTAAGAGACGTATCGTTTAAAGTGTTGGATTCCCCCTTTAGGTTTGCATATCATCTTTTAAGAGACTTTCTTTATCCAGTTCTGATAATGTTCGCATTTGGTTGTTATCTATATAGTCGTCAACGAAAATGGTTATCCTTGTTTTTAGGAACGCTTGCTATCGGTCTTTTATATGCCTCTTTCACGCTCGCGAGATTACCACCCGCTGCTATCTTTTTTCTCATATTTCTTTTTTTATATCTATTTTATGGTGGGAAACCCAACAAAATAATAACTTTATTTCTATTGTTTTTATTTCTTGTATTTCCTATCGTTGTTTTATTATTTTCTCAGACCGGGGCAAGCGTTATTTATGCAGTGAAAACAACATTTGAGAGGATATTTTTAGCCCCGGCCAACATTCTTTATTATTATTATGAAATAATTCCAGACAGAATTGATTTTTTATATGGAGCAACAATGGGAAAATTAGCTTATTTCTTTGGCCAAGAATATTTTAATATTGGAAACTTCGTATCCAGATATATTAACCCTTCATCTAAAATAGAAACCGGAAGTGCCAATGTGGCATTCATTGGAGAATTGTATGCAAATTTTGGTATATTTGGAGTTTTATTTGGAGGCATTATAACAGGCATTATAATGCAAGCAATAAATATATATCTTATAAGAAGAAGGAAAACAATTTTTAATATTTCTGTTTTTGCCTTCCTTCTATACGAGTTTGGATTATTAACCATATTGCCCCTAACATCAGTCTTGATATTTTCAGGAGTACCTATTTTATTATTTCTCCTCTTATTTAGTCCCAGGGGATATAAAAAACCTATTCAAGCAAAAACTAATCGGGTAATATTTAGGAATGATTATTTAAAAGAATATGCAAAAAAAGATTTTTCTTATTAGTGGATTCTCTGATATTGAGATTGCAGGGAATCAATCAATGAAAAACGGGATTAAATACCTATCAGAATTTGGCTACAAGATTTTTGTGTTTTCATTTTTCCCAAAAGATTACCCGAATTTACAAAATCCAAAGAGTACTTTCAGTTCTAATGTAGAGTTTCATAGGGCTCCGAGTATTTTATCATCTATACTTTACTTTGGAAAAAAAATGAAGGATTTTCTTGGAAAAGATAACAAAGATGAGGAACGGATTAAAATCAACCAGATAGTAGAATACTACGCTGGATATAATTTTTTAACTAGAATTCTTTATATTATTGCTTTGTTTTTTTTCTATCTCCCAATTGAATTATTAAGAGTTTTTGTTTATTGCCTTAAAGAAAAGCCAGATATTTTTTATGGTGTTAACTGGCAAGGTGCCATTGCGGCTAGTTTATTAGGTGTAATTTGTAGGAAACCAGTTATTACTAGATTTCACGGGACAACACTTAAACCAGAAGGCTTAAGAAAACTCAAACAAAAAATTTTGCTTTTAGATGAAATCCTTGCTCTTAAATCTCCAACTAGTGCTGTTGTCATGTTAGATGATGGAACAAAAGGAGACCAAGTTCTTAGATTGCTCAACGTGCCAGAAAATAAAATTTATTTTTGGAGGAACGGAATAGACGTAGACGATCTTATGTTAGTCAATAATTGGCTGCCAGATGTCTTTAAGCAAGAGTTAGGCCTGGCAAAGAAAAAGATAATTTTAATGATTTCTAGATTAGCTAGGTGGAAGAGAGTGGATAGAGGGATTTATTGTATTTATAAATTAGTTAAAGAATATAAAATAAAAAATATTGTTCTGCTTATATTAGGAGAAGGGCCGGAGAGAAAATTCTTGGAGGAGTTAGTAGAAAAGCTTGGAGTGAGAGAGTGCATCCAGTTTTTAGGGGCAGTTCCTCATAAAGAAATAGCAAAATATTATTCTATTGGGGATATTTTTATGAGTCTTTATGATATTACTAACTTGGGCAACCCATTGTTAGAGGCGTTGTATTTTGGTCTTCCTATTATTACCGTAGATGATGGTAGCACATATCGACTTTTAGAAAATGGATACAATTCTTTTCTTGTGAAGCTTAATTCTCTTGAGAAAGAACTCCCCTTAATAGTAAAATTGTTGTTAGAGAATGATGGTTTAAGGGAAAAAGTGAGGCAAAACTCTATTAAGACATTTCAGCGAAAGGTGCTCACGTGGAAGAAAAGAATGCTCTTAGAAGATGAACTTATCAAAAGGCTTCTCAAAGAAAAAAATGACTGACTTTAAAAAATATTCCGAAAATTTCCTTAATCTTTATACTGACGAAACTCCTGAAATTTTATTGAAATTTTTTGATAAAAATAAACTTAACCTTTCAGTTCTTGATTTGGGTTGTGGAGACGGAGCTTTACTTATGTTTTTATATCATAAGGGTTATTTGAAAAATGCAAAAAGAATAGTTGGTGTAGATTTATCATTAGAAAGGCTTAAAAGGATAAGATCTCAAAAAATTCTCTCAATACAGTTAATTTGTTCGGATGCTTGCAGTGTCAAACAATTAGATGATAACAGTTTTGATTATATTTTTAATACACAAGTAATTGAACATGTTCCCGATGATAAAGTATTGCTCGTTGAAATACGCCGTCTTTTGAAAAAAAATGGAATTTTATATATATCTTCAGTTGTAAAAAGAAGATATGGATGGTATGTTCACCGTAATAATGGCAGATGGGTTCTCGATCCTACTCACGTGAGAGAGTATTCTTCGGAGAAAGAGTTTGTTTCTAGAGTGCGATCCGCGGGATTCAAGATATTAGAATCAAAAATAACACAGTACAAGTTTATACCAATAGAGTTTTTTGTAAGAAGAATTTATTTCCCAATTTTTAAACCTCAAAATATAAATTCATTTTTCCTTAGACATAAAATCTTAAATAAGTTAAGACTAATAAAAATTCCTGTCATTGGGTACTATACTATTGAAGTAGTGGCTGAAAAATAAACAAGAAACATATAGATGGCTACACAGGAAAAAATAATTATTACCACTATTATCCCTTGTAGAAATGAAGAAGAATATATTGGAAAATGCCTTGATTCTATCATTGCAAATGACTATCCAAAGGATCGACTGGAGGTTTTTGTGGTGGACGGTATAAGTGAAGATAGAACAAGAGAGATTGTCAGAAATTATGTCCAAAAGTATTCATTCATTAAGCTTTTGGATAATCCAAAAAAGATTATTCCTGCTGCGATGAATATAGGAATTCAAAACGCGAAAGGAGAAATCATTATGAAAATAGATGCCCATAGTTCTTATGAAGAGCACTATATATCAAAATGTGTGAAATATTTATACGAATATAACGCTGATAATGTTGGGGGTATGATAAAGATGGTCCCAAGAAAAAATACCATTTTAGGAAAATCTATTACGCTCTGCTTATCCAGTCCATTTGGGGTAGGAAATTCTTATTTTCGTATAGGTTCCAAAAACCCAATATGGGCAGATACTGCTTTTAGCGGCTGCTACCGGAAAGAAGTTTTTGATAGGATTGGTCTTTATGATGAAAATATTGCCAGAAGTGAAGACATGGCTATTAATTCAAAATTAAAAAAATCGAGAGGGAAAATACTTTTAGTTCCTGATATTGTAAGCTATTACTATACCAGATCAGATTTTAGCGAGTTTTGTAAACACAATTTTGACAATGGTCTCTGGGTTACTTATCCCCTGAAGTTTGGTAGAGTTCTTTTTTCCTGGAGACATCTGGTCCCTCTTGCATTTGTGTTAAGTTTAATAGGCCTAACCGCATTATCAGTCTTCTCTCTAATTTTTTTATGGTTACTTCTGGGCATAGTAGGTCTGTATCTTTTAATTAATATTTATTTTTCTATTCAAATCGCTTTTAAAGAGAAAGACTGGAAATATCTCTTTGTGATGCCAATCATCTTTGCTGCCCTTCATCTTATTTATGGCCTAGGTTCAATCTGGGGATTAATAAAACTAATAATATAATTGTGGAAGAAAGAAAAGAAAAAGAAATTGAATATTACAATAAAAGGGCTGAAGAATGGTTGAAGGAGAAAGGAGAAAAAGAGCTTAGAACTGATTTCGAAGGATTCAATCCTAATTTACTCTCCAGTTATGCTTTTTGTTATAAAATATTAAAAAATCATTGCCAAAACAAAAGAGTTTTAGATTATGGTTGTGGCAATGGCGTTCATGCTATTCCTTTGGCAAAAATGGGAGCAAAAAAAGTGATTGGAATTGATTTGTCAGAAAAATCTCTAGAGACTGCCAGAGGAAGGGTGAGGAAAGAAGGTTTGGAAGAAAAAATTGAATTTCTGAAGATGGATTGTGAAAAAATGGAATTTCCCGAGAATTTTTTTGATATTATTTTTGACGGCGGAACTTTTTCTTCTTTAGACCTAAAGAAGGCCCTATCGGAATTGGCTAAGGTTTTAAAGCCCGACGGTATTTTAATCGGCATTGAAACTTTTGGACATAATCCCTTTACCAATTTGAAAAGAAAACTTAATAAATTGACGGGAAAGAGAACAGAATGGGCGGCAGAACATATTTTAAAGACGGAAGATTTAGAAACGGTAAAAGATTATTTTAACAAAGTTGAGGTTAATTTCTTTCATTTAATTTCTTGGATAACTTTTCCATTCTTGGGTTTTCCTGAAGCCAAAATTTTATTAAAAATATCGGAAGTTTTCGACAAAATTTTATTGAAAATTCCATTATTGAGAAAATACGCCTTTAAGGTAGTTTTTGTTTTTTCTAATCCAAAAAAACAAATATGTTAAAAAGGTTCTTCGATATTATAGTTTCTTTTTTGGGGTTGATTATTGTTTCTCCTATTTTAGGCGTGATTGCGATTTTAATAAAAATTAGCTCTCCGGGACCTGTTTTTTATAGAGGAACAAGGATTGGTAGATCCGGAAAATCTTTTAAAATTTTTAAATTTAGGACAATGGTTGTTGATGCTGAAAAAACTAGAATTTGGTCCACCTCGGTTAATGACCCCCGGCTTACTAAAATTGGGAAATTCCTAAGAAAATATCAAATTGATGAATTGCCCCAGCTTATCAATGTAGTCAAAGGGGAAATGAGCTTGGTTGGCCCGAGGCCACAGGTTCCCTGGGCAGTAGAATTATACAACGAAGAAGAAAAAACCCTTTTAAACCTTCGGCCTGGGATGACCGATTGGGCATCTCTTTGGAATTTTCATGAGGGAGAGATTTTAAAAGGTAGTAAAGATGCGGACAAGGACTATTTGGAAAAGATTCATCCAGAAAAAATGAGATTGGCATTAGAGTATGCACGACATCACTCATTTTGGATTGATCTCAAAATAATTTTTAAAACTATCATAGCTGTCTTTTTTAGATAGGTTTTTAAAAAATGGATTACACTAAAATTTCAAAAGATATCCGAAAAAAAATATTAAAGATGATGTACGAATCTCAGACCTCTCATATTGGTTCTTGTTTGAGTTGCGTTGAAATTTTAACCATACTTTATTTTAGAATTTTGAAAATCGATCCTAAAAATCCCTTGACTGAAAAAAGAGATAGATTTATTTTAAGCAAAGGGCATGGGGCAGCAGCTTTATATGCTACTCTTGGTCAGAGAGGTTTTTTCCCAGAGAAAATTTTAGATACCTATTGTCAAGACGGGGGAAAGTTACCTGGCCACTCTACCCGAAATTGTGTTTCCGGGGTGGAAGTTTCGACAGGTTCCCTGGGTCACGGTCTTCCTATGGGAGTAGGGATGGCAGTGGCTGCTAAAAATGATGGGAAAGATTACAGAATTTTTGTTTTGATGTCAGATGGTGAATGCGAAGAAGGTTCAGTTTGGGAAGCAGCAATGTTTGCAACTCATCACAAATTAGATAACTTAATTGGAATTATTGATTATAATAAGCTCCAGGCTTTTGGCAGGACTAATGAAATAATGGCTTTGGAACCTTTAAAAGATAAATGGTCTGCTTTTGGTTGGGAGGTAAAGGAAGTAAATGGCCATAATTTTTCTGATATGGAAAAAGCTCTCTCAAAAATTCCCTTTAAAAAAGGAAAACCAAGTTTACTCATTGCCCATACTATAAAAGGCAAGGGAATTTCTTTTATGGAAGACAAATTGGAATGGCATTATAAAAATTTAACCGAGGGGGAGTATGAATTAGCTTTAAAAGAATTAGGTTAACTGCTTTTTATGAGAACAGCATTTATTAATACCCTAACTGAATTGGCCGAAAAAGATAAAAAAATTTATCTTTTGACTGGAGATCTAGGCTTCTCGGTTTTTGAAAACTTCGCCCAAAGATTTCCGGAAAGATTTTTAAATTGCGGAGTAGCTGAACAAAACATGATGGGAGTGGCAGCTGGGTTAGCTTTAAGCGGAAAGAAACCCTATGTTTATTCAATCATCCCCTTTGTCACAATGAGATGCCTCGAACAGATTAGAAATGACGTTTGTTATCAAAATTTAGATGTAAAAATAATTGGAGTGGGAGCCGGCTTTTCTTATGGCCCTTTGGGAGCCACTCATCACGCTATTG
>Ga0210017_1005209_pt1 | contig 10496 bp, 14 predicted proteins | sample CryGeyCG2014_020_FD_183966 | JGI IMG/M metagenome (GOLD analysis project Ga0210017, IMG submission 183966) | Groundwater microbial communities from aquifer - Crystal Geyser CG08_land_8/20/14_0.20 (SPAdes) (version 2) | ecosystem: Environmental > Aquatic > Deep subsurface > Groundwater | place... | reverse complement strand
TTCCACAGATTATTTGGGTGAGCATTCTAAATCCTTTACCCAAAATCATTTTTCTTAAAAAGGGCTGAGGAGGATCCAAAGTCGCCCCTTTTATATCCCTTGAGCCAATGACAACATCGTATCCTTTTTTAAATTCCGGCCACATTTTTTCCACCTGATCGATTGAAGTAGAATTATCAGCATCGCTAAAAAGTCGGTATTCTCCTTTTGCCTCCAGCATTCCCAGCCGGACTCCATAACCTTTACCGTAGTTCTCTTTTTTGTCAATCAGCCTCAAATTTGCAATTTGCGACTTCAAGTTCCCGACAACTTCCACCGTCTTATCTTTTGACCCGTCGCTCACCACAATGATTTCATAATTATAATTTTGCTTTTTCAGGTATTTATCAATTTCAGCCAAAGTTTTTGGCAACCGTTTTTCCTCATTATAAGCAGGAATTATTACCGAAAGGTAAATTTCGTTTGTCATTAGATTATTTTACCCCATTAAAATTTAAAATCAATAAAGAAATAAAAACAATGGTAATTGCCATCGGTTTTTAACTATTTATAAATCGTAAGCGATCGCTTACGATTTATAAATAGTTAAGTTATTACAAGCCTACCCCGAGGTTTTTCAATTTTGACGGCCGGTGCCTTGAAAACTTGGTTGCCGAGCAAAAAGCGTTACGCTTCACCATACGATGTACCATATATTAAATATTATTATATTTTAACATAAAAAAATATAAAACAAAAAAGGGTACCGGTTAACTGGACCCTATTCGTTCAAAAAACAGGACTTGTCCCCATTTTTTTACTCTATTTTTACTTAGCTATTTCAATTCTGTCAAGACCTGGCAGCCGGTTTTTGTTACCGCCATCATATGCTCAAAATGAGCCGATAAAGAATTGTCAACAGTAACAAAAGAAAAACCATCTTTGCCTTTTTTTATTTTCCAATCCCCCATTGTAACCATCGGCTCCAGGCAAAAAACCATTCCTTCTTTAATTTCCGGACCTGAATGCCTTTTGCCGTAATTCAAAATTTTGGGATCTTCGTGAAGCTCTCTGCCAATTCCGTGACCGCAAAGATCGCGAATGACATTAAAACCTTGCGACTCAACATATCTCTGAATGGTATTTCCGATATCACCAAAAGTATTTCCCGGTCTTACCTTTTTAATTCCTCTTTTTAAGGCTTTTTTGGTTACCCGAATCAATCTCGCTGCTTCAGGATCAACTTTCCCAACCCTAGTCCGACCCGCGGACGGGTTTAGGACCGGAACTGTTACCGCCATATCGGAATGATAATCTTTATATTCCATCCCGGTATCTAAAGACAAAATATCTCCTTCCTTCAAAACCCTATTTGAAGGTATAGCATGAACTATTTCTTCGTTTATTGAGGTGCAAAGGCAGGCGGGATACCCTTCAAGTCCTTTAAAAGAACATTTTCCTCCAGATTTTAAAATCAGGGCCTCGGCGAGCCCGTTTAATTCTTTAGTGGCAATTCCCGGTCTAACTGCTTTCACGAGTTCTTTCATAATTTTTGCCAGGATTTTACCGCCCTCAGCCATTATTGCAATTTCTTTCGGAGTTTTTATCGAAGTCATTTTATTACTTTTAAAATTTCCCCAAATACTTCGGCTACCGAACCCGAACCGGAAACCTCTTTTACTTTTAAGCCTCGCTTTTTGAAATAATCAATCAAAGGATAAGTTCTTTCTCTGTATTCTTTTAATCTTACCTTAATAGTTTCCGGATCATCCAAACCCTCTCTTCTTGCCAGTCTTGAACTATCCAGAGGACATTTGGTCAAACCAACAGTCTCCTCGTTATAAATAATCGGGTGGCGCATTAATTCACAGATTCTGCGATGGCTATTTCTAAAAATCGATTCTTCGGCGCTTAATTTAATTAAAACCACTTTGATATTTTCTTTCCCGTACAATTTCTCCAAAAATGGCATAATTTCTTTCCCTTCATATAAAGTTCTGGGAGAGCCAGCTAAAACCATAGATTCACCCATCTTAAATATTTCTTTTATCTTATCCTTGATTAAATAAGAAACGAAGGGCGGGCTGCACAAAATTCCTTCTCCCCATAATTTTTTTTCCTTTTCAAAAAAATATTTTTTGTCCCCAACTTTAATAAATTTTCCTTTATTTCCCTCTTTAAATTTCTCTTCTAAAATTTTACTGGTTTCCAGATAGTAAAGGCTTAATTTATCAGCTAAAAGATTGGACTGGGTTCCCTTCCCGGCCCCCGGCGGCCCAATAAAAATTACAACTTGTTTCATAATAGATTTAAGATTAAAGATTTAAGATTAAGGTTGATTAAAGAACTCACAACTTAAATCTTACAACTTACAACTTAGAAGGTTTCATATTCTCTCATTTGTAATTGGGCATTAATTTGACGCATTGTCTCCAATACAACGGAAACCATAATCAGCAAAGCAGTCCCTCCCACAAAAAAGGTGAAAACGGTCACTCCGGTTATCCCTCCCACAACGGAAGGCATAACGGCAATAGTTCCCAAAAATAATGCTCCAATTACTAAAACTCTGTTTAAAATATAATGAATAAAATTAGCGGTTGAGGACCCCGGCCTAATTCCGGGGACAAATCCTCCCATTTTTTGAAGATTGGTAGCTATAGCTTTTGGGTCAAAGGTAACGGCAGTATAAAAAAAAGTAAAAAGGACAACTAAAATGAAATAGAATACTCCATAAAACCAGGGGTTTTGAAAAAGGGCAGAAATGGTTTGGGCGGCTCCGCCAACCCAACCTCCGGCTCCTGACAAAAAGTTAGCGACCATGCCCGGAAAAAGCATAATTGATAAAGCAAAAATAATGGGAATTACTCCGGCCGGATTAACATTAAGGGGTAAATAAGTAGAAACTCCGCCATACATTTTCATCCCCCTCACTCTTTTAGCGTAAGAAACCGGAATATTTCTTCGGCCTTCATTAATTAAAACTACTCCGGCAATAATAATCAGAGCCATTGCCACAAAAAGCAAATAGGCAGGAAGCTGACCGGGATCCCATTTAATCAAAACTTCCCGGATATTAACCGGAAATCGAGCTACAATCCCGGCAAAAATCAAAAGAGAGACCCCATTACCAATTCCTTTTTCCGAAATCAACTCTCCCAACCACATTAAAAATACTGTTCCGGCAGCAATGGTAACAATAGCAGACAGCATCGTCGCAGAAGAAAGAACTCCAATCGCCCCCTGTCTCTGCAAAAGAGTTAGCATTCCATACCCCTGAAGCATGGCAAAGGGAATAGTTAGTATCCTTCCATATTGATTGAATTTCTGACGGCCGGCCTCTCCTTCTTCTTTATAGATCCTCTCTAACTGAGGAAAAATCATAGTTAATAACTGCATAATAATTACAGCCGTAATATAGGGTCCTAATCCCAGCATTATAATAGAAAGATTCTCCAGGGTTCCACCGGTGAACATATTTAAAAGACCGAACATCTGAAATTGTTCAAAGAATTGTTTAAGATTTTCAATATCAATCCCGGGCATGGGGATATTAGCCATTACACGAAAAACTACCAGCATTGCCAGGACAAACAGAATTTTATTCCGCAAATCTTGAATTTTAAAAATTTGAATAATTTTGTGATACCACATAAAATCTTGAAGCGTAAAGCCTGAAACGTGAAACAAGAAACGTGAAGCGTTATTAAAAATTCAGGTTTCAGGTTTCCCCAGGCCGTCTGCTGGAGCAACCAGCGGGGCAGGCAGGTTTCAGGTTTCAAGAAATGGTGCCGCCGGCTTTCTCGATCTTTTTTTTGGCACTTTTCGATATTTGGCAGCCTTCTATTATCAGAACTTTAGTTATTTTTCCTTCCCCCAAAATCTTAACCAGGGGAATTCTTCCTTTTATTTTACGAACTATTCTTCTCTCAAGCAATATCTCAGGAGTAACTTTCTCCCCAGCGTTAAATTTCTTTTCCAGAATATCTAAATTCACAATCGCAATTTTTAATTTTTCATTTTTAATTTTTAATTTTTGTCTGTATCCCCTCAATTTAGGATATTTTTTAATCAGCTCTCGAATAACCGGCTGAAATCTATGACCGGCTCTGGATTTCTGACCCTTCTGGCCTCGACCGGAATAAGTGCCGCGTTTACCGCCGCGGCCTACTCTTTTTCTCGGTTTTTTCTTGTGGATTGGTTTAAGTTCGTGTAATTGCATAAAAAGAATGAAAAGTGAAAAATGACAAATTCAAAATTACAGTTCAAAATTAAAAATTGATATTAAAAACTTGGAATTTTAAATTTTAATTTTTCATTTGGCATTTTGAATTTTTAATTTTTTAAGGGCTTTAATAGTTGCCTGAGCATTATTCAGCTTATTTCCGGTTCTTCCTAAAATCTTTGAAGAAATATTTTTAATCCCGGCTAAATTGCAAATAATTCTTACCGTACCTCCTGCCACCAATCCCCTTCCCTTTCTCTGGGGTCTAAGTAAAACTTTAGCCGCGCCAAATTTGGAAATAACTTCATGGGGAATCGAATCCTCCACTATCGAAATTTCAATTATGTATTTCTTAGAGAGTCTGGTTGCTTTTTCTATTGCCATTTGAACGTCCTGACCGGTAGCTACCCCAACTCCAATTTTTCCAGCCCTGTTGCCGCTTACAACTACTGCCCGAAATCTCATTCTTCTTCCTCCGGCTCGGGTATGTGAAACTCTTGCCAAATCTAACAATTTGGATTCGAATTCTTCTTTTGGCTTTTCAAATTTTGGTGATCTTTCTCTTGGCATCGTTAAAATAGAAAGTAGAAATTAGTTAATAGAAAAGAGGTTCTTAGACAATGGCTTGCCCGAAGGGCAAACATTCAAGGTTCTGGCAAAGCCAGGTTCTTAGACAATGGCTTGCCCGAAGGGCAAACATTCAAGGTTCTAGCAAAGCCAGGTTCTTATAACTATTTTCTAATTTCAAAACCTTAGCCCTCCCTCTCTCGCTCCCTCGGCAAGTGCTTTTATTCGCCCGTGATATTTATATCCTCCTCGGTCAAACACTACTTCTTTTATTTTCTCTTTAAGAGCTTTTTCGGCAATCAACTTTCCAACTTCATAAGCAACTACTACTTTTCCCGTTAATGATTTTTGATTTTCTTTTATTTTTTTCTTTTTGACTTCCTTGCCCCCACACCAAATTTTGGTGTGGGGGTGAAGTTTTTGTCTTGACGGCTGGGGGATGGTTTTTGATTTCTTAAACTCTTGGTCACCCGAGCTTAAAATGGTTTTTCCCTTTTCGTCATCAACCAGTTGGGCATAAATATGTTTATTTGACCTAAAGACGCAAAGCCGCGGAACTTTACTGGTACCAAAAACCTTAGCTCTTACCTTTTTATGGCGTCTATATCGTTTTTTTTGTTTTTCTAACACACTTCTTGAAACTTAAAACATGAAACATGAAACATAATAAAATCTTTTGGTTTCAAGCTTCAGGTTTCAGGCTTCATGATTTTAGCCGGTGGTTCCCACCACTTTCTTTCCTGCTTTCCTTCTAATAACCTCATCTATATATTTTATTCCTTTCCCTTTGTAGGGTTCGGGTTTTTTTGCATTCCTTATTTTTGCGGCAACTTCTCCTACCAATTGTTTATCCATCCCCGAAACCGTAATAATATTTTTTTCTACCGAAAAATTTATACCCGGGGGACAAATTATTTTAACCGGATGGGTAAACCCAATTTCTAATACTAAATAATTTTCCTCTAATTTAGCCCTGAAACCAATACCTGTTATTTCTAATTTTTTTTCGTAGCCGTCGGTCACTCCTTTTACCAGATTAGCAATAAGGGCTCTGGTTAATCCCCAGAAAGCTTTGATTCGCTTGTCCGCCAAACCCCGCCTCTTCTGAAGAAGGGGCGGAATGGGCGGGTGAACCCGCTTAAATTGCTTGTCTCGTTGGGATTTCGAGGTTCTCCCTGCCGGACTTACTAAAATTTGATTGTCTTTTACCTCAACTTTAATTTCGGGCAGAACCTCTTGAGAAAGTTCGCCTTTGGGACCCTTGACCACAACTTTCTGACCTTCTATTTTGACTTCAACACCTTCCGGTATTAAAATGGGTTTTTTACCTATACGAGACATAATAAAACATTAAGCAAGGGAAGTAATTTTTGGGAAAAATCCCCCAGCGAATTGGCTTGGTTCCCGCCCTCTATGCATATGTAACAATTCATTTAGCTTAGAGGGCGGGACAATTCGCGAGTAGCAGCGATTTTTCGCTGGGAAAAATCGCGTGTCCCAAAAATTAGCTTCCCGAGCGACTCACCATATTTCACAAATTATTTCCCCTCCTAATTTCTGCTTCTTTGCCTCCCTATCGGTCATCAGCCCCTTCGAGGTAGAAATAATAGTTTTTCCGTAACCGCCTTTTACTCGTTTAATCTCTCGCCTTTTTTTATAAATCCTTTGACCTGGCTTTGAAATTCTTTTTAAACCAGAAATAACTGGAGCCCCGCTATCATACTTTAAGATAATCTCAATTTTTTTTCTTGTCTTCTTGCCTTGTTTTCCAACTTTTTTCAAAAATCCTTCTTTTTCTAAAACCTTGGCAATTTCATATTTTAAATTAGAAAAGGGAACATTAACTGTTTCTTTTCTCACAGCTTGAGCATTTCTTATTATTGTTAACATGTCGGAAATTGGATCCATAGAAAATTATCGCGTTTTACCAAGATGATTTTTTTACTCCGGGTATCAAACCCTTATTTGCCATTTCTCGAAAACAAATCCGGCAAAGCCCAAATTTTCGCATATATCCTCTTTTTCTCCCACAGCTGAAACAACGTCGAACAATTCGACTTGAATACTTTGGTTTTTTCTTAGATTTTGCAATTTGGGCCTCGGTAGCCACGTTCTTTCGCTCGCCTCTCCCGATAAAGTCGGGATTCGGCTCGCTCAATCAAATTAAAAATTAAAAGTGAAAAGTGTAAAAATAATAAGTTTAAATTTAGCTAATTTTGAATTTTGGACTGTAATTTGGCATTTTTTATTTTGAATTTTACATTTTTATAGGGAATCCCATCAATCTTAATAATTCCAACCCTTCTTCTCTGCTTTTGGCAGTGGTTACTACAGTTATCTCTAACCCGAAAATTGATTTTGCTTTTTCTGGAGAAACTTCGGGAAAACAAATATGTTCTTTGATTCCAACGGTTAAATTTCCTTTTTCGTCCACTGATTTGGAATCAATCCCTCGAAAATCTCGAGACCTCGGAAGAGCAATATGAATTAGCCTCTCTAAAAAATCATACATTTTCTTTCTCCTCAAGGTAACCCGAGCCCCAATTGGCACCCCTTTACGAATTTTAAATCCAGCAATAGATTTTTTAGCCCTGGTTTTAACAGGATTCTGACCGCAAATTAAACTTAAATCATTCAGAATAAAATTTACGGTTTTTTCTTGATCCTGACCCGTCAAATTGGAAATTAACCTGCCAAAACCGGTATTAATCACTACCTTTTCTATTTTGGAAACAGCCATCGGATTCTTATAATTAAACTTTTCCATCATCTGGGGGATTACTTCCTTTTGATATTTTTCTCTTAAATGCATTTTCTGATCTACGCTAATTTATAGCCGATTCACGCTGATAATCAGCGGTAATCAGTTCACCCGCCCAAATTTTCCGAAGAAAATTTAGGAGGGCAAGTCGGCGAGAATCGGTAATTATGTTTCTTGACCGCACTTTTTACAAATTCTATATTTTTTCTTATCAACAATCTTAAAACCTACTCGAGTGGGTTTGCCGCAATTCCTGCAAATTAGTTTTACGTTAGAAATATGAATCGGTCCGGGAAAACGAACAATCTGCCCTTTCTCTCCAGATTTTTTGGGCCGAACATGTTTCTTCTTCATATTTATTCCTTCCGCTACCAATCGGTTTTGCCCTGGGAAAGTTTCCAAAACTTTTCCTTTTCTGCCCCGATCTTTTCCTGAGGTTATTAAAACTTGATCGCCTTTTTTAATCTTCATTATTCACTACGAATTACGAATATTTACGAATCTACGAATTCGTATATTCGTATTGATTTGCCCGCCTCGCGTCGACGAGCGACTGCGAGTCGAGGAGGTAATTCGTAGGGTTATACTAATTCTTCGGCCAATCCTGCGATTTTGTCAAATCCTTTTTCTTTTAATTCCCTGGGCACCGGGCCGAAAATTCTATTTCCCTTTGGTTCTTTACTTTCCCCTTCTAAAATCACCGCTGTATTTTCGTCAAATCGAATATAAGAGCCGTCGCTCCGACGATATGGTTTCTTTTGCCTGATTATCACTGCTCTAACTATATCATGTTTTTTCACAATTCTTCTCGGTTCCGCTTCTTTCACCGCAGCTACTATAACATCTCCGAGTTGAGCATAGCGATGGCGAGTACCAACCAACACCTGAAAACACTGAATTACTTTTGCTCCGGTATTATCGGCCACTTTTAAAATTGTTTGCAGCTGAATCATGTTTTGTTCTAAATCTTCTTAATTACTTTCCACTTCTTATCTTTACTAATCGGTCGACATTCCTCGATAATAACCTTGTCTCCGATGTGATACTCTCCCGATTCTGTATGAGCTTTGTATTTTTTGTGAACCTTATATCTCCGTTTATATTTTGGGTGCTCTTTAATTCGTTCAACTTTAACTACTATCGTTTTTTGCATTTTATTTGAGATTACTATTCCTTTTAGTTGGCGTTTTGGCATAATGTCTTGAAACTTAAAACTTGAAACTAACTCTTGAAACCTGAAACCTGCCTGCCCCGCTGGTTGCTCCAGCAGACGGCCTGGGGAAACTTGAAACCTGAATTTTTAATTAGGTTTCAAGCTTTACGTTTCACGTTTCACGATTTAGGTTTCACGTTTTACGTTTCACGTTTCACGATTTAGGTTTCATGTTCCATGTTTCAGGTTTCAGGATTGTAAGAATTCTGGCAATGTCTTTTTTAATTTGTCTTATTTCTCGAACATTTTTTACTTTACCCGACGCTAAATCAAATCTCAAGACGCGCAATCTTTCTCTTTTCTCCAACAAGAGAGTTTGCAATTCATTTTTTGGCTTTTGACGCAGCTCTGTTATCTTCATTTTTCACTTTGTGAAAACGCTGATTATCGCTGATTTATAGCTGATTCACGCTGATAATCAGCGGTAATCAGCTATCATCGGCGGTCATCCGCGTTTAATAAACTTGGTTTTTATCGGTAATTTATCGCTGGCTTTCATGAAAGCTTCCCTGGCTGTTTTTTCATCTATTCCTTCTACCTCAAAAATAATTCGACCGGGTCTTATGGGAAAGGCGTAATGATCGACGCCTCCTTTCCCTCCCCCCATCGGGACTTCTGTTCCTTTTTTAGTAATCGGTTTGTCCGAGAAAATTCTTATCCATAATTTTCCTCCCTTTCTCAAATACCTAATAATGCATCGTCTGGCTGCCTCAATCTGAGAAGTACTAATCCGCCTGGCTTCTAAACTTTTTAATCCAAAGGAACCAAAAACAATATCTGTCCCTCGACTTTCAATTCCTTTGTTTCTTCTTCTTCCTTTTTGCCATTTTCGATGTTTAACTTTTTTTGGATACAACATGCGAGTTTACGAGAACCGAGCCGAGCACTCAGCCGAGCACTCAGCATAGTGATATGAATTTATAAAACAATAATGTGATTACCTGTCATTTATTTATAAAAAGGGTTAAACCTTTGCTGAGTGCTCGGCTCGGTTCTCATTATCACTCAAACTTCTCACCTTTATATATCCAGACCTTTACTCCGATAACTCCGTAAGAACAACGAGCAAATCCTGAGCCATAATCAATATTGGCCCTGATGGTCTGACGAGGAAGGTTTCCTTTCTGCAGCCACTCTCTCCGGGCAATCTCTGCCCCCCCTAATCTTCCCGAAACCTCTATCCTTGCCCCCTTTACGGTTTTTACTGACATAATTTTATCCATAGTCTGTTTAATCACCCTTCGGAAATGAATTCTTTTTTCAAGCCTTTGGGCAATCCATTCTACGACCAAGTTTGGACTGGCCCAAATTTCTCTAATCCCCTTAATCTCAATTTTTATTTCCGGAAGTTTTCTATTTTCCTTTTTTAAAGACGCCCGCTTCGTCCCCTCCTCTAAGCTATATGTGTTTTTCTTAGGCTTGAAGGACGAGGCGGACAGAAAAATTTCTTTTTCTAAATTCTTCCTAATTTCTTCTGCCCCTCTGCCTCCTCGACCTATAATTAAACCGGGCCTGGCGGTATTAATAATAACATTTATTTTACCGGGAAATCTCTCAATTTCAATCGAGTCAAGAGCACAATCCTTTAACCTTTTCCCGATAAGTTCTCTAATTTTAAAATCTTCTTCCAGGTACTTTGCAAGATTTTTGTTATAAAACCCGCGTGAATTCCAATCAGAAATTTCCTTTATTCTAAATGCTTTTGGATGCACTTTATGAGCCATGGTCGCTTCGCTCAGAAGGCTTTTCGT
>Ga0210017_1005207_pt1 | contig 10501 bp, 10 predicted proteins | sample CryGeyCG2014_020_FD_183966 | JGI IMG/M metagenome (GOLD analysis project Ga0210017, IMG submission 183966) | Groundwater microbial communities from aquifer - Crystal Geyser CG08_land_8/20/14_0.20 (SPAdes) (version 2) | ecosystem: Environmental > Aquatic > Deep subsurface > Groundwater | place... | reverse complement strand
TCACATATCAGTATTAGCAGTTGCGTTAGCAGCGGCTAAGTCTGGAAATGCACATAAATTGCGTTTCATTAAGTCTTTTTTCGCTATTTAAAAGAGCGAGTTTCGTGACGGCCTATTGAATGAACCCAGATAGGGAATAGGATTTATCCTATCCCCTATCATTTTGGTTACTCATCCTTGTTTTCCTGGGTTTGAGCCTTCTCTAAAGTTTCTATACGGTTTTGGATATCTTCGAGTTGTTCCTTTAAAGCCTCAGCTTCGTTTTTCAAGATATCCGCCTCTTGCTTTGGAGTAATCTCAGTCCCGTAAGGATACAAGTAAGGCTCTATCTGGCCACCAAAAGCAGGATAGCCATAACCTTCTCTTGCCCAGCCAGGCAAGCCTGTCGCCCAATACCAGTGCCTGAAACCTCGACCCCTGCCACCGCCGCGGCCATAAAATCCTCTTCCTCTGCCAAAATAACCCCTGCCAGAAATCGGATTCATATAGCCAGGTATTGAATATCCAGCGCAGAAACCTGCCGCTCTTCCAGTCATGGGACCTAATCCCATCGGACCAGTTCCATCTCCTCTTGGCATATAAAACACCTCCTTTCCTGTCTTTTTATTTTCAATATTATCAGAATTTAACCTCATGATACAATAGCCCATACCTCTCCCAGTAAACGATCCTTGTCCTCTTGGCCCTGTTTCGTCAAAACCTGGCACAGCTACCACCTCCTTTTATTGTTATTGAAAATCATTTCCATTAAAAGAGAAAAAAATATAGCGGTTATTTCTTACTACCGCATTTGTCACATAAACCGTAAAACTGTATAAGGTGATTAGTGATCTTAAAGTTGTATTTCTTGGAAAGCCCATTCTCCGTTTGTTTAAGAAGCTCTACTTCATCATCTATAAAATCAGTATAGTCAATAACCCTATTACAATCAGTGCAGACTAAATGATGGTGATGATGCGCGCCTTTCGGGCCTTCTGCTAATTCATACCGCGCTCTTCCATCACCAAAATCAAGCTTATAGACCATGCCGACGTCTGATAATACATCCAGCGTACGGTAAACAGTGGTCAGACCTACGTTGGGATGTTTGGGGTGGATTTTCATATAAATATCTTCGGCGCTCAGGTGGCCTTCAGATTTAGATAAAATATCCAGGATCGCCTCCCGGCCTAAAGTAAGTCTGTAACCACAACCCCTGAATTTCCCATGCCACCACTCTTGTCCTCTGCAATTACCCCTTGGCATCATGTCTCCTTTATGAAAACGATTACCATTAACAATTTTATACCACTCCTCTGTTTCTGTCAAGAAATATTTTTCCCATAAAAATAGGGTTATTTGCATATTCTTGCCTTTAAAAACTGGTTATATTTTTGCGCCGGTCGCCATTTTTTGTAACTTTAATTTTTATGCTATCACTTAAAGAATTATTGTAGTAATATTGTAGGAGCTGAGGGGTAAATCTGGTAAGACACAGCCAACTCTGGTAAGATCTAGAAAGAAGCGGTAATTCCTATAAAATCAACAACTTACGCCTTAATCTGCCGTACTATTTAGGGTTACGTGAAAACCCCTGAATAAACTCCCTCCTTCCGCACCAAGATGAAAATCGAATTCTTTTAACCTATACCCTCGATGACCCCATAGAATCTATTTCTTTGAATGCTCGCCGATACACTGCTGCCTTAGTCAGTCGGCTGGTATCAATATAACAATTTGCTGGAATTCGGCAAAAGCTCTTAAAAAACTTTCTGGCAAATTCATATTTATTCCGATATTTCGCGCTGTAGAGCCACCTGCCCCCGCGATCTCCTTTCTTCTTTTTCCGGATTCTCAGGTTAAGAGTCTTCCGCGATGCCTCCAGTTTAAAGGTAAAAATTAAGCGGCTTTATCTGGCGTCCCGCCATACAAATCCTGGGTTAAATCAGACTGCCAATATTCTTTGGTAGCAACATCCATAATCGTAAGCCTTCCTGACCAACCAGCTCCAGTATCAATATTCCAAACATTACATGCATGGATCGGCTTTAAGGTATTATAAAGTTCCGTTGTAGTATGGCCGACAAAGATATCCTTATAACTTCCAAGTTTGCACTCATTCCCTATTGACTGCATCTTCCAAGCCGCATCAAAAAGCGTCCTGTCCCAAACCAATGTCTGCGCATTATGATTTGATAACGATATATCAGGATTGAACCCGCCATGGACGAATATTTTGTCCTTAATTTCAATCCAAAGCTGTCCATTTTTTAAGAAATCAATGTGGGCCTTCGGCATAGGCCCGCCGCCGTATGATGCAATCGTTTGGTTGCCGCCCTGGCTCGTCCATATCTTTGGCTTGTCTCCGCGAACCGCCCAATCCAGCGCCCACATGTCGTGATTGCCGATTACTAAATCGCAATGCTTTACTTTTAGAAGTTCATCAATACACTGCCGCACCTCTGGATAACCATCGCATACATCACCGATTACAATCAGCCTGTCTTTTATCCTATCGAACCCTGACCTTTCAAAGCATTGTAAGAGCGCCTTATAAGCGCCATGAATATCTCCTATAACGAACGTTCGCACTCAACATATCTCCGTAGAACCTGTAAGCAATCCTTACAAGTTGCAAATTAAAAAGAACAAATCTACTGTTCTTTACAAATTGACTTTGCTTTTTTATTCCTTCTAAAAATGCGCGGCTTCTTGCCCTGCAGATAGCTCTTGTCAGTCTTGCGCGCAAGTATCTCAAGCATAATCTTACGCCTCGTCTTTATCGGAATCTCTCCCGCATACGAGCCCAAATGACGGTAAGCGAATCCAATACTACCATGGCTGCCTCCAAGATTATAAATATCGCACCACACCCCGCCTTCACAATGAGACAAAGGGCATTCTTTGAAAATAGCGCAATCTCTGGTTTCATACCGCCTTGCCGCGTCTAATAACGCCGGATTAGCTCCAATGCCTGTCTTCATTTTACCGGCGGCATCCCGCATGGCTTTGCTAATTTCATATTTGTACTCATCACAATGCAAAATAAACTTCGCCTCTTCAGCCATCCCTGCTTTCTTGAACAGTTTTGCAATAAGGTCTTTATGTTTTTTTGTGTATTCCATAACTCATGTTCCTTAATAAAATTATCCTAAATTCTACAATCATTCCTGCATTGTGGCGATTTCTCTTACCAATGATACGAGTTTTATTCCGCCTGCTTCTTTCCAAATAACTTATTGAAATATTTCAAAACCTTGTCTAAATCAAACTTCTCGTCCGTCCTGATCATCGGCGCAAGATCGTCCTTAAGCGTTCTCTTTAATTCCTGTATTGCCGCATCCTGCAATCCTAAATTATGCGAATAGTCCCGCGTATAGCCATCAAGCCTTAATTTCCTATTGACCATCTTTAAAAAACTTGGGCGCGCAAAATCAAAACCTGTCTTAATGAAGTGCCACAGATCGTAATAATCTCTAATACAAACGCATTAAATAACTTGTCATTGCGAGGGAGCGATAGCGACCGAAGCAATCTCAAAAACGGGATTGCTTCGCCTTCAGCTCGCAATGACATTAATTGCGTCCGTATTACTGACTTACGCATAAACAATAAAAATAATGAAATTCTGTCATAATGACTGTCATTGCGAGGAGGAGCGTTTTTCAGCGACGACGAAGCAATCTGTTTTTGAGATTGCTTCGCGGAGTTTACACTGAGCGAATCGAATGTGCTCGCAATGACAAATTATTCCATTACTTTTGCGTTTCTCAGTAATTGCGGGCGTAAACCGGGATATAGCGGCCTTAAGTTTCTCCGCTACGCTTTCTTCTAGTGACAATGCTAAAATAATGCCATGGGGAAACAAATCCTCTCCATTAAACGGATCTTGATAAAAATGTTTCACCGGCACAGTTATAGGAGGCAGAAAAGACGGCTGGCGCAATGAAATCTCAAGCTTTATGTTTTCCTTGCGCTTTAGAATGATTGATAGATATTGAAGCTTGAAAAGATATTGAGTTGAATTATTGAACCCTTCCCCTTCTGGGTTATTGCTCGTGAGGCCTAAAAAAGATAGAAATGACGGCATCTTTTTTCTGATTGGCGTTATGGCTTTCGACCGTTTGCTCCGTGTTGATAAATCAATATCGTTTCTATATGAAAAATCCAGATCTTCGCTTAACCTATGATAATTCAGGTAGACCTTATTCAATAATGTCCCACCTTTAAAAACTATATCGCGGCTCAAATGCTCATTGACTGCGTTAAGGATCGTCGTCACATGATAATCTTTTTCAATGATCGCAGGCCTGAATCTCTGCTCATCAGCAATAGAGTTAATAACATCCTTTAGCTTATCATTATCCATTGATAATAACCTTCCATTCCCGGTTAACCTTTCCCTTTCGGGACTTGATAAACGGATTAAAAGCAATATATGTGTTTTTTTTCCCGATTGAGCATTGAAGCGGTGACAATATTTTTTGTGAAATCCCAAGTCTTTGCAACATAAGCCCCGTGCGTTTACGAACAGACACTACAGGGAAACGAACCAAATACTTTATTAATTTTTCAACACTTATTTCTTTTAACTGCTCTCTTATAATGCTTTCCACGTTAGCCCAAGACCCCATCGGTTTATAAATAAAATCCACAAGTGTCCGTTCTTTGTCGCTTATAAAAACTACTTCGTCCTCTATATTTATCTTATCCAAACCATATATCTTTTTAGAAGATATTTTTACTGCGGAATAGGCTACTTTTCCGATTATCTTTTTTAGCCCCTTCTGTGTATTTAAAATAAAAACCGTCTGCGGAACTTGTTCGGTAAGTCCCCAATAATTATAAGCAGAGCTGTACCCGATATAGTAAGGCGTATCTCCCATCCATAACGAGGCAACCAGAAATTCGTTCGGCATCCAGCGCTGGTTGGGAGCTCTGAGAGGAACAAGTAGATACTTCCCTCTTTCAATGCGCAGAATCCTGCCCTTTCTTTTTAGATACACTAAAATCCTTGCCGCTTTATTTTTATCTTCAAAAACCTTTTGAACAAAAGCGGTCGTGATAAGCTTCTGTTTCTCAAACTCTACCCGTGAAATCAGATAGATTTCATCTTTTGATAGCCCTTTATACTTATTTTTCATGTTGTATTATTATCTTCCAAGTTACGATATTTGCAACTTCGCCTTACGAGATACAATATACTACTACGCCTATCCCATTGTCAATAAAAAATAAGCTCAAACTGGAAATAATATGCTTCGTATAAACTGTCACTACTTGTGAATTTCTGTTTGTCGTCGGTATCCTACCATAAAATCACTTTTTTTGGCACACGTTTTGGCACAAAACTATCAGAAAGCGGGCTGACTTTTAACTTTGTAATCTCCAACCCTCTTATAAATAAATTATATCTTCTCTATGATATAACGATAGAAACAATAGCATATATTCTCTAATGTGACGCGTGATTAAAAAATTATTCCTTATATGCTCCCTGCCGTTCTCTCCTAACTTTTTAGCGTATCCCGGATTAGCAAGGAACTGTTTGATAGCAAAACTAGCGCCGTCTATGGAATAGCACAATAAGCCGGAATATTTATGTTTTATCTGCAGAGGGATACCTCCTACATTAGAAGCCACAACCGGTTTTGCCTTCCATAGCGCTTCGGCAACAGTTAAGCCAAATCCTTCTTTCAAAGATTTCTGCACGATCACATCTGAAGCCCTCTGCAAGGCATTAACTACTATGTCATCCTGGGGCAGTAATAAAATATGTATATCTTTATCATGTCCTGATCTCGTTTTGACTTCTTCTAAAACATGTCCGCTTTCAGGGTCATCAGCCGCACTGCCTCCTGCTAAGATAAGCTGGCAATCAAAGTATTTTTTTACCTGCTTATACGCCTCAATAACTCCTACAGGATCTTTTAAACGGTCAAAACGGGAAATCTGGGTAATGATCGGTTTATCCTTTTTAATGTTATATTTTCTCAATACCGAATCTATTATCTCCTGGGGCAATTCTCTATTTTTATCGCTTAAAGGATCAATGGAAGGGGATATCAAAAACTGCCTTATAGGCAGTCTTTGTGAAAAACCGGGCGAGGAAAATACCGCGCTATCATAGTTAGTCATAAAATTCTCCAGGAATCCCCATACTCTCTGGTTAGGATTAGACACATCGATATGACAGCGCCAAATCCATTTATTGCCTGAGCGCTTTTTTATCAAAGCTATGGGCTGTGGGTCATGCACAAATACAATGTCTCCGTAAATATCCAAGGCTTCAATATTCTTCTGGCTGGTTTCCATGAATATATCAAAATCTTGCTGAGTTATTTCTTCCGGCCTTCCATGCAAAGCATTATGAATTTTTTTTGTTACCTCAAAGAATTGCTCTCCGCCCTTTATAACGTCCCATCGGGTATCTATTCCCAGCTCTTTCAATAAAGGCACCATGCGGCTGAGTATCTCAGCGACTCCGCCTCCTACCGCTGTGGAATTAACCTGCTGGATAACCTTGCCTTTAAGTTTTTCAGCCAATAGTCTTAAATCATCTATAATTGGCTGCCCCACTATTGGTATATATTCTTCTATATTGGCCATTGTTAATCTCGCAATTTCTGCTCTACTATTTTAATGATTGTTTTTCTTAGATCTTCCAGGGTATAAGTATAAGGATCAAGCCTTGAAATCTTATCTGACAATTCTTTATCTCCGATAGACGTTTCTATCCAGTTTGAAAAATCATTTGTCTTTTTTTCCAGCCTTAAACGCGACTCAAAGATATGAAAATATATGGAGTCTATAGTTATATTTTTAACTACATCTGCAAATTCTCTCAAATCATAAGCAATATAATTTGTCGGCAGTACAAAGCTAACTGACTTTATAAAATGAAATTCCTCGCCTTCTACGGCAAACTTCAATTTAGATGACAGATTATTTTTCAGATAATTTTCGATTGTCGCGGCTATTTTATCCCTGAGCAAGCGGATCGTGGAAAACTGGACCGTATCAATGCTGGCCAATCTCTCCCCAAGCTCCTCCTCTCCCAGCACCTTGCTCACCCAATAAGCAAAATCATTAGGCGGCTCAGGAGATAAATACTGGTGCTGCTGCAGGAATTTATGTGTATGATGATAGATACACGACCCGGGCACCTGTTTTACTAAGCTCAATAACTGGCTTAAATTCGACGCCCTAAGGCCTGTCAATTCCGATAGATGCAGTCTTGTATAGAACCTGAATGGCTCTATGGCTTTAATTAATTCCGGCATATACGTTCACCCGTTTTAATTTTTAATATCTGCCCCAGAAACTCAGTTACCTCCTGAGTATTCTTTAGATAATATCTCGCATGAGAGCTTTTGGAACCGCCTACAAACACAGTCAGGCTCATGGTCTTCAGCGCCCTGAACGCGTCCTCATCAGTCATGTCATCACCGATGTAGATAGGAAGACATGGTTCTTTGCCAAGGACAAATTTTAGCCCGGCAAGAAGCCATAATACAATCTTACCTTTATCCCATTCTAAAGGCGGCCTTATCTCCAGCACTTTCTTACCGGGCCTTATTTTGATTTTATTGCTTATAATATAATGAGCTACTGCCTCATGAAAAATTGTTTTTACAGGCTGCACGTCTTTTATATCAACAAGGCGGTAATGAACGCTCAACGTAAGGCCTTTATCTTCTATAATCACCCCTTTAATTTTTGACAGCTTCTTTTTTAAAATACTTTTGATCTTTCTGAGCGTTGCCCTGTACCTTATTGAAACATGGGCCTTAAATCTAATCTTTGGGCCTTCTATTTCCAGGCCATGATTGCCGGCATAAATTATTCCTTCTAAACCTATTTTATTTTTTATATCTTTCAAGGCCCTGCCGCTTATAATAGCCATTCTGCAATGTGGGATTTTTGATAAACTTCTAATAACCTCTTTGGTCTTTCTGGAAATAACAGCCTTATCTGGATTTTGAACTATTGGTGTCAATGTGCCGTCGTAGTCTAAAAAAAGAAAAATAAATTTATTTTTTAATACATCCTTTAGCTTATTCAATTGAAAAAATAAATGTTCCATAATGCCTCTGTGAAAGGCTTACGCCTTTTTTAAGGATGTTAGCTCCGTAATGATATTCCCTGCCCAGCGGTACACATTATTCTTCTTGACTATGGCGCGCATTTTTTCCATATGCCTCTTTTTTTCTTCGGCAGGCATTTCTATCGCAAATTTAATAGCGTCCGCAAAATCTTCTATTGAATAAGGATTGATCTGTACGCTATCTGTTAATTCCCTGGCAGCCCCTGTAAAACGGCTTAATAACAATACGCCGCTCAGGTCTTTTTTTGATATTACATATTCCTTTGCCACAAGATTCATTCCGTCATGCAGGGAACTGACAATACACATATCAGCCAGCAGATAATAAGGCTTTATCTCTTCCGGAGAAAACTGTTTTTTTAGATACACCATCGGCTTCCACTCTCCGGCTGAATACTTCCAGTTCTTTTTCTCAACAAGTTCGTCTATCTCTCCCATTAAATCATGATAACGCTTTATATGTGTACGGCTTGGAGCCGCCAACTGTATAAAAACAAATTTGTTTTTATACTCAGGATACTTTTCCAGGAATCTGTCAATGGCCTGTATACGTTCTATAATACCCTTTGTATAATCTATTCTATCCACGCCAATTGCTATTATTTTACCTTCCAGATTGAACTCCTTCCGGATTTTCTCAATTTCATCATTATCAGATTTCGGATCTATGACATCAGAATAATCGTCAACGCTTATAGGAAAGGCCTTTATAAATGTTTCATTTCCGCCGCGCACTATACTGAACTTTTCAGTATCAACTCTTGATTCGAGCAGTCTATTGGCTGTTTCTAAAAAATTATTGCAATGATATTGGACATGAAAACCAATTAAATCGCATGCCAGCATGCCGCTCAAAATCTCAACCTGGTAAGGGCATATTGAAAATGATTCCGGATTAGGCCATGGGATATGCCAGAATAAAGCGATAGTCACATCAGGCCTTTTTTCTTTTATCATCCCTGGAAGCAGAGTAAAATGATAATCCTGAATAAATAGAAAAGATGGTTTTTTAGGAAGTTCTTCTAATATGCTGTCTGCAAATTTTTGATTAACCTTTTTATACATCTGCCAGTCTGATTCCCTGAAGACAGGCCTGGCATGGGTTATATGGCATAAAGGCCACAGCCCTTCGTTGGCAAAACCATAATAGTAACCTTCTTCTTCATTTTTAGAAAGCCATATGCGTTTTAAGATATACTTATTATTCTCAGGCGGAACCCCTACTTTATTTCTGGAGTTCACAAATTTTCTATCCGCATTACCGCTGCCATGGGCAATCCAGGTCCCTCCGCAGGCCCGCATAACAGGATCTATCGCTGTTACAACGCCGCTGGCCGGCCTGACACATCTGGATACGGCCGTAATTTCTTCTATAATATGCATATATGGTTCCCGGTTTGAGACTACAAAGAGTGAATTTTCACCAAGTTTAGCATGAACAAGATCCCTCAGTTTTGCTTCTGTCCACAATTCTTCTTTCTGTATACGTTCAGAGGCCTTATTATAAACTATATTTCTAGCCACTCTCAGGCCTAAGGCAACCTGTTCAACCTCACTGATAAGCTTTCCAAATTCGCCTTTTTCTTCAAAAGGGCGTAATTTATCGATTTCGCCCGTCTGAAAATGTGTAAACCACTGCGTAAGCCTGCGCACAGGAAGGATAAAAATCTGCCTTTGAATCAAAAGGGTTATTATTACGATTAATACCAATAGCCCAATGAGCGATGCGCTTATGCGCTTCCAAAGTTGAGTTAATATAGTAAATACATACGATGTGTCATAAATAATTTCTGTGGCGCCTACTACATCCCCATTATCATCTGTTACAGGTAAAATATAACTATATACTGAATATTCCCTGAATTTTTCAAGGGCCCCGCGCGAAGATCTGCTGGCTAATATATCGTTAAGATAAGGCTTATCTTTATCCCGCCAATCAGAAATGCGTTCCGTAATTGCCAATATCTTGCCATCTTTATCATAGATAACGCATCCCTGCAGCTTTTCTTTTTTCTGAAAGATTTCTACCATGCGATTTGCCGCTTTCAGGTCATTATCCAGAAAAATGTGTCTTACGGATAACTCCATACTTTCGCTGACAGCCATGGCTTTTTTCTTCAGATCGTCCATCAACCTTTCTTCTTCTAAACGAGCTTGCATTATTCCGAAACCAGCAAAAACCGCAGTAACTATAAATAAAATCGGCAGGATAAATAAAAGTATTCTTTTCATAGTGTCCCCTCTTTTCCTTGAATCTGTTCATAATGTATCGTCCTGATAGGATATGGTATAATAATATTTTCCTTTTTATACCTTTCATGCAGCCGCTTGATGAATTCATGTTTAATCAAATATTGGTCTGCAAATTCTTTTGCCCTCAATATTACAGTAAAACCTATGCTTGAATCTCCAAAA
>Ga0210017_1005203_pt1 | contig 10503 bp, 9 predicted proteins | sample CryGeyCG2014_020_FD_183966 | JGI IMG/M metagenome (GOLD analysis project Ga0210017, IMG submission 183966) | Groundwater microbial communities from aquifer - Crystal Geyser CG08_land_8/20/14_0.20 (SPAdes) (version 2) | ecosystem: Environmental > Aquatic > Deep subsurface > Groundwater | place... | reverse complement strand
TTAGAAAATGGGATTGATTTTGCCATTGATAAATTGATGAAAAAAAAATATTACCTCGCCTATTTTGAAAGCTATAAAGGCTTGAATAATATGCCAAAGGCAAACGAATATCAAAAACGGGCTTCACAATTATAAATTAATTTATGACCAAATACATTTTTATTTCACTCTTATTTTTTGGTTTGTTTAGTGCCTGCAAAAGCACGTCAACAGTGGCAAACCATACGGCTTTAAAAACGCTTTCACCCCAACAAATAACACAAAATATAGAACGCGCTTTGGTTCAAGCTAAAACAATAAGCGCTAAAATAAAGGTAAAATTTACCGCCGCCAAAAGTAAACAGGTTATCACGGCAAACTTGCGAATTGAAAAAGATAGTGTTATTTGGATAAGTTTAACGGCAATTGGTGGCATTCCCGTGGCAAAAATGCTCATCACGCCCCATCGCGTTAGCTACTATGAAAAGCTGAATAACACCTATTTTGATGGTGATTTTTCTTTGTTAAATTCGTGGCTTAAAGCCGATTTAAACTTCGATAAAATTCAAAATATTTTGTTTGCACAACCGGCTGAATCAATTGATAATATTGATTTTATACTCTCAATAAGTGATCGCAGTTACGAGCTAAAAGCTAAAAATAAAATTGATAAAAACACCGCTGAATATTGGGTAAATTCCGAAAATTTTAAACTAAATAAACAACAGTTTTCTAAAAATAAAAAAGAATTTTTAGCCTTTAGTTACCTAGGTTTTGACACTACAACCGCAGTTATTTTTCCAAATAAAATGACCGTTGAAGCTAAAAATGAAAAAGAATCTATTAAAGTTGATTTAACCTATAATTCTCTTAAATTTGACCTGCCTTTAAGTTATCCTTTTAAAATTCCTAAAGGCTATAAAATGCTTGACATTAAATGAGCTTAGCCAAACGATTTTTTCTTTTTTTGAAACCATTTTTATTTGGTCTTATCTTTTTGATTTCGTGTCAACTAATGGCGCAAACAAAGGATGAATTGGAAGCGCAACGCGAAGATTTACAAAGAGAAATTAGACAGATAAATGATTTGTTAATCAAAACAAAAACCAATGAAAAATCGGCGCTTTCGCAGATAGCCGATTTAGATAAACAAATTTCGGTTAGAACAAAACTGATAAACACCTATGACAAAGAACTCAATTTATTATCGAATGACCTTTCACAAAATCAGAGAAAATTCAACAGTTTATTAAAATCGCTTGAGGTGCTAAAAGCCGACTATGCCAAAATGATTTTAAAGGCTTATAAAAACAAAACCGCCGAAAACAGAATGCTGTTTCTCTTATCTGCAAAAGATTTTACGCAAGCTTATAACCGCTTAAAATACATGCAACAATACACCGATTACAGAAAGCATCAAGGACTTGAAATAGTAAAACAAAGTATTATTTTAAAGCAGTTTAACGATACTTTAAAGGTAAAAAAAGGAGAAAAAAAGGCACTTTTAACTGAAGCTCAAAAAGAACAAGATCGCATTAAAAATGAGCGCGAAGACCGAAAGGTTTTAGCCAATAAAATTAAAAAACAAGGTCGAAAATATTTAGCCGATATCCGCAAAAAACAAAAAGAAGAAAATGCCTTAAATCTCAAAATTGAGAACCTGATTAAAGAAGCCATTTCTAAAACAAATGTTAAAGGCGATAAAGGTTCAAAATTAGCCGAATTTAGATTAACGCCCGAAGCTAAAGCGCTTGCTGCCGAGTTTGTTTCAAATCAAGGAAAACTGCCTTGGCCCATTGAAAAGGGATTGATTGTTTTGGGTTATGGCACGCAGCCACATCCGGTGGTTAAATCGGCAACCATTCAAAGCAATGGCATTAGAATTGCAACCGAAAAGGGTTCAAAAGCGCGCGCCGTTTTTAATGGCGTGGTATTGGCCGTTCAGGTTATTCCGGGCGGACAAAAAGCGGTTTTAATTCAGCATGGAAATTATATTAGTGTTTATAAAAATTTAGACCAAGTACTGGTTGAAAAGGGCGAAAAAGTTACAACCAAACAGGCCATTGGCGTGATTCACACCGATAATTTATCTGGTCAAACCATCTTGGCATTTGTGTTATTTAAAGAGGTTAAAACAATTGATCCAGAACTTTGGATTAAAAAATAAGTTAAACAAAAAGCGCTTTTAATTCAGTTGCCTCGCGAGGTTTCATCCTGCCAGATAGCACCAAGCTCAATTGTTTTCGGAGCAATGCTCCATTAAAACGCTGTTTTTCTAGGTCGGTTTCGGGAATAATTTGAGGAATTGTTACGGGTTTTCCGGTATTATCTACCGCTACAAAGGTGTAAATTGCTTCATTAACCTTGGTGTGTTCGCCCGATTCCCGATTTTCTATCCAAACATCTAAATATATTTCCATAGACGAATTAAAAACACGTGACACTTTTGCCTGAATGGTAACCACACTTCCCACGGGAATTGCCTTTGCAAAATGCACGTGATTTACTGATGCGGTTACTACTATTCTTCGTGAATGGCGTTGGGCGGCAATGCTTGAAGCCCGATCCATACGCGCCAAAAGCTCACCTCCAAAAAGGTTGTCGAGTGGATTTGTTTCGCCAGGAAGCACCATATCTGTTAAAATAGTTACGGAATCTTTGGGTGTTTTAGCGGTCATTGGTTTTATGTTTTAAAATTATGAGCGTAGCATTTTGCTCAAATTCAGTTTAGTTTATTGATTTTGAATCAACAACCAAACGCCTTCTGTATCGGTTCGTCTAATTTTGTTCAGAAGCGCCTGAGCCTCTTCTTTTAAAGCAAAACTTCCATAAACCACTTGCGTCAATTGCCATTGGTTTAATCCGATAATGGCCGCATCATTAAAACCCTGATTTTTAAGCTCGTTTAGTTTTTTAACTGCGTTTGCCGGATTTCTAAAAGCGCCTGCTACCACATGAAAGTTTTTTGGCTCATAAGTGTTTTGCAAGGTGATGCTCGGCAAGGGATTGCTTATAACAAAAGTAGCCGCTTGTATTCTATTTTGAACAGCCAATTGCTGTGCTTGCGCCTTTTCGTTTTGTTTAACTAGCTGGTAATCTTGATAATATTTATTGCTAACCCCAATGATTGACAATCCAATAACAAAAACAGCTGCATATTTTAAAAATACTTTAGGTTGGTTATTTAATTTGATAACAGGCTGCGCTTTGGCACTTAAAATTTGACTGGCAATAAGGCTGCTTAACCCATAAGAAGTGGTTAAATAATTGGTATTTAATTGAGGTTCAAACACAATTTGACCTTGTGGGTTCAAATTAAAACTTCCAATTTTATCGAGTTCTACAGTTGATTTATTTTTTAAATCGCCTTGCCAAATAGCAACGGTTTCTTTAATAACAACAAGCGCTTGATCATACGAAAACCCTTCCGCTTTAGCGATATAATTAGCTAATAATCCGTCATTTTGAACCAAATTAGCGTTAAAAGTCAAGGCTTTATAGGGGGGGTAAAACGTGTTGTTTTGCGTGTTGAGGTAAGCCGATTTAGCATTGCTTATAAAACCCCCAAAATCGGGAATAATTACGCATTCATATCGGTATAATAAATCGCTTATGTAGTTGGTTATGTTCATCAAAAACAAATGTAAAAAAATTAGGCTCATAAATTCAATAACAAAGGGGATTTTTATTAACAAATCTTATTATCTTAGAGTTTTTTATTTTTTATGAATCAACAAGCCCTATTATATTATTTAGCTTTACAACAAGCCGAAGGTGTTGGGGCGGTAATTGCTAAAAAATTGCTTGTTCACTGTGGCAGTGCCGAAGCGGTTTTTAAAGAAAAAACCATGCAACTGTCAAAAATTTCGGGTATTGGTTCAAAAGTTACCCATGCACTAAAAAATAAAACGCTATTTGAAGCAGCCGAAAAAGAACTTGCTTTTATCTCAAAAAACAACATTATTTGTCAACTTATTACCGATGAATCTTATCCCGAAAAGCTCAAACATTGCCCCGATGCCCCTATCGTTCTATTTTCTAAAGGCGCTATCGATTTAAAGAATAAAAAAATTATTAGCATTGTTGGCACTCGGAATATTACCAATTATGGAAAAGAAGTTTTAGAGGCACTTATCGCTGATTTACTGATTTTTAATCCAGTTATTGTTAGCGGATTGGCTTATGGTATCGATATTTTTGCCCATCAATTAGCCATTAAAAATAACCTTCAAACCATTGCTGTTTTGGCACATGGTTTAGACCGCATTTATCCAAGTGCCCATCAAAAAGCCGCTGTGCACATGCAAGAAAACGGTGGATTGATGACCGAATTTTGGTCGGATACCAATCCCGATAAGGAAAATTTTATAAAGCGCAATCGCATTATTGCAGGCTTATCTGAAGCGACTATTGTAATAGAATCGGCTTCAAAAGGCGGTTCTCTCATCACAGCGGGAATTGCCAATTCGTATAACCGCGATGTGTTTGCCGTTCCGGGTAAATTATCCGATAAATATAGTGTGGGCTGCAATAATTTGATTAAAACCAATCAGGCTGCACTTTATAGCGGTGTAGTCGATTTGGCTTATTTGCTGAATTGGGAGACAAAAACCATAACTAAATCGGTTCAAAAACAATTATTTGTGCAATTGGATAATGAAGAAGCGACCATTTATGAATTTTTAAATACAAATGGCAAGCAGCAACTCGATTTAATTGCCCTGCAATGTAAAATGCCCATTTTTAAAACCGTAACAATTTTATTTAATTTAGAATTAAAAGGAATGGTAAAACCCTTGCCGGGAAAATTATATCAGGCTATTTAAATTAAGCCTTGTGTTTTAAAATACTGTACAATAGCTTCTTTCATCATCACACTTTGCTCGCCGGGTTTTAAAAAAGGAAGCGCCTCTTTTACCTTGTAGTGTGGCCAACCATCTGCATCAAAAAAATCAAATTCATAAAAACCCAAAGGCTCTAAAAGTTTGCAAATAGCTATGTGCATAAGGTTTACATTATCATCTTTCTTGAATTTTTGATAACCCTTTCCCAACTCTTGAACGCCGATTAGATAAATTAAAGCCTCTAAATCGGGCAAAACACCATCGTTAAACTTTTTAGCAACGAGGCTTTGTATTTTTTGATAATCTTGTTTTAATTGTGCGTCTCTTGACATTCTTGATTTTAAAAGCTACAAAAGTAAGTCAATAAGTTATTTGACACACTAAATTGCTGAAATTAAAACAGGATAAATGGTTTTATAATGCAACTCAAAGCGCCACTTTATGGTTATAGCCCTTTTAGCATTTAAAAGCCCAATGTGAGGTTGTGCACTTTTCTGCGTTTGTTAAACAATTTTTGGAGTATTTTTTTTGGCAAAAAATTTACTATTTTATCTAAATTATTTTATTTTTTTGATAGTTGTGTTTCAAAAAAACGATATATATATATATATCAGCATATTAAGTATTTTTAAACTACACTAAGCCACCAAATTTTTCCCATACTAAAAGTAGGGAAAACCCATACTTTTTTTATGGGAAAATTATTTTTTTATAGTTTTTCAAGCTTTACCTTGCCGTTTTAAAATCCTGCTTTTTATTAAAAACTTGACGGATTCGTAAAAAAAAAGCTTGAAATTTAAAAGATTAGCCCTAGGGAAATAAAATTCCTCTGGTTTGAGGAAAAAAATAATAATACGTGAATATGTTAAATTTAATACCCAATCTGCCTATTGAATAGCCAAATTTAAACCAGAGGAAAGTCTTACAAATGTAGCACACCTCGCCGACATTACAAAATATAAACCCGTTTTGTAAAGATGCGCCTTAAAGTACGCTTACTAACTTATCCTGTATTTAAAGTAAGTAAAAAAACGAGCAATAGTGCTCACAAAACTTATTAAATTTTATTATTATGAAAAACATATTTTTAACATTAGTATTATTATTGACGGTTTCTTTTGCATTTGCAGGGAATAGTCTTGAAAAATTTTCAAAATTTAATTCTAGTGAAGCTTTAGTTTTAACAACTTCAATTGATTTGACATCGGATAGTATTAAATTAAACGCAAATTTGGTGATTCAAAATACTTTAGAAATGAAAATTTTAGAAAATGAAAATTACCCTTGTAGGTGGAGAATCTGTACTTATGTTAATGGTGTTAAAATTGGCTGTACGCCGTGGGAATATGGCGAATGTCTTCCTGAAGTTGATTTAGGTACTGTAAAATAAAATAAATATAAAAGAGCTTATCTTAAAGTATAAATAGTTATCAATTTAATAACTTGATAAATACAAGTATAGATAAAAGTCAATTTTTAATTAATTTTAAAAAATTTAAATTTATACTTATGTCAATCATTTTAAGATAAGCTTTTTCTAAAAATTATAAATTTATTAAAAAATGGTATTTAAAAAATATATATTTAATTTGGCTTTATTGCTACTAATAATTGCATTAAAAGCTAGTGCCCAAAAAGCCTCTGTTTGTGGTGAGATTTTATATAAACAAGAAACTAATTTCTCTATGTATTACGAACGAAATTTTTTGATGGCGTTTAATAACAAAGAGTCTTACTATGAAGAAACAAATATAAAAGCTTCGAGGTCAATTGTAAAAAACGAATACTCTGAAGATGGGTTAACCAAGAAAAACCTGATTGGTAGAAAAAATCTGACGCCAAGTTTTTATTATAACAATAAAAATGATTTTTATTTTATGGAAATGTGGTTTGATGAGCCCTTAACTGTCAAAGAAGCGCAGTATCAATTGATTTGGAAATTATATCCCGAAACCAAAAAAATAGGATCGTTTCTATGCACTAAAGCAACTACCAGATTTAGGGGTAGAGATTATATAGCATGGTTTACAAACAAAATACCAGTACCATTCGGCCCATGGAAATTTAAAGATTTGCCTGGTTTAATTCTTGAGGTTTATGATACCGATAATGTATTTCACATTTTAGCGCAAAAAATTAAAATAACGAAAGCTTTAAATTGCTATATTGATTTCGATACGATTAAGGTTAATTCTCCCTTAACAATTCGAACTTATTTAAAAAGAATTAAAGAATTAGTAAATGAAGATTTAGCAAGAATCAGTAGTAAAATGGGGAGAAATAAAGCTATTAGAATAGATGAAAATTGTGAGGATTGCAGTGAGAGTATCGAGCTTTTTAAAAAAGAAAATTAATTAGTTTATGAAGTACATTTTAATTATTTTACTCTTTACCAGCCTGCATCTGATTGCGCAAAATAAATCACTATTTATAGTCTCTAATGGAAACCTTGAAAGTGGGGTAACTCAAAAAGACTTTGACATTAAAGTAGTACAAAAAGCAGTTGAGGGATATACTGTTATGGATAAAAGCAAAGACTCTTTAAAAAGTAAAAAAGCCATCATTTATAATACTTATTTAGTTTATGAAACGATTCCTGTTTTTAAATGGGACTTTGATAATAATGAAACAAAAAAAATAGGAGATTACATTTGCAAAAAAGCCACAACCACATTTAGAGGTAGAAATTACATTGCTTGGTACACCTTAGATTTTCCAACACAGTTTGTCCCTTGGAAATTTAATGGCTTACCAGGGCTCATAATGGAAGTTTATGACGAAACTTACCGTTATCATTGGATTGCGCAAAAAATAAAAACCCTTAATGGAGCAGTCAAAATGCCAAATGATCAATCAAATTATGCTAAAATTGATTTAAAAAAATATGTTGAATTAGAATATGATAGCCCCTTGACATCAAATAATGCACGATTACCTAGAGGTGCCTATACGGTTACTACCTTTAAAGGAAATAGAAATGCAATGGAAATAAAATTTGAATGGGAATAAGAATAGTAACGAATCGTAAATTAATAAAGTTTACTTACATTATAGGGCTGTTATTTTGGTATAATTTAGCTTATACCCAAACTACCATATCTGGTAATATTGCCGACCCGGCAAAAGCGGCCATTCCTTATGCAAATATCATATTAAGTAATCCCGAAAACGCAATAATTGCTTATACTTTTTCGGATGAGTTTGGTCATTTTATCTTGAATTTTGAAAAGATTGGTGCTTTTAACCTGCGCTTTTCGGCGATGGGTTTTGAAACCCTAATCATCCCAATAGCTATTACAACTGAAACCAAAGAACTTGTTAAAGACGCCATTCTAAAAGAAAAATCTTTTCAGCTCAACGAAGTTATTATTCAAGCAAATACCCCGATAACTGTCAAGCGTGACACCATTGTATTTATTGCCAGTGCCTTTAAAAAAGGAACCGAACAAGTGGTTGAAGACCTCTTAAAAAATATTCCAGGTCTCAATGTTTCTACGGATGGCGTCATTAAAGTAAACAATCAAGAAGTAGAAAAGGTGATGGTGGACGGTGATGACTTTTTTGATAAAGGCTATAAAATATTGACCAAAAATATGCCCGTCAATCCTATTGAAAGAGTTGAAATCTTAAAACACTATTCAAATAATAAGCTATTAAAAGACGTAGAACATAGCGATAAAATAGCGTTAAACCTCATCTTAAAAGACGATGCCAAGCGCCAATGGTTTGGAAATTTAAATATGGGTTACGCACTTGCCTCACAAAGCAATTACGAAGTGCAAAGCAATTTGATGAATTTTGGTAAAAAAAATAAATACTATTTTTTAACCAATTTAAACAACATTGGCAATGATGCTATTGGCGATGTTTATCAGTTAATACACCCCTTTCATTTTGATGAACCCGGCAGTATTGGCGATGATGAAACTGCCAATACACTTTTAGGGCTTTCTGCTTTTGTGCCAAATTTTAAAGCATCAAGAACTAATTTTAACAATGCCGAATTGCTGTCGTTAAATGCCATCCTTAATCCTAATAAAAAATTAAAGATTAAACCTTTGGCTTTTTTTAATTGGGACGAAAATGACTTTTTTAGGAATCAAATTGAGGCTTTTTCATTTAACAATACCAGTTTTACAAATACCGAAAACTTTAAACTTCGTAAGAAAAAAATAATAGGCTTTGGTAAAATTGATATGTCGTATGACATCTCAAAAACCAAAATGTTTGAATTAACCACCAAGTTCAATAACGAGCATCAAAAAAATGTGAGTCATCTTGAATTTAATAGTGATTTAACCCAAGAATCTTTAAAATCTAACAACCAACTATTCGATCAAAAAATAAGCTTTACCAATAAGTTTAAAAAACATAGTGCCCTATTGCTTACGGCGCGCTACATCAACGAAAAAACACCCCAAACTTACACACTCAATCAGTTTTTTTACCAAGGACTTTTCCCTTCATTTTCAAATGCTAACAATGTCAGCCAACAAAGCGAAAACCAGATGCAATTTGCGGGTTTTGAAGCGCATTTGCTAGACCGTAAAGTAAACGGCAGTTTGTTGGAATTAAAAATTGGCAATCAATTTAGAGAAGACGTTCTGAATACCGCATTTGCTTTAAAAGACCAAAATACTGTTTTAACTGTTCCACTCAACTATCAAAACAAGCTTAATTATCGGGTAAACGATTTGTACATCAACACAAAATATCGTCTGAAATTAAAACAATTTGCCATCATCACAAGATTGGATATACACCAGTTATATAACCAATTAGAATCGCTTGATGCCTTAAAAAAGCAACAACCTTTTTTTGTAAATCCAAGTCTTGATTTTGATTGGGAACTCAATAAAAAAAATAAATTTTTAGTCTCTTATTCACAAAATACTACAAATGCAAAAGTGTTGGATGTTTTTAGCAATTTCGTTTTAACGGGGTTCCGTTCGTTTTCAAAAGGCACCAATCGCTTTGACCAATTAGATGCTTCATCGCTGACTTTTAATTACCAGTTAGGTGATTGGAGTGATAAATTCTTTGCCAATACAGTCATCCTTTATAACAAAAACCACGATTTTTTTTCGAGCAATTCACAAATTACGCAAAACTATTCGCAATCCGATAAAATACTAATCAAGGATAGAGAAATACTCATGTTATCCACTTCTATTGATCGATTTTTTAAAGGCATTTCTTCAAATTTAAAACTCGAATTCCAGTACTCTGAATCCAATTATAAAAACAGCATTAACAATTCAGCTTTACGTGAGGTTATTGCCTCAAATTATAATTATGGATTTTCATTACGTTCCGGTTTTAGCGGTATTTTTAATTATGATATCGGTACAAAATGGACTTCCAATCAGATAAAAACAAGTTTTAAAAATTCCTTTACGGATAATATGAGCTATTTAGATTTATCATTTGTGTTTAGCGATAAATTTGACACCCAATTGCAATCTGAACGCTACGCTTTTGGAAGTATTAATCAAGATAATGCCTATTATTTTCTTGATATTACCTCTCATTATAATTTTAAAGCCAATAAATTAAGCTTCGCGCTTTCGGCTAAAAACTTATTTAATACCACCCGTTTCAAAAATTTTAGCATCAGCGATATCAGCACAACAACCACATCTTACCGTTTATTGCCGCGCTATATTCTGGTGAGTTTACA
>Ga0210017_1005201_pt1 | contig 10506 bp, 10 predicted proteins | sample CryGeyCG2014_020_FD_183966 | JGI IMG/M metagenome (GOLD analysis project Ga0210017, IMG submission 183966) | Groundwater microbial communities from aquifer - Crystal Geyser CG08_land_8/20/14_0.20 (SPAdes) (version 2) | ecosystem: Environmental > Aquatic > Deep subsurface > Groundwater | place... | reverse complement strand
CGTGTAATACCAACATAGCACAGCCTTCTTTCTTCTTCCAGCTCATCAATACTATTCATACTTCTGGAATGTGGAAAAATTCCTTCCTCCATTCCTATTATGAATACTACCGGAAACTCAAGCCCCTTTGCATTATGAAGAGTCATCAGCACCAGTCCATCCGTACTTTCATCATAGTTGTCAATATCTGTAAGGAGTGAGACTTCTTCCAGAAAGCCATCCAGATTATATAGGCCGCCAACATCCCTGGAGTCCTTTCTGGAGCCCTTTTCAGTATCAGAGCCCTGAGAGTCTCTAAGGGAATCAGCAGGGATGTTATTTACTACAGCTTTTTCTTCATACTCTCTGGTAACAGTTAAAAGTTCCCTTAAGTTCTCTATTCTGTTTAAAGCTTCTATAGTGTTTTCCCGCTCAAGCTCTTTCATATAGCCGGTTTTTTCCCATATTTTCTGCAATACCTCACTAACCCCACGCTCTAAGGCAAAGCTTCTAAAATCTGCAATAAGTGATATAAATTTATCGATTCTTTCCTTTGCGCTCCTGCCCAGCAGAGGAATTTCATCACTCCTGTAAAAAGCCTCACAAAAAGTCATATTATTCTTACGGGCATATTTTTCTATAACAGTAATTGTTAATTTACCAATCTTTCGCCTGGGAACATTCACAATTCTTACGAGACTCACTACATCCTTAGGATTCGCAATCAACTTCATATAAGCAAGCATGTCTTTTATTTCTCTTCTATCGTAAAATCTTAAACCCCCGTAAATTTTATAGGGTATATTTTGTCTTACCAGGTATTCTTCCACAGCTCTGGACTGTGCATTAGTCCGGTAAAAAATAGCAAAATCCTTATATTTCTTACTTTTCTCTCTCATATATCTTTCTATATTTTGAACCACAAAACTTACTTCCATTTTTTCATCTGGAGCTGTATATTTTGAAACCATTTCTCCTTCAGGATTCTCGGTCCATAAATTTTTATGTTTCCTGTTTTCATTATTTCTTATGATAAAATTTGCGGCATCCAGTATATTCTGAGTGGATCTATAATTTTGTTCCAGTTTTATGACCACAGTATCATCAAACTGCTTATCAAAATTAATAATATTTTTAATCTCCGCACCACGCCAGCTATAAATGTTCTGGTCATCATCTCCAACCACACAGATTCTTTTATGCTTTTCCGATAAAAGTAAGACAATTTCATTTTGAGCAATATTTGTATCCTGAAACTCATCTACCAGAATATATTTAAATTTTTCCTGGTATTTCTCTCTTACTTCCGGAAATAAATTTAAAATGTCAACCGCAAACATCAAAAGGTCATCAAAATCAAGTGCATTGGCTTTAAACAGCTTTTCCTGATATAACCCGTAAATTTTAGCCGCTGTTTTCTCGAAATAATCGATCGCCTTTTTTGAGAAGGCTTCATAGTCAATAAGCTTATTTTTGGCATCGCTAATGACTGACATCACTGCTTTGGGAGGAAATCTTTTGATATCTATATCCAGTTCCTTTTCAACATTGGATACCAGACTTAATGCGTCGTCAGCATCATAAATCACATAATTTCTGGACATGCCCAGGTGATTAATCTCGTACCTGAGGATTCTTGCGCAGAATGAATGAAAGGTACTGACCCACATATATTCCCCAATTCTGCCAACCAGTTCTATAACTCTTCTTTTCATCTCTCTGGCTGCTTTATTGGTAAAAGTAATAGCAAGAATATTAAAGGGGTCTACTCCCCTGCTCTTAATCAGGTATGCAATCCTGTAAGTTAGCACCCTTGTTTTTCCACTTCCTGCGCCGGCAATGACCAAGAGTGGCTTTTCAGTGCTTTTTACCGCTTTAATTTGCTGGGGGTTTAAATATTTTTCTAATTCCAAGTTTCACTAAGCTATCTAATTTTCTTTCCAATAACATCTGCAATATTTTTTACCTGGCGTACTAACTCCGCCAGCTCTTTTGCATTCAAGGACTGTTGTCCATCACTGAGTGCCTGTGAAGGATTGGTATGAGCCTCAACAATAAGGCCGTCTGCACCCACTGCAATCGCTGCCCTACTCATAGGAATAACCAGATCGCTCCATCCAACAGCATGGGAAGGATCAACAATTATAGGAAGTTTGCTCAATTTTTTAATAACCGGAACCGCCGACAGATCCAGAGTAAACCTGGTATCAGTTTCAAATGTCCTTATACCTCTTTCACACAGCACTACTTCTGTATTTCCTTGTAAAGTTATATATTCAACTGCAAGCAGCCATTCCTTTATTGATGATGCCCATCCTCTTTTAAGAAGAACCTTTTTATTTCTTTCATTTGCAACCCTACCAACTTTTTTGAGCAATGCAAAATTAGACATATTCCTGGTGCCGATCTGCAGCACATCCACGTTATTTGCTATTATTTCAACGTTCTCGGTATCAGTAACCTCGGTCACTGTTTTGAGACCATATTTAATATTAATTTCCTTTAGATACTTTAGACCTTCTTCCCCAAGTCCCTGAAAGCTGTATGGAGATGTTCTGGGCTTATAAGCTCCGCCCCGCATAAATGAAAGCCCCAGATTTTTTACTACTTTTGCAATAGCATCTAGTTGCTCCCAGCTTTCAATTGCGCAAGGTCCTGCAATTATAGTAATATAGCCTTCTTCAATCAGCTTTGCATCATCTTTGATTTCAATTCCTTCAAGTTTTTCTTTTTTATTTTCCATTTAAAGATATTTCTTTCTAATATAAAATAATTATTATTGGATACTTTTAAAATACAGCAACCAGATATTTAGAGACTCTCATCTTTTTCCAAAACCTGAACATTTCTCAGGATGCTTTCAAAAATATCTACAATATTATCATTATATAAGGGGCCCTTATTATATTTAATAATATTATTAATTAATTCCTCCTCCCTTTTTGCATCATATAAAGGTACATCTCTATCTTCTTTCAACCTTTTTATTTTCATTACTGCTTCTGCCCTTTTATTTAGAAAATTTACAATATTTTTATCAATTTCATTGATCTCTTCTCTATATTCTTTTAACTTTTCTTTAAAGTCTTTTTCCATCAATACTCCTTTGATTCTTTTTTTATTTTCATTTACTCCCATTCTATAGTACTTGGCGGTTTCGAGCTTATATCATATACCACTCTGTTTACTCCATCAACCTCATTTATAATTCTCGTGCTCATTCTTTCAAGTACCTTATGTGGAAGCTTTACCCAATCCGCAGTCATTGCATCAGCGCTGCTTACTGCTCTTATTATTATCGGATAGAAGTAAGTTCTTTCATCACCCATTACCCCTACACTTCTAATGCTGGCAAGCACAGCAAAAGACTGCCAGATACTTTTATACAGTCCTGCTCTCTTTATTTCCTCAACTACTATCTCATCTGCATTCTGAAGTATTTTTATCTTTTCTTCCGTAACCTCGCCAATTATTCTGATTGCCAGGCCAGGGCCGGGAAATGGCTGTCTCCAGACTACCTCATCCGGAAGACCTAATTCTATTCCTATCTTCCTTATTTCATCTTTAAATAATAACCTTAAAGGCTCAATTAATCCAAGCTTCATATCAACCGGAAGGCCGCCTACATTATGATGTGACTTTATTCTAGCGGCATCTCTGGTACCGCTTTCTATCACATCAGGGTATAGTGTCCCCTGCACCAGGTAATTTGCATTTTTTATCTTTGATGCCTCTTCTTCAAATATTCTTATAAATTCATTTCCAATTATCTTTCTTTTCTTTTCAGGGTCTATAACTCCCACCAGTTTGCTTAAAAATCTATCTTTGGCATTTACATGGATCAGGTTAATTTTAAAATTTTCCCTGAACGTTTCCGCAACCTTATTTGCCTCCCCTTTCCGGAGAAGTCCATGATCAACAAGGATGCAGGTAAGTTTATTACCAACAGCTTTGTTTACTAAAACTGCCGCTACAGAAGAATCTACTCCTCCACTAAGACCACATATAACTCTTCCATCTTTTACTTTATCTTTTATTTTTTTTATCTGTTTTTCAATAATGGAAACCATGGTCCAGGTAGGTGAACATCCACAGATATCAAACAGGAAATTCTTAAGTATATCAATCCCGGATGGGGTATGCATTACCTCAGGATGAAACTGTATCCCATATATTTTATTTTTAGGTTCTTCTATACCCGCAATAGGAAGATTGGGAGTGGAAGCTATTACATTAAAGGCGTGAGGAATCTTAACCACACTATCCTTATGGCTCATCCAGCAGGTTTCTACGGGCTTTAAGTCTTTAAAAAGTGGTGATTTTAAGTTCAGTTTTATTTTTGTTTTTCCATACTCGTTGTGTCCGCTGGTGATAACCTCACCATCAAATAACCGGGTTATCAACTGCATTCCGTAACAAATTCCAAGTATAGGTATGCCCAGAGAAAAAATCTCTTTATCGACTACAGGAGCTTTTCTGTCTTTTGATAGAATACTATAGGGCGAACCAGAGAGTATCAGGCCACTGGGCTTCTTTTCCTTTATTTTTTCAATATCAGTATCATAGGGAATAAGTTCAGAATAAACCCTGAGTTCTCTGACTCTCCTTGTAATTAATTGACTGTATTGCCCGCCAAAATCAATTACCAGTACACTATCCATATTACGCCCCCATACCTACTCTCTGTTGCTGCTGGTGGAGTTTACCTTCTGTTTTAATTGATGGAGCCACCATTACTTCAGCTTTCTGGAAATCCTTGATGTTTTCATAACCGCATGTAGCCATTGAAGTTCTCAGCGCTCCAAATAGATTTAAGGTTCCATCATTTTCAAATGCAGGTCCCACCAGTATTTCTCTTAAGCTAGCAGCTACATCTGTCTTAATTCTGGTACCCCTTGGAAGATCGGGGTGGAAGGTTGCCATACCCCATTGATAACCCCTGCCTGGAGCTTCTTTAGCCCTTGAAAGCGGGGAACCTATCATAACCAGATCTGCGCCGCAGGCAATAGCTTTCGCAATGTCTCCGCCTGTACGCATACCGCCATCAGCAATTACTAATGAGTACTGTCCTGTTTCCTCCAGATATCTAACCCTTGCGGCTGAAGCATCCGCAATCGCAGTAGCCTGAGGCACACCAATCCCCAGCACCTGTCTTGTGGTACATGCTGCTCCAGGACCAACACCTACTAGAACACCAACTGCTCCTGTTCGCATCAGGTGCAGGGAAGTGGAATATGATGCACAGCCGCCAACTATTACCGGGACCGGACATTCGGGAATAAATTTTTTCAAATCTAACGGCATTTTTGTCTTACTCACATGCTCAGCGCTAACTACCGTACCCTGTATTACCAGAATATCAAGACCAGCATCTATAGCTATATTATAATACTTTTCAACATTTTTAGGGGTTAAGGAGGCGCAGACTATATCACTTTCTTTCTTTATCTGTTTTACTCTTTTAGCAATTAATTCCTCTTTAATGGGCTCACGATAAATTTTCTGCATTTTACTGGTAGCTTCTCCTGCAGAAAATTTTGAAATTCTTTCCAGAATTTCATCCGCATTATCATATCTGCACTGCAGACCCTCTAAATTCAGCACAGCAAGCCCTCCTACTTTTCTCATTTCTATAGCAAATCTTACGTCTACAACACCATCCATTGCTGAAGCCAGTACCGGCAGTTCAAGCTTATATTCTCCAATATTTACTGAAATATCAATATCCTCCGGATCCCTGGTTCTTCTACTTGGGACTATTGATACTTCATCAAAACAATAAGATCTCCTGCCGGTTTTCCCCTTGCCAATTTCTATTTCCATTTATTCCCCTTATCTTTTAAGTTTTTTCTCTTCTTTATTTATTAATCTTTTAATATTTTCTCTATGAGTAATAAAAGTAAGCGCACACCAGAAAAATGCTGCAATTACTATTGCCCATGTATCCCATGTATGTCCGGTAACGGTAAAATAAAATGCAATGGGGGCAGTAATAGCCGCACTTAAAGATGCCAGAGATACAATTCTAAAAACCGCAAAAATAACAGCCCAGGTGCCAAAAATAATAAGAAATGGAAGTATCTTCAACCATATAGGATTATCCATGAATGGCAGGGTTGAGACTCCAATTACCACCCCTAAAGAAGCTGCTATTCCCTTTCCACCTTTAAATTTAATATAGGCAGGAAAATCATGGCCCAATATAACAGCAACGGATACAATGGAAAGAAGTATTAGATCCTGAGGATAAATGAAGTACAGCACCAGTATTGGTGTGAACCCTTTTATGACATCAACAACTATTGTTAAAATACCATAACCTGCACCAAGGGTACGTGTAACGTTGGTTCCCCCCACATTTCCGCTTCCATATTTTCTTATATCATCACCCTTTTTTATTTTATGGATTACATACGCAGTAGGAAAAGCGCCAAAAAGGTAGGCTGCAATTATAAATATAATCTTATAAAATAAATCAATATTCATAATAGATATATTCATCAAGAAAACTTATAAAAAATTAAAAGATATCAATCTTTCAAAAAAACTGTAAATTGCTGCTCAAAAATCCATAGAATAATATTAAAAGAAATATTACTATAAGTCATTGATTTATTCAATTTATTAAGTAATGCTACCAGCTCCGAAGTGTGATTTTTTAATTTTATCACAAAATAACATCCCCCTGGCTTAAATATATGTATTCCCATGCTTTTAAGTTTAATTTCAGGTAAGCTCAAGTGAAAATACGGAATCAGGGTTCGGATATAATTTTTGCAAGTTGTGGCAAAATTCTTATGAAGTCATTAACATTTAAAGTTAAAATCCTGTCTGTCTTCATTTTTCTGGCAGCATATAGTATTAATCCATCATAGCTTGCACCACCAGTAATATTGTTAGATGAAAGTTCATCTAACAATCTAATATAATCGTCAGTATTATATTTGACCATCACAAAGTCTTTCAGGACATTTTCCTTTATCAGATTTGCGGCAAGGGAAGGATAAATTTTTGGACTTAATGGTAATGTAGTTAGAATGGAATAAGATTCAATTAAAGAATGAACAGAAATTATACCTTCAATTTCCTTTTTCTTGACTCTCTGCAGCCAGTATAGGGAATTCTCATGCTTTGGGTGCACACCTACAAAAGCTGCTATTATTACTGATGTGTCAAAAAAAACCTTCAAAGTTTTATATCCTTAATAATTCTTTTCATTCTGTCTTCCCTATCTTTTTGTAAAAAATCCGTAAAAGATTCCAGGGGCTCCGAGCAGACAACAAGTATACCGTCTTTATCTATAACAAACGGGCTTGAGGGTTTAGGATGAACTATTATATTATCCGAAGTGGCTTCAACCTCGACTTCGGTATTATTTTTAAGGCCAAAGTCATTTCTTATTTTTTTTGGAATTACTATTCTTCCGAATTTATCAATTTTTGTTTTAAATTTTATTGTCAACTAATACACCTCTAAAAGGATAAAATTATATTTATAATTATATTTGCCATTATAATATGGTTTTTGGCAATTATCAATGCCAATTTATTTAGGGTCTGATATGGCGCAGAACTTTCTGTAATACTTTCTCCAGTGAAATGAGTATAAGACTTAAAGTCAAATATTATTCCGCCATATAAATCCACCACATAAATAAGGCTGGCTTTAATATTAAAGCCAGCCTTATTATCCTTTGTATCTTGATTATTATGACTAAAACAACCTTACATTGGAGGCATTCCTCCGCCATAACCTCCACCGGGAGGCATCATAGGACCTTTTTCCTTTTCAGGCTTTTCTGCAACCACAACTTCAGTTGTAAGCATAAGTGCCGCTATAGATGCTGCATTCTGAAGTGCGCTTCTGGTAACCTTTGCCGGGTCTATAATCCCGGCATCTATCATATTCACATACTTCTCGTTTAAAGCATCCAGCCCTTCACCTTGAGGCAATCTTCTTACTTTCTCCACAACAACTGAGCCTTCCATACCGGCATTTGAAGCTATTTGCCTTAGCGGTTCCTCCAAAGCTTTGATTACAATGGCTGCACCTGTTCTAACATCACCATCAAATTTTTTGAGATCAATTTTCGGAATTATATTTATAAGCACTACTCCTCCGCCTGAAACAATTCCTTCCTCAACTGCAGCTTTGGTAGCCGACAGGGCGTCTTCTATCCTGTGCTTTTTCTCTTTTAGTTCTACTTCAGTTGCAGCACCAACTTTTATTACTGCCACACCGCCTGCGAGTTTTGCCAGCCTTTCCTGAAGTTTTTCTTTGTCAAAATCTGAATCACTCTGCTCTATTTCATTTTTGATTTGTTTTATTCTGCCTTTTATATCACTTGCAGAACCTTTCCCTTCAACAATGGTTGTATTTTCTTTATCTACCTTAACCTGTCTGGCCGAACCAAGCATATCAAGAGTAACGTTTTCTAATTTTACACCAATCTCTTCACTTATTACTTTTCCACCAGTTACTATAGCGATGTCTTCCAGCATAGATTTCCTTCTATCCCCGAATCCAGGAGCTTTTACTGCAAGTGCAGTAAGGGTGCCTCTAAGCTTATTAACCACAATAGTTGCCAATGCTTCTCCTTCAACATCCTCAGCAATTATAAGAAGTGGTTTGCCAGACTGCTGAATTTTTTCAAGGATAGGGATTAAATCTCCAACTGCCGCTATCTTCTGGTTTGAAATAAGAATATAGGGATCGTTTAAAACCGCTTCCATTCTTTCAGCATCAGTTACCATATATGGAGAAAGATATCCTTTATCAAATTGCAGTCCTTCAACCAGTTCTATCTCGATACCAAATTTATTTGATTCTTCAACAGTAATAACTCCATCTTTACCTACCTTGTCCATTGCATCAGCTATTGTATGCCCGATTGTATCGTCTGCTGCAGAAATAGCTGCAACTTCAGCTATTTTCTTTTTATCTGTAGCAATATCCTGACTCATCAGACCAATCTGATCCACTACTATTTTAACTGCCTCTTCTATTCCCTTTTTTAACAGTAACGGATTAGCTCCTGCGGCTACATTTCTTAATCCTTCCTTTACCATTGCCTGCGCCAGAAGTGTTGCTGTAGTGGTACCATCTCCTGCAACATCATTAGTTTTAGTTGCAACCTCCTTCAAGAGCTGAACTCCTGCATTTTCAAAAACATCTTCAACTTCAATTTCTCTTGCGATAGTTACGCCGTCATTAGTAATTGTAGGAGTACCATATTTTTTATCCAGCACTACGTTCCTACCTTTAGGTCCAAGAGTGACCCTAATTGCGTCTGCTATTATATTTACGCCCCTTTCCAGGGCTCTTCTTGCAACCTCATCGTACTTAAGCTCTTTAACCATTACCTTCTTACCTCCTTTTTAAAATAAAACTTTTATTTCACAATTGCCAGAACGTCACTTTCTTTTATAATCAGATGTTCTTCACCGTCAATTTTTACTTCCGTCCCTGAATACTTGGAATAAAGAACAACATCTCCAACCTTTACTTCCATAGGAATTTTCTTACCTTTTTCATCCTTTGCTCCCTCACCAACTGCAATTACTTTGCCTTCCTGGGGTTTCTCTTTTGCAGAATCTGGAAGAACGATTCCGCTCTTAGTTTTTTCTTCACTGGGCTTTGGTTTCACCAATAGTCTGTCACCAAGTGGTCTGTATCCCATTACTTTTCCTCCTTCTAAAATATATTATACATTTATGCAAAAACATAAAAATAAATCAGCACTCCCTTGATTAGACTGCTAACACTTAGAAATAATAATATAATGAAATTAAAAAATCAAGAATAAAAATTAAGAATTTTTTGTTTTTAAAATATGATTAAATAAAAACCATAAAATTAGCCATGAAACAGAAATTAATTAGATGTCGCTTCTGGAATAAACATCAACTTCCAGATCGTCGAATCTGCCCTCTAAATATCTATAATACCCCAGACAGGCAACCATTGCTGCATTATCCATGCATAAGTAAAGAGGAGGAACAAATATTATTTTCCCTGCCCTTTTTTAAAAACTCTTCCCTGAGTTTGCTATTGGCAGCAACGCCGCCGCTAATAAGGATATTTTTTACACCAAATCTACTAGCGGCTTTAATTGTTTTTTCAGTTAAAACCTCAACTATTGATTTCTGGAAACTTGCAGCAAGACTTGGAATATTTTTTTCAGTTGTAAGCTTTTTGTCTTTTTTTGTTCTATAGATTAAAGATGTTTTTAGTCCGCTAAAACTAAAATTAAAGTCTCCGCTGTCCATCATGGGTTTTGGGAAATCTATATAATAAGGATCTCCCCTTTTAGATAGCCTGTCAATAATAGGACCTCCGGGGTAACCAAGACCCAGGTACCTTGCAATTTTATCATATGCCTCTCCTGCTGCATCATCGGCGGTATGCCCTATTTCTTTTATATTCCAGTCACTATCCACAAAATACAAGCTTGAATGACCTCCAGAAACAACAAGCCCTATAAACCCGCTCTTTATATCAGGATTTTTCAGAATATTAGAATAGATA
>Ga0210017_1005199_pt1 | contig 10510 bp, 14 predicted proteins | sample CryGeyCG2014_020_FD_183966 | JGI IMG/M metagenome (GOLD analysis project Ga0210017, IMG submission 183966) | Groundwater microbial communities from aquifer - Crystal Geyser CG08_land_8/20/14_0.20 (SPAdes) (version 2) | ecosystem: Environmental > Aquatic > Deep subsurface > Groundwater | place... | reverse complement strand
ACGCTCGCAGAGTCCGCGAAGAAATTTAGAATTTAGAATTTAGAATTTAGAATTACGTAGTGGTTAAAGATAATCCGGTCAAAGATAAAAGCTTTCAGTTTGCGCTGGAGATCATTTCTCTTTATAAATATTTAACGACTCAGAAAAATGAATATGTGCTATCTAAACAATTACTCAGGTCAGGGACTTCTATTGGGGCCAACATCGAAGAGGCATTATCCTCTCAAAGCAAAAAGGAGTTCATTGCAAAATTAAACATCTCCTTAAAGGAAGCACGCGAAACCTCATATTGGCTGAGATTACTGAATGCAAGCGGATATATTCAGAAAAACGATCTTATTGAGAAATCGGAAGAACTATCCAAAATTCTGACCTCTATTATCATCTCGACAAAAGAAAACATCAAAAAGCAATAATTCTAAATTCTCAATTCTAAATTCTAAATTCTAAATTCTAAATTGTTCTTGATTCTACATTCTACATTAATTAAAGCGGTGGTAGCGAGAGGCATTATTTCTCGCAACGCCCGCCAAGATCGCAGCGAAAATATTTCATGAGGGCGCCCTTTGCGAGAGACAAAAAATAAAATAAATGATGGAGAAATAATATTTCTAACCTTTTAACTACTTTTCCGGCAGGAAAACCTGTAACAGGGAAAGACCTTGTCGGACGAGAGGAAATCGTGCGTCAGATTCTGACCTATGTCACTCATGGCGAAAATGTCGTACTGATTGCTCCCCGTCGCTATGGGAAAACATCAGTTCTATTGGAAACCCTTAACCGAATCCATACTGAAGATTATTTTAAAATTTATATCGATTTATTTACTACTCCGACGAAACGCTTTTTTGCGGAACGGATTACTGAAGATGTGCTATCTAACAAACGCTTAGATGCCATTTTTCATCGGTTTAAACAAAGCGTTACAGAGCTCGTTCAACAAATTGAACTCCGTCCGGTTATTAATGACTTCGCTTTCATCGTCGGATTTGGAGAAAACCAAAAAGATGAAAACTTCTTGCTGGAAAATAGCCTGGATTTCATTGATCAATTCAGCCTAAAGAATAATTGCAGAATGGTCTGTGGATTTGATGAGTTCGGTGATATTGGGAAATTCGACGGAGACGAAATCCTTAAAATGTTTCGCTCAAAAATTCAACTCCAACAAAACACAGCCTATATTTTCTCTGGCAGTTATCAGTCGGTGATGAATCAAATTTTCATTAATTCCTCAGCGCCTTTCTATCGTCTAACGCGAATTGTTAATCTGGGACCTGTGCCGTACAATGATTTTTTTACTTATTTATCAGACAAGTTTCAAAGCAAAGAGATTCTGATTGAAAGTGATGCCATAGATCGTCTTCTTAAATTTACAGAGGGTCATCCTTATTATACACAGTTATCGGCCCAAACGATCGAATTCTATTTTTCACCCGGGCGCAAGAAAGATAACCTCTCTATTACCGCCTCGGATATTCCGGATGTCGTTGAAATGATGGTTCAAATCGAAAATAATTATTTAGAAAAGGTATGGGAAGAAATCTGCGGCGTTAGGGAAAATGTTCAGGTTCTTTTACCTGTGATTAACGGTATTCAGAATTTATATGGTGCTCTGGACTTGAAAAAACTGAATGTCTCCCGAGCGCTCCGGCGAATGATCTCGATGGGAATTATCCAAAAAATAAAGTCAGGGTACATTTTTACCGACACACTTCTTAGATACTGGATCAAAACCCGCGTGCTAAAACTGGATAAGACGGAATGTGTCTGAGACGGATTGTGTCTTATCGTCGTCAGAAAGAAGATGTCCACTAATTACACTAATTGCACTAAAAAAACAAAAAAGAAATTCGTGGATAAAAAACAAAAAGTAATTCGTGAACATTCCCTGCCCGCCGTTTATCTCTGGCAGGCGGGGTGTCATTCGTGGACAAAAGATATGTATAATCCGCTGACAAAGAAATAAAGGATTGTCCACTAATTACACTAATTGCACTAAAAAAACAAAAAAGAAATTCGTGGATAAAAAACAAAAAGTAATTCGTGAACATTCCCTGCCCGCCGTTTCCTGTCTGCCTCCCGATAGGTCGGGACAGGCAGGCTCTCTGGCAGGCGGGGTGTCATTCGTGGACAAAAGATATGTATAATCCGCTGACAAAGAAATAAAGGATTGTCCACTAATTACACTAATTGCACTAAAAAAACAAAAAAGAAATTCGTGGATAAAAAACAAAAAGTAATTCGTGCCCATTCGTGTCATTCGTGGACAAAAGATATGTATAATCCGCTGACAAAGAAATAAAGGATTGTCCACTAATTACACTAATTGCACTAAAAAAATAAAGAAAATAATTAGTGTTTATTCGTGAAATTCGTGGATAAAAAACAAAAAGTAATTCGTGCCCATTCGTGTCATTCGTGGACAAAAGATATGTATAATCCGCTGACAAAGAAATAAAGAATCGTCCACTAATTACACTAATTGCACTAAGAAAATAAAGAAAATAATTAGTGTTTATTCGTGAAATTCGTGGCTTAAAGAAATACTAATGCAATGTTTTAGACAATATATTGCAACGGCGATGCAATATAATCAATATGCATAAAGAAAAGATTAAACAACTTATTATTGAACATAGAGACCGCTTTCTTAAAGCTACCGAGCTTATCGAACGTGATATTCAGCAAGTTGTAAGGCCACTTCTCCTGCAAAGAGAAATTATCGTCATCAGCGGCGTACGTCGTTCAGGAAAATCATCCCTGCTGAAATTAATCAGTAACGATATCCGCAAGACCCAGCAGGTGCCTGATAAAAACACCCTTTATCTGAATTTTGATGATGAACGCTTTATTGAATTCAGGCATACAGATTTTGAGCTACTCTTTGAAACCTATATCGAACTATTTCAACCGGAAGGTAGGAAGTACTTCTTTTTAGATGAAATTCAAAATATTCAAGGGTGGGAAAGATGGGTCAACCGTTTATATGAATTTGAAGATGTTAAAATCTTTATCACTGGCTCGAATGCAACTTTACTAAGCTCTGAAATTGCCTCTGCTCTTACCGGTCGAAACCGCCAAATCTTGAATTTCCCTTTCTCCTTCAATGAGTTTCTGAGATTTAATCAAATTGAGCTCCAGTCAGAGGATTTTTATCTCAGGGAGAAAAAGGTTAAAATCAAAAACTTATTTAAAGAATATGTAAATGTAGGTGGATTTCCGGAAGTACTAAAAAACAAAGATTTGACACTTTTAGAACAATACTTCAAGGATATTATCTATCGAGACGTCATTGCCCGTTATAATATCCGGAATATGTATGAAATAAGGGAACTAGCATTGTTTTTCGCTTCGAATGTTGGAACCATTCAAAGCTATCAAAAATTACAGAATCTGATTAACGTCAAGAGTCTGAATAGCATTAAAAATTACCTCACTATTCTGGAAAGTGTCTATCTTTTCACTCGAATCAATCTCTTCGATTATTCAGTCAAAAGACAAATCTATAATCCTTCTAAAGTTTACGCAATTGACACCGCACTTGCCAATTCAATTGCTTTTAACTTTTCCCAAAATCTTGGAAGACTATATGAAAATATCGTTTGCATTGAATTAAGACGACAAAATCAAGAGTTTTATTACTGGAAATCGAAAAACAACAAAGAAGTGGATTTTCTAATAAAAAAAGGACTACGTATTGATTCTGCCATTCAGGTCTGTAAAACGCTGTCTAACGATAAAATCCAAAAAAGAGAAATAGAGGGTTTACTTGAGGCAAGACAAACCCTGAATGCAGAACAATTGCTAATTCTTACCGAAGATGAGGAACAGGATATGATCATCGAGTCTGAAAAAATTCAAGTGATTCCTATCTGGAAATGGCTACTGGAACCTGCTTTTTTTAAATTAAAAGGCTGAAAGTAGAAAGTTTTTAGAGTTCATATAGTTCGTAAAGTTAATAAAGTTTTAAAGTCGGAGAGTAGCGGAGATCCTGCTCTGGCGAGATGAGAAAATTCGAATAGTGAGGATTGAAAAATTTGAGGATATATTAGCCTGGCAAAAAGCAAAAGAACTGACAATATTAATCTATTCCCAATTTTAAAATAATTGTCATTCGTAGCTAAAAGAACTAAACCGCACATGACACAAAGAAATATTATCCACGAATAGCACGAAAGAACACGAAGGAAATATATTAAATGTTTCTATTTCAGATTATTAATAATGCTCCTTATATATCGAAAAAAATATCGTACATCAAAAATTTAAAAAACATTCGTGAACATTCCCTGCCCGCCGTTTATCTCTGGCAGGCGGGGTGTCATCCGTGGACAAAAGGATTGGTATGAAAAAAGCCCTTATTACCCCTGTACGGTCGTTCCTCCCTACAGGGCAGGCTGGCATAACCGGCTTCACCCCGTTAGATAGATTATAATAAAAGTAAAAATTAATAGATGAAAAACATTCCTGATTTATATAGAGATATTAAAAACTGTAGGACATTATCTAACAGGGCAAGAGACGGATCCTACCTTTACCCCGTGTAATAAATCGTTTTTATTCAGACTGTGAACTATCAATCAGGATATATATTACACAGGGAGAACCGAACTTCTCCTCGAAAAAGGCTACATCGTCCATGGCATTATCCCTGCCCGAAAGACAAGGTCAGGCGGGCGTCGGAGTAGTTCTTTCAGCACCGGCAGAATTGACCATTTAAGAGATAATGATAATGTAAAATTATATTATGGTGATTTGACTGACTCCAGTAACCTCAATAGATTGTTAGAAAAAATTAGACCGGATGAAATCTATAATTTAGGAGCGCAGAGCCACGTCCAGGTTTCATTCGAAGTACCGGAATACACCGCCGAAGTCGACGGTATTGGAACACTCAGATTTCTCGATGCGATTAAAGAGATGGGATTAAAGACAAAATTTTATCAGGCATCAACAAGCGAGCTTTACGGTAAAGTCCGGGAAACTCCTCAAAAAGAAAAAACTTAGCGCCCTTTGGGAAAAGAAAATAGATTTTAGGCAAGAAATTTAATAACTTATATCAGACAAATAATGAGGACCTTATGAAAGTATTTAGAGAAATAAAAACGATAAAAGATAACAAAATAGTATTGACATTACCGAAGAGTTTTAATGATAAGAGAGTAGAAATTATTATTTTACCCTATAAGATAAATTTTGTAGAAAACAAAGATAAAAAATACTGGCAATTACTAAGCGAAAAATCTCTTGAAAATATCTGGGATAACCAGGAGGACGAGGTTTATAGTGAACTGCTCTAAGGGAGATGTAGTACTTTTCCCTTATCCTTTCTCTGATTTAACAACCCAAAAAATCAGACCGGCAGTTGTTGTAAGTGCGATGGAGAAACAGTATCTTGACGTCTTTATCGTACCGTTAACTAGCAAAACAAAGCATCTTGAGGAAGGAGAATTTATTCTTTCAAGGTGGGAAAAAGCAGGGTTAAATGTTAAAACTGCGGTAAAAAGAGGCCGCTATCTGGCGGATACTGATATTATCAGGAAAAAAGTCGGCAGCTTAGAACCCTGTGATATAAAAAGAGTCGAATCCGCTTTAAAAATATGGCTTGATCTAGAATAAATTGGAAATATTTGTCTCAGCCCCAACCTTTCGGGAGAAAATAATAATTAAGAAATAAATTCGTGATAATCTGTGTTCACCCCGTGGAATAAATGTTACCCAGATCGTATACAGACTAAAGAGGTTTATTCCACAGGGTAAATCTGCCTATTTCATAGTTAAAACCAAATAGATACCTGAATTATACTGACCTATGAAATCAAATACCGCCCATTCCGAAATATTTCGTTCCGAAAAATATCGCAACCCATTTAGATTCGGTACGATCGTCGACGAACCATATTTTACAAACCGGATATCGGAATTATCCGAAATACGGTCAATATTGGACACTCGGGTTCATTTGATCCTGATGAGTCCGCGCCGGTTTGGGAAAACAAGTCTTATCCTGAAAGCAGTGAATAATCTCAGTCGCCCAGTGTTGTTCTGCGACCTTCAGATTATCACATCAGAGATTGATTTCGCCGAACAACTACTAAAAAAACTTCACCATCTGTTTCCATTAGAAAAAATAAAAAGTCTTTTAAAAACCTTCCGGATCGTACCAATTATCTCGATGAATCCTCTCTCTAACGAAGTAAACATCTCCTTTAATGCGACCGATCATCAAACTGCTCCCATAGAAGATGTGCTGAATCTTTGTCAGAAAGTGTCATCAAGTGATCGACCGCTGATCATTATTTTCGATGAGTTTCAGGAGATTAGAAAAATCGGAACAGGATTAGAGAAAAATTTACGCTCCATCATCCAACATCATGACCGAATTAACTATGTGTTTCTGGGTAGTCAGGAATCTATGATCAGGGATATTTTCCAAAATAATAAATCGCCGTTTTATCACTTCGGAAGACTTTTAAGACTATCCAAAATTTCTGATGATGATTTTAGAACCTTTTTGATGGAACATTTTCGGTCAGTCAGCAAAGATGCTGAGAGTATCAGCGACAATATTCTGAAATTCACCCATGCGCATCCTTATTATACCCAACAATTGGCATTCTATGTTTGGGAAAGAATGAAAATATACGGCGACACTGAAAGGGAAGTCCAAAACGCCATCGATCAAATTATCACAATTCATAACCTCGATTTTGACCGTATTTGGGCTACGCTAAATCGTACAGATATGAAGATTCTGGTTGGAATGGCTTACTCATCATTACTGCCACTTTCAAATGATTTTGCGCGCTCTTATAAAACTGGTTCAACCAGCACAACATATAGCGCACTATCTCGTTTGATATCCAGAGGATATGTTCTTCAAACAAATCACGGATATGAAATCGAAGACCCGTTTTTTAAACAATGGATCATCTCCCGACGGGGAGAAGAATAAAGGATCGTCCACTAATTACATCCAGCAGGTTAAGGCAAAGGCAAAGGCAGAGACTAAGACTAAGTTTAAGGTTAAGATTAAGGGAAACGGTTGTACAGAAGTTTTGAAGAAATGCCCGTTTGGGAGAAGACATCCACTAATTCCACGAATGGACACGAAAAGAAAGAATTAAAAAATAATTCGTGTAAATTAGTGAAATTCGTGGACAAAGGATCTGTGTAATCCATGGATAAAAAAACTTAGAGAGAATTAGTGGATAATCTGATTTATAAAGAAGAATCCTACAAAATCATCGGCGCTTGCATGGAAGTCCATAAGACACTTGGCAATGGCTTTTTAGAGCCTGTGTATCAAGAAGCATTATCCATAGAATTCAATAAGCAACACATCCCTTACGAAAAAGAAAAAGTCCTTTCTATTGTTTACAAAGATGTTGAACTCGAAAAGAAATACATAGCCGACTTTGTTTGTTACAATAAAATTAACCCAGTGTAATAATTGGATAGAGAAGTATAATGATACTCCGATGGAATCGTAATTTTTCAAGTAGGATAAATGGAAAGCAATTATTTGATATTACACAGGGTAAATCGTCGAACTAAAAGCGCTTTCTACTTTGAGTTCTGAGCATGAAGCGCAAATTTTAAATTATCTTCACCCTGTGGAATAGCGCTGATTAAATTTCTAAGACTGTTAAAAGAGGATTCTTCCATTGGGTAAATTCGTAGTTAAAGAAAGTTAGTGTAATCCGTGTAATTCGTAGTTAATAAATCTGTACAATTTGCAGTTATCAATGGATGATTTAGTCTACAAACAAGAAAGTTACCAGACGATTCTCTACCGCTTGCGCGACACGGATCATATCACAAGAGATAAATGCAGTGTGTTATTCGATCAATACAAAAGTAAATTCGGATTCAAAGAACCTTCGCCGCTGAAAGACCCTCTCCATTTCAATCAGGAAAATAAGATTGAACTTGAAAAAGGAATAAAGAGGGATTGTGATTGGTATAACGAGCAAATTTGCTAAATTTCTTATCATGAAATTAAGTATAAAAAGATCAAATGTCCGCCAAAAACATTCATAAAATTAAGCTAACCGATCTGTTTTGGGACTATAACTTCCGGGAAGAGGAACTGCAAGCGCTGCTTAACGGCGATGTGGAGAGGGTCGGACATGTCGATCGGTACGGATTATACGCGCGAATTATAACCAGTATGGGATGGTATCAGGTAATCGATTTAATTCCTGAACAAAAGCTGGAGGAAGCGTTATCAGAGCAGGTAATAACTAAAATCAGGTTTAAAGATATAAGAGAAAAGTATCATTTTGCAAAAAGATTACTATTTCAATAAGCTTTATCCTTTCCAGGATGAAATACTTAAAATTATTGCAGAGATAGAGAACGACTTTTATCTTACCGGCGGCACTGTTCTGGGACGTTTCTATTTTCATCATCGCTTTTCTGATGACCTGGACTTCTTTCTGAATCACTCAGCAGATTTTGCACTTCAAGTTGACCGGGTTACTAATGCGTTCAAACAATTAAATGTACAATTTTCCTTCGGGATTAAATCTGCTGATTTTGTAAGAATATTACTCCGAAAGGAAGATGTAAATCTGAAAATTGATTTTGTCAATGATGTGGCATTCCACTATGGAGGCTTTAAAAAGTTTCCATCATTCCCGAGAGTCGATAATTGGCGCAACATTCTTTCCAATAAACTAACAGCACTGGAAAGACGCGAACCGAAGGATATAGCCGACATTTTATTCATAGCCCGAAATTATTCTTTTCACTGGAACGATATATTTAATGAGGGCCTTCAGAAGGTTGTCTATTTGGATGCTTTGGATATCAGCAAAATTCTGGTGGAATTTCCGGTCAAATTTTTATCAAATATTATCTGGGAAAAGGAGCCGGATTTCACAGTTGCTGCTAAAGATATTTTGCAAATAGCCACAGACATATTGCGTAAGGGGTATAATTCGATTCAATCAAATATTGGCAACAGATGAATTTAAAAAGGTAATACGATTTTGCGCTTAAACCTTAAAAATATTCGCGTGCCAAAGGCATCTCTTTGAGAAAATTCGTAGTTAATAAATCTGTACAATTTGCAGTTCTAAATGGATGATTTAGTCTACAAACAAGAAAGTTACCGGATTCACCCCGTGTAATAAATCGTTTTTATTCAGACTGTGAAATATCAATCAGGATATATTACACAGGATTCACCCCGTTAAATAGACCCGATATAATCAGAGCAAAATGATAAGAAGAAAGAATATTTAACAGGGTGAACCCCGTTGAATCTTTCTGCTATTCAACAGGGGGCTACATCGTCCACGGCATTGTCCGCCGGAGAAGTTCTTTTAATACCGGTAGAATCGATCATTTGTTTAACGATCCGGAAGTATATGGCAAGAAATTATTCCTGCATTATGGCGATCTGACGGATTCCAGCAATCTGGACCGCCTATTGGAAAAAACAGAGCCAGATGAAATTAAATGGGATTCATCTAAACCGTACGGTACTCCACAGAAGTTGCTGAATGTTGAAAAATTGCATAAATTGAGATGGGAAAACAAGATTGAACTTGATGAAGGAATAAAGAGGGATTATGATTGGTATAAAAAATAGCATCTTTAAATTACCAGGATTCCGGTCTGCCGTCTACATGCATATCGTCTGTTCACTGTTTTAGCGCAGGCAGATGCGTACTCAGACTCAGGTTCAGGTAGAAGGAGTAGAAATGAATTACAAGGAGGATAAAAATATGCCTGTTAAAAAAGACATTACCATTGAAAATATCTATAAAATGGTAGTTGATTTAAAGCGTGACATGACTATAATAAAGAAAGGTCTTACGGCAGAACCAGAACTGCGTGATGAATTTATCTTACGGATGAGAGATATTGAGCCTGGACAAACAATTATGGTCAAAGACTTTTGTGAAAGATATGGATTGAAATAGTGTACAAACTTGCAATTAAGAAAAGCCTCGATAAAAAATTTAAGAAGCTCAAGAAAAAAGACATAGAAATGCTTAAGCTAATAAACCAAAAAGTGCAAGAAATCCTTGATAATCCTTATCGTTTCAAATCGTTACAAAAACCTTTGCAAAACAAGCGAAGGGTGCACATAGGCGGGTCTTTTGTATTGATTTATGAAGTCAGTGAAGGTGAAAAGATAGTAACACTAATTGATTTTGACCACCATGACAATATTTATAAAACTTAAGATGTGATGACTGAGGTGTTTAATAAAAAATAATTCAGCCTGGCCAACGCCTGTCCTTCCGATGAATCGGGATATGGGAAAATAATTAAAATAATAATTCGTTTAATTCGCGTAATTCCCGCGCCTTTGACAGGGTCACGTGGATAAAAAACAAATAATGATTGACGATTTAGTTTATAAAGAAGAAAGTTATCGGATTCACCCCGTGTAATAATATCATTGGGAAAAATATTTATTCCCTTATGAAATTACTAATTTTAAGTAGGATCAACGGAAAGTAATTAATTGATATTACACAGGGTAAATCGG
>Ga0210017_1005198_pt1 | contig 10511 bp, 6 predicted proteins | sample CryGeyCG2014_020_FD_183966 | JGI IMG/M metagenome (GOLD analysis project Ga0210017, IMG submission 183966) | Groundwater microbial communities from aquifer - Crystal Geyser CG08_land_8/20/14_0.20 (SPAdes) (version 2) | ecosystem: Environmental > Aquatic > Deep subsurface > Groundwater | place... | reverse complement strand
TCTGGTACATGAAAAGCACTAATAACGGGGCTACTTGGACAACACCAGTAAAAATATATCAGTCATACGCTTGGATAACTGGGGATATCCATCCAAGTATTGCTGTGGAAGGCAACGCTATTCATGTTGCATGGGGTTATTTACGGTTTTACTGGGGATATGGTGTATTTACTGGGGTTATGTACATAAAAAGTACAGATAATGGTGTAACATGGTCTGGAGGGAAGGAACTCTATCGGTCAATGCCTAATAACATATATAAATATCCATCTATAGCTGTAAGTGGAAACAATGTGCATGTTGTTTGGACAGGGGATTTTAGCAGTGACAGTGTATGGTATGTAAGAAGTATAGATGGTGGTTGCACATGGAGTAGTGCAACAGCTATTGATGGTGGGCATCCTGCTATTGGAGATGATGTTTATTCCCCAGCTAGGATAACATCTGACGGAAACAATATTTACATATTATGGAGCGGAGGAAATTCTTGGAGTCCTAATCTTTATTATAGAAAAAGCACAGATAATGGTGTAAGCTGGGGTTCTTCAACACTGTTGGCACAAAATTATGTGCGAAATCCTCTTATTGCAACAGGAGGAGATTATATTCATGTGGTTTGGACAACCCAGGCATGGTGGTACGGTGGTCATTCCATAGGAAAAATTTGGTATATGCAAAGTGCTGATGGTGTGAACTGGACAGAAAAAACTGAGTTAGCCAACTTCTCTTCTTCCTTAGGAAGTAGTAATGTTGAGATGACAGCATATGATGACGATGTTTATATTGTATGGTTAGATAAGGTAAACGATGAAGTAATGGTTTATTTTATGCAAACTGAAAAACCAGCTGCTCTTAATCCTTCGCTGATTATAGGCGATGATGGCATTATTGAATGGAGTTATTCGGGTGAATTTAACAACAGTGTAGTTATATCTCCGTTAGAAATAGTTATGAAATATTTAGGGCAACATTCAGATATGGATGATGGAAAATTGGATGGTTATATTTCTATACCTATAACTTTCCGTTGTGATTCTGGTGTTTTGGATGTATGTGTAACAGTTGATATTGGCGGATTTGAGTTTTCTACAGATCCCCTTGACAACGACACGGATAATGATGGTTTGTTGGACGGTGAAGAAGTCAATATTTGGAACACTAATCCAACAAGACTTGATACTGATGAGGATGGTTTAGATGATTTGGTTGAGTTACAATACTGGCAAGATATGGGAATAAATCCATTAAATCCTGTATTTGATGATGGAGATTTGTATATCAATTTATTGCTTGATTCTGATTCTGATAACGACGGACTTTTAGATGGTAATGAATATACTTTATGGGAAAACATCCAACCTGGTTTGAGTAGTATGGACAGTGACCAGGATGGGCTGATAAATATTCTTGATCAAGACAGTGATAACGATCATCTTATCGATGGTGAAGAAATGGAGTACTGGGGTAATAGATATAATATCGATTTAGATGGGGATGGCAAGGTGAATATTTTGGATAGTGATAGTGATAATGATACGCTTTTAGATGGAATAGAGCTTACAGGATGGGACTTTTTCCTTGAAGGTGTATGGTACCATACAAGCTCTGATCCCGGGATTGTGGATACAGATAATGATTGGCTTGATGATTATGATGAGTTTAGATATGGTACAAATGCAATGAATCAAGACACAGACTTTGATATGCTCTCTGATTACGATGAAGTGGAGGTTTACAAGACGAATCCAATAAATCCTGATTCGGATTATGATACGGTGGATGACAAAAATGATGTAAATCCACTAATAGATACATTTGTTAGTGTGAAAATAAAAAGAATAAAAGCGTTGGATTGGGTTGATCTAGGCACCGCGGCAGACTTTTATGTGAAAGTAAAGATTGATGGGGAGTGGTATAAGAGCAGTGGTGATCATATCAAAGAGGATGATGACGATATATCACCGAATATTGTACTTACTCACAATGTTCCTGATAATAAAACCAGTATTGATATAGTCCTGCAGGTGTGGGAGGATGATGACTATGTTTGGCCGCATACAGAACCCGATGATCATTGTGACATTAGCGGCACTGGTAGCAGTTGCGATATTACGTATGATTTAAGAACTGGCATCTGGAATGGTGATGATTATCAGGGTGATCGTAACGGTTATGGTTATGCAAGTGGTGATGAGGATGGCAGCACTGGAACAGATGAGGATGATTGTGCGTTGTGGTTTGATGTTTACCAGAATGATAACGATAATGATGGGCTGATGTATTGTGAGGAAGTACATACTTATGGAACTGATCCGACAGCAGATAACAGAGGTGAAGATTTAGATAACGATGACATCCCTATTGAATGGGAAGATAAATGGGGATATGACCCAACAATTTGGGATGACCACTATACTTTAGACCCAGATAGTGATGGTTTAACAAATCTTGAGGAATATCAAGTACGCAATTTAGGAAGTGATCCATATTATCCTGATTTGTTTGTTGAGATTGATTACTTGACAGGGCACAGACCACATGATAGTGTATTGAATTATGTTGTTGAATATTATCGTACCCATCCAATAAGTAGTGGATATTCCGGTATTCATTTAGTTTTTGATGTTGATGAAGAAATACAGGAAACAAGTGATAATAAATACATGACTACGCAAATATTCTTTAATATTAAAAGCAACCATTTCAATTTTGATGAAAGGGATGGTATCTATAGATATGGGTTGTTTGGTCATAAAGATAGTGATGGAGCTTTGGGTTGGGCATGGGCACCCGGCGAAGATTTCTTTATTGCAGATGCAGAATGTGATGATTACGCGAACGATTGGACAAACCATTGGATTGGTGGTGTAATAGATACTCAGGTAGAAAAAGTGGTTTTAATGCATGAATTAGGACATAACATCAATATTTATGATGATGACGATTGGTCAAGTATGGGCGGGGATAGTGATGGGAGGCTTGATCGTACCGTATGGGTGTGGATTGAGTATAATATATGGGTTGAAGTAGAAGACGATGAAGACGGTATGGGCCATAAATTAGAGGGGGACGGCGATTTTTTAAATGAAGATGATGATAACGACCATACTTTTGAAGATTACTGTGACAATAGTCATTGTGTGATGGCGAAGGTGAATTGGGATAATTGTGATGATAGTCCTTATTATTGTAGTCATCACTGGGCACAAGCAGATCCTGGTGCAGGGGCATATGCAGGCGGGTGGGCGGGGGTGAAAGTATGGCTATAGCACAACCACCCCAATATTTTATTTTATCTCTAACAATTCTTACAATAGCAATAGTTGCTGGGTTAATCATTTTGCTAAGCCTTATAAAAAAACATAAATTATCTAAAAAAGTAATTGTTATTTTTATATCTGTTGTCCTTGTGTTATCTATCCTATGTGTATGGGTTCGGATTGAGGATGAGAAAAGATTGCAAAATCATGGTAGAAAAGATTATCTTATCAATGTTATGAGTATAATAGAATACGAAAATGGCGTAGGTGTATCAAACCTCACAACTCTTGCAGTGGATAATAACATGAGTGTATATACTTCACCAAAAACAGAATTACGTATTTCCTTTGAAAAAAATATATCTGAGATGAATATTAAGAATGCAGATATCAAGAATTTAACAATGATAAATGGAACGAAAATAACAAACAACACTGTTTTGGGTTTTATAGTTGACTGTGAAGAAGGGAGTAAACTCTTGAATCTAAAGCCAGTAGACACATATGGTTTTCCCTTATGTGTCGTTGCAAATTTAACTACTATAGAAACACTTGTTAAAATTGGAACTGAGTATTTGATTCATATAATAGAAGAATGTTTAAATAAAACTCCGATCTCTGTAAATTATACAGAATATTATGCGGGTCCTTACTAAAAGGGGTGAAAGTATTGGGAACAGACACTGACGGCGACTTCCTCTCTGATTGGGAGGAGGGGGAGGTTCACAAAAGTGATCTGTTAAATATTGATTCAGGATCCTGTTCATTCAAGTGTCACACCTTTGAACATATATTTCACCGTAGGGAAAGTTCTTCTGCCATACCCTGAGTCTTTTACTATTTGCTAAAAACAGTACGGACAGTACGGTCATTACAAAATCCTCTTTCTTACCATTGCATATGTTTGATAATGGGATTGGTTTTCCATCAAACTCAGATATCCTTCCCCAGACAATGCCCATGTCCTCTTCCATGTTTTCTTTATGAATTTTTTCACCAATGTTTTTTAAATCATTTTTTTCATATGCCATCCTCTGTTTTTTCCTGGTTTCAGACATAAGCTCTCTCAGTCTCACATTATTCTTTGCCTCGTCGAATGCTTCCACGAGCTCAAACAGGGTAACCTTTCTATCACCCTTCCTTCTAACCCTCTCCTCAATCGATGCCTCACCATGCAATACAGCGGTTGTGTAATCATATCTGTCGTTTTCAACAAACCAGTCAGGGATAACATCCCATGAAATTTCCTCCACATCGCTCTGCATGGATGATTCCAACAGTTTGTCGCTCTGCAGTTTAAGTATTGTCCATGCTGTCAAAACAATGTACCCAGCAGTAACCAAATCAACGTTTTTTTCTTTCCTCACCCTTTTGAGGTATAGTTTGGAAAATTTAACCAGGTCAATATCCCATGGGTCAAGCCTGTGTCCTATGACAAGTTCAAACATTACCATAATCTCCCTGTCAAATTTATTTTTTATTGATGTGTAGTCATTATCCAAAGATTTTACCATTTCCATGTACTTGTTTATTCTACCAGCTTCATCCTCCTCAGATATTAATGACTTATGAAAGAGCAGATGGTTTAAAATCTCATCTGAAACACTTCTGGGATTAATGTTTTCATTGCTGTTTTTCATCTGGCACCCCCGTGCAAGTAGTTGCTACGGAATTTGCATAAGCAAATTCCTAGCATTTTAGGAAAAGCCTCTTGGCTTTTCCGTAAAATAGGAGCAAGTAGATAGGGGCTAGGGGACAGTTTTATTCTAATTTCTTTTTCCCTGACTACTGATCCCTGACTACTAACTACTTTCATCTGGCACCTCCGATGTTTATTTCGCCCTTCTCCCCGATTTGCGAGAGATTTACATTGCCTATGATGTTTGAAACGCCATTACTTTGTTTCACAATACCATAAACATGATCAGCCTCCTTCAGGGTAATTTTTCTCAGGGAAACCATGATGAACTGCGCATACTTTGAGTTGTTCTTTATCATCTGCGCAATTTTTTCAGCATTCACAGCATCAAGATACATATCTACTTCATCAAGCACATAGAACGGTGATGGTTCATAACATTGAATTGCAAATATCAGTGCCAGGGCAGTGAGGGTTTTCTGCCCGCCGGATAACGATTCAAGTTTCAGCATCCTTCCTTCTTTTGGCCTAACATGGATTGCCAAGCCTTCTTCAAAAGGGTTTTCAGGGTTTTCAAGAACAAGTTCTGCTTCTGTGTCAGTTGAAAGTTGCGGGTATATCTTTTTGAAGTTTTCGTTTACTGAATCAAAAACCTTCAGCAGTTCTTCTTTCTTTCTGCTTTTCAGGGTTTCTACCAGTTTGATAAGATTTTTTTTCTGCTCAATTAAACGTTTTATTTCCTCTTCCAGTTCATTTTTTCTTTTCTCCTGTGCATCATAGTCCTCCAATGCCCTCATGTTCACAGGCTCAAGAGATGCCATTACAGATTCACATTTGTGTATTGCGTCCTTCAGATGCTCTATGGATGGTAATTCCTCACCCATGTTTTCTTTTGAAGGCTCTGGGTAGTTTTGCATCTCCCCTATTATCTCAGCAAGTTTTTCCTCAAACCCCGGTATCTTCCTTGACACATCAGATGCCATGTTGCTGTATGTATCAATCTTGTCAGAGTAGTTTCCAAGGGTGTTTCTCAGGTTCACAATATTCTCATAGGCTTTCTCCCTTTTTTTATTCAATTCTTCCATTTCCCCATCCATTGCCTGCCCAACCTTCATCAGGGCATTAACCTTATTTTCACACTCGTTCTTTGTGCCGGTAAATGTTTTTATTTTTTCCTCATGTGAGCATATTGTTTTCACAATACTGGTTTCATTTTCAATGAGTTCCTGTTTTCTCTGTTCAATAATCTGAATCTGGGTGCTCAGGGTTTTACCCTGAGAAGCCAAGGTTCTAATCTCATCCGCTAAGGCATCCACCTCATTCTTCAGTGTCTTTGACATTGATGCAAGCTCTGCTGTCGTTGATTTCAGCAACAGTTTCCCTTTCTCCTCCTTTTCTCTGTCAAGACATGCCATTTCTTTCTTATTTTCCTCAATTTTCCTGTTTTTCTCCAACAATGCTTTTTCATTTTCAGTTTTTTCATTCAGCTTTTGCTCAATATCCCTTTTCAGAATGTTTAATTTGCCCAGGTAATCCTTATGTTTAACACCCAGGTCAGCCATTTTCATGGTTACGCTGCTGTCCTCAACATCGTATTTCTTTAAATCTCCGTGGATACTGTTCATGTTTTCCCGCACAGCAAGGAGTTGTGAGGACAAAAGCTCTTGTTTCTGAACAGCATCCCGTAGTTCCTTTGATATTCTGTCAATTTCACTTTCGCCCCTGCTGAATTTCATGTGCTTTTCAATACTGCCGCCAATCATTGCACCCCCTGCTTCAAGCAGCTCACCATCAAGGGTGACAAGTCTCACACCACCCATGCATTTTCTTGCAGCATCCATGTCCTTCATTATAATGGTACTTCCGAAAACATACCAGAATGCGTTTCTGTATTTTTCATCAAACTTTACCAGGTCTATGGCAAAACCCAGTGATTCCGGGTTCTTTACAACCATCAGGGATTTACCTGCAGCCATGCCTTTCATCATCTTGTTCAGAGGCAGGAACGTTACCCTTCCAAGTTTTTTCTGTCTGAGATACGCAATGGCTTTTGCTGCATTTGCGTCGTTGTCCACTATGATGGACTGCATCCTGCTCCCAGCGGCAATTGACAATGCATCCTCATATTCCTTTGGGGGGATTCCAAGTTCTGCTACAGCACCATGAATGCCTTTCAACTCCCCACTGTCCCTTGCATTTAGAATTTCCTTCACAGCCATTGTGTACCCTTTACTCACAGATTCTTTAGCCTCAGATTCCGCATTTAACTGTGATTTGAGATTCATCAGGCGCGTGATTTTTGGCCCTATTTCTTTAATCTGCTTTACCAGTTTTTCCTCCTCGTTCTTTTTCAGTAACATCTCGTCTTGCAGTTCCTTCATCATGTCAGTCTTTACAGAAAGGCTTTTTTTCAGATTTTTTTCTTCAAACTCAATATCCTTTATTTCAGCCTCATATGTTTTAATTGACTCCTCTGCAGACGCAATGTTCGAGTTAAGGCGCTGGAGTCTTTCTGAAAGCACATCAGATTCAATTTTCAGGGTTTTAAGTACGCCCTGTCGTTCCTCATATTCCTTTTTCATTTGTGCGAGGTTTTTCTGAATCGATAATGATTCAGAGTCTGATTTTGATATTAATGTCTGAACCTCGCTGTATTTTTCCTGTTTTTCATTCAGGGTTTTTTCCTTGTTTTTCAGTTCTTTTTCCACCCTGCTTTTTTCCTTTTCGTTTTTTCTCAATTCTTTTTCCACATTATTCAATTCAATTACAATCCTCGCCCTTTCATCCTTAAGACGTTTAATTTCATCCTTTGAGTAGTTTATTCCTTCAGTAGCTCTCACAAGCGTTGTTCTCATCTCATCTATTTCTTCTTTTATTTTCTTTGCTTCCTCACCGCCTTTGTCCGCGATTTTATCCTCAATTTCCCTAAACGCTCTTTCCACATTTTCATATTCATTCTTTATTTCTCCAAGTTTTTTCTCAAAATCCGCCTTCTCTTTTGTATATTCATTAATCTGCTTTTTCAGGCTCTCAATCTCATTCTCAATACTGTTTTTTCTCCTGATGCACAACTGATATTTCCTGGTCATCAACTCATCTTTTAACCCCTTATATTTTAACGCACCCTCTCTGTCTCTTTCCAGGGATTTTAAATGGCCTTTGATTTCTTTCAGTATGATGCCTGTTCTTTCCATGTTCTGCTCTACTTCTTCTCCTTCCCTGTCAGCCTTTTCAATGTCAGAGTCAAATTTTGTGATGCCTGCAATGTCATCCAGAATTCTTCTTCTCTCCAGGGCACTCATGCTTGTAATTGCGTTGATATGCCCCTGCTGGACAAAATTATAGCCATCCGCGGAAATATGGGCATGCGCGAGCAGGTTCTCAAACTCCGTAAGTGATGACGTCTTGCCATTTACATAAAAATAGGAGTAGTAGTTTTCAGGGTTGTTTGCATATTTCACAAGACGCGTGAGGCTCACCTCGTTGCTGTCCAGCGGTATTGTTCTGTCGGAATTGTCAAAAACAAGGGAAACTTTGCAGTACTCCGGAGTTTTTCTGCCGTTGCCGCCGTTAAATATGAGGTCTGTCAGCTTACCTGCCCTGACAACCTTTGAACTTTTTGGTCCGAGAACAAACAGAACTGCATCGCTAATATTTGACTTCCCTGATGCATTTGGGCCTGTTACTGCAGTGAATCCCTGAAGGAAAGGTACTCTTGTTTTTTTCCCGAAGGATTTAAAATTCTCTAAAACAACCTCCTTTAGATACAATCTACCACCTCCGGGCTATTGCTATATCTTCCCAGTCCTGGAATATCTGCAGCGTGAGGTTGTTCACATCCCATCCCAGAACACAATATACGTTGGTTATATTTAAAGATTTCTGTTTCTCCCAAGTATTTCAGAGATTCTTTTCAGTCTTTGAAGCTCAATTACTGCCAATATCTTATTATGTCTTTCTGACAATTCAGACAGCCTTTTTGATATGTATTCCTCCCTCTTTTTTTCCAAAGCCCTGAAACCTTTCAGTTTGTTTACGGTTTTGTCCCATTCAAAAACAAACGTCTCGGGTGTTTTGGATTTGAACCTCTTTTTCCTGACTTTTTTAATTTTTAATGAATGAAGAATCAGCTGGATTGTGGATACATTCTTGGTAAACGCATCAGTGTATTCCTCATCGTTCATGTCAACAGCATAAACCGGTACACTGTTTTCTTTTGAAAGTTCAAAGGCTTCTGTGAGACTGGGAGGAGGTACCTGCACCTCACCATGGGCAGCAAGTTTTTTTGCATAAACCTCCTCATAGCCCGAGAGGAGAATTTCCTGCTTTTCACCATCAGATATTTTTTTTAATCCTTCTAACTCATCGTCAGAAACAGAAAGAGCGACCGCATCAGGTTTTATTCTTTCGAATATTTTTTTTATTTCTGATTTTTCACTTGTCAGACCTAGGATACTTCCCAGAAGAAATATTTTATCATCAATATTTGCTGTTTCCATCTTATCTCTATCCTTTTTTTCTCTCAAGAATAAGTTCCACGATTTTTTCAGGATCATTTATTTTTTTTAGTTCACCGATGCTTATCAATGGTGTACCCTCAAGGTTTTGTTTTTCAGAATAGTCCACAAAGAACACAGAATGTTTCTCTGTCACCTTGGAAAGGTTTGTGACAATATGCGCCTTTTTAACCAACGACATGGCATATCTTTCCACACCTGTTAGGATCAATGTTTTTTTATCTTTTGTCAGGGCATTGAATGGACATCTTAGTATAGGCACAACCCTGTATCCAATCTCATTCAGTTTTGCAAACACGTTTTTCTCAAAATCCTCAAACATATCAAACTCTATTTCTTCATCAGGTGTTTCAGACGCATATGAAAATGGGTCTATAGGTAAAACAACTGGCTCACCGAGGAAATTTTCAAGACGTACTGCTACATCAATCATTGCACTCATACCTTCCTCATACATCTGTATAGCCCTTCTGGAAACCCCTGCAATTTCAGCCAGTGTACCAAGTGAAATCTTTTTTTTCTCCCTTGCCATTCTGATTATATCAGTATCAAGGCGTACATAAAACCCGCCCGGTGATGCATACATCAGAGGAGGTACACCTCCAAGAAACAGATTGTCAAATGTTCCTTTTGATATTATTGGAACGCCATGTCGTAGGTATATTACGTCATCCTCTATTTCACCAGCACCGCTTTTTTCACCTATAAGCAGTGGTGAGGCTTCAAGGAATTTTGTTAATGTTTTTAACTCGTTTGCAACAGGCTTGCTGAAGGCGTCAACATTTGTCAGCACCTTAATAATCAGCAGCATATTATCCCTTCTTGAAATAATGTCAAAACTTACAGCATTACAGGAGCCTGAAACATAAAAACCAGATTTTGCTAGTGTTTCTCTTATCCCATTAATTAATGTCTGTCTCTCCACAGAACCTCATTGTTTGGAGAATATATAAATGTAATGGTTGTTTCAGTATCTCCGAATCCCCTAAACAGCCAAGATATCTCACGCTGACCGTCAGCCTTTTGAGAAAGAAAACTTTGAGGTGGACATACTACTGGGAGACCCCGGCCGTTCTCCCAGCCTGACATCACATA
>Ga0210017_1005191_pt1 | contig 10517 bp, 13 predicted proteins | sample CryGeyCG2014_020_FD_183966 | JGI IMG/M metagenome (GOLD analysis project Ga0210017, IMG submission 183966) | Groundwater microbial communities from aquifer - Crystal Geyser CG08_land_8/20/14_0.20 (SPAdes) (version 2) | ecosystem: Environmental > Aquatic > Deep subsurface > Groundwater | place... | reverse complement strand
TCAAAGAAATACTGATCTATATCGATAATGTTGTCTTGAAAACGAACCCCGGAGCGAACCACTTTTTTCAGTTCATTAAAATCAAACGTACCTTTTTTATCAACGTCATTTCCTTTGACGAGTGCAGATAAGTTAACCGAACCCAGATTACACACTCCCCAAGGAGGAAGTCCCTCTTCTCCGCAAGGGTTTACACAATTGATTCTGTTCCAGTACCAATTATTGTGCCATTTATTGTATCGTTCCATGAAAACAAGGCCTGGCTCTGCGGATTTCCACGCTGCCTCCGCAATAAGATTCCAGATAAATCGTGCCTTTACCGTTTTTTTCACTTGTACTTTTTTCCCTAATGATTTCCACGCAAAAATATCGCCATCCCATTTTTCATCATACTCAGGGTCCGTGGTATCGGGGAAAACAAGATCCCAGTCCGCATCTTTTTCAACTGCCTCCATTAAAGAATCAGAAACACAGACGGATAAATTCGCGCCATTAATGCGTTTTAGATCTTGTTTAACCGTAATGAATTCCTCAATATCCGGATGCCAGTCCCACAACATCAGCATCAAAGCTCCTCGTCTTGTTCCTCCTTGTTGAATAATATCCTTAGTTGCCACGGAGAAAAGCTCTGCCCAGTTTATGGGACCAGAGGAAAATCCATTCACTTTTTTTACGCGCGATCCTCGAGGGCGAAGGGAAGAAAGATTGATTCCAACTCCTCCACCACGGGCCATGATTTCAACCATTTGTTTAAGCGTTTCTAAAATTCCACCACGAGCGTCTTTTGGACTGGGAATAACAAAACAATTGTAGAACGTAACATCATATCCAGTGCCTGCTCCAGCAAGGATGCGCCCTCCTGGGACATATTTAAAATCCTTCATCGCATCGTTAAACTCCTTCTCCCATTTCTTTTTTCCCTCGGGTGTTTTTTCTTGGGCTGCGACCGCCTTTGCAATGCGCTTCCACATATCGTCTGGCTTTTTTTCAGTAGGTTTTCCGTTTTTGTCTTTCAAAGAATATCGGTCAAGAAATACTTTTTCTGAGATACCCGTGAGTTTCATACTATTTTTATAAATGTATTAATAAATGATTAACTGAGATTTTTAATTTCTTTTTGAAAATCATCAAGTTCAACAAAACGTTTAAACACAGACGCAAACCGTATATATGCAATTTTATCCACCTTTTTCAATTGCTTAGCGATAAGAGATCCGATTATTGAGCTATCCGCTTCAGTTGAGTCTCCTTGTTTCAATTCTTGTTCAATCTTGGATATCATGTCTTCTATTTGAGAAGCGGTTACAACTGTCTTCTCACACGCTTTCTGCAATCCTAATCGTACCTTGTCCCTATTGAATCGTTCTCTTTTACCATCTTTCTTTACGACAAGAATCGGAAATTCTTCCGCCCGTTCGTAGGTCGTAAATCGTTTTTGACATTTCGGACAAGATCGTCTTCTTCTAATCGCAACCCCCTCATCAACGAGGCGGGTCTCAATCACTTCCGTGTCCGCGTTCTTGCAAAATAAACAATTCATATTTTTTTAGTGTCAAGAAAAACTGTAGAACACTAGAGGTAGAATTACAAGTGGTCAATGTGTAACGAAGTGCATCATGTATAAGTGACCAGCCGTGGTTAGCAAAGGGATATTTCAGATGCTATATAATTTATGAACAGATGAGAACGGTTAGATGGTATCATATACCTATATGGATACTTATATTCTTGATACAAATCTCTTTTTTAATATGCAGGCGGGGCTCAATTTTGGAAAATCCACCGACGAGGTTATTAAGAATATGACGTTGTGCGGAAAAAAAGTTGAGTTATTTATGCCCCCGAGAATAGTAGAAGAATTTTTAAGTTTTTTTGAAAATAAAGAACAGGAAAATATAAAAAAACTCCTGGCCGTAATCACCGTAAAGTCGCCTGTTATCGAGTCGTTTCAGTTTCCTGCCTCTATTTTTTATACTCTTGTGGAAGATATAAGGAATAGAAGTTATAGGGGCCTGCGCGTAGGAGAGGAAGAAATTGAGCAGGCAGGCAAATCTCTTATGAATGCGGGTCTTCTTTCAAAAATGGACTTTCAAAAACGAGTGGGACAGCAAATTAAAGGATTCAGGGACAGGTACAGACAAGCAACTCGTGTAGGTTTTTTGGATAGCGTAGCAGACCTTGATATCATCGTTCTTGCTAAAGAAACAAATGGGACCGTTGTCTCCACTGATGAGGGACTTCTTAAATGGTCGCGACTTTTTGGGGTGAAGGAGATGTCTCCATCGGTGTTTGGACATCTTCATCATCAGGCATAAGATTCGATAACCAATCTACCATTTTATCGGTGAAACTTCTCTGTGGTTTTTCTACATACATAAGATGTTTTGAAAGAATGGCGTTTACCGCAACTTTTGTCTGTTCTTCGGGGATGATGAGATAAATATGATAATAATAAGGAGCGTGACTTACTAGCGTAAGAATATTGAAATGAAACTTTTTCGTGTAATAGAAATGAGACAAAACCTCCCATCTCAGATTAATCCCTGCTGTTTCAATACCAAAGGTAGTGATGAGATTGTCTACTTCTGGGGGGGGAGTGATAGTGAGAACATAAAAAAGAAAAAGAAGGGTTAGTATGGGGACGAGTAATACTCTATCCCCAAAGAAAAAAACGATAAGACTCAGAAGCAAGGCTAAGGCTACGTAAAAGCGCAAGATACTATTGCTTCTTCTTTTATAGGCACGAAGAGGAGCCTTCCAAGAAAAGATAAGTTGACTGTTCTCCATACTTCATTGTTCCTTATGCCGACAAGAAAGTCAAATTGAGTTGCAATATATAGCCTATAATGATATAATACACATATTATGGATCAATTCAATAAGGCTCTTTCATTCATCTTAGGTCTCGTCGTCGTCGCTGTTTTTATCGTAGTGGCGAGTGGAAAGTTCAATTTCAAGGGGCTCTCTCTTCCTAAATCAAAAACAGCAATCAATACAACTCCAAAACCCACATCCAAACCATGGTTTTCCTTTAATCAGCCTACCACTAAACCAACAGCCAAACCAACATCTACTCCAAAAATTAATACCCTTAGTAAAGGTGGAGTGCAACAGCAAAATCAACAAGATCCCAACTACCGTTCATACTCAGGTTCCCAAGTCCCCACCTCAATTCCCAATACGGGAGTTCCTATAGTTTTATTTCCTCTCTTTGGAACATCTCTTCTCACGGGGATATTCATGAGAAAAACAGGGAAGAAAGAATAATCGTTTAAGGTGTAGCCCCACTAAAGCCAGGAATGTGGAGGATTCCCGATCCGATAAGATTCACCATAAACACAGATCCAATCGTAAAAACAAGTCCCACAATCGACCCCGTAACAAGCCTTCTTCCATAATTTAATTTTTCTGGATCTGCTTGGGAAGTAAGGATGATAAATCCTCCATACATAAGATACAAGAATGCGAGTCCGCCGGATAAGGAAAAGATAACATTCAATAGCGCCTGAACAAAACTGGGAGCCCCCTCCTTAAAGCCAACACCAGTTCCAGACGTGATACATCCAAGCATCGTAAATTGACGGCCAACCTTTACGGGAGACTGAGGTAAATTGGTTGCGTCATCTATGAGTAGGGTATCACAATTAGATGGATCTGGATCACTTGTTGATGGATATTTTTCGGGGTAGAGGCACTTAACGCAACGTTTCCAATCGCCGGGGACGGAGTCTACTGTACAAGAAGGAGCTTCGCCATTTACCACCGTTGGACAGAGTCCACACGCATCGCATGTCGCATATCGTGTACTCGCGGCAAAGGCGGACTTATATGCCACAAATGCAAATACCATCAACACAAAAATAATCGCAATAATCCTTCGCATAGTTTTAGTATACAAGAAAATGAAGATGATTTTCAATTTATACTTTTTGGCTTGAGGCTTTACTCCCTTGTTAAAAGAATCTTGTTTGTCATCCCCGCGGAGGCGGGGATCCAGTCTCTCATTTCATTATTAAAATGATGATTTTACTTTGGATTCCCGCGTTCGCGGGAAAGACATCATTACACGGAACAACGTGTCAACTGCTTTTAACCAATTCAACTAACTCCGACTGTATCTGTTCAGTATAATGAATACATGAAACGGTTCTTATTTCTGTGTCTTTCTTTCTTTATTTTTTTCTTTATCGTTTTTCCGTTGTATGCGGATGACCTAACCGATATTACAAATCAACTGAACGATCTCAAAAAGACATTTTCTGAAATAAGTAGTGCTAATCAGATCAACGAAACCCAACTACAGGGGCTACAAAAAAAACTTGACTCTATTAAATCGCAGGTTACCTTTCTTGAAAGGGAAATTGAGAAAAAACAAGCACAGGTGACGGAAGGAGAAAAAGCATTTGCCGTCCAACAAAAACTTCTCAATCAACGGGCGAAATCATATTATAAAAACATGGGGAAAAATGCTTTCTCTGTGGTGAACCTACTCCTTTCAGAAAATATATCCGAGTCCTTGCAAAATTATTTCTACCAAAAAACCTTGGTGGATGAAGACAAAAAAGCAATTATCCGCATCGCAGTGTTTATCAAACAAGTTGAGGATAAAAAAAAGCAACTGGAGACTGAAAAAACCCAGCTTGCCGCTGTAAAGGTTGAAATAGATAAACAATCAACATTTCTTGCCGGAGAAGTGGCAAAATCTACAAAGTATTTAGGGGAAATTCAAGGAAAAATTTCTGAACTAGCCGCCCAACGGGATAGATTAATTGCAGGCCGTTTAGCAGCTTTAAATCTTCCTCAATCTGCTTATACTACAACCGGCGGTTGTTCAAGCGATTTAACCAATGGTAAAGATCCTGGATTTTCTCCACGCTTCGGATTTTTTACTTTTGGTGTGCCACATAGAGTCGGTATGAGTCAATATGGAGCAAAAGGCAGAGCAGAATCTGGACAAAATGCGAAAACAATTCTTGAAGCCTACTATAACGCAGAATATAAAGAAGGATTTGGATCGGATATTACCATACGAGTTGTTGGAAATAATGAATACGGACAAAGTTTCGATGTTCCATGGAATATCGAAGAATATTTAAAGCACGTTTATGAAATTCCCTCAGGATGGCACATTGAAGCCTTAAAAGCTCAAGCTATCGCGGCTAGATCATATGCGCTCGCATATACAAACAATGGACAAAAATCAATATGTCCAAGTCAAAGTTGTCAGGTAGTCAAGCAAGAAGAAAACAGCGATGCTTGGAAACAAGCAGTGGAACAGACAAAAGGGATAGTACTTTTAAATGGAGGTACTCCTATTTCTGCATATTTTTCATCAACCGCAGGTGGATATACCTATGCTTCTGGGAGTGATATTAGCTCTCGGCCATGGACTAAAAATACACAGGATGGCAGAAGCAGCTATAATAATTTCGAAGATGTTAAAAATAATAGTTATGATAAAGAATCGCCTTGGTTCTATTGTGACTGGGGATCAAGATCAAATTACGGTGGGACAGCGTGGCTTAAAAGCGATGAGGTTGCAGATATAGTAAATGTAACAATGTTGGCTTTGAAAGATGGAGGAACAATTGGAAATTTATATCAAACTGATAAATCTAATCCCGCCGGTAAAGAGACATGGGATGCGGGAAAAGTTAAACAAGAGTTAAGTAATAGGGGATTGCTACCATTTAATTCTATTGACTCAGTTTCAGTAAGTGCAGATTTTGGAGGAGGACGAAGCGGAACGGTTACTGTTTCAGGAGATGCTGGGACAAAAACATTTGATGCATGGTCTGAATTTAAAACCTACTTTAATCAGCGTGCTCCGGCAAATATCCAAATAGTCGGACCCTTGTTTAACGTGGAAAAAAGATAGAGTTTTCGATGTATCGATACATCGAAAAGAAATTATCGACCGGTTTCCCGCCTTCGCGGGAATGACAAAGAAATTTTATTCATTCCTATTTGGATTATTGAACTTATATAAGTAACAAGCAAGAAAAACAATATCCAATTTGTGGGGCGAATCCACTTCCATACTCCGTCAATAACAAGAATATGAATAAAAAAAAGTTGATATGAATTGGCGCTGAAAAAACCAACAGTATTCTGCACGAGAGGAGAGGAAAACAGCTTTCTTTTTGAAAGATAATAAATGATATTGACCGCAAAGAGGCTATAGGAAATATGGTACAGGTTGGGAGGATATTTGTTGTTGTACATGGAGAACGAATGATGGAGAGGGAGAAGTATACATTGTTGAGTAATGATAAATATCGTTCCAAAGAGAAGCGTAATCCACACGAACCACATTTTATTGTTCCAAATGCGGTCAAAATAAAGTGTATACACAATTACGAGAGACCACGGAAGCCACATGATTGAGCGATAAAAAGGAAGTGGTGTATCTTTCAAGAAGATAACAGAAGACAAGATTGCAATGAAAGTATATATGTATAATCCAATTTTGCTCCTTTCATTCAGATATTGAATGAATGGCGTAACAAGCATCATCTGTATAAATAACAAGACCATCCAATTAAAGTCAATTCCTCCGGTGAGTATATAACTTTTCATAATGTATGATTGAGAAAAATGCTTCCCCAACCCAACTGTTGAAAATAAAATATATATGGTGAAGAAGACTAAAAAAGGGATCAATAAACGCTTTAACCGTTTAACGATATAGGGAATTAACTCAGAAACGGTTGGATACGGTTTTAATAAGGCAAGATAGGAAGAACAAAAAAGAAATGCGACCACCGCGAATTGACTTACCTCCCTGCTGTTATACGCCCACTTATTTGAAAGGAAGTTGACATTTGTGTGAATGAGGATCATTACGATAATTGAGATTCCTCGAAGATCATCCAGTTCTGGAAGGCGTTTCTTCATATGAGAACAGTATGCCAAAAATAACCGCCGAAACCAACAGGTTTTGCTGAAGGGTAATCCAGTAATGATCAACACTCCCCGTGATGAGGACGGTAATGAAGGGAAGGAGGAAATATATTTTTTTCAAATGTCTTTCGATGTATCGATACATCGAAAAGAATAAAAGAATACTTAGTGGGATGCCAAGCTGGGCAATTATGAGGAGAAAGACATTGTGGACTGGTTGTTCAAAAAAGGTTGAAAATTTTTGTGGGTATTGGTGTTGGGCAATAAGATAACTCCCAATACCTGTTCCGGAAAACGGTTTTGTTGCTATTATCGAAAGGGATTTTTGAGCAAAGTCATTTCGTTTCTGAAAGCTATTACTATCCCCCGTAATACTGAAGGCAAATGCTATCAGGAATAGGGCGATAATAATTTTTGCAATAAAACAAGTGCGACAGAAAAAAAAGTTTTTAGCAAAATAAATAAGATTTATCAGTACATACACAATGATTGCAGTTCGCGAGAAAGAAACAAGGACAAGGGCAGAAGTGATAATAAGAAATAGCGTTTTAAAGAAAGCATTCGTAATTCTTTTATAAGTAAGAATGAAAGAATAGAGTAATAGATAAAATCCTGCGAGGGAGTTGGGGTGAGAAAATGTGCCATATGGGCGTAAGAATTCTTTACCAAAGAAATAAGCTTTCGCTATACCAGGAGTAGCGATAGAAAAACTTCGTTCTCCTAAGTAGTACCACCACCCCTGAATACTATGGCGAGTGGAAAGCTGGAGGAGAGAGAGGCCTAGTTCAAAAAATCCACCCAAAAACAATCCATAAAATACTGCTGAAAAAATTACTTTATTTTTCGCCTGTGTTTTAAAAAAATAGAATATGCAGGCCCATTGTATGAATCGGGCAATTGAATAAAACCATAAAGGTTTAGAGAGGGCAAAAAAATAATTGATAATCAATAAAAAAATAAATATAAAACTAAAAACAATATTATTGTCATCCCCTCGGAGGAGGGGATCCAGTCGAAGATTTCCTTTTTTGAATTGGAAAATTATAGCCTGGATTCCCCCTCCAATTCGGAGGGCGGGAATGACGTGATGAAATATAAAATAACAAATATAAACTAGTGAAAGGACATCGGTAAAGTATAGTGTTGGAGCAAGATAGTCTATGCGTATTCCCGATAAATAGGAAAAAGGAAAGAAAAAATGTTTTCCCAGTTGGGAAATGATAAAAAAGGAAAAGACGAAAACATAAAAAGGGAAAATTTTTCTCATAAATCGAAAGTACATAGACATATTGTAGTTGATATAATGAAGAATGGATTATTACAAGAAGAAACAATTTTTGGCGGAGGTAAACGAAAAAGATGAGATTGTTGGAAAGATAGAAAAATGGGAAGCCCATAAAAAAGGAATTCTCCATCGTGGATATACGGCAATCATTACATTTGAAGATCAGCTTCTCTTACAGCATAGGAAGCACCCCATATTTGACAATGTTTTTGATTTTTCTTTTTCCTCTCATCAAGTCTATGTCAAAGATACCATTCAGGACGATGTTGTCGCGATACTTGAGGGGTTGCAGCGGGAATGGGGGACTCACGCGGAAAACGTGATAGACGATATAAAATTCGTGAAAAAACTATCCTACAAAGCCTTTGATGATAATGCGGGTTATTATGAGCATGAAGTAGACCGTATCTATACGGTGGAACTTGGCAAATTACCGGAAATAAACTATGAATTTGCCTATGGATTTTTTACCCTTCATAAAAATAATAGTGATAAACTAGAGGACTCCCGCATCCAATCTCTCCTTGCTCCGTGGGTAAATGTGATGCTAAAGAAAGATTGATGTCTGCTATCATATATTCATGAAAGTGATCAATAGAAAACTATCGAGAGAGTATGAAATATTGGAGACCGTTGAAGCGGGGATTGTCTTGAATGGTCCAGAAACGAAATCTGCTTTTCTCAAACAAATTAATCTAGATGCCGCATATGTAAAACTGCTCAGTGGGGAAGCATACCTCATCAACGCCGACATCCAAAAATATCAATTCGCCAAACAGGATGAATATGATCCAAAAAAAAGCAGGAAATTACTCCTCCATAAAAAAGAACTTCTGAAACTTCAAGTAAAAACAGCCTCAAAAGGATTCACACTTGTGCCAGTCTCCTGTTATAGTCAAGGTCCCTACATCAAGATAGAAATAGCGGTTGTGCGGGGAAGAAAGGACCTGGAAAAGAAGAAAATCCAGAAAAAACAAGATATCATCCGCAACGAAAAGAGAGAAATGAAGGAATACCTAAAAATGAGATAATCATAATATGCATCTACCAAAAGAACTAACAACAGTAACCCCACTTTCAAAATCCGTTGCGCTTTTGATGTTTATCTCTCTTCCGATTATCACTTTTTTCTTTGGAATGAGTTATCAGTCAGCGATAACAAATCAGAATAACATCCAATCTCCCAGATTAAGTATAAGTCCCACACCAGAACCAGTTGCAAGTACGATTGAAGCGAAAATGTGTCATGACGGATCTGTGGTGGGAAGGGTTCCTCCTAATTGTGAATTTGAAGAATGTCCATCAGTTGACAACTCAACCACTCAAACATTCTGCGGCGGCATAGCTGGGAAGAAATGTCCAAGCGGATATTATTGTAAGTATGAGGGGACATATCCCGATGCGGGAGGAGCGTGTTTGAAAGATAAAACGGCGCCGTCATTTATTTATAATGGATTTCAACTATTTAATTTTCTTCTAAAGAGGTTGACTATTTTTTGAAGGAGCTTTTGGAGGTTTCACAACGGCACCACTTCCTAATGAATGACCATCTGAACCATCATTAACGATTGTTGCTTGACTTCCCGGTAGGCGGGGAGTGCTAATAGGAGATGTCGCGCCAGTTATATCTCTACCCCCTAAATTTATTAAAAACTGAACCAACGATCCTGGTTTTAATATAGGTTTAGGTTGTTCCGCTCCCATGGGGGATATTTTACCTCACTTTTGTTCATTAAACCAGTCTTTTATGTTCGAGGGCAAACCCCTCCCACTTCGCATTAAGCTATATTAGGGACCAAGGGTGGACGTACTGAAAAATAATTTAAATCAGCTTGAGGAGTATATTTGGAAGTGGTACAACATTCTTAATCAAGAAATGTTGATTTATATTATTTAAGTATTGCCAATGTAGCAGCAACAGAAGCATTATCTGTATTAACTAGTGTTACTCTATTATTAAATCGGCTATGAAGAGGTGTAAGGAATTCATCTGCCCAAGAAGGAGTAAGTACTACTACGCCTTCAAAATCAACAACAACCTCTTCACTTTCCGAAAGATTAACGAGCGAAGGTTGGAACGCCAACCACGCCTCTTTACCTGAAGGACGAGACACCAAAGTGGTTCCGAATTTATTTAATTGAATTCTCATATTAAGCTATCAAAATCTATTATAACAAAGCAACCTCTTATAAATATGTCTGCTTTTTTCACATCAACATCTTTATCATTCTTTTTTAGATATAGGATGGCATCTCCAGTTTGGAACACTAAGGTAAATGGATTTTTAATTATAATTGATCGTACAAACTTCAAACCATTACCCCTCAC
>Ga0210017_1005182_pt1 | contig 10527 bp, 14 predicted proteins | sample CryGeyCG2014_020_FD_183966 | JGI IMG/M metagenome (GOLD analysis project Ga0210017, IMG submission 183966) | Groundwater microbial communities from aquifer - Crystal Geyser CG08_land_8/20/14_0.20 (SPAdes) (version 2) | ecosystem: Environmental > Aquatic > Deep subsurface > Groundwater | place... | reverse complement strand
CGGATTAAATTCAACTTGTATACCCATAATTTTTAGCTTCGGCCTAAATTTTAGTTATTTTTATTGTTTCGGTTTTTCTTCTTCGTATGTCAAAGCCCACGCTAACGAAACCGCCCATCCAATTAAAGACCATCCCAAAAAGAAATTCAACGCGAATATAGCGCCACTATTCTTTTTATGCCTCGAAAAGGCAATAATAGAGGGCAAAAAATATAAAATTATCGCTACTATTATAAAAAATAATATTGTACCGCTCATATAATTTTATTTTTTACCACGTAGTCAGCTTTGCTGTACTTCGGGGCTCAATTAATTCTTCGACTTTTTCAAATGGCCTAAAATTTGTAAAACTCTATAGAATGGCTCTCCTCGATTTTGAGCGTCTTTTTTGGCTAAATTCATTAATTGATTAACGCACTTGGTATATTCATTATTAATAATCAACTTAAAATCTATCCCCTCATCGTCTAATTCCTTTTTATAATTTTCTAGCAGTTTAACTATGCCTCTTGGTACGTTTGGCGACCAGTACAGAAATACTTTCTTGAATTCGGGCAAAAGTTTTTTTGAATATCTAATATCTTTAGTAAATTTATCTTTTATTTTATTTATAGAATCCTGATAGCCTTTACCGTATCCTAAACCTAAAATATGTGTAGTTACCTCACATAGATATATAATATTTTTATCTAAATCAATGCCAATAACATCGACTTCTCCTTGCCGAAATATTTTTTGATTATAAACTACTATTTCGCAATCCAAAATAAGCCTTAGGTAACAACCAACTACGTTTTCTCCTATTTCTGCCATAATTTTATATTTTTAAATTCTAATTTTATTTTTTTCTAAATAGATACAAAAACTACTAAATATTTTATTCATTTCTTCAATATATTCACTATAATCCATTTCTTCTTCTTTTTCTGGTTTAGCGCATTCGATCGCTATTGTTTCCCAAATATAAAGAGGGTCGCCATTTCGTTTTTTGTAGGCAGGGAAAATTTTATTGACGATAATGACTTCCTTGCCATCTTTTATTTGTAGTTCACTTCTAGTTGTTAGACTAGGAATTACTCCTGGTTGAGCCTCTATCCCTAAAAACTTTTTTAATCGTTTTCGTTTTCCAATAGCTTCTTCGGGTGGAGGGCTAGCCGGTTGATATTTGCCCCTGGGAGTTACAACTTCTTCTATTTCTTTGGGCGTCTCCTGAGCTTCGGGTGGTTTCTGACCCCTATCTAGTCCTTGTTCACCCATTCCTTCTAACGGCTTTTTCCCCTCTTTTAAATATACTTTCATAAAATCATTCCATATTTTACTTGCCGCCTTGTGTCTTTTTTTCTCATCCTCAGTTATTTGTTCTTCTTCTTTTTCTTTCAATAAATAATCTATATATGGTTGCATTCTTGTAAACATTTTTTCTTTTACTTTCTGCCATCCCCAAGAATCTGTGTCAAAACCTGTTTTATTAAGATTTAATTCTAAAAAATCTGCATTAATTTCACCAACAACTCTATTTAAAGAAGCTTTACTTGTGTAATCCGGCTGACCAAAATATTCATTTTCTGTTATTTTTCTTCCTAAAACACAACACCTGATACCACCCCTAAAACCAACATTTGGCTTAAGTAAACCAATCCATCCATGAAATCTTTGGGAATCAACGGTATCACTAAATCTTTCTTTTTTATCTAAAGGAATCTCTAGAGGTTTTATATGATCTTTATTAACCTCAATGTTAATCTTGTTTTCCTCTAAAAGCATTCTATAATAATCTGATAACGCTTCTTTTAGTTTATTCTCATTAATTTTTCTTGAAAGATTTTTAATTTCGATTATTACTTCTCCTCTTTCTTTAGGTGTCATACCAATAAAAATCTTTGGTTTATATTTCTTTTTTCCTTTAATTCTGTTTCTCCAATCTTCCTCCTCAATAATATAGGTTTTTTCTTCTTCTAGTTTTGAGGTTTGCAATTTCCAGCTATTGCCTAAATAACCCATTGCCGCCTTTCCACCCTGACCATATCTTCCTAACTTTCCTCTTTTAGAACTCTGTCCCCATTTTAAAAAGGCTTGTAATTCTTCCAATCCCATTCCAAAACCTTCTCTATTGATCACTTGTATAAATTTTTTTCCTAAAAAAACTTCGATGCTTAGGAGAATATTCTGTCGTCTATCATCTACTGCATTATCAATGAGTTCTAGAATAGCTTCAACGGCATTTCTGTAATTTCTCATTAAAGAGGTAACAATATTTATATCAATATCTTCCTCCAGTATTATATCTGAGGCTATTTGTTTAAATGATTTATTTTGACTTTCCATAGATCTTTATAATTTAAATTCTTTTTCTTTTGGGAAATGAAATTTTGACTTTATCTCTCTTACCCTTCGCTCAATCTCTGAGAAGATTTTATTTACCTCTTCTTCTGTGTATTCATAAGCACTCCTATTAGCGCAGTTACCCAGCACCTTAAGTTTTCTCAGGGTTTCGTTTGTCCTATAGGTTGCCAGCCTTTTAAATCTTTCTCTTTTATTGTCTTGTGTAACCATATTTTTATAAATTAATTTATTTAATAAATATATCCTTTATATAATAAGGGTAGCATATCCTTACGTTATTGTCAATACCCTTATCTGTGGATAACTAAAAAGCCCTGTTTTGGGCTTTTTTTTATCTGATTTATAAAACCATTAAATTATTTGTATTTCTTCCATTCGATTTTTGTAGGCCTAATCGAAAACTCTTTTATCCGTCCCTCTGGTTTTTTCATAATTAATAAATACTTAAATCCTCGTAGGAAGAAATTAAATTTCTTAGCTCGATAATGCCATATTCCTGTATTTGAGCTTTGGTTACTTCTAGTTACGCAAATTAAATCTATAGGTTCAAATCCCACTTTCTCTGTTAACATGTTATAAATTTTAAACCCGACTGGCGTGAATTTTCTTTTTACCCATTGATCGCCAATAAGCCACCCAATAACTTTACCTGGCCTTAAAACTCTATTAATCTCTTGAGCTACTTTTTCTAGTTCTTTATAAAAATTTTCATCTTCTGCAGAAATCTTACCTATATCTGCTGGTTCGTTTGAGTAATTTACATTGTCTCCATAAGGAGAGTCAATAAAAACCATATCAACGGAATTATCGCCAAGAGGAATTTTTCGAGAATCATTTTTTTTCGCTTTTGGGTGTTTAGGATTAATATCGTAACCAATTACTCTCCTACCCTCTTCTTCACAAACATCAATAGTTGTGCCACTTCCGACCATCGGATCCACTACCAACTCGCCGGGCTTAGTATATCTTTGAATCATATTCCAAATTATAAAAGCCGGTGTTACTCCTTGAAACTTATTATTCCCCTTAGGTTTTTTACCGTAACTCTGCCTAGGATAATCCCAAAGGGTAGTAGTTCCAAAAGGCGGCTTCTCGTCCTCTGTATTGTTTTTTTTATTATTTATTTCTTTTAGCATTAATTAAACTTGTTAAATCTATTATAAATTTATCGAATTTCTTAACCTTGTCGCTTTCTTCGACCTCTTCTTCGTTCATAATATAACTACCATCAGTATCTATCTCTACGATTGCTCTTCCTTTTTTCATTGGTTCTTTAGTAGTTAATGTTTTATCTTCGTCAGGAGTAACAAAAAATACTTTAATATTTTTTGTAACCTTATCTTGGCTAAGTTTAATTTTCCAATAACCCGTTTGAGCTATCCTTTCTCTTAAAGTAACTTTGCTAGAAATAACAGCTATAATTTCGTAATTTTTAGGATCGTAAATAATAATGTCTACATCCGGTAGGTAAGAGCCAAATTCGCCGTAATCAATTAAAAGATTTCTTTTCACTCGATTTAACTCCTCTGAAAGATTCTTACCATTCGTCAGTTCTAGGGTATTTCCCTCTACTGCTTTTAGTTCTAATTTTTCTACTTCATCCTTTATAATATAAAGAATCAATTTTTCTAAATTCTTTCCTTTAAATGCCCTCCAGGATTGTTCATGGTCTTGGTTTGGGGTTGGAGATTGAAGCCAATCTCTTTTATGAATTTCTTTTGCTTCTTGAAGTAACCCAGAAATATACCTATAAGCTTCAGTTTTGTATTTTCGTTTATATTCTTCGTAGAGTTTTATTAACTCATTAATGGTCATATTAGAATAGCTTATAATATTATTAACCAAAAATCAATTTTGGGTCTCTCAATTTTTGGCAGGTTTTTTTATTTTCATGTTTATTTAAATAATTTTCTTTGGCGGAAGGTCTTAGCGGTCTCAATCGCTATTTTCTGTCCGGTTTTAGTTAGAGAAAAGAGGGTTTTTGGGTCTCCTTTAATTAGTTTTCTTTGTCTTAGAGTTCTTAAAGAGCGACCTAATTTTCGAGAATCCGGCCATTGGGGATATTTTGAAAAACAAAATGCTTCTGGAAATAAATTAAAACTTTCTTTAACTAGTCTTTCAAACGTACATTTTTCCCCATTGTTAACTATCGAGTATATTCCCAAGAGAATCAATTCATTAATCCCTAGATTTTTGTATAATTCTTTATCAAAGGATTTTTTCATTTTTCTCTTTCTTCTTCCACAATACCCCTATTTTGGGGAAAGTTCAAACGAAAAACCGCCTCTTTGGACGGTTATTTTTTTCTCTGTCTTTTAAATTTTGAGGGCCTTTGGCGATTCACCCTGTTAAATAAGACTTAAGTCTATTTTTTAGAAACATTTTACCTAAATAAGTCTTAAGATATTTCTCTCGATGAGTAGCGTCTTGTTGGTTTAGACAACCCTCAAAATAAATAAGTTTAAATGGTCCTCTATTTCTCGTGGATTCTACCTCTCCTTTTTGGTGTTGTTTAAGTCTTAATTTTAAATTTTTTGTATAACCCGTGTAAAATGTATTATCTTTTTTAAATTGTAAAACATAAATGTAGTAGAACATAATATAAGAATTTAAAATTATTTAACAGGGTAAATTTTTCCCGAGGCCGTTCGATTTTGGGTAGAGACTTTAGTTTCATTGTTTCTACTCCCAGTAGTAGAACCTGCTGGTTCACTACGGGGCAAGCCTAAGTTTTAATAAAAACAATAAATCCTTTTTAAGATTTTTCTTTGCCCAGATTTTTGTTTTTTCGTCTAATAGCTCGCCCATTCCAGCTAAAATGTGTCTTTCGTTTATTTTCCCAACTAAATTAATACATTTTTTCAAAAATTCTTTAAAAGACATTTTCGTTCTTTTTTCAACAATTTCTATATTGATGGGCCAGTCATTTTGCAAGAAAAACCAAGCGTCATAAAGGTCACGGTTGGTTCTACCGCCTCTTTCCAACATTGCCACTAATTTATTAGCTGCTATATCTTCTTTAACCATTATTTTCATTGAAATTCCGAGATAAGATTTTATCTCATATTTTGAACCAAAATCCCGACGATTTATTTCCACTCTAATATTTTGCGCTCCCTCTGTTTTTTCTTTGTAAGAAAGCAAATAAAAAAGATTGTATCTTTTTTTAAAAACTTCTTTTAGTTTTCCGTAATTTTCTAAAATTTTCTTAATACTCTCAAAAACATAATTTTCTTTTTTAGAATCAAGCAAGTCAAAATCTAGATCAACTGAAAAACGATTTAATCCATGAAATAAATAACAGGCAGTCCCTCCTTTAAATCCTAAAATTGGACCAATAGTAGAGTCGGTATAGATATCTTTTAAAACTTTAATGAGAATATTTTTATGGGTTGTTATATTAAGGGACATACTTTAAATTATTGCTTTTTAAATTTTTTGTGATATTCATCAACTCTTTTTCCAAGAGTTTTGTTTTTGTAAGCTGGCAAAATCTCAAACACTTTCTCCCAGTTAATCAGCGAAAGGTTGTCAAAATGATAATTCTTATAAAGATAAAGTGTGTCTAAAAATGCCCTTTCTAAAGAAGCGATGGAATAATTTTCTTTATTTTCAATGCCAAAATGATTTGTCAAAATTTCATCTTTAATTTTTTTATAAGAATATTTCTGACAGTCAGCAGTTATTTCCCTTGTTAAATATGAAGCAACAAAAATTTGTTTATAGTATTGGAAGACAACGCCTTCTTTTGTCAAGACCGTTTCAAAGCTGATATAAGAAGGGGTATAAATTTTAGTAGCCAATTCAAATTTATTATAGTTTTTATCTTTGGCGTAGAGACCTCGACGAATGGAATATAATTTTTTCGCTTTTACGTATCTATAAATTTTCTTTCTTAAATAACCTTTATCGGTCTCTCCCAAAATTAAAGATAAGTCTTTAAAACTAAAAACTGTATTATTGGCACGAAAAATATCTAAAATGTTTGTTTTTTCCATAATTATGCACTAAAAGTACCCATTAATTGGTACTTTTAGTTTACTAAATTAAGTATCTATGTCAAGCGAAAAAAACAAAATTTTCCATTCTACCCCCGTTTTCGGGAAAATTCAACCCAAAAACCGCCCGACCTGTAAGGTATAGGGCGGCGGATTCATTCTGATAAATTAATAGACGCCGAAGATAATCCGGCGTCCTGTTTCTCTAAAAATTAAGGTGCTATGAGCGGCTCTTTTGTTAGCCTCTTCAATTTCCTCTTTGGAGTTAAGACTTTCTTCCTGTCCACAAGCGCGATCTGTTTTGAGGGTGATAGGAACAATGAGCACAGTCTGGTGACTTGGAACATTCTTTGGCAAGAGCAATCCGAGCCCAACGACAATTCTTCCTGTCTTCTTCGGTGGGTATATAAGGGACACCTTCTCTAACAAAAGCCGGTGGCAAAGGATTCATTATTCACCTCCTCTATATGAATTAGTTCAAGCGTTCTTGGATTTTCCCAATAGGCAGAACAGCACTTTTTTTATTTTTTCATGATCCCTCCTGTATATCTCTTATTTCATTCTATCCCCATTTTTGCGAAAATTCAAATCAAAAAAGCCCCTTGAAAGGCTTAATTTTTCCCTCCTCCTTCGTTAAAACTTCAGAGGACAAAGTCGGTCTTTCGATTTTGGGTACATCCTGCATCTTCATATTTATAAATATTTTTTAATTTCTTGCGTCAGGATTTTTTTAAAATCTTTCAATATGAGTTGGTGGCTGGCTGGAAGTAAAACAGAAAGCTCTTGCTTAAAGTTTATTCTCTCTTTCTCTAAATTCTCCAGTACCTCCTTTAGCCGGGTTTTTTCTACGAATTTATGAAGTTGAGGGTGCCGAAGCAAAAAATAGATATCGTAATAATCTCTAGGTTTTTTCCGTTTAAGCAAAGCTGCCGTTTTTCCTTCAACAATTTCTGGGCCTAAAAGGGAAACAATAGTATAAGCAGGAGTATAATCATTTACAATGGTCGTGATTTCTTTAGCTAATCTTCTGTTTTTTCTTAGAGAAATTTCGAATTTCATATCCTCCATAAAATCGTAGAGTTCATAATGGATTATTCCTAAATAACCGCCAGTTGTTGGTTTTGCTTCCTTAAAATCTACCCTTATTTCCTGCTTGCTTATTTCTGAGAGCGTATTTATAAAGAGAGTGTCTATCGTCCGATAGTGATAAATATTTTCTCCGGTAAAATCTAAATCCTCTGAAAATCGGGGGCTTCCATAAATAAATTTTATGGCTGTCCCGCCCTTAAATAATAATTTTTCTGCCTCGGGTGATTTATATAAAGATGATAAAAACAAGTGCTGAACATATTCTCGCACTATATTTTTCTCAATAGTCTGAAATTTTTTAGTAAATTCTTTTAGGTTTTCTAAACTCAACATAAATTCTTCTTACTAATTTAATCATTTGGGGTTGTTTAAATAATTTAACATAAAAAAACAAGTTATTTTTTTTAATTTTCTTTAAATCTAATCTTTCATAATGCAAACCTCTCTTTTTAAGAGCTACGAAATATAAATAGTCGGCTAAGGCCTTTTCTGGCTCGGCAATTAAAATTGTACTATCTTGATGTTTTATTGCTTTATAACCACTATAAACCCCTTTTTTAAGTTTGTGATAAACAAAATGAACATTTTCTACCTTATATTCCCGGGTGGTTTTTGGAGTAGCTGAAGTAAGAGTATAGATAGTCTCCGGGATAATCCCATAAAACGACAAAGCCGTATCAAAAGAAAGATATGAAGGTTCGTAAAGACGGTTTGATATGAGATATTGATTGGCAGGATAATCGGCCAGCATATAAAGTCCTTTGCGAAGTTTTACAAAAAATCCAGTTTTTAAATGGTAGTTTATAAAAAAATTGGCCGCACTTTTGGTAACGCTAAAAATCCTTCTAAATTCTAAAGGAGAGAACACTGATATGTTCTTTTCAATTAATTCTCGCCTTACTTTAATTGGATTTAATTTTTTTGTCATATTTTTTACCATCAGAAATCTTTTGTATAACCAGTTTTATTTATAATTCTATTGATAAATATTTTATTGACTCCGAGGTCTCTGGCTATTTGTGCTTGACTTAATTTTTTATTTTTTAATTCCCAAATTTTTGGTATTAATTCTATTCTTTCCAGTTTTTTATAACCTTTTTCTTCCCCAAATTTTATAATCTTTTCTAATTTCCTTTGCTTATCGGAAGAACAAAAACCAATTAATTTGTGGTATCTTTTTATTGCGCTATAAGTTCTAATATAAATTATCCAACAAGTTTTGTAATTTCTGCTTATAATTCTTCGGACAATTGTATGTTTAATGCCCGCTTTATTTAAAACATTACCTATTTTCCTTATAAGCCTATAATCTGTATTAAAAATCTGAATCGTCTTAAGAAGCGTACTTCCTCTTTTTCGAAAATAAACGCACCCTTCGCCATCAGCAAATCCGCGAATATAATCTAAATTTACTTTAGGTTCAGCCATAGACTTAATTCACTTTTATTAGAATATTCTAAAATAAATGAAACGTCTTGAGCTTATTTTAGTATTCCAAGAGATGTTGTCAAGAGAAACGGGGTAAATTTTTCCCGGGGCCGTTCGATTTTCGGCAGAGATTTTAGGTTCATTTTTTCTCTCTTAATCTCTGGAAAATAGTCGAAGAATTCGGAAAATTAAGAACATAGCCATAGCATAGCCAATCATTGCGGAGATAACAGATATTTCAATCAAATGGCCCTTCCAGTAGATATCGCGGAAAATAAAGCTGAAAGGCGAAATTAGGATATCGCTATATTTGTAAATGAGATTGACGACAAGAGCTTGAGAATTAGCTCCCAAAAATTTAAGCAGCAATCTTAAAAACAAAAATAGCTGAAGCAGCCAGAACAGCTTTGAAATTATGGATAAAATTAACGAATATATGCTAGACAAGATTCTCATATTATAATCGCATAAATGTTTACAAATTTAATCTCCACACGGCGAGGTTTAAAATTGCGGCGAAGGTAACCCAGAGAATATAGGGAATAAAAAGAATGCCGGCGGTTTTTTCAATTTTGAAAAATTTCATCATAACTATTAATATCACAATCCATAAAGTCATAATCTCAAAAAAGGCAATGCCGGGATTTTTCAATCCAAAAAATAAAACCGACCAAAAGGCGTTTAATATGAGATTTAGAATATAAAGCTCGAGCGTTTCCTTCCTGGCCGGATTTTCTTTTTTCCTCCAAACCAAGAAAGCCGCGATACCCATTAAGGTATAAAGCAAAACCCAAGCCGGAGCAAAAAGCCAATTAGGAGGACTGAAGAATGGTTTTTCCAAAAATTCGTACCAGGTTTTAATACTGGGAGCGGTAAAAATTGAACCGACAATGCCGGCCGTCTGGGCAATGATAATTGAGGCAATTGCGCCGGCTGCAATTGAGATGTTTTTTGACATAGTGTTTCTTTTTTCATTTTGGCACTTTTGAACCCTTTTGTCTATTACGGGGCTTGACATTTTTTATGGGTGTGCTAACATTCTAATCAGACGATAAGTCGAGGTATCTTAAGCGAGTTTTAAGTGAAAATTTAAAGCGTAGCAAAGTATAGCGGCTTAGAGTTTCAAGGTCGCTTTTTTAATTAGTAAATTAAATACCAAGCTTCCGTAAACGGAAGCGAAGGTGAAGATGAGAACGGATTCTCATCGACAAATAACATGGCATTCAATGAAGATAGAGGATTTGCACCTCGAGAAACAGTCAAGGGCAATTGGAAATGCTCAGACTGCGGGGTAGAAATCACTGAACTTCCTTTTGCACCAGCTGCAGACAGACCTATTTACTGCAAAGAGTGTTGGTCAAAAAGAAGACCCAAAAGAGATTTCAGCAGATAATCCTAAACAAAAATCCCGCCAAAGGCGGGTTTTTTGTTTCTTTTTTGAGAGATTTTTGACATTCCGCTGCGGCTCGGCTATTTAAATAGTTTTCTTTGGCGGAGGGTTTTGGCAAGCTCGACCGCTATTTTCTGGCCGATTTTAGTTAAAGAAAAGGTGGTTTTTGGGTCGCCGGTGATTAATTTTCTTTTTCTAATGGTTCGGAGTTGACGATCGAGTTTAAGAGAGTCTGGCCATTGAGGATATTGAGGAAAACCAAAGACCTTAGGGAAGAAA
>Ga0210017_1005172_pt1 | contig 10544 bp, 15 predicted proteins | sample CryGeyCG2014_020_FD_183966 | JGI IMG/M metagenome (GOLD analysis project Ga0210017, IMG submission 183966) | Groundwater microbial communities from aquifer - Crystal Geyser CG08_land_8/20/14_0.20 (SPAdes) (version 2) | ecosystem: Environmental > Aquatic > Deep subsurface > Groundwater | place... | reverse complement strand
ATCCAGCACACCATCCCGCTTGACTACGGCGATGTGACCGACATATCACCAGATGTCAGGATAACATTCCACAACGCCGGCCATATCTTGGGTTCGGCCGTTGTTCACGTTCATATCGGCGAGGGGCTGCATAACCTCGTCTACACGGGCGACATAAAATTTGATCGGACGCGGCTCTTCTCTCCAGCGGTCTACTCTTTCCCACGTTTGGAGTCCTTAATCATAGATAGCACTTATGGCGGGGCAGACGACCTTCAGCCACACAGGATAGACGCTGAAAAGGAGTTCATAAAAATTGTCACAGATACAGTTAAGCGAGGCGGAAAGGTCATCGTGCCGGTCTTTTCGGTCGGGCGCTCTCAAGAGATAATGATTTTGCTCGAGGATTGCAAGCGCAAGGGAATCTTCGATGGGGCCCCAGTTTACTTGGACGGCATGATTTGGGAATCGACAGCGATCCATACAGCATATCCCGAATACCTGTGCCCCGACCTCAGAGACCAAATCCTACATCGGGGAATGAACCCTTTTCTGTCAGACATGTTTGTGCAGGTGGCGAACCCAGACCAACGGGCGCAGGCGATCGAGGGCGAGCCTTCGGTGATTTTAGCCACTGCGGGCATGATGACGGGTGGGCCAGTGATCGAATATTTCAAGACGTTGGCCCCCGATCCGCGCAACAGCCTTGTTTTTGTCGGCTATCAGTCAGAGGGTTCGCTCGGTCGTAGGATACAGAAGGGCTGGCGGGAAGTACCGCTGAGGGGGGCTGGCGGGAGGGCACAGGAAGTGAAGGTAAACATAGGGATACATACCGTCGACGGGTTCAGCGGCCACTCGGACCGCACACAGTTGTTGAACTACGTGCGCAGGATCAACCCGAAGCCCGAGCGCGTTATATGTTGTCATGGTGAAGATACAAAGTGCGTCGATCTGGCCAGCGCGATGCATAAGCTCTTCAGGATTGAGACTCGGGCGCCGCACAACCTCGAAACGATCAGGCTGTTTTAACTCCCTCGAAAATTCTAGCCGGGCCCATTTTGAGAGATTTCAGCTCGCGTTGACTGAGGTAGCGTTTTTTGGCCCTCTCGTCAACTATCGCGCTGTTGCCGAATGAATCTATAATTATCAGTTTTGCCTTCAGCTTACCCCCGCGAATTGCATGAATTTTTTTCAAAATAGCATCGCCACGTTTTCGTTTTTGCGGCTCAACTTTCTTAATCGCGAGCTTTAAGGTGTTTTGAATTCTGTCGAGAACCCCCTCGATGTTTGACACGTATCCTTGGGATGCTGGTCCGGGCTCGATCGTCACACCAAGCTTGGGTACCTTTACTGTTCCAGTGCTGGATTTTACTACCCTCACCAGCATATCGGATTCGGAAGCAATCGTGAACTCGTAGCGCGCTGGCCTTTGCTCACCCAGACACATGACGTCAGCGTGTCTGAACTCGCAGGCACTACAATTGAGCGAGGTGCTCATCACCTCACCGAAGTAAGGAATGGCATCGACCCTCCCCTTAACATGAAAAGTTCCCACGGCTCCGCACATAGGGCAGCGTTCGATAGGGAGGGTAAACTCCCTCTGTTGCATTGGGGGCACCTTAAAAATTAGACCTCAGATTCCTTCTTGAACTGTATGCGCACAAACTTCGGGGTAGCGAGAACTTTTGTTTCGGTCAGCCTGCCCACCTCGCCACCTATCCCCTGACAGATGCCCTTGAGCTGGTCTATTGCGCGCTTGAGATCAGCCGGGTCCTGCTCCATAAGAGGAGTGATGTCAATGACAACAATGTTCCCAACCCGGAGCTCGTTCGCCACGCCCTGCACATCAGCGAGGCTCTGCATGTTCATACTTTTGATAAATATCGGCTCGATCTCCGAGACCCTTTTAGCAACCACAGCCTCTTCGACCTCGACAACAGGAACTTCCTGGGCGATTTCTTCCGCCCTTGCCGTAGATGGTCTGCGAAAACGGTCAAATACCCCCATTTTACATCCCCTTACCAAATGCCCGATGGTCTCCTTGATATTTAACTCTTTTCTAAAAAGAAAAATGTCGATTTTTTACCTAGCTCTAGCGATGAAAATCTGCGAATCGGTTTGATCATTGATTCAAGCGGAAAATTGCCATATTTCGTCCCCAACGTGGTGCAAATTTTTAACTACACGCCCCTTGGGACCTTTCATCGAGGCGCCCTCAACCAGCGCCGAGCCGATGGCGAGCGCCTTGCCGTGGCGTTCATCAACGATTACTACACAGTCACCCACCAAGATGCCTTCATCGGTTGCCACGATTCCCGGGGCCATGATGTCAGCGCCACCGGCCACATGGGATACGGCCCCCATGTCGACCGTCACCCGCTTGAGTGGAACCCTCTCAATTGCGTGGAGGGTGGGAAACATACCAATTGATGTCCTAAATGCCACCGGTTTTTGATTCACGAGCACGACTTCGCGACCATCTTGGAGTTCAACAATTTCAATGATTCCCTCAAGGAGTTCTCCGGCCACGTTACCGAATTTTTCCACAAACTCATCACGCATTTGCTTGACCAACGCTTTTCGCGGGGGGAATCGTCGTTTGATTAGCATCACGTTAAAAAGGGCGCGATACGCTTAAATACGCAGCTATCGAGGAGGTGATGATTTTCATGGCTGCACAGCGACCTCTCGACGTGCTGAACCGCGCCCTTGGATCATCGGTGCTTGTGAGTCTCAAGGGAGGTAAGGAGTTTCGGGGTAAACTGAGCGGTTTCGACGTGCACGTCAACCTGGTGCTCGAAGAGGCAGAGGAGATCCAAGGCGGGCAAACGGCAAGGAGATACGGCACGATGATCATCCGCGGCGACAACGTCGTCTTCATCTCGCCGGCCGGGTGATGGATTGGTTAAAGGCACATCTTCGATGGGCAAGCGCCACAAGGTTGTGCACATACGTTGCCGACGCTGTGGCAGGCGGGCTTTTCATGCACAGAAAGGAATTTGTGCAGCCTGCGGCTATGGCAGGTCTCGCCGAATCACCCGTTACAACTGGAAGGTCAAGAAAATCCAAGGGCTGCGGCTTCGCTAGTTGATGTCTCACGTTAGACATTGTGCGGTTTCACGTTGGACAATTACAAAATCTCTTAAGCTTGGATGACGACCCTCTTTTAGTGGGCCGGTGGCGAAGCCTGGTATCGCGTCCGCTTGGCATGCGGGAGGGCGCGGGACGGTGTTGGGAGATCCGACATCGCGCGAATTCAAATCCCGCCCGGTCCACCATTTTAATCGAGTGGGATTTTATACTAATTCAGCTCAATTCTAATCGGGCCCGTGGTCTAGTGGTTATGACGTCACCTTGACAAGGCAATGCCGCAAAAAGGTGAAGGTCCTGGGTTCGAATCCCAGCGGGCCCACCATTTTTAAAGTCGCCGAGTAGTCTCAATTGCGGGTGTGCTATGAAAATTATATTGGCATCTGCTAGGGATCCAGCGGGGCAAAACATCATGGCTCAACTTTTGGAGTTCTTCGATTTCAAACGAGCAAATATTCCAAAGGTTATAGCGGCGCATGTTTGTGATGATGTGCTTGCAGCCACGGTTGATAGCGTGGTTCAACTTACGTCTTTACCGGTCGCTGTGGAGGAGGTTATCGTTGCATCAAGACACGCAAGTGAATCGGGAAAGCCCGCCCTAACTGTTCACGCACCCGGCGAGATTGAGAAACGGGAACTGGCAGTCGCCTCCCCACCGACGATCAAATCAGCACTCAAAGCTTTGGCGAGAATGCGGGATGAGTTCGAGCTTGCGTACGAGGTTTCCCTCGAGGCGACCCACCATGGACCGACCAAACTCGATGTTCCAGTCACGTTTGTGGAGGTGGGCAGCTCGCAAAAACAGTGGCAGGATAAAAAGGCGGCCGAGGTAGCAGCGCGCGCGATAATGGAAGCCGCCACCTCGCCAGTCAACGGGCAGCATGCGATAGGTTTTGGTGGCCCGCACTACGCCCCCAGACACACGGAGGTTGTCCTGCGCACGGATGTCTGTGTCGGCCACATCTTGCCGAAATACGTGAAAATCGATGAGGGACTCGTGAAGCTGGCGATGCAACGCACCCAGGGCAAGGCGAAGCTCTTCGTGCTCGACTGGAAGGGGTTGGACGCGGGCACCCGCGCGGAAATTATGAGAATAGCAACCGAATTTGGTGCGACAGCCGTCCGTGAACACCAGCTACTGAAAAAGGTTAGTGACAGTTGCCGGTAAACCTACATAAATTGACAAATTTAACACAACCTGCGACATCAACTCCGTGGCCATTTATATAGTTTATAAATTACTTTCGGTGACCTCTCTCTCCACGAAAATCGCTTAAAGGCAGGGGAGAAGGACCGCACGGAGGTACCGAACGTGAAATCAGTTAGCTCGGCCCGCTTTGTAACGCTACCGCTGACCCAGCGAAAGCAAGAGCTATTATGCAAGCTGCTCAACCAATTTGCTGAGAGCGTGAACTTCTGCATTCAGAAGTGCCTCGAGCACAACCTCACTTCCCGCGCCAGCCTGCACCATGTGGTGTATGAGGAATGGAAGTCGCACTTTAACCTCGCAACGCACTGGTTCCACTCGGCGGGTCAGATGGCGACGCAGACGCTTCGCTCTTGGCGAAAGCTGTGTCGTCAAGGCCAAGCGAACCCGAACAAGCTACCCATCTACGAGGCGCGGACGATGCGTCTCGAACTCTGGGGGGACGAGAACTCGACAGGTATCTGCAGGTTCAACGGCAATGCGGTTCAAATCCGCATCCGCCGCGGCGAGTACCTCTGGCTCCCGCTGGTCGTGACCGAGCACCACGAGCTCCGTTACCTGCGTGACTGGCGTGAGGGAAAGCTGAAGGCTGGAGGGGTCACCATCTCGGCTTCCAGGGACAGGGCGAACGTTTTCGTGCCGTTCAAGCGCGAGGTTGAGCCCAAGCTCATCAACGGCGTCTGCGGCATAGACATCAACGAGCGGAGCGTTGATTTAACAATCTTGAAGCCAAACGAGCAGCCCAGACACATAAGCCTCGATGTCTCGAAGCTCCCGGCGATAAGGCATGCGTCGCAGCTCAAGCGGAAGTCGATCCAGCGAAAGCTCGATGCGTTGCCACAGCGACCAGTGCAGAAGCGAAGGCTCAAGGCGAAGTACTGGCTCAGGGAGCGCAATCGAACGAGCCAGATTCTTCACGTTGTTAGCAAGCAGATTGCAGAGATCGCCAAGCGCGAGCGCGTCGCAGTCGCGTTCGAGGGCATTAAAGGAATCCGTAAATCGATGCGCTCGAAGCGAAAGTCTGTGAACGGCCAAGCCCTGCGGAAGGACATGCGCCGCCGCTTGAACCAATGGCCATTCCGAAAGCTTCAGTTCTACGCGGGCTACAAGGTGGCGCGACAAGGGCTGCCGACGGTCGAGGTCAGCAACTTCCACAAGTCGAAGGACTGCCCGATATGTGGCCAATATAACAGGCCGAATGGGCACACCTACAGGTGTCGAGCCTGCGGGTTCGAGGCCAGCCGACACCTCGTGGCGAGCTGGAACATAGCTAAGGATGGGGCGAGGCACGTCCCCGCCGACTGCTGGCAGATGCAGCGGGTAGCGGATGAGCTCGTAGCTCAGGTGAAATTGCCCGCGGAGCCAGAAAGATTCCCTGTACAATTTGATACGGGAATTTAGGACGGAAATATTTAAGTAACCCGCCGCCGATGCGATTGCGGAAATGACGGAGAGGATGAAGTGGAAAAATCTGATTTTAAACCAGAGAGCGGGTTCGAGCTTGCGCTCAAGACTGCCCCCCAGCAGGCGATGTCAAAACCCGAGGCTCTACCAGTTTCTGTTTCTATGGATCGCGAACTCGAGCAGGTGCTGGAGCAAGCACGCGCGAGGATAATTGTCGTTGGAAGTGGCGGTGCAGGTTGTAACACAGTAGCACGCATAATGGAGGTAGGGATTCGAGGCGCGGACACGATTGCGGTAAACACGGACGCGCAAGACCTCCTCTATACGACCGCCGATCGCAAGGTTCTGATCGGCCGTGATGTGACGTACGGGTTGGGTGCCGGCAATGATCCAGAGAAAGGAGAGAAGGCCGCGCGTGAGGATGAAAATTTGATAAAGGAGCAGGTTCATGGCGCGGATATGGTCTTTGTTACTTGTGGTCTCGGCGGCGGCACAGGCACCGGATCCGTGCCGGTTGTGGCCGAAGTCGCAAGAAAGCTTGGAGCTCTCACAGTAGGCGTTGTAACGTTGCCGTTCGAGGTTGAGGGCAAGCGGAGGAGGCAGAATGCCGAGCAGGGTTTGCAGCGCTTGCAGCAGGTAGCGGACACCGTCATAGTCATCCCCAACGATAAATTGCTCGATATCGCTCCGGATCTCCCGATAGCCGCCGCGTTCAAAGTAGCCGATCAATTACTGATGGATGCGATTAAGGGTATAACCGAATTGATAACGAAGCCCGGCCTGATCAACTTGGACTTCGCGGATGTGAGAACTGTGCTGCAAAATGGCGGGATCGCGATGATAGGGGTAGGAGAGTCGGATACAGAGAACCGCGCGGCTGAGGCGGTGGAGGAAGCGCTGAGCAGCCCGCTGCTGGACGTTGATATCACCGGAGCCAGAGGCGCTTTGGTCAACGTCGTGGGTGACCCAAGCCTGACGTTGGAAGAGGCAGAGAAGATAGTGGGCAGAGTGTCCGAGGCGCTAGATCCAGAAGCGCATGTTATATGGGGCGCCCAAATATCCGAGGAGCTCAAGAACGCGGTGAGGGTGATGGTTATCTTATCCGGCGTCCATTCGCCTTATGTGTTGGCCCCAGGCGAGCGCCCGATGGTTAAGAGGGAAAAGGGGCCCGTTCCATCGATAGACTTGGGATTGGAGTTCTTGAAGTAGATGTTGCGGGAATTCTTTCACGAATGCAAGCGCGTGTGGAGGGTTGCTAGAAAACCGGATAAGAGCGAGTACTTGACAATAGCCAAGGTGACCGGTCTGGGAATTTTGCTGGTAGGATTTGTTGGTTTTATCATAATGATAGTCGCGCATCTCCTCGGCCTTTCGGTCGGCTAAACAGGTGATTGAGTTGGAGGAAAAACAAGAAATGATCAAGCCAGCCATTTTTGCGGTCAGGACAACGATTGGGCAGGAGAAAAGCGCGGCCGACATGATGGTAAAGCGCGCGAAGACCCACAACCTGCCCGTAAAAGCGGTGCTGGCCCCACTCGGGATAAGGGGCTACGTCTTTATTGAAGCCGAAGGGGAGACGGCGGTCGAGCAGGCCCGTTCTGGACTGAAACATGCGAAGGGGGTGGTTGGTGGCGGAGTATCCCTTTCTGAGATAGAGCATTTCTTGATACCAAAACCTGTTGTGACCGGGATGGAGGCGGGGGATATCGTTGAGTTGATCGCCGGCCCGTTCAGGGGTGAAAAGGCGAGGATCATGCGCATAGACCAATCCAAGGAGGAAATCACAGTGGAGCTTTTCGAGGCAACCGTGCCGATACCGGTGACGGTTCGGGGAGATCACGTCAAGGTGATAGAAAAGAAGGAGAAAAAGGAGTGAGCGGATGAAAGCGAGCGAAGTGAAACAGGACATGCGCAAGATAGACTTGGACCTGAAGATAGTGGAGATAGAGGAGCCCCGCACGTACACGAGCAGGATGGGGAAAGAAGGCAGGGTCACCACGGCGATCGGCGAAGACGACTCGGGACGGATAAAAATAACGCTTTGGGACAAAGACATTGACCGCGTCAAGGTCGGCAACCAGATACGCATACGCAACGGCTACTCGCGGCTCTTCAGAGATGAAGTCTATGTCAGCGCTGGCGTTTACGGCAAGCTAGAAGTGGTAGAATAAGCCATCGTTCTGATTTGAACCCACAGCTTTTTTATGCGCACCCGCCCTATTTGTGAGAGAGCTCGGGAAAGAATTTCTCGATTGAGGCTCGCACATGAAATCCACAGTTAAAGTTTTAGTTGAGGGGGGCAAGGCGACACCCGGACCACCAATCGGTCCAGCTCTGGGACCTCTGGGCCTGAACGTCGCCCAGGTGGTGGCGAAGATAAATGAAAAGACGGCGGCCTTTGGTGGAGTAAAAGTTCCAGTCAAGATAATCGCAGATAAAAAGACCAAGCAATTCGAAATCGAGGTCGGTTCCCCCCCCGTGGCAGCGATGATCAGGAAGCAGCTCGGCGTAGAGAAAGGGGCAAAGACCGCCGGTAAAGAAGTGGTTGGAAATTTAACTTTTGCACAGGCCGTTGAGCTCGCGAAATTAAAAACAGGTACAAGCTTGGCGAAGAGCACGAAGACTGCGGTTAAGGAGATACTCGGGACGTGTGTGAGCATGGGCGTCACTGTAGATGGAAAGAACCCGAGAGAGATGCAGCGAGAAATTGACGAAGGAAAGCACGATGAAGAAGTGAGGTGATGGGGTGCCGATTTCCAGAGAAAACGTGCTCAAGGCGGTCGAGCAGGCGAGGCAGGGAGAAAAGCGCAAGTTTGTTCAGAGTTTTGATTTATCTGTAGCCTTCAAAGGGCTCGATCTCAAGAAGCCAGAGAGCCGCATAAGTGAAGAGGTAGTTTTGCCGCACGGGGTAGGCAAACCCCAGAAAGTCGTTTTCTTTGCAGAGGGGGAGCTAGCGAGGAGGGCTAGAGATGCAGGGGCAGACTTGGTACTTGGCCGAGCTGACATCGAGGCGCTTCAAAAGGACCGCAAACGTGCCAAAGAGTTGGCGGATTCAAACGATTCATTCGTGTCGCAATCTGACCTCATGCCCGTAATAGGTAAGAGCTTGGGCCCAATCCTCAGTCCCCGCGGAAAAATGCCGAGACCAGTACCTCCGACCGTAGATCCCAAGCCCCTCATAGATCGGTGCAGGAAGGTGGTGCGTGTCAGGATGCGCGACCAGCCTGTGATACACGCGCGGGTAGGGATGGAGAGCATGACAAACGAGCAGCTGGCCGACAACATAAATGCCGTGTTGGATGCCTTGGAGCATAAATTCGAAGCGGCCTTCCGCCAAATTTCAACGATCTACGTCAAAGCGACGATGGGCAAGCCAGTAAAAATAGAGGTGTGATGATGGCAGCTATCGCGAAGGCTGAGGAGATACCCCCTTGGAAGCTGGAAGTCGTCAGCGAACTCATCGAGATGTTAGAGCGCTATCCGGTTATCGGCATTCTGGATATCACAGATTTGCCGGCAGCGCAGTTCCAGCAGATGAGGCAAAAATTGCGTGGTCAGGCTGAGATAAGGGTTGCCAAGAATACCCTCCTGACGATCGCGCTTGGACAAGTGGCAGAGAAAAAAGATCCAAAGTTAAAGGAGCTCCTCACCTACCTACGTGGTCAGTCAGCGCTAATTTTTACCCAGATGAATCCATTCAAATTAACCAAGATCATAGAATCGAGCAAGATGAGTGCACCGGCTAAGCCCGGCGTGAAATCTCCGAAGGATGTTTTCATACCGGCGGGCGAAACGGACTTTGCCCCGGGTCCAGTCGTCGGCGAACTGCAGCGCGCGGGCATCAAAGCGCGCATTCAGGCGGGCAAAGTGGCTAACCTCGAGGATTGCCACATTCTCAAGCAAGGGGATGTCATAACCAAAGAAATCGTGGATGCCCTAGCTAAATTTGGCATTCAGCCTATGGAACTCGGTCTGAAACTTCGCGCCGCTTACGAGGCAGGCATGGTGTTCCCGGCCCAGGTACTCATGGTCGACGAGAAGCAGGTGATATCCCAGCTCCAGGCGGCGTGCGTGGGCGCGGTCAATCTAGCCGTGACGATCAGTTATCCGACGAAGGTCACGATCGGCGTAATGATAGCAAAAGCGAGCGCGGCGGCCCGAAGCTTGGCTCTCAACGCTTGGCTACCGATCGCCGAGGTCATGCCAACTCTACTGGCGAAGGCGAGCGCGGAAATGTTGGGTTTGGCGGGCGTGCTCTTCGCAAAGGATGAAAAGGCACTCGACGAAGAATTGAAAAAGATGCTTACAGCCGCACCTCCGGCGAAAGCTGAGAAGCCGGCAGAAGAGAAAAAACCCGCGGAGGAAAAAGCAAAAGAGGAGAAAAAAGAAGAGGAGATGGCAGGTTTAGGTGCGTTATTCGGTTGAAGGAGGTATGTGAATGGAGTATGTCTACGCGGCCATGGTTCTGCATGCTGCAGGCAAGAAGGTCGACGAGGCGGGGCTGATGAACGTTTTGAAGGCTGCTGGCGCGCAGGTTGATGAGGCGCGAGCGAAGGCTTTGACAGCAGCACTCGAGGGCGTCAACATCGATGAGGCGATAAAGAGCGCGGCAGTGCCCGCGGCGGTAGCAGCCCCAGCAGCAGCTCCGGCAGCGCCAAAGGCCGAGGAAAAGAAGGAAGTCAAAGAAGAGAAGAAAGAGGAAGAGGCGTTATCCGGGCTCAGCGCGTTGTTCGGCTAGCGATATCCTAAATAGGACATCTGGGCTGGAGCCTTGCATGAATAACAGCAGGCTTCTTTCGAGCGAAGACTTTTAACTCTCGCCCAGATATTTCGGTTGGGCGAGTCGATGAAGGATATCTATGAA
>Ga0210017_1005170_pt1 | contig 10547 bp, 13 predicted proteins | sample CryGeyCG2014_020_FD_183966 | JGI IMG/M metagenome (GOLD analysis project Ga0210017, IMG submission 183966) | Groundwater microbial communities from aquifer - Crystal Geyser CG08_land_8/20/14_0.20 (SPAdes) (version 2) | ecosystem: Environmental > Aquatic > Deep subsurface > Groundwater | place... | reverse complement strand
ACTTTTAGATTTCTTTTAAGGAATTATTATTTTATCTCTTGTTAAACCAAGTAATTCACCAAAAGCTGGATCCGCCATTATATTTTCCGCTCTAAATCCCCCATTTAATATATCATGCACAATATTTCCTGAAGTAGCTGAAGCTACTTGGTCTGCTCTTTTATAATATTTTATATATAGGCCTCTTGAAGTGTGATTTAAAAATTCAATTTCAATTCCCAAATTTCTTGCTAATTTACTCATGCCTTCATACATTCTATAGTGGACATAAGCGATGAGCAAAGATCCAGGATCCAAGTATTCATGAAGAAATGGACCGATTGAGTGCCATTTTTTTTACCTGAGAAACCTTGAAGTGCCAACTTATATGTTTGATAATCATTTATCATAGAGCTTGACCATCTTAATAATGCTGTTAAATACAGAGAAAAGTTTTCCCCACCTAAAGCAAATTTTCTTGAAGAGTCATCAATTGCATAAATACTACTGTAAGATCTCATAATACTACACATAAATAGATTGTCAGAAAAAATATTTTTATAAAAAATTTTTTACAAATAAATTCTTTCAAAAGTAAGTTATTATTTTATTTCATGCTACCGAGGATCTTAGATTATCTAATTGTTGCCTAATATCTGCGCATGACCTGCTATATCTACACCATCTGCAATCATCAGAATCTGGGTCATAATATGCTGAGACATGCCCCACCAGTAGGCTTCTCTCTTCCGGTGTCGCTCTTCCAAACTGATACGAATGCATTGCTTCTCGCAAAAGTTTTCCAGATGATTGGGGTTTCACCATAATTTGCTCTTGTTAAATTAGATATTTAAACACTTGTTCTATTTACACTTCTTCACTCGGAGTGCTAAATAAGGTTGACTATAAGGACCAACCCTAACTTTTCCTTCTACAAAATAATTAGAACACACCCCAACGGTGCAGTTAAAATTATAAGTTCCTCTTGATAGACTTGCTTCTATGTTAAGGACTGTCCATGAAAAAACATTTTGAATAAACCCATTAAAATCAAAATACCCATCAATCGGAAATCTGATTTTTCCTATTATTGAATTTATTTCTTGTCCGACTTCCAATCTATACGATTTTCAACCATCTTCCCCCGAGTTTTGCATGAAAATATGTTATATATAACATTAAAATTCTTTACTGTTCAATTTTTCTTCTTCTTTTATTTTTTTCCATATTTTACACGCTTCTTCCGGTGTTTCTGCCTTTTCGTCCCCAAAAATATACGGTTTTCTTCTAACTATTTTTTGGCATATTAATTTGGAAATATTTTTCAATTTGAATTCATATTCTTCTTCAGAAATTTTGATTAACATCAGAACATCAAATAAAACATCCCCTAATTCTTCTTCAAGATTATTTTTGTCGCCAATAGAAATAGCACCCTCAACTTCTTGCACCTCTTTTTTGAGTTCATCTAAATGTTTTATGAAAGTTTGTTGTTTTACCCAAGGATATCCATTTTCTCCACGAAGCTGTTCGATTAAAGAAATCATCCTCTTGATAGATTCTACCTCGGTTTTATCGTTCATAACATGCTTTAATATTTTAAATCATAAATAAAAATATTACTTATGTGATGTTTTATGGAAATAATTGAAGAGCAAAAAAAGTTCAAGGAAAACTGGGAAAACTTAATTATTTCAAGGACGATAATGATGAAAAATGACATAGATAGAAATTTTCTATCGAATCAAATGCTGGATAACGATAAATTGGGAAATGTCATTGAGAGCGAAGAGATGAAAAAAATTCAAGAAACAAGAGAAATATTCAATTCTCAATTAATGTCAATGTATTCAAGTATTGGTCTAAAGCAAGGAAAGAATAAGTTTTTAGAAATTGAATAATTCGGGATTAGTCATATTTTTTCAGCATTTGATTCACTGGTAGAATACAATATTTCTTTTTATTTATTCAATTACTATTACTCCCATGAACTACTGGTTCCCATACAATGATATAAGAAAATATCAGGAACAAATGATGGATTTAGTTGAAAAATCACTTGTCGAAAGAAAACATTGTCTTTTAAGGGCGCCAACAGGTCTGGGGAAAACAATATCAGTCCTTTCTGTTGTCCTAAAATTTGCTAAAGAAAATGGTCTTAAAGTAATATATCTTACAAACAAAACTACGGGTCAAATTCAGCCACTCAAAGAATTTCAAGAAATACAAAACAAATTTAGCAAAGATGATAAATTGTTTGGCGGGAGAATTATTTCAAAAAAAGATTTATGTTTATTTCAGGAAATCAAAGAATTGGATACCGAATCTTTCTATACAATTTGTGAGAGGAGCAAAGATAAATCATGTAAATTTTACAAAAATTATAAAAAACATGTCTTGAAAGATAATGAAATTTTGAAAAAAATCATTGGCACAGACATTTCTAAATTCATGAATATTTTTTCATTAAGGGATGATATAAAAAAATACTGCCCATATTATTCCATAAAAAAATACCTTCAAACCTACGCAGATTTTATATTATTGAATTATAATTATATGCTTAGCCCATTTATTCGTAAAGGTTTTTTTGATACATTTGATCTTTCTAAATGCATAGTGATTTTTGACGAATGTCATTCCCTTCCAAACAAATGCCAGGAATTAAGTTCAATAAAAATTTCTACTAGTATTTTTCTAGCTTGCATAGATGAGATGAATGATTACAGAAAAAAATATATTGAAGAAAAAGTAAGCGAAAAAGACGAGGAAAGTATCCAAAAAGATATAGATGAAACAATAGGATTGATTACAAGTCTTGATAAGATAGTTCATGATATAATAGCAAAAAGAAAGAGCAATGAAATATCATTTGATCTAAAAAAATTAACCGAACTATCAGAACAGGGGGATTTCAGAATAGACAAAAGAGAAGTGAAATATTCAATAGAAGTTCTTTCATATTTTTCTGGCTTGGTTTTGGAAGACAAGAAAAAATCAAGATGCCTCCCCTTAGCGAATTTTTTGAATACATTATTAGATATACAAGAAGATGAAAGATTCATCCAGTTCATTGAAATTAAAAATTTTAATGAAAAGAAATTTTCTTATCTTAACATCCATTGTTTAGATCCATCATACCTCTTTAAAGATATTTTGGAAAATTCTTATAATGTTATAGGGTTCAGTGGAACATTATTTCTAGAAGAGTTTAAAAAATTAATGAATTTTCCCGAAGATACAATTTCAGAAGACATACAATCTCCATGGTCAAAAGACCAAAGAAAAATACTGGTTTTCCCCAAAGAATATGCCAATTTTACATTGAAGACAAGAAGTGAAAATGTGGATTTCAAATCAAACCAGCTGACTAAAATGATCAATTCCATGAAAGGAAATGTTCTGGTTGTCTTTCCTTCCACTGATGTTTTCAATATCTATGTTCCCAAAATCAAGGAAAGGTTAGATAAAGTAGTTTATTTGAGGCCATTTTCTGAAGACTATTTAGATAACGACGATTATCGAATACAAAGGGATGATATACTTGAAAGTTTCAAGAAAGAAAATAATGCTGTTTTGTTTTCGATAGCTTTTGGTTCATATAATGAAGGAGTAGATTTTATAGGATGCTTGCAAAATGTGATAATTGTAGGATTTCCTTATCCTGGAATCACGTATAAAAGAAAATGCCTTGAGGATTTTTTTGCAAAAAAATTTGACAACAAAGATTATGCAAGATTTCTCACATCTATCCTTCCCGGCCTTGAGAAAAGTATACAATCTGCAGGCAGACCGATAAGGAGCTTTAATGACAGAGCTGTAATTGTTTTTTACGGCAAACAGTTTGGTCCTGGTATTTGGAAATACCATAAGTTCATTGATTTATTTCCAACTGATTTAAAAGAGCAATGTATAATCGCGACTGAATTTAGCGATTTGATGAAAGAGATTGAAGGTTTCAGATATTGAAATTATATTGTTTTAATTTCTTATTTTTCAAAATGATTAATGAATTCAATGACTTTGAAAAAAATATCTATTTATACAGATGGTGGTTCAAGGGGCAACCCTGGAAACAGTGCAATAGGAATTATAATAATTGATTCTAAAAAGATAATTTATAAGCATGGTGAATACATTGGAAAAGCTACAAACAACAAAGCCGAATATACAGCATTGATAAAAGCTTTGAAGAAGGCAAGTGAACTTTTTCATGAAGAAGTATCTTGTTTTTCTGATAGTGAATTGATGATTAAGCAACTAAATGGAGAATATAGAGTAATAAACCCTGATATAAAGAAATTATTTCTTGAAGTAAAGAAGCTGGAAGAAAATTTTGAGAGAGTGACATATTTTCATGTAACAAGGGAAAATAAAAATATAATTATTGTTGATGGTATCGTGAATAAAGTGTTAGATGAAGTTAATATGTGTTAAAATTACACTTCCCATTCTTCCTCACAATTAGCCCTTTCAAAACTTTTTCTTGAAAGAATTTCACCTTTCTTGGCTTCTATTTTCCAATTATTTTCCCAATTAACATAATCTACCTGATATCCGCCTTTGCTGAGAACAACATACCCTCCGGAATTGGGTAGAGAAAATTTTGGGTTAAATTTCTTAGTCCCGCCAGGAGAAATAATACCACTTAGTCTCTGATTATTCTTGTCTCTGGAGAGAAAATAATAATCAAGATTAACATTACTACTGCTGGGGTTATATATGCTAACATATTCCTCTTCGCTATCTTTGCCAGTAGTATCATAATAAATTTCAGAAATAACAACATCCTGTCGGGGCATACAAACAGTGACTATAATTTCTTCATAATTCCAAACTCTTTCAAATTCTTCAAGAAAATTCTTAGCAACATTCTTGTCATGAATTATTAATATATTTTCATCATTTTTGTCATCACCTGAACTACTGGGATTGTATGAACCAGTAACAACTGTCTCATTGTCTATGATAAAAACTTTATGATGTAATTTGTGATTGTTATTATCTAATTTGACATCCATACCAGCATTCAACAAACGTTGATATTCTGAATAATCACTCATGCCAGACCTTTCAAATACACCTTTAACTATGATAGCATCATCGTAATTCCTTATCAACATATTTCCAATATCATCATCTGTGAAGCTGAATGTCATAAAATATATTTCTTTTCTTGCATTTTCCAGAGTATCTAACACATGACTAGAACAGTCATCCTCAGGGCAAAAATAATTCTCTATTTTTGAATCTTTTAGATAAACAATAGGATATTTTACTTCATTCCCACCAGCAAATGTTTCACCGAACAATTCCACGAATTCATCCTCGTAATTTTTTGCAATATGATCTGACTCGATTATTAGTATGTTGTTATTATTGTAAAAATTGCAGTTTTCGGTTGGGTTAAAAGAACCAGTAAAAATTTTCTTCCCATCAACTATACAAAATTTATTATGCATTAGCTGATAACCAGGATTTACGATAGGATTTAATTCTTTGGATTTGTTGATATTTTTAACGTCTGTAACTAGTTTAACATCTATCTCATGTTTCAACTCATTTTTGACTTCTTGAAGATCAACATCAAAAAATGCACAGTGAATGGATTTCTCAGCACCATTTAAAAAATTAACTAGTTTCTCCCTGCATTCATCCTGCGGGCAAAAATATATCTCTATTTTTCCGTCCTCTCTAATTTCTGGAATTTTGGTTACTTGACCAGTTGGATTAGTGCAACCACTGACTAGCACAATCAATAAGATAGTAAGAAATTTTTTCATATTTATTTATGGGAAAGATTTCATATATTTCTAACAGCTTGTTTTGCCCCGCATGCTTCGCATATCATAAATGTGATTCTACCGTCTTTAACAAGTTTAGTGTCTGGCCTATTGCACTCTTTGCAATACAAAAATTCTTTGATGTATGATTCCAATTTTTTTTCAATTAGTTTCGAATAAACTTTTCCCTGAAGTATAAGCCTTTTTCCATCAATATGACCTGGCTTAGCAAGTTCACGAAACAAAAATTTAGCAAAGTGTTTAGAATCCCTCCTCATTACACCAGTTATCTCTTCGAAATTTGTTATAAATGTCTGATTCCCTTGAACCAATACTTGAGGTTTAGGTATTTCCAACCTTTCCTTTTCCTTTGTTTCTTTTGGCAATTTTTCTTCTGCTTCTTTTAGCATGTCTTCATAACTTTTCATACAACCACTTATAACAATTAAAATTTATACTTTTTTGACAACTCCGGGCTTTGGTTCATACCATAACCCATCAGTCACTAATTCATTAACCGCTTCCTGAAAATCATTTTCATTTAATTTTGAATCTTTTAATAATTTTCTTATTTCTACCCCCTTTCCTCCATCTAACTTATCAATCAGTTCCATCAACATAGGCTTATAATCCTTTTCTTTCTTTTCTTCTTTTCCACCAATATTCTCCAAAACCCCTTCAATATCCTTTTCATCAAAATTATATTTTTTCATCATATATTTTTTCAATTCTTCAAAATCAGCAAATTTGTCTTTTTGTTTTTGGGCTATTTCATTGATTTTCTTTTTTTCAACTAACCCTTTCAGAATTTTTAGCTTGTGGTAATTTTCATAGTTATTTCTAATTTTTCTCATAATTTCAGGTATAATATAATTTTCCCCATTATATTCCCTGACTTTACCAATTAATAAAATATTATCTCCAATACTGAATTTATCAAAAAAATCAGCATCTTCTTTGAAAGCTTTCACTCTGATAACATCTGTATCATCATCAACAGTGATTGAAGAATAATTTCCATCTTCGCTCATAAACTTATCAACAAGCGTTGCAACAATTTTTGTTCTGGATATTTTTTCTCCTAAATTTGTTAATATATAGCTAGGTTCCATCCCTTCTTTTTTTACAAAATTTCCATTGATAATGTCAGAAATTCTTGCCACTTTTGTTGTTTGCCTTAATGTTTCCATAAACATTATTTATAAGATTAAACTTTTATATCAACCCAAGTAAGAACACTCCTGAATTTATTCAAGAGATGAATTGCGATGATTCACATCATTAAAAATCCTTATTTTAATCTTAAAATTGAGGAAACAAGCTACAATCTTTTTTTCTGAATGTCTAATACCTTCTTTTAGCAATTCATTCCAACCCTACTCTCTCTAAAGGCATTTCAATTATCCTTCAAAATATGAAATATGATAGTCAGAAAAACAATAAAGTACAAGATTATATGCTTAACAAATGTCAAGGAGGCTATTCTTGAAAAAGAATACGGTAGCCTCCAAGAATTCTTGCAATTGAAAGACGTGTTATGGTGGAAAAAGGATCTAGGTGAAAATCTCTACTCTACCAATAAACAGCAGGTAGAAAGATTTTACAAGGCTGTTCATCTTGGAAAGGAATATCCTCTCTCGATCAGAAAAGACCTGATACAAATCGAAAAAAGAAATACTAAATTAACTAAATACTGGCTAAGGATTAGGGTTAAGGGTAGAAGAAGCCTTTGAATGCCGATAAAACCATCAAAAGAAATAGACTTCTCCCAATTCAAAATATGTGAATCCAGACTTTACAAATTTAGAGATGATTTCTTTGTGAACATAACCATTCAAAAAGAAGTTAATACCAAATCATCATATTCTTCCATTCTCTTCATAGACTTAGGAGAAAAAGTAATCGCAGCATCTGTGGTGTTAGTCAATCAGAGGCCACAATTCTATGGCAGGGAAGTGAGGGGAATAAGAAGGAAATACAGTTACATCAGAAAAAATCTAGGAAAAAGGAAATTATTGAAGGAGATCAAGAGATTTGGCCAGAAGGAACAAAGGATTGTCAACAACATTCTCCACAACATTTCAAAACAAATAGTAGAAGAAGCAGAAAAAACTGATTCAGTAATAGTTCTTGGAGATTTAAAAGGTATCAGAAATAATAGTAAAGGTAAGAAATTCAATAGAATTGTTTCTAATATGCCTTATCTTAAGTTAACACAATTCATTGAATACAAAGCAAACTGGAATGGAATTAAAGTAATTAAAATCAGCGAAAGAGGAACTTCACACACTTGCTCAATGTGTGGTTCCAAAGGGATAAGGCCTTATCAGGGATTATTCAAATGCAATAAATGTGGCTATCAAGTAAATGCAGACTATAATGCTTCAAAAAATATTTTGAAAAGTTCTTTGGACTATATGTCTAAAGAAGGGGTTGATGTGAACCAGCCCAAAACTCATCCAGGAGATGGGAAACTTTCGAGTGAGTGTTCAAAAGACGCTCACGGCTTTAGTCGGGAGTAGTTCATGATTGCCTAAATTTTCTGTATGACCCTAGGTTTAGGCTCAAAAATAAGGCCTTCTTCTTTCATCTTTTTGATTATATCTTCAGTTCTTTCAACACCTTGCTCTTTTCCTTTTTTGATTATTTCTTCAATGGGAACATTTTTACCAATCACATTACTTAATTCTTCAATTACATCTAGAACAATCCTAATTTTGCTTCTTTGAGAGCTTGTGGTTCCAGCTCCTTCTGCTCTGTCGATATCTAGAAGGCCTGTTTCAGGATCAAACCCAAATTGCCTAAGTGAAAATTTCATTACATCAATAGCCCTTTGTGCGTCGTCTTCTTGAACTTCATCTCTTAATCTTATCTTTGCACTTGCTTCTGCTAATCTTATCAAACCTTCATATTGCCTTAATGTTATTGGAACGGGAGATTCTTCAGTTGTTGATTTTCCTCTAAGTCCAATATAGAAATCTTTCAACTTTTTTCCTGCTTCTTTACTAAGATTTGGCTTACAATGTGTTTTTGCATAAGCAATATATTTTCTCAAAAAACTTGGATCAATTGCTGGTTTTGTTTTTTCTGGATCAAAATGTCTTGCGTCTAGAATATGTGTGATCATTTTTTCATCTCTTTCAACATCAGGAATATCTCTCAAAGCAAACTTGAGATCAAATCTAGACAAAAGTGTTTCTGGGATAGCGATTTGTTCACGAATTGGAATATATGGGTCAAATCTACTGAATTTTGGGTTGGCACCTGCAAGTACGGATGTTCTTGACGGTAAAGTTGCAATAATTGCAGCTTTTGCTATTGATACTGTTTGAAGACTCATAGCTTCGTGCATTGCTACTTGGTCGTCTTTATCCATTTTTTCAAATTCATCTATACTGACCATAGAATTGTTTGATAAAACTAATGCCCCAGCTTCAAGAACCCATCCACCCATAAATTGCTCATCTTTAATTACTGCAGCTGTCAGCCCGGCCCCAGTTACACCTTTTCCACTCACATATTTCCCACGGGGTATCATTTCTGATGCCAATTTAAGTAACTGAGACTTCCCAACAGACGGATCACCTATAAGGAGTATATGAATATCCCCTCGTATCCTCGTGTTGTCTTTTAGAAGATGATGGATACCTCCAAATAATTGAAGAATAATCGATAGTTTAACTTCATCTAATCCAAACATAGTAGGTGCTAAAGAAGCAGTTAGTTTGTCATATATTTTTTCATCTTTTGAAAATTCTTTTATAATTTTTTCATCTCCTGGTGTGATTTCGATTTCATCCCACTCTTCTTCAGAAGTTTCAAAATTGTTTGCATCAATCAATATTTCCATTTGCCTTGTTTTTGCTCCACGAGCTGTTTTCTTTGACACTTCTTTTAAGATACCAACAACTTTTATTCTGTTACCTGGTTCAGATTTGTTCCTCATTTTTGGTGTTACTAGGTATTCTTTGAGGTAAATCATTATTTCAGACGGTTTTTCTCCAGTAGTTATTTCAAAAGGTTCTTCTATTGCTAACCATCTTGCATCATACAATTTTTCTTTAATTGTTTTAAAATTTCTTCTATTGCCACAATCACATTTTGTAGGATATTTGAGTGTTTTTTCTTTTTGATCTTGAATTATATTCATCCTTTGGCCACATTCCTGACATTCAAATATTATTTCTGATATTTCTGGTCTTATTTCCGATGCTCTTTTAACTATGCCATCTATTGTCAATAGTTTTCCTATATGTTCAGCTCGAACATTTCTTATTCTTATTTCTGTGGATTCTGGAAGGTTAAAGAATCTTATTTTTATAGGTTGTTTTTTTGGGAAGTCTATTTGTTCTATTGATTCATTTATTAATTCAAGGTTTTCATCAGGTTTTTCAAGAATAGCATCAGCTAGATAAGGGTTGAATTTATCTAGTGTTGAAAAATCTATTTTTAAACTTATTTCCCCTTGGCTTACAGCTAGAGCCAAATCTTTATAACATTTTTCTCTTAAAAATTCTGTGAACTGATTAATAACATCATTTTTTTTCATATAATCATGTTAAGTAATTAAATGTTAAATTTTAATTTAATTTGTGTTGATGAATCAGGTATCTTCTATTATTTTTGGGTTTTAACACCCTAATTATTCAAAAATCACAAAAAAAATCATTTTTTAATGAAATTCATGTTTTTTAATTTTTTTGACAATGAATTAACAGCAAATTCTATATCTTCTATTTTTCTTGCTCCAGTGCATACAATCTTGCCAGAACCGAACAATAGAAA
>Ga0210017_1005169_pt1 | contig 10549 bp, 7 predicted proteins | sample CryGeyCG2014_020_FD_183966 | JGI IMG/M metagenome (GOLD analysis project Ga0210017, IMG submission 183966) | Groundwater microbial communities from aquifer - Crystal Geyser CG08_land_8/20/14_0.20 (SPAdes) (version 2) | ecosystem: Environmental > Aquatic > Deep subsurface > Groundwater | place... | reverse complement strand
AGGTAGTAAAGTGGCCGTCAGGGAAAACAACTTTCGGGCTGGGCTCGTCGGCAATAACGTGGAAGTTGGTTAAGATTTGATTGTCAGATACAAAAAAGCCGGAGCCTTCGGACAGGCCGCCGACGACCCGCACCACTGACCGTTTCAAAGTCCGGCTGACCGCCCACTCGGAACAAAAAAACTTACTGTAGCCGCCATAATGCTCGACTAGCGATAAAAACCGGTATTCTATAAAGGCAAAATAAGTGAAAATTGATCCCCAAAAGATAGTTTTGAAAAAATTAGCGTACGATTTGAATGGCCAAATCAGCAGTTTAATTAAAAATATGGCCAAATAATAAGTTGAATAAGTCACCAGCTTGAGCGGAAACAAATAAATCGGAAACAAAAGACGCTTAATATAGGCAACAAACCTCAACTGCCAATTTTTAATTTTGACTTTGGCTTGGGTAATTATTTTTTCTGGGTTAAATTTTAGATTCATTAGTTTGTTTAAAGTATTTTAAGTTTTTGTTGTAAAAAAAACTACTCTGCTATGGACTGGTCATTTTAACCCAGAATTCAAATTCAGATTGGATTGCTGGAGGAGGGTTATTTATTTTATTTTCCAAACAGCTTTTTACCTTCGGTTTCGGCGGTATCCAGAATTTCTTCCCGGCGGCTTTTGCCACCAGTTAAACCGGGTTTCTTTTTAAAAATATGCAGCCACGTGCCGCTTTTTTCTCCCTGTTCGCTTTCAATCTCTCCGAATATCGGCGCTTGAGGATCGTCAATAAACACATCAATATCGCTGGTGGCTTTTCTGGCTTTTGGTTTTAAAATACTGCCGAATACCCCCCCCGAAACAGCTCCGGCCTGTTTGGCTTTTTTTAAAACGTTCCTAACGTCTGCAACTTCTTCAGGTTTTAAAAAATGTTCCGGCATTTAATTTTCTGCTTTTTAAATTCTTTGATATTTTAGTGTTTTAATAAGTGCTTGACACTTGTTTGACAATATAGTCTACAATAATATTTAGGCTAAGCAGAAGTTTAGCTGTCGACGTCTCTTGAGGTTGTAAGTCGAGAAACTACAGCCTCTTTAAAGTCTTTCGGATTAAGTCCTACGCATTTTCTTTTTTGTTTTTGAAACATCTTTACAAAATCTTTTCCGAAATCGAAAAAAGTCATTAGTCTTAGTGATTTTGTAGATGGCCAAGGTTTTAAATAAATTACGCAGTCCAGATCATGTGAGAAGACTGCAAAATTTCCGGTATCTTCTTCAAATCCCAATTCAATTGCTACAATTTTTTCAATAATCGCTTTAATAAACATCATCTTTTTAGCCCTTCGTTGGCAAAATCTTCTTTTCCCTGTTTTGTCTGGTTCTGAAAAAATGTGCGCGAAATCTTCTTGACTGATTAATACCGGTATGCCTAATAAATCAAAACTTTGACTACAATAGACACGACAAAATTCTTTAAGATATTCGCTTTCAGTGTCCAAAATAATTACCTCAACGGTTTTTCTCATTTTTGTGATTCCAATTAAAAACGTTAAATTTCATTTCTGATAAAGAGGTAGAAACAGGAAGCTTGTTCTTTTTCAACTTTTTACATAAATAGCTAACTAGGAATTGTTTATATGATTTCTTTTTTTCATTGCTGACATACCCAATTAGGCCGGTAAAGAAATCCGACAACTGAATCAAAACATTTTCTGACGACGAATAGGATTGCAAATGTTGGATATTGCACTCGCTTTTATGTAACAAAACATAAGAATCCAGATAAGCTTTTAATGATCTGGCGCGGTTTTTGTCCCTGGTCGGCTTTCTGTCTAAGAAAATATAATAATGATTATTGTCTGCTAATTTTGCCCGAAGCATTAAATAATAAAATTTATAGAAAGCCAGTTCTTTATCGTTATCATGATAGACGTCGTACTCAACGGCGCTTTTATCAACAATTATGCAACGAAATTGAATATTTTTATTTTTAACAAAGTAGTTTATTAATTGTCTGTAAAAAGAATCAAATTTTTCTCCGGTTTTATTCCATTTTATTTCCTGAAAAAAATTATTGATCGTTTTTATTTCTTTTATCTCTTTAGATATTTTTTTTGCTTGTTCTCTTGGTACTAATATTGCCCCTATTACCATTTTGGAGGAATTTTCATTTTCAACCCGGCTTTCATCGCAATAAATATTAAACGTTGTTATAGTCATATCTATAATTCTCCTTTAAATGCTTTTGCCAAAATCGATTGTTTCAAATTTTTCATCTCCGCCGCCGTTTCCGCTTGCAGTTTTTGCATCTCCCTGACTTTTTCCGTCAATTTATCCAGTCTCGCCACGATTTTCTTTTGAGTTTCTAATAGAGGAAGAGGAATGTCAAGATTTTTTATATCTTTTAGATAAATACCTTGTTGTGCTGCCCCCCTGGATTTCTGTGACACTTTTTCTTGAATTGATGGTGATTTTAAACAATATGCTAAAAACTTTGAATCAAGTTCATCTTTTGGTTTTAAAACAGCTACACTTCTTTGGAGTGTAAATTTTGGTACATCCGGCGGCACAACCAAACAACGTCCAATTGAGCCAACGCACGTTAATAGAATATCCCCGGAAGAAACATTTGTTCTTTTGTTTTCTTCTTCAAAATCAGGAGATTTTTTGCCGGGTTGAAATTTTGAGGCATCAATTCTTTTTGGATTATACATATGGATTTTAAGGTAACTATCAGTTATTTGGATTGCTGCTGATTCTCGCATACTTATTTAATATCGATGCCTGAATTCCACCAGTTAAAAAATTTTGATAATAGTTTTTCTTTTTCTTTTTGATCTTCAACCAAATTTGCCATTGATAAAGTCTTTCCTAATTCTGCCAAACTTGCTCCAAATTGATAAATAATTAAATTGTCAATTACAATAAATCTGTCATGGCATTTTTCATTTCTTTTTGCCTCTACATTTCCATTGTATTGTTGCTTGAAAACTTTATAGTCAACACAAAAACTTTTGAATTTGTTGTTATTAGATTGTCTGGTAATTAATTTAAAACTGATTCCCTTTAAGAAATATGGTTCAATAATTGATAGAATTTCATCCGAAAGAAAATTGTCAACTACAATAATTTCCGATTTTGCCTTCTCAAGAATTGATCTTAAAAATTTTCTTCCGGTATATGGTTGTGAATCCTCAATAACTTTTTCTGTAATTAAATGAGTATTTTCTCCCAGATAATCTTCGTATAATTCAATCCATGGGGTCAGTTGATTGTTTTCCTGAACCGGGACAAAACCATCTCGAGTCGGTGTAGACCAAACAGTTCTTTTTGAAAGTTTTTCTGCTTTTCTCCCGTAAACATCATCTTTAAATAGTTTTGACTTTTCTTGGGCTTCCTGAAGAATTTGTTGCTTTTCATTAATTCTGGCAAGACCCTCTCCTATGAGTTTTTGGATTTTTTTCAAATTACTCAAGGTTGATGATATCGGTTTTTCGTCAGGATCAATAATATAGATATCCATTTCCTCAATCTTTTGTCCGATAAATTGGATCATATCTATCGCCCTGTTTCTTATTGTGCCAATACTAGTACTCCTTCTACCCCATCTTTGAAATTCAGAAAGTAGTCGTTTTAACTCAACTCCGTCATTGTGAGAAAAATCAGTAAAGATCGCTATTAATCGATTAATCTTATTAATTATTGATAAATCATTCGGATTTTTAACAAGTCTTTCAATATCAATAGAACCTAATAACTCTCTTGCCTCGGCTACATATTGAGATTTATTTTTTGCTTTCATTTTTGATTTTCCACAATTTTAATTTCTTCCGGTGTTAATCCGTAAAGTTTATAAACCATTTGATCAATTTTGGTTTCTAATAATTTTTGCTCCTGCGGCGGATTTTTCGGATCGTAATTTTCCGCTGACGTAATTTCCAAAATCTTATCCACAATTTCAACAAATGGTTTTTGTTCATCCTCATTAATTTTTTTAATCGGAATTTCAGATAAAGGTTTTTGATAAAGTTCAAGTGTTTCACCTTTTCTCTTACCGCGATGATAAAGCCAAAGATAATAAAGTTTTGAATTAAGGAGGGCTAATAAGTATTTTAAAAATACCTTTTTATCTTTTTGTGTTACAAAATAGACATCTGCACTTGCATACCAGGGGATTTCGTTATATCCAAAAGTGTTTCTTGGGCTACGTTGGGGTGCGATAATTTTTGACCCTTCAAAATTAATTGCCGTTTTGGGCAAAGACATTACATCCCAGCGGCCTCGTTTTAATGATCCTTTCAACGAATTGTCTTTTCTTGCCTTAAGTCTTTTCTCAAATCTTTTTAAATAAGAAAATATATTAGGTATTTCATCCAATGAGTAAGTAGCTTTTTCATAATGATAAATTACTCTTTTATTGTTTTTAATGTTTGTAAAATATCTGGCAATATCTGAATTTTTAAACAAAGGCTTAAAAAGAATTTTTTCCAAATTATTTAAATAAGAAAAAATGTTTTTGATTTTTTTATTTTGAAGTATGAATATATCGTCAGCCGCAGTGTAAAGTCCTGTATTTACATTGCAAATATTGCTAAGTAAATGACCATACTGTTTAATCTTATTTAAAAGTTTAGTTGTAGGATCTTCATTATCTGATAGTCCGCTTAGCCGAATATACCATTCGTCTCCATCATATAAATCTTTTTGGGCAACTTCATCGTAGTTTGTTTTTTCATCGTTGCCGCTTATTATGTTTAATAACAATTCAGGCTTAGCAGTTCCCAGTCGTTGAGTAATACAGGTTTTAGCAATCGAGTTTTCATCAACTTCTTTTTTTAATATCGTTACGATATTGTGTTGACCTAGGGCTGATTCGAAAATTTTCAATTCGTTAAAATTGACAAGATTTTTTATAGCAGTTCGTTCCTTAAAATCCTTTCTTAATTTTTTTGCCCCTGTTGCAGTTAAATAATAATTTGTAGTGATAAAAGCAATACTGACATTTTGTTTCCCTAGATTTAAAGCAAGATGAAAAAAGAAATAAAAATAATCCATCTTGCCTAAATAAAAATTGCCTAAGTGATATTTTTTTACTTCTTGAAATATTTCCTTATGCCCTTTTTCTCCGATGTAGGGAGGGTTCGCTATTACGACATTAAATCCTTTTTCTTTTTCATCATCATTTTGAAATACTTCGGAAAAGTAAATCTCATAATCGAAAATTTTATTATTTTCAGTTATTTCGGAAATTAATCTATCGATTTGATCTTTATATTCTCTTTTTTTAGATACATTGGTTTCATTAAATAGCTTTTCTTTTAATTGTTCTATTTGTTTCAAATTAAAATCGATAAACATGTTTTGCTTATCAACGTTTAATAACGAATTTCCCTGAACAATTTTGTAATCTAAGTTTGGCAAGGGCTTGATGTTTTTAATATCTTCCTCATCAACAATTAAAGATAACCACAGCCTTAACTTGGCAATTTCTACTGCCCCTAAGTCAATATCCACGCCATACAAAGATTTTTCAATCGCCTGGCGTTTAAAGTTGTAAAGGCTTCTGTTTTGTTTATTTTTCAGGTGGTTGGTTAAAGCATTTCTGGCTTTGACAATCTCGCTCATCATGCCGACCAAAAATGCTCCGGAACCAACTGCAGGATCGCAAACCCGGATGTCTGTCAACTTATCATCAATTTCTTGGGCATTTTTGATTATATCTTTTGGCAATTTAAATGCTTCTTCGGTTTTTTCTTTTTCAGCCAGATTTTTGTCGTGTTCGACAGTAGTTTCACCAAATTTTATCAATATCTCTATATCCTTTTGCTCGACTTTATCTTTTAATTCTGTGGCCAAGTAATTAATCAAGCTTTGTTGGCACATGTAATGAACAATTTCCCTGGGAGTGTAATAAGTGCCTTTGGATTTGCGGTCTTTGACTTCGAGCAGATTTTCAAACACTTTACCCAGCATTTCCGGATCGATGGCCACTTCTTTTTCCAACGGTTCGTCTTCTTTAACAGTAAAATTATAGCGATCAAAAATGTCCAAAATGCCGTCACCGGTATCCCCTTCTTTGGTGGGATTATTATTTGAAAAAAGAGTGTTGGATAACAAAATATCCATTTCTGTCCAATCATAGTCATTGATAGGATCGAATAAACCGCCATTTAAAAATGGGATTTTACATTTAAACAGACTGAAATAATGTTTATCGTATGATCGATCATTTCTTAAAGCCTCATAAAATAAAGGCTCAAGAACATCATTAAAAAAGTTTTTGTAAGGACCATGATTACCCTCAAAAAGCTCACGCAGGAATTTCTTCGAACCTGTCCCCCAATCTTTATCCCTGTCTACTCCAAACCAACCTTTTTTCTGTAAAAAGTAGAGAAAGACAATTTGGCCAAGTAATTTTTTTGCAAAATCAACGGTGTCTATCTTTTTAACAGTAAAATCCTGTTTGATTTTTTTGTCCTGTTCCAGTAATTTATCCAATGACTCTTTTAATTGGTTAAATAACCCACGGTATTTGGCAAAAAACTCTTTGGTAACTTTTTCAACATTAAAAGCCTCTTCAAACTCGGATAAAAGTGGCGGCTGGTCGTTAGTTAAGATCGGCAAAAATTGTTTCTTAGCCGTATAGGAGTTTTCGTTTTTACCAACTAAAAAAGAAAATCGTTTGGCCGGAGTTAATTTGGTTTTGGCTTTAAGCCTGCCCATATCCGATTTTTCCAGCTGATACTCCATTTTGACCAGCGAAAACCGCCAGTCGTCGGTTTGAGGCGGCACAAAAGCCACCAGGGCGGCATCTTTTTCGTTTCGGTCTTTGAGGTGTTCGGCGACAAAATTTCTTAATGTGGTCCGGGCATAATCCAAAGAAAAAGCTTTTTCCAAGTAAACTATCAGAATGTCGATGGTTTTATCTTTCGGGTCAGTGTAGGTGCCTAAACGTTCATAGGTTTTAATTGCTTTGGTAGTTTTTTTGAATTTATCCTTGATATGCCCGCGGAAATGAACGGCCTTGGATTCATCGAATTTTTTAACTAAATTTCTGATGAAGTTTAAAAAAACGGCTTTGTCAAATCCGTTTTCAAAAGTGTCAATAACTAGGTTTTTAGCGCTTTGGCTATCCATATTAAGACTTAACTAAGTATTCAGATAAAATCACTTCTCTGGGACCGGTAGTTTGCGCTGACGAAGTTATTGGTGCCGCTTTGAAAAATTCTGCCGGGATGTTTGTTTGTAAAATCGCCAAAAGCTTGAGCGGATTAAAAGGCGGGGTAAAGTTTTGATTAACCACTTTTAAAGTTCGCTTGGCCGTAGGTTTGGGTAAAGCACCGTCTTGGAGTAATTTAATCACGGTCTTTAAATATTTTTCCTGATCTTCGGTATAGCCTTTGAAATGTTGGACTTCATTGGTCTTTAAGATTTTTAACAGTTGTACACTATTGTCTCTGCCCCTTTGTGGTTTTAAGTCCTGCAGTTCTTCAGTGGTGGCGAAAGTAAAAGTTTCTTTATTGGCAGTTAATAAATCATAAAAGTTTTCCCCGACCGGCTGGCGTTTGACGGTTTTTTCCGCTTCGAGAATTTTGGCGGCAGCAATAAAATCCAGCTCTTGGGAAATTTGTGTGTGATTAACAAGATAAAATTTTTGCAATTTACCTTTCCGAAAATAATTAATCAGATGATTTGGTTTGGCTGAATAAATTTTAGCGGTGCGGGCTTTTTTAGGTAAGAGTTTAACTTTTTCAAATAAGTCAGGGTTCTTTTCCCGCAGATCACGGATAACTTTTAAGTATTTTAGTTCGCTTTCTTCGGTTTCATCTTCACCGGTAATAGTTTTTCTAGAGCTTAAGCGGGAAAATAATTCGACTGATTTAATTTCTTCGCCGTCGGTCAATAAGCGGGCGTCGTTACCCAAAAGCTCGATAAAGGCTTCGATTTTGGCTTCGGCCGCTTCTTTAAGTTTAATTTGGTCATTGGACTGCTGGGTAGGGAAAAAATTAAAGGTGTAAATTTTATCGTAAGTGGTATCGACGCGGTTAATCCGGCCGGTGCGTTGCATTAAACGGGTTGGATTCCAGGGCAAATCGTAGTTAATTACTACGTTTGAGCGATGCAGATTGACGCCTTCGGATAAAACCTCGGTGCTGATTAAAATCCGAAAGTCGTCTTTGGGAAAATAGGCTCGGGCGTCAAAGTTTTCAATGACTTTTTCTCTTATACTTGCTCCGGAAGTACCATGAAAAGCTAAAACTTGGTCAGGAAATTTTTGCGAGATGTTCTTGTGGAGATACTCGGCGGTTTCCCTGGATTCAGTAAAGATTATCAACTTGTTTTCCTGAAGAATTTTCTTGTTGGTTAAGGCGTCTATAAAAGTTAAGAGTTTGGGATCACGATCAACTGCCTGCCAAAGTTTTATAATCTTTTTCAAGATATCTAAATCGTTGGTTAAATAAGTTTTAAGATCTTTGCTAAAATCTTTGGCAGGATAGCGTTTAGCTTTATCTTCATCGATCATTTGCTGAATTGCCGCGTCGTTGTCGTTTTCCAATAATTCAAAAATTTTGGCCGAATGTTTTTTACTGACATAAACATTGCCTTTGTTAAATTCTTTTAAAAACTGTTCGTAAGAGTGGGTAAAGCGGTTTAAGGATTTTTTGAAAGCGTAGAAACTGCTTTCCAAACGTTTGACCAAGAGAATTTTCATAAATCTGGCCAGGTTGTATTGGCCCTGCAGTTCGCTTTTGGGCAAGTCGCCGGTGTAATAAATCAACGGACTATACCGGGCATAAGTAAATTTTTGGGTGATTAGTTCGATGGTTTGATTGAAAACTTCGTTCTCGGTCTGGTTTAGCTGATAAAATAGCGGCTGTGGGTCGGCTACTTCGGGAAATTTTAAGCCTTGATTTTTAATATCATCGCTAAAATAATTAATAATCTCTGTTCTGGTACGGCGAACCATTAAGTATTTGAGGACTTTTTCGCGAATTTCTTTGGCATTGGCTTTAACCACTTGTAGATACTGATCTTTGTCATGCTGACGATCCAGACCTTTGAGTTTTTTAATCAGTCCGGCGAAAAACTCTTCCAAATTGGGCAAATTGGGAATAGTACTTTTTTTGCCTGGTTGGAACAGCTTGACTTGACTTAAAATATCTTTGGGTGAGTTGTTGTAAGGTGTAGCGGTAACTAAAATGACTCTTTTACCTTGGCAGATTTGAGCCAGCTTTTCATAGGTGGGGTTATCTTCAGTGCGGAAATGATGGGCTTCGTCAATAAAAATGTTGGTAAATTTATCTGTGCCCTGTTTAACTAAACGGTCAAGTTTACCAACCGATTCAAACTCATAACCTTTGACGCCAAAGTCGGTAAAGACAACTGGCCATGACCCCGGATTATTTTTGTCCAACAGCACCGGCGAAGCAATCACCAGATTGCGGCCGTCAAGCTGATTGGCCAGCATAGCGGCGATGTAGGTTTTTCCCAAGCCGACGACGTCGGAGATAAAAACACCGCCGTATTCCTGAAGAATTTTTTTGGCGTTTAAGACCGCTTGTTCTTGATAGGCTAATTTTTTAAATTTGGTCGGAGTTAGAGAGTATAAAACTTCATCAGTCTGGCTTAACTGATCTTTGAAGTATTCGTAAAGAAATTTTAAGTAAAGCTGGTAAGGAGTAATGGTGTTATTGAGCCAAGTTCGGGTATTGACAGTTTCAATGTATTTATCCGATACGTCCACGGCGTTCGCCCAGAGCTGGTTAAATTTTTCCAGGGCGAATTTATGGTCGGCGGCGGTTTTTAACTCCACATTAAACTCAAGATTGTCAACGAGGCCTTTTTGCGAAAAATTGCTGGAGCCGGTGATTACCCGGCCAACATCGCGATCACCTTCTTTAAAAGTAAAAATATAAAGCTTGGCATGGATGTTGGCGGTAGGATAAGCCTTAATTTGCAGTTTGCCGGATTTAATCCAGTCGATAAACTTTTGCACCCCGATTTCTAAAGTCTGATTGTCATCGGAACTTTCCATTTCGGCAGTAATTTGATCGGAAAATTCATTCTTGGCTTCAGCGTGGGAAAAAGACAATGATAATTGTTCTTCGGCAGTTTTTAAATTAGTAACTGTGTCTTGACCGGTGCCGATGCCAATTAATATACGGATTTTTTCGGTTTTCTCTAAAACCGGGTAAAGCTGGTAGAACCCGCTGGTATAAAAATAGCCGACTAAACTATCAAAAAACTTGGCGTCTTTAATTAAAACTTTAAACCGGTTTAAGAGGTTAGCTTCGGATTCATTGGTAATGAAAGTTAAATCGGTTGATGGCATAAGGATATTTTAACACCAAAGACCTGTTTTTATGCTACTATTTAGTCAGGAGGTCGATTTCTATGTTTTCCATAATTTTAGGCGGGATAATCGGGGGTGCCCAGCTGGGAAAATGGGGATTGACAGGATTCTATAGTTCTTGTATATTAACAATTGGGAATGGATTATCCGTTCGCAAAAAAGGCCGCAAGGCCTTGTTTTGTTTTAGGGAATAACTTTAACTTTTTCTAATAA
>Ga0210017_1005167_pt1 | contig 10549 bp, 14 predicted proteins | sample CryGeyCG2014_020_FD_183966 | JGI IMG/M metagenome (GOLD analysis project Ga0210017, IMG submission 183966) | Groundwater microbial communities from aquifer - Crystal Geyser CG08_land_8/20/14_0.20 (SPAdes) (version 2) | ecosystem: Environmental > Aquatic > Deep subsurface > Groundwater | place... | reverse complement strand
ATAAAAGAACCGAAGATGAATACCGCAGGACTCTCAAAGAGGCGGTTCAGGAAACTCACCGCGTCTCAACAACATTGAAAAACGTCCTTGATCTGGCCTGGTCGGAGACACCGATGGAACAAAAAAATGCTATTTCATTTAATCTCAGTGAACTAATGGAAGAATTATTTGAACTGACTGAGAAAATGGCTCTAAAAAAAAATATTAAAGTTTCCGGCTCTTTTGCTAAAAATATTAAGGTGATTGGTTTTAAAGAAAAACTGGGGCGGGCGCTATTAAATATTATTGATAATGCAGTCAAATATACACCGATTAAAGGTAAGATTGATATTGTTCTTAATAAAAATAAATATCAAGCCATTTTAGAAATAAAAGATAATGGCATTGGAATACCCCAAAAAGATATCCCTCATATTTTTGACCGTTTTTACCGGGGATCAACCAAAGAAAAAACTCTCGGGTCGGGGCTGGGATTGGCGATTGCTAAAACTATAATTAACTCCCATAGGGGAGAGATAGAAGTAAAAAGTAAAATTGGCAATGGAACTGTTTTTACGATAAATTTACCTCTTGTTTCTTCATAATTTCTTAATGACCATTCAGGTATCTTTAAGTCATGAATATTTTATTTGAAACCTCGATCATCGCTTCGTTTTTAGGAGGAATGCTGGCTCTGTTTGCCCCTTGTTGTATAACTTTTATGCTCCCTGCCTATTTTGCCTATACTTTCAAACAAAAGAAGGCGATTCTTTTAATGACGTTTGTCTTTTTTTTAGGAGTCGCTACCATCCTAGTTCCAATCGGTTTAGGCGTTTCTTTTTTAAGTTCGTTTTTTAAAAGTTACCATATCCAGGTTTTTTATTTAGGCGGAGTCTTTATGATTTTACTGGCGCTGCTTTCTTTTTCCGGAAAAAAATTCAATCCGCCTTTCAAAACGGCCCCGCTATTAAAAAGACATGATGTCTTTTCCGTCTTTGGACTGGGATTATTTTCCGGTTTAGCGTCATCCTGCTGTGCGCCGGTTTTGGCCGGAGTATTAACGTTGGCAGCTTTATCCAGCGGTTTGTTTCAAGCTTTAATCTTATCTTTGGTCTATGTCTTTGGGATGGTCTTTCCGCTTTTTATTCTGGCTTTTTTTTGGGAAAGTTTTAATTTTTCGGAAAGCAAATTAGTTAGGGGTATAACTTTCCGGTTTAAGCTTTTCAATAAACAACTGATGATTCATTCAACCAATCTTATAACCGGTGTTGTTTTTTTAAGTCTAGGTATCTATATTCTTTATCTGGCGACCACCAATCAGATAACATCGGTCACTCCTTCGCAAACACGGTTGGTGGCGGTGATGACTTTAATACAAAGAAAAATTTTAAATTTGACTAGCGGAGTGCCGGACTGGATATTTCTGTTAATCATTATATTAATCGGACTAGGACTATATCTTAAAGGAAAGTCCCGAGAGTCTTAATAAAATCTTAATTATCAAAAGTATATAAATAACTTATGAAAAATATAGTTAATACAAATCAGGTTGCTTTTACGGTATCGAAAGACAAAATATTAACCTATGCCCTGATTATCCTTATTATTGCAACGGTCGTGGTTGGGTATTCAATTACCAGCAGCAAAAATAATAAAGCGAAAGCAGATAATAAACAAACAGCCGTTGATCCTATGGCTGATCACCATGGTGGGGGAGGAGGCGCGAGCAACAAAAAATTTGAACCACTCACTCCTGGAACAATAGCTCCAGATTTCAGTCTTCCTTCAACATCAGGAAAAACAATTTCACTATCCGATTATAAAGGAAAAAATATTTTTCTTTTTTTTAACGAAGGGGTGATGTGTTCTCCTTGCTGGCAGGAAGTCTCCAAATTAGAGCGGTTCCGCCAAGAGTTTGATAATCTCAATACGGTAATTATCCCCATTAGTGTTGATGATCAAAAGACCTGGGACCCGATTCTCAAAGAAGAAAAAATTACCACGCCGATTCTTATTGATGCCGACCGGAAAGTAACCAAAGCATATAAAGCCTTAGGAACACCTTCATCAATGCACGACGATCGGGCCGGTCATACTTATATTCATATTACTCCGGACGGAAAAGTCCACTCCAGCGCTGACTTTCCCAATATGAATGTTCCGACCAATGTTCTTCTCAGCCACATTAAAGAATTACAAAGCTAAAAAAATCCGTGATTAGAATTCAGTTCTTGACAGCTCCGGGATGTCTGGAATGCGAGCGGGCTAAAATCATATTCCAGGAAGTCAAAAAAAAATTTCCTTATCTGAATCTATGGGTTGAGGAAATTGATATCACCAGTCTAAAAGGGCTGGAACTGGCGATCAAACATTCGGTAATGTCCAATCCTGGGATAATTATTAACAGTGAATTATTTTCTACCGGTTCCTTGGATAAAGAAAAGTTCATCGGTAAGATTCTATCATTATGAAGTACGAGTACGGAAACTGGTTTCTTGTCATAATTAGTGTAGTTATTTTTTTAGTATTTCTAAAATCGGCTTTTAAGCCACGCAGTAAAACCGATTGGCGCACCTATCAGTCGTTTTCCGCTTTTATTATTGCTCTTTTTGCCGAAATGTATGGTTTTCCTTTGACAATCTATCTTTTTACTTCTTTTTTCGGCAGTAAATTCTTTAATATAGATTTTTCCCACGACTCCGGGCATATCTTAAATAAAATCTTAAACATTGCCGGCGATCCTCATTTCAACTGGCTCCATATGTTGAGCAACGGCATGATAGTTGGCGGACTGATTCTGATTGCTTCGGCTTGGGAAATTTTATATAAAGCCCAGAAGAAAAATATTTTGGCGGTTACCGGAATCTATCATTACCTGCGTCATCCTCAATACACAGGCTTTATCCTGATCATCATCGGCTTTCTTCTCCAGTGGCCGACGTTAATTACCTTAATCATGGCGCCGATTTTGATTATCCGTTATTTTATTTTGGCTAAACAAGAAGAAAAGGAAATGGAAAAAAAATTTGGCAAGACTTACTTAGTCTATAAAAAAAGAACTTTTTGATTTTAAAATAGGATTAAATTATACAATAGCTCGTCAAGTGTAATCTTCAAAATTTAACTTCTTTATTATTTAAATTCAACGATCAGTTTTTTCCCAAAAGCAGAAGCGAGTTTGTTTAGAAAATCTATTGTAGGATTAATCATTCCTTTTTCAAGTCTTGATATGGCCGATTGTTTGGTATCAAGTCTTTTCGCCAGTTGTTTTTGGGTCATTTTTTGTTTAAGACGGAGAGAAATAATTTTATCCAATAATTCATACTCAGGTCTTAACCTGTCATATTCTTTTTTTATTCCTTTGTTTTTTAGCAAACGCTTTTTTAGATCTTGGTAGTTGCTCATATGATGTAAATATAACCTATACGTTATATTTTGTCAAACGATTTTTGGCAATTTCTAATTCCTTTTTTGGAATCTTCATTTTCTTTTTCCTACATTCAAGGTTCAATCCGAACACTTGGATAAATAATAATTAAAAACTTCTAATGGTGTTTGATATTTTAACACTTTTCTTGGTCGGTTATTTATCTCCCATAAAACTTCATCTAATTCTTCTTGGGTAACATCTGTTAAATTCGTTTTTTTAGGAAAATATCTTCTTAAAAGCCCATTATGGTATTCGTTGGTTCCTCGTTGCCAGGACGAGTATGGATCTGCAAAATACGTATCTATTCCTAAATCCTTTTTAAGTACTTGATGTAAATGATTCTCCCGTCCATTATCGAGTGTCACCGATATTCTGGCCTTACTCGGTAACTCTGTAAATATTTCTTTTTGAGCTTTCAAGGCTTCCATCGACGATATTGACTTAACTTTAATAGCAAATGTTATTCGAGACAGTCTTTCAACTTCGGTATGAAATCCATCCTTGTGACCAAGTCCTTCAACCGTGTCTCCTTCAAAATGGCCAAACTCTTTTCTTTTATCAATTGATTTTGGCCTTAAATGAATAGAGATTCTGTTCTCAATCTTGCCTTTATGAACTTTTCTGCCTCCTTTTTGTTTTCTTTTCTTCCGGTGACGGGGAAGATATTCCCATAATCTTTCTCGTATATTTTTAGGGTTAAAAATATATTGATAAATAGTTTCGTAACTAATGTTTAATCTTTTATCTGTTTTATGCTCCAATTTCAATCTTCCAGATATCTGTTCAGGTGCCCAGCCAGATCTCAACTTATCAATCGTATAACTGTAAACAAAATCATTTTTTAATGGTTCTCGCCTTCCAGCTTTTGATTTTCTTAATTCATATTCTTCTTGAGCAGAGATTGCCTCATATTTAAATTCACCTCCTTCCCAGTGACCATTACGATTAAGTTCATCGCTGATCGTTGATTTACTTCTGACTAATCTTTCGGCAATCTCACTCACGCTTACTCCCTTTGCTTTTAAAAGAGCTATTTTATCTCGTTCTTTTGAGCTTAATTTGTTATGTTTCATAATCCGAACATTTTATCCTAAATCGTTCGGATTCGATATTGAACTTAGTTTTCTTAAATCCGTGAAGAATAATGATAGTATTGTTTTTGATAATAAAGAAAAATCTGATCGATTCTTGTTTTCTTATTCTTAGCTCAAATATGTTAATGGCAATTTTTTTGACATAAGGCATTCCAATATTTGGGCCATATTTTTCCAAAAGGTCAAATAACCAAAATATTTTTGAAATTGTTTTATCAGTTAGACTGGCAATAAAATCATCAATAATCTTTCTTTCATTAGCTTCATAAAGTTTTATTTGAAAATTCATAAAAAAGGGTTACATATTTTTGTTAACCTGTCAATTGCTTATAACCTACAAAAGATATGTTTTGATTGGTTAGGACAATTGAATAATTACGAATAATGGAAAGTTGATACTACTCTGTAATATTACGGTGTAATCTTCGAGGGGATGGGAATGACTTAATGTAATTTAAAGGGCATTAATAGTCTACAAAGTAGTTTATTTTTGCCTTGGTTTTTAGATCGGCCAAAAAGGTTTGGATTTTTTTCATTTCCGCATCAATGTCTTTTTGGCTGACAATAATTTTTCTTTTTTCGGCTTCCTGGCGGATAAGAGCTCCGGTGATCATCGTTTCAAGAATTTTTTCACCGCCCTGTTTTTCCAGTTTTTTTAGGACAGATAATCTACTAATTGATTTTCCGTTAACGTTGGCGGCAATCAAAAATCTCCTGGAAAAATAAACCAAGCCCAAAAACAAAAGAAGAATAAAAACGATCGTTAAGAACTTTTTTGAAAACTTAATTTCGTAATTAAATGATTCTTGTTTCTTTACCATTTTTTGATTATACAGTAAATATTTTTAAATTTGTCAACTCCCTCAATCTTAATAAAATCTTAATGAAAACGAAATATAATTAGGTTATGAAAAAAGAAATTAAAAACGGATTAATTGCAGCGGTTTCTCTCATTCTTTTTTATTTTTTAGTGATGACTATTTCTTCGGCCAGCCTGTCTGCAACAGTCTCGCAGTTTAAACAACTCTGGTACTGGATGATCGCTTTGTCTTTGGGCTTTGGAATCCAAGTCGGTTTGTTTACCCGGTTAAAAAATATTATCAGTCATTCGCCAGTCACAAATCAAGCCGGAGCCGTCACCGCCGCCTCAACCGGTACTTCAGGTGCTTCAATGATCGCCTGCTGTGCCCATCATTTGACCGAGGTTTTACCAATCATCGGACTTTCCGGTTTTGCCATATTTTTGACCCGATATCAGATTCCTATCATTGTATTTGGAATAGTAATGAATTTATTAGGAATTTTATATATGTTACATCAAATTAAAAAAATGAAAAATAAGTTTTCTCTATGACAAAAATGAACAAAATATTATTGCCTGTTTTTATAATTATTGTTAATATTGTAATATTGACAATTATTAGATCGCAAAATACAAAAGTAAGTAACAGCCAAACACCTGTTTCTGTTAAAGCTTCAGAGAGTAACAAAAATAAATCTTTGACTCAAGAAAACGAAGGTGGAAACGTAAAAATCACTGTCACACCAAAAACATTAGCGGTTGGGGAAAAACCAAGCTTTGATATTGTGTTTGAAACTCATTCGGTCGATCTGTCATTTGATGTCACAAAAATAAGTTTGCTTGTTGACGATCAAGGCAAAACTTATACCCAATCTATCTGGACCGGAAGTCCGCAGGGTGGCCACCACCGCGAAGGTACCTTAACTTTTGATACGGTTTTGTCTGAAGCAAAATCTGTTGAATTGATTATCAAAGATATTGCTGGAGTAGCCGAGCGGAAATTTAAATGGAGTTTATCAAAATAAGGTATATTATATAATAAAAATTATGAAAGTCTTTTTTGTTAGCTTGGCCTTTGGTTTACTGACGGCAATCATCGTTGCTTTGACCTATTTGGCCACCTCGGCAAAAGAAACGCTAACGACGATTCTTTCCTTTGCCGGCGGCGTTTCCAACATCGTTCTTCCTTGTACTTTACCGTTAATCTTTATTATTGTTCCACTTTCCATGGGTAAAGGTTACAAAAAAGGGCTCCTGATGGCTCTACTCTTTGGATTTGGTTTGACAGTTATGCTATCGATTTACGGAGCGGCGATTGCTTTGGTCGGGAAATATTTAGGTTTGGATCAGGCAACAAAAATTCTTTATATTATTGCCGGAGTAGCCTCTCTTATTTTCGGCCTATCCACCCTGGCTCTGATCAGTTTTCAGATGCCGTCGTATTCTAAAGTACCCGGATTTATTCAAAGACAACCGGATTATTTCAAAGCTTTATTTTTAGGATTTTTTTTGGGCAATGCCGGAGTTGGTTGTCCCAATCCGGTTACTTATCTGATTCTTACCGCCGCGGCCGGAACAGGAAGCGTCGGGTTGGGGGCTTGGTATATGGCGGTTAATGGGTTAGGTCGGGCTTTGCCGCTTATCTTTCTTTCGGTCCTGGGAATACTGGGAGTAAACGCGACCGGTGGATTATTAAAACATAAAGCGATTGTAGATAAAATCACCGGTTGGGCCTTGATTACCATTTCAGCCTTTATTATTCTCAACGGAATCTTTGGTCACCTTTGGTATGAAGGTTCGGTCTTTCATGACGGTTTAAATATGGCTTTTGGTAAAATAGGAGGACAGTCCATCGCCGAGGCGGAAATCCCGATTGAACAGTTTGAAAAAGCCACTCCGTATTTTAAATTAGGAGCCTGGTTTAATCTGCTTTTTCCCGTACTGATTTTATTTTGGTACTACTTTGGAAACAAAAGAGAAATGGCAAAAAAAACGTTTTAGATACTGCTAACAATTTTTATTGTTTGGGGGCTTTTGACGATGCCCTTAGGTTTTAAAATGAGATAAATATGATCAATATACAGTTTATTACAATACCAAACTGTCATGAATGCGCTAAAGCTAAGAAAATCTTTGAGGAAGTAAAACCGCAGTATTTAAAAATGCACATAGAAGAAATTGATGCGACTACTCCCAAAGGGATGGAATTAGTGCAAAAATACGGGATTATGGCCAGCCCGGGGATTATCATTAACAATGAATTATTTTCCACCGGCGCTTTGGATAAAGAAGATTTTATCAAAAAGCTAAAGGAGTTAAAATGAAATTTATAAAATATGACGTCATCATCGCCGGAGGCAGTTTTGCCGGTCTGTCAGTCGCCTCAAAAATTAAATCGGGTAAAGTTTTGATCATCGATCAAAAAGAGCCGGGCAAAGGGATAAAAAGCGCCTGCGGCACCCTTCTTTATTTGGTAAAGGAAATGGGTTTGGAAAAGGCAGTGATGCAGAAACATTCAAAGATGACCCTTCATACCACTTTTAATAAGTTGGACTATTTTATGGAAACCCCTTTTTGTGTCATTGATCCCGGAATTTTAGCAAAAAAACTTTTAGCTAAATCGAAGGCAGAATTTTTAAGAGCGAGAATTACTGGTTTTGATAGAAAAAAGAAGATAATAAAAACGGATAAAGGTGATTTTTACGGAGAAATTTTTGTTGATGCCTCAGGACCAGAAAGAGTCTTGGTAGAAAAAGAAAAAAAATTTAATGAACACCTTTCCTTTGGTATTGAAACCATTCTTCCATATCAGACGGAGGACTTACATTTTTGGTATGAGCCAAAGATATTTAAAAATGGCATTTTTTGGCTTTTTCCGCAGGGAAAAAATTCACGTTTTGGGGTAGCCAGTTATCATGGGGAGACTAATTTAAAGCTCCATTTGAACAATTTTGTTAAAAGATTCGGGCTTAAAACGGCCGCTCTCCACGGTGGTTATTTTCCCCATGATCTTTTGTCACCAATTGATGAAAACATTTTTATTGTTGGTGATGCGGCTGGTCATTGCTTACCTTTAACAGGTGAGGGGATAAGACCGGCTTTGATTTACGGCCAATCAGTGGGGGACACAATCGAAAAAATTTTAAGCAAAAAAATTTCCCTAATTGAGGGTCTTAATCAGTATGAAAAATTAGTACTTTCTGGAAAAAAATATTATCAGGTATTAGATTTTTTCCAAGAATTTTTTATCCGTTTGCCGGAAATAATTTTTTTTCCTTTTGCTTGGATAGTCAGTAAAAAACCTGTCACATCTTTTGTGTTAAAAAAGTATCTCAAAATCTCAAAATAATTGATATACTTTTTTATTAATAATTTAATTGTTTAGGAAAAATCAAAATATGGATCATAACAAAATGGATCATGGCAGTATGAATCACGGTGAGCACCCTCCTTCGCATAAAGCTACGGATGGGCACAGCAAAATGAAGTCTGTTGATAAGATGTCATTTTGGAAAAAGCTGAAGATGAGTATGACGATGAGCATGGGCATGGAGCACACCGGTCTGGCCGGGCGGGAAATGGCGCGGCTGATGGAGGAGGACATCCGCAACAAATTCTTCTTTGCCCTTATTTTATCAATTCCGATTATTCTTTACTCTCCTTTAGGAAAAAAGATATTAAGAATAACACTATTTTCTCCTATTCCAGTAACTTGGCTATTATTTTTATTAACCACTCCAGTGTTTTTTTACTCCGGCTGGATTTTTTTGTATTCAACTTATAAGGCTTTGCAAGCAAAAACGCTCAACATGGCCGTCCTGGTTGCGGTTGGAATAACGGCCGCCTATGCATTCAGTGTTTTTCTCACTTTTTTGGGAAACAGTGATTCTTACTATGAAGCAGCTGCTTTATTAATTACTTTTGTTTTATTTGGTCACTGGATGGAGATGAAAAGCCGGCGGGGGACGACCGATGCTTTGCAGGCGCTCTTTGATCTGGTCCCTCCTCAAGCCAGAGTGATACGTGATGGTCAAGAGAAACTGATTCCGACGGCCGAGGTGAAATTGGGTGACATTATTATCTTAAAACCAGGAGACAAGGTGCCGGTAGACGGCGAAATTATTGAAGGCGAGACCGCCATTGATGAATCACTCGTGACCGGAGAGTCTATGCCGGTTGCCAAAAGTGTTGGTAATAAAGTAATCGGTGGCTCCATCAATACGTCCGGATCGGTTAGGTTTAAAGCCACAAAAATTGGAGAAGACACGGCCTGGCCCAAATTGTCAAGATGGTCGAGACGGCCCAAAATTCCAAAGCTCCGGGACAAAAAATTGCCGACCGGTTTGCCAGCTACTTAGTCATCGTTGCTGTTGGCGGAGGCTTTCTTACCTTTACCGTTTGGTATTTTATCATTGGTGAACCAATAATGTTAGCGTTAACATTTGCGATTTCAACCGTTGTCATCGCCTGTCCGGACGCCTTAGGATTGGCGACGCCCACAGCGGTGGCCGTTGGAACGGGACTGGGTGCCAAACACAACATTCTTATTAAAGATGCTCCGACTTTGGAAGAGGTCTCCAGAATTCAGGCCGTGGTTATGGATAAAACCGGAACTTTGACCGAAGGAAAACCTAAGATCACCGATGTAGTTGCCGCCGGAGGATTTTCCGCCGATGAGATTATCCGTTTGGACGCGGCTGCCGAAGCCAAATCTTCCCACCCTTTGAGTCTGGCCGTGCTTGAGGAAGCCAAAAGAAGAAAAGTCAATGTCTCAACCAAAGTTGAAAAGTTTAAAAACCTGGCCGGTCATGGGGTTGAGGCGGTGGTTGATAGAAAGCACATTCTTGTTGGGACTTTAAAATTGATGAATGACTGGAAAGTCGATATTTTACCGATAAAAAAAGAGATAGACAAACTACTTTCAGAAGGTAAGACAATCATGATACTGGCAGTTGATAAGAAGGTTGCCGGCGTGGCCGCCGCCTCCGATCCTGTAAAGGAAAATGCCAAAAAAGCCGTTTTACGGATGAAGGAGTTAGGGCTTGAAGTGGCGATGATCACCGGTGACAACAAGAAGACGGCTGAGGCGATTGGGAAAGAGATTAGTATTGACCGGATCTTTGCCGAAGTTTTGCCGGAAGACAAAGAAAAATATGTGAAAAAATTGCAAGATGAGGGCAAGTTTGTGGCCATGGTCGGGGATGGAGTCAATGATGCGCCGGCTTTAGCCCGGGCCAATATTGG
>Ga0210017_1005159_pt1 | contig 10557 bp, 10 predicted proteins | sample CryGeyCG2014_020_FD_183966 | JGI IMG/M metagenome (GOLD analysis project Ga0210017, IMG submission 183966) | Groundwater microbial communities from aquifer - Crystal Geyser CG08_land_8/20/14_0.20 (SPAdes) (version 2) | ecosystem: Environmental > Aquatic > Deep subsurface > Groundwater | place... | reverse complement strand
AAAATTTAAAAATTTAAAAAAATACAAATTTTAAATAAATTTAAAATGGTGACATTTATTGTCAGATTATTAGGGGAAAGTGAGGAATACGAAATTTCACAGGAACTTCTTGATAAAATGAATGTAGATGATAATAAAATTGCAGAGTATGTTCAAAAGGCAAAGGTCTTGCAGGATGAAATAAGAAATGAAATAGAGAAAATGCAAGCGATTGCCAAAAAAGGAAAGGCAGTAAATTTTAAGAAGAGCGATTATGTAATTCCTTTAAATGATATTACACTTGATGAAGCGATGGAATTTTTTGAAGGTGAAGGTATTATCAATGAGTAGGAAAAATCAATTGAGATTGTGGAGAATCTAAAATTTGAAGGCAGAAGGAAGGGTGAATCCTAAAATTTAGATTATAAAGAATTAAGTTGAGAGAAATTCATCTCTCTTGTATCTAAAAATCTCGACAAAAAAATACTATCTAAAATAAGAGAATAACATGACAGGAAATATTTATGTTATTGATACATCTTCTTTGTACTATAACAAGTGTTTTTCAAGGCTATAATCAACAGCAATATTTAGAACATGTTTCCAATATTTCCATCTTTTAATTAGTTTTCCATCATGCAATGCTTCTACGCCTCTCAATGTCACTCTCATCTCTATTGTAGTTCCCTTCAATTTCTTTGATATATAATATGTCTTTCCTTTAAATCGAAGTTTCCCATCTTTTTTTACAATTCTGTTTTTCTTTTCAAAATATAATTCTCTTATTATTTTTTCCAACTCATCATCTGATATCTTTCTTGGTTCTGCTTCTTTTAGTGCTTCGGATGCTGTTTCTCCATATTTTGCCCATTGTGCTTTTATATTATTTCTAAAGTTGAGATAATCAGGAATTGCTTGCTTAACATCTTCAATTGTCTGAAAATTATGTTTTTCATAGAAATATTTTCTATCCTGGCTATGAGCCTTCTCCTTCTTTCCATTACCCTTTGGGTTCTCTATCTTTGTCGGTACATCAGTGATGTCAAATTGTTTTAATAACCATTTTACGGTTGCGTTATTATATTCTCCACCATTATCATGATGAAAGAGTTTCGGTATTCCGTACATCATAAATGCTTGTAACATACAAATAATCACGAAGTAAGTGTGCTTACTCTTAAATACCTCCATAGAGACATAAGCTCTTGAATAGTCATCCTCTATTGATATTTGATATGCTGGATCTCCATTTCCAAGTATTACTTCCATTGTATCAGCATGATACATTGCGTAGGGTCTGTGTTTTTCGTAGTAATTAACTTCGTTACCCTCATTCTTATTCGGGTTTCTATATTTTTCAGAGCATAATGTTCGGAGTATGCTCATAGTAGATACATGAACGCCTTTAGTTTTTGATAATATTAGTGCCAAGTTCCAGGGGCCCATTTCAGGATATTCTTTGTGAGCATTTTTTATTGCTGCAATCTCCTCTTCAGTTAGAGGTTTTGTTCTGTTAGAATCTGTATTTGGATTGCGTTGAGGATTGGACCTAGGATTCGTATATACGTTATCTCTTATTGGTTTTTGTTCTACCTCTATGATTTTGTTTTTATTAATTGTGTTGTTTTCTTTTTCATTTCCATCTTTTTTTTTGAACGTCTACCTTTAGGTCTATTTAAACCGTGCTTAGATAGTATTCTCCTAACAGTTTCCGTGGTCCTTGTAAATCCCTGTTGCTCGCGTAGTATATTGTGAATATCATTAGCATCAAGTTTTTTATTATTGGATGCGATCTCAACCATCTTATTCTCAAACCCTTCTGGTGTTTTATTGTGTGGCACTCGTGGACCTTTTTTTTTATCGACCAAACCAAGAAAGCCTCCTTCTATATACTTATTTTTCCAATAATAATATGCGCCAACAGAAACACCATAGGCATCTACAATATCGCCTATTTTTATTCCGAACTTTTCGTGTGCTAATATTATCTCATGTCTTTTCTCAAGCGTTTTCAATTTTTCGGCAGGTAATGTTTGTATCATTTTCATATTGATGAGTCCTTGAAAACTTGTGTGTCCTTCGGACTCTATTATTTCTTTTGTCATAACATGCTGTTCTCTTCTCTCAACTTGAATTTTTTGTTTTTTCTTGTCTGTTGAGAAATAAGTATAAACGGCACCGTATTTCCTTCTTGCTATTACGCCTTCTCTAACAAATTTCAGAACATGGCTGCTATAGTTTACATTTATTCTTTTGTTTAATTCATCCACGGTGTAGCCCATCTCACTACTTTCTATCGCTCTCTTCACAATTTCTTTCAATCCTCCGAATTTGTTAAAACACACATTGTCATGTTTCCAAAAACCGTGCTCGTCGAAAGTAGCAATTTCAGGCAACGTATAATATTTTCCATTCATATTATAGCTTGTGTGATATCCATGTTCCTTAAGTCTTCTTAGAATTGTCTTTCCTGAGCATTTTGCTTTTTTGGATAATATATCAAGAGTCATCACTTTTTGCTCCTTAAACATATCTACAATATCTTCAATTTTGATTACTTTTGGTCTCATTTTTACAAAAAGGTTGAATTGTTTATGGATTTATTAGATTTATGTCTTTGTATAAATTAATTAATACTAAGACAAAATAAATTAAGAAAAACACAAGCATACAGAAAAAGCATTACATGAAAAGTTAAGAAATATGTCAGTTCAGTATGGAAAGTCCTATAGGATTCTCACATTGTAGCAAAATATTCTATTATTGTTGTTGATTATAAAGAAAAATTATGCTTGTTATAGTACAACTATTTAATAAATTATACTAGTTTTATATTTTTATATTTAATAAATTATACTAGTTTTATATTTTTATATTTAATCAAAAGTTTCCCATTTCGCAAAAATATAGTTAATTATTTGTTTTAGATTTAAAAATATTTGACAAGAAATCTCAAAAACTTCATAATTTGCTGTTTTTCTTCACAAGTTTTTCGCAAAACATTAAAAATAACATTTTTCATTGGGATCAAAATACAACATTTGCAGAAATTTCTTCCTTATTCACTCTAAGCAAACAAAATTATCAAACAAAATTGATAACAAGAAATATAAATTGAAATGGGAAACTTTTGTCATTCATATTCTACATATATAATTTGCAACAACTTTTTAATAATTATTTTTTGCTAATTAAATTTCTTTGGGAATAAATTTATTCTGGTAAAAATTCCTTCAGCCGTTTCAATGCCTTCATTTTTTCATTATCACCTATTTTTGCATTTTCAAAACCTGTTTTTAAAATTTCTATTGACTTATCCAATAATTTTCTGCTTACTTTATAAGGATAACCATCCTTACCGCCATGAGCAAAAGAATACTTTACAGGGTCTTTCCACGATGGTTTTTCACCGTAAACCAGATCGCTCAGCAATGCCAATGCCCTTATTGTTCCCGCCCCGACGCCCTTAATTGCGATTAATTCATCATAATTTTTTGGCTGTGATTCATAAGCAAAATTTAATGCCTTTGCAATCCTCTCTGACTTCATTAGATTTTCATAACCATTCAGATAAATTTCGTGATGCCTCGGCAGTTTAAAACCTTCCATTTCAAATAAGGTTGTCTGCTTTGTAAAATAAAATTTTGTGCCTTTTTCTTTTGCCAGATCAACGCTGCATTTTCTTGCATTTCGGCTTTCTTCGGCAACCATATTTAATGGCTTAATGGCAACGTCGCAGCTTATGCCCGTATGCGGCTCATTAACAAATTTTTCATAATTTTTTAAATTTTCAGAAAGCCAGTGATACCTTCTCGCATATAAATTATTTGCATTCATCCCCTGCTGAATAACTGCCCATTTTCCATCCTCGCTCAAAACAAAAGAATGGTGATAAATTTCAAAGGTATCCTGTATGCAATCGTTATCAACCTTTGCAGAAAGACGGCTCGCTTTGATAAGTTCATCTGTTTTTTGCTGCGATATGTTAAATTTTTCAGAAAATTTTTGTATTTCGGACGGTGTGTTTCTTGAAATTTTTCCCTTGCCTCCCAAAAATGCAATTCCGATATTTTCATTATTTAATGCCTGCTTTAACGCCCCACAGGAAACAGTTGTCGTTCCAGATGAATGCCAATCAAAACCAATAGCACATGCAAACCCCTGAAACCAGAAAGGATCACTCAATCTCCTCAGAAATTCGTCCCTTCCAAACTCGTATATTATGACCTTTGAAATTTCCCTGCTCAGTTCCGTCATTCGTTCAAACAGCCATCTCGGAGTTGTTCCGGGATGTAAAGGTAAATCAACAAATCCGGTTTTCATAATGCCATGACAACTAATGTATTAGGCCATAGATAGACAAATACCACACTGCAAGCACAATTACGGCTATCAGAACCAATGCCGTAGCTATTGACCATATAACCATATTCATATCCCAAAAATATTTTTTCACTCCGGCCATTTTAAAATTTTGTGTAATAATTTTTAAATTTAACTTTTTTAATATTAATAATTTAATTTCTGAAACAATAAATTTAAACCAATAAATAAATCAATAAATAAACCAATAAATTTAAACCAATAAATTTAAACCAATATAAATTTAATTAGGAGATATAAATTCAATTAAGAAGTATAAACCAATAAATAAACAATAAATAATCAGAATGACAGATGATGCAAAAAAGGCAACCAAATATATAAAAAATATAAAATTTCCGCGCCTGACTATACTGATAGCGATGGACCTATTAATTCCACTGGCATTTTCAGTCGGATTTTCAAATTTCGTGTTTCTCCTGTTGTTTGGGATTCCATCCATTATAGCGACATTTATGCCCGGGGGAATAAAGTACAGGCGGGCAGAGATAATAAATTTTATCTCAACAATTCTTGAATGCATCATATTTGCGACCGGAATTTTAATATCCAGAGAGTATGAAATATCCAATATCCTTTATATGTCGCTTGCAATAGCGATTTCATTCACATTTGCGGCAAGAATTCTCATATACAGAGTACTAAAAATGTCGCTTCAAAAGGCAGTTGTCAGAAGCAGTATAAGATTGTTAATTGCATTCTTCTTTTTTTCGTTCTTAAATTTAGGGGATATAAAATTTATGGGTGAACGGCTTGTGCTTATTGTTTCAATGTTTACCTTAATTATGGTAGTATTTGTTTACCTTTTATCAAAGCCGTTTGAGAAAACAATTGGTATAAATCCTTTTGATATTGTATTTGCATTTGCGAATGACTGGATTCACGGCACTAATACGATTGAAACATCTCTTATAAAAGAAAGCGAAGAAGGAAAAGCAGTCATAAACATAATAAATTTTACCGGCAAAGACGGAAATTTAAAGGCAAATTTTATCATTCCTTATGTTCATCCAGGACCTTTTGGAAATGTCGGAAGTGCAAACATGCCTAAAATTTTTCACGAAGGTATAGAACGCTCATTGACATTTCATGGCTCATGCACACACGAATTAAATTTAATAAAAAACAGCGATGTTTATTCCCTGATGGATGACATAAAAAAAGAAATTCAAAACATCAGCGGGAACGATGAAAATGTCTCAACCAAATACGGAAAATTTATTTCTGACGGGAAAATTTCTGTATTGCAGGTGGATTCAACTGATTTAAAGAGGGTTGTTTTTTGTGACGGAGACGGGGATATTGATGTAGGAATCGGACTGGCATGCAGCGATGTGTTTATAGACCTGCACAGTTCAGGAAATGACGATGAGACAATCACTGCTTCCACAAAAAGAGGTATGGAAATCATAAACAAAGCAAGAAATTTAAGAGCAGATTTAAAAGAGATTGAAAGCAGGAAAATACAATTAGGAATTGCAGAAGGCACTGTTCAGGATTGTGATGTCCAGGTTGCATTTTTTGATTTAAATGAACCGTATGCGTTATTATTGTTTGATTCAAACAATATGCAAAACAGGGAAATTTTGGATATATTAAGGCAAAAATTTAAATTTACTATCTTTGCCTGCACGACAGATGACCATCAGAGGGATAACGGAAAATTTATGATTGAAATTGCTGAAGATGATGTTAATAGCATTTCAAATTTAATTGAAAAGGCGATGAATGATACAAGTGATGTGTGCGTTAAATTTGGAAAAATTGAGAGAAATGTAAAGGTTATGGGAAAAGAATATGAAATGTTACAGGCGGCAAATTTTATGACCGTGATGCTGAAATTTTTACTCCCGTTTTTAATTTTTATTATGGCATTTTTTGTTTTTGTCGCAATTGTGATGCTGTAAAAAGGTTTGAAAAATTAAAAAATTTGAAAGGTCTAAAAAATTTAAAATGATTTTGGGATTTTACGGAAATTCAAATTCCGGAAAAACGACATTGATAGAAGGCATAATTACCTACTTAAAAAAGGAAAATTTAGAAATCGTTGTTATTAAGCATATCCCGCACAAAAATTTTTCAATAGACAACAATGCAAAAGATACCGGAAAATTTAAGGATATGGGCGTAGATGTTGTTGCATTTTCTCCAAACGAAACCGCTTTTATATGTAAAAAAATGAGCTTCAGTGATGTAGTTTCCAAACTTGGATTTATGAATCATTATGATGTAATTCTGATTGAGGGGCTGAAAAAAGAAAATATTCCGAAAATCAGGGTTGGAGATTGTGAAAAGGAAGGTAATACAATAATGGATTATAAAGATAATCCGGAAGATGTTATAAAATGGATAAAGAAAGGGTTAAAAAAGGAAAGGGCAGAATGGAAAAAAAAGAAGAAAATTTTGGCGTAGATAATACTGGGAAGGAATGGAAAAAAGAGAAGAAATATAAAAAAGGAGACGAGTGTAAAAAAGATAACATGTGTAAAAAAGACGAAGTCAACTGTAAAAAAGACGAAGTCAACTGTAAAAAAGAAGATGTAACTCTTGTTGTGAATGGAAAAAAATTACCGGTTGGAAATTTTCCGAAAAAGATAATAAAAGAAATTGTTATCGCAATGATTAACTCGTTGAAAGGTGGAGAGGAAGCGAAAGAAATAGAGATAAAGATTAAAAAATGAGAATAAAAAAATAAGAAATAAGAAAACAGGGAATTCATAAGAAAAATGAGGGTCAATATGGTTGATATTTCGGAAAAAGATGTTGTTGAAAGAATTGCAGTAGCAGAGGGAAAAATTTATTTAAATAAAAAGACAATAGAAAAAATTTTAAAAAAACAAATAAAAAAAGGCGATGTGTTAACAACAGCAGAAATTTCAGCAATAAATGCAGTAAAAAAGACCCCTGATTTAATTTTGATGTGCCACCAGATTCCGATAACAAATGTTGATGTTCATTTTGAAATTGATGAAAAAGAAAATTCAATAACCGCATGGGTTAAGGTTAAGGCAATTGCAAAGACAGGTGTTGAAATGGAAGCATTGACAGGAGTATGTATTGCTTTGCTGACAATATGGGATATGGTGAAATATATTGAAAAGGACGAGAAAGGACAATACAGAACAACCAAAATAAATGACATCCGGGTTATAGAAAAAACTAAAAAAGAACAGTAAATATTCAGCCCCAAAAAATTAGGTGCTCATCCCTTTAAATTGGGTTAATTAATTTGAGAGTAATCTGTTCGCTTCTAACATCGTTTTTTTATTTTGGTTTTCCATTGTTTTCAAAAATGTTTATAAAAATAATACATGACTATCGGCTATTGACCGAATTAAATGTCATTAATTTATTTACTTTCTTTCCTATGTTATTTATATGAATGCAAGCATAGAGAGCGTTGAAAAAGTCCCAAATTAGGTAAATTCCAAATTTTTGGGTTGTTTGAGCATATCGGTTTTAAATTCCGATTTCTCAAAAAACGAGGTTTTTCAACAGTTTCAATTATATTAATGGGAAAAAATTCTCGTTTCAATTGGTTGGTGACATTTAATTCGGTCAATTTTCTCATTTAGCCGATAGTCATGTAATAGTAAAAAAACAAATATATAATTATCCCAATTTTAGTAGGCCAGCACCAAAAATTAAGGGTAAATTTTTGACTTTTTTAAATTTTTTAAAATTTTACGCTCACTTCATTCATGTATTTACAAAAATGCAACTCATTTTTGTAAGATTGAAAACTTGCAGATTTCAGTGTTTAAAAAATCCCAAGATTTTTTAAAGATTGAAACCAAATGTTTCAGTATTTAAAATAAATTTTGAAATAAATTCGCTTCGCTCTCATTTAAAAAATCTCAAAGATTTTCAGTATTTAAAAATCCTGTTGATTTTTTAAAGATTGTTTCTTAAATTGATACCTGCAACTCTCTATTAGGTGAAAATTTAACATAAACACACTTTTCAACATTTTCCTCTTTATCTTTCAGACTGAAAAATTTATCTAAAATGCCTCACTTAGGATATTATAAAAACCGAAAAAAATTAAGAAACAGAAAAAAAAACAAAGAAGAAATTTCTTATTACCTTCGCGCTTTACCTCCTATTCACATTACATTCCAGGCGTGCCTCCTCCTCAGCTTCTACCTCTTTTTGTTGATGCAATTACATCATCAATTCTTAAAATCATATCAACTGCTTCTGTTGCTGATTTCAACGCCTGAATTTTTACCTTTAACGGCTCTACAACATTCTTTTCATACATGTTATCAATCTTTCCTTCTACAACACTTACGCCGTAATCTTTCTTTCCTTCGCTGACATATTTTCTTAAATTTACCAGAGTATCAATTATATCCATTCCCGCACTCTCTGCAAGTGTTTTCGGAATATCTTCCATTGCATCGGCAAATTTTTTTATTGCCATTTGTTCCTTTCCCCCCTGCATTACTGCAAATTTTCTTAATTCTTCTGCTGCTTCAATCTCAACAGCGCCGCCTCCTGTTACTATCTTTTTCATCTCCAATGCACTTGAAAGAGAACCCAAACCATCCTTTATGGCCCTTTCCAGCTCATCAATGACATGCTCTGTTCCGCCCCTTAATATAATTGTCGCTACCTTTGGATTTACACATTCCTTTACAGAGATAAAATCATCTCCAGCCATCTTTATTTGCTCAACAACACCAGCATTTCCAAGTGATTCGGAACTTAAATTTCTCATAGAATTTAAGACCTTTGCATTTGTTGCCTTTGAAAGTTTTTTCATATCGCTTTCTTTAACCCTTCTTGCAGCCGCAATTCCGCTTTTTGCTAAATAATATTGTGCAACATCATCAATCCCTTTCTGGCAAAACACAACATTCGCACCGGTTTTCTTTAATGTTTCAACCATATCCTTCAGTATTTTTTCTTCTTCATCCAAAAATGCCTGCATTTGTTCGGGTGTTTCAATTTGTATCTCTCCCTTTGTTTCGGTCTTTTTTACTTCAATTGCTACGTTAAGAAGTAATATTTTTGCATCCTTTACTTTTTTTGGCATTTGCGAATGCACGACTTCCTTTTCAATGACCATGCCTTTAACAATCTCTGAATCGCTTACTGCTCCGCCCTTTTTCTTTATTATCTGCACATCGTCCTGGTCAATCTTTAATTTTCCATCAACTGTTTCTGCTACTGTTTTAACTGCTTCCACACACAGTTTTCCTATATGTTCCGGGTCCACATCAAGTGTTTTTCCGGCTACAGAAACAGATGCAATTTTAATCAGCGTATCATTATCATTTAAGTCAATGGTCCTCGCATTGTTTTCCATATAGGTCTGTATATGTTCCTGTGCTGCCATGTATCCGGATATTACAACCGAGGGATGTATTGTTTTTTCAAATAAGTCCATTGCTCCTTCTAATAATTTACCCGCATATATCAAAGCAGTTGTTGTTCCGTCCCCAACTTCTTTATCCTGTGTTTTTGCTATTTCAACCATCAGTTTTGCCGCCGGATGTTCAACCTTTAATTTATTTACAATTGTCACACCGTCATTTGTTATGGTTATGTCTCCCATATCATCTACGAGCATTTTATCCATTCCTTTAGGTCCCAGGGTTGTCCTAACCGCATCACTTACTGCCTTTGCTGCAGATATATTTGCCTTCATTGCATTCCCTCCCAAAAGCCGTTCATACCCCTCAGGTAATACCAAAACCTGCATTTGTTGTGCCATTTTTACTTTTTGTTTTTATACAATCTATGTTTTTTAATTTTATAGTAATATATTTTATAGTAATATATTTTATAGTAATATATTTTATAGTATATTAATTATTTCCCTTTATTAATTGCTCTTCTTTTATTAATTACTTGTTTTATTAATTAGTTTGAGTGTATATAAATTAAATTTGTATAAAATTAAATACTTAAACACCGATTTTCGTAAGGTGTTTATAGTCATTTTGCTAACTTTTTACCACCTTCAAAGTTGTATTTTTCGTCTAAAAATTTTGCTCGCCAACTCCCACTATAAGACATTTTCCTATCATTAAACAATTCCGAAGCTGTACTTTCACATGCATCAACCATTTCCTCAAAGTTTAATTTTTTTGCTAATTCTCTTTTTAAATCTTTATTAGCATATTCTATAGGGTTCAACTTGGGAGAATATGGTGGAAGGAATACAAAATGAATATCTAACATTTC
>Ga0210017_1005158_pt1 | contig 10560 bp, 13 predicted proteins | sample CryGeyCG2014_020_FD_183966 | JGI IMG/M metagenome (GOLD analysis project Ga0210017, IMG submission 183966) | Groundwater microbial communities from aquifer - Crystal Geyser CG08_land_8/20/14_0.20 (SPAdes) (version 2) | ecosystem: Environmental > Aquatic > Deep subsurface > Groundwater | place... | reverse complement strand
TTGTCTGCGTGGGTTTTTGTGTTCAGACTTAAATAACACGCTTATACCCAAGCCTCCAAGAAACAGCCCAAATATACCATCTAATATTTTCGGAGAAAGTCTGAAAGGTAATCCAACTAATGTAACTATCAAACCTAACAGACTGATACCCAATAATCTTCCTGAAACAAATCTTAATCCTGCCCAGCGATCAGAAAGAGAAAGACTCAAGGCCAAGAAAGGACATACAAGAATCCTGTCCCAAGAAAGCCCCAAGATAAAAGCTGTAAACAATTTTTCTAATGGCATTTCAGCGTTTTTACAATCTCCAGAAATCCCTTTTTGGTCATCGTGAAAGTTAAAATATAGACGTATTTCTCTTTGTTGTCGCAGCAGCATTCAGCCACATATAGCTGGGTCTTTTGTTTTGAACCACAGGGATGGGTAATCTCAAGGTCTATGGTTTCAAGATTGATATTTTGCCCATTTATTAGGATACTTTCTTTATCGCTCTTTCCTAATTTATAGCTTTCTTGGGGGATCCTTTTTAAGAAATCAACCCTTCGACTTTCCCTAGTCTGAAGACTGGAGCTTGTCTCAGGGTTGATACTGAGCGGCACTTCCTTACCCAGCCCTGAAGGGCTGAGTTTGTGTGCCGCGAATGTATCAATTTTAGCAGGTGAGCTTATAACTTCGAAAAAATGAACAAATCTACTTGAATTCTTATGGGGTTGCAGGTTAAAAGAAAGAATTTTCAAGCCTTGCTCTTCCTTCAGTGTGACTTTAGGAAAATTTCTAGGAACATTAATAGTTATTCCTTCAAGGAGCTCTATCGACTTCGCCAATTTACCTCCTTGTAAATAGAGTCCGGCGATGAATAAAACTGCCAAAATCATAATAAACAACATCCATTTTCTAATCTTTCTTGCCACTTTTCTTAAGTTCTTCTTCTACAATCTTTAAAATTAGAAAAAACTATTTTTAACGCAGATTCTCGCATATCAAACGCAGATACACGCAGATATTATTTTACTTCTCGCTGATTCATATACCCTGCGTCTTATATCTATCTTCTCGTTACCAAAGTTGACTAAATACCCTACCTTATAATTTGTTCCTCTTAAGTAATAGTAGAGTTGTTTCTCAAATACCTTAGGCATATTCAACACCGACTTAATTTCAACGACTATCTTATCTTCAATTATAAAATCTGGTTCATATACTCCTATATCCTTACCTTTAAATTTAATCTTAAGTCTTTTATTCTCTTTATATTCTATCTGTTTTTCAGTAAAGGCTACTTTTAACGCCTCATGGTAAATTTGTTCTTTATGTGCCGGCCCTAACTCATTATAAACTTCGTAGAAACAGCCGATTACTTTATAGGATAAATCCTTATATAAAAACTTTTCATCTGCGACCATCTGCGTTGGATTTGCGCATATCTGCGTTTAAAGGGTGAATTCTCCCGTATTCCCGTATAAAGGATATCCCTCTTCTAATCTTTCTTGCCACTTTTCTTCAACTCTTCTTCTACAATCTTTAGATTCAAATCCACTATTTCCTGATGATAAGCATCATTAGGATAAAGTTCCTTCAACTTAAGCCATTCCTGATGCGCGCTTCTTAAGTCTCCTTTTTTCCTAAGATTATGAGCAATTGCTCTATCAATATACTGAGGATGTTCAGAAAACTCTGTGGCTTTCTTATACCATTTAATCGCTTCGTCATAATTTTTGAGTTTATGGTCATAAGTAAAACCGAGGTCAAAATATAATTTATAGACATCAGGATTATAAGATAATCCTTCCTTTAAATACTCAATTCCTAGCTTAGAATATTTTTCTTTATCTTCCTCTTTCTTTACCCTAAACACCATGTCCCAGGCAAGATGAAAACCCGCAAGAGACCAGTAATCCACATAATGTGGCTGCAATATGGTAATTGCCCGATATAGAGGAAGTGTCTCTTCCCACTTTTCTTCTTGCCAAAATTCATCTGCCTTAAGGTATAAAAGGTCAGCTGCCACGCCTCTTAAGCCCCCCAGGGCTACTAATATAGCGAATTCCCCTGGCTTAATTACTAACTTAGGAGGTAAGCCACGCAAAGAAAAAATCTGATTCTGAAGAAAAAATAAAAGAAAAAAAAGCAAGATAATCGTTATGCCAAGAGGCATTTTTGAGGTAATTTTAAGAGTCATTAAAACTCCTTATCTTGGAAGAAAAGGCGGGATAGCCCTAACATAATCAGAATATAAACCAATCCATACATTAATACTTTGACTACCTCAAGATTAGGGATGTAAAACCCTTCCACCACTTTATCGCGTAGATTAAAGTTATTAAAATTAGGTAGAATCGTATAAATTACAGTAACAAATATAGAGATAAATAGATTCTCGCTCTGACGGGCAATATGCATAAGGTAATCGGTAAGATGTCCCATAATGTAGATAGAAAAACTAACCGTTACATTGAAAGCAGGGGTGGAACTTAAAGTAGAAAGGCAAATAGCAATAGAGGATAAAACTACCAGCTCCCAAAAAGTCAGAATAAGTGCTTTGATAAGGCTTAAAGGAATAAGCCTTCCTCTCAAGTAAACTACAGCCAGAAACACCACGGACATCAAAAGGAAATTTAAGAATACAAGTAAAACTCCGCCTAAGAACTTTCCCAAAAGAAACTCAGACCTTTTTACTGGCTTACTTAAAATTGTGGCAATCGTCTGTCTCTCTATCTCTTTGGGGATAAGTTCTCCACAGGAGAATATGGCAATAAGCATCCCAAAGAAAAGAATACTAGCTAAACCCATATCAATGGTAATCTTGAATTCTTCAGAGGGGGCGAGGAAATTGAAAAAATGACTGGAGAGAATAATGGCTACAGAGGCAATAAGAAAAACATACAAAATCCTTCTTCTTATTGCCTCTTTAAAGGTATTATTGGCTAAAGCCCAGACCTTAAGAAACATCTTCTGATTCCCTAATTATCTTATAAAAGAATTCTTCCAGGGACTGCCGGGGATGGTCAATTTTTATCTGCCTGGTGTTTTCCTTAAAAAATTCAAGAATCCTTTCCTTATCCTTTTCATCCGCTGGCCTTATATTAATTTGAATCTCATCCTGTTTTTTTAAAATTTCTGAAAGCCGGCCTTCTTTTATAAGCTTTGCCTTGTAGAGAATACCAATTCTATCACAGGCGTATTCTGCTTCGGAAAGAAGATGACTGCAAAGTAAGATAGTTTTTCCTTTCGCTTTAAGTTTTAAGAATAAATCGCGAATCTCAAGTGAACCAATAGGGTCCAATCCTACTGTAGGCTCGTCCAATAAAAGGAGCTCAGGGTCATTAACCAGACTTACCGCAAGCCCTATTCTCTGTAACATCCCTTTAGAAAAAACGCCTAACCTTCTTTTTCTATAATCATAAAGCCCCACTAAATCTAACAATTCTTTTGCCTTTACTCTTCTTATCTTTTTAGGGATATTAAAAAGTCGAGCATAAAAATCCAATACTTCCACCGGATTCAAAAAGGGGTAATACTGGGGAATCTCAGGCAGAAAACCAATTCGATTCTTAATTAAGGTATCTAGGTGAGGTTTGCCAAAAATAAAGACCTCACCCTTTGTCGAAGACAATAGCCCCAATAATATCTTTAAGAGCGTGGTCTTCCCTGAGCCATTTGGACCTAAAAGCCCAAAGATTTCTCCTTCGTAAATCTGTAGGTTAATATTATCAAGAGCGATTATCTTACCAAAATTCTTAGTTAAACCTTTTAATGCGATAACCTCTTTCATCAATCAATCCTTAGAGATTTTAGAATATTACAAAATTCCTTCTCCTTATTTTTCTCGTCAAAGACAAGGGCAATAAAATGTCTGTTTGTTTTAGGCAAGCCAAATTCAGATACAAATAGATATTGCTCTTCCCCTTTACCACAAACACGATTTATGGTCAAATTTATTGATCTATATTTAGTTAATTGCCCGCTAATGACGAGACTTTTTTCTTGAGTCTTTCCGAAAAGATATTCCTCAGCCTTTCCCCCCTCTCCAATTCGAGACTCAGGTAATAAACTTTCCCAATCCAGCTTTTTCTTGGACCAGGTAATCACAAAATATTGGAGATAGCGAGTCTTTTCTACCGAGCGATTAAATGAAACTTTCCCTTCTTCTACACTACCCTCCCATTGAGCTTCAGGAAAATCACCAGGTACCTTAAACTCAAGACCCATCCCTTGGATAAGCCTTGGCTCCTTAGAAGCAAGAATCTCTTTGGGTAAGTTGGTTTTTTTACTGTAGATAATAAGATTTAGCGCCACCAAAAGCAAAATACAAATGATTATTATCCCTGTTTTTTCCATCCCCATCATCTAAGATATCACTCTCTTTAAGCTATTGTCTGACTCAATTTCCTATCTTACTTACCTTACCAAAAAGGGCTGAAGATAGCTTCCTCTTCAGCCCTCCAAAATACCATCAAGTTTTAAAAATTCCTCTTACTAGTTGAAGTTCGCTTTTCTACCTTATATTTTAAAAAGGTTACCTTACCCAAATGCAGATATCATCACCTGCCGGAGCTGTGGCCCAGTTAAGGCCTCCGCTACATGCCCTATTTAGCCCACGGCTCATCAGAAAGGAATGACCATTTGTATAATCGTTGCAGGTAAAATATCGATAGGCAGTGTTCCAAGGGTCATTGCCAATTGTCCTATCCACATATCTTCTTGTTCTTCCAGCAGCAGAAAGGAAAGTATTCAGCCAGTTTGCGTCTTGTGCCTGGCGAATATTACCACCAGGATAGGTACCATTATTATCGTCAATGAAACTTATGAGACCTACCCTAATAGCATTTATCTCACCCCTTGCCCTTGCTGTCCGTGCCCTATCGGTAATAGTCCCTACCTGAGGGATTAGGGTAGCTGATAAAATTCCTATAATTGCTACTACCACCATCAACTCAATCAGAGTAAAACCATTTTTGTCTTTCTTAAATCTCTTCATCTTATTCACCTCCTCTATGCTAAGAATATCTTCTTAGGGAAAACCTTAATTAAAGTGGTCTTAAGGACTTGCGTTCTACTCCACATTTAGGACATTTTGCTTCACTAGGTTTACCCGGCTCAAAGTAAGCAATTATATAACCCACCCACCCACATTTTTCACATTTTACTTTCACTGCTGGGTATAAATCTTTATTTCCTGTCTTAGGGTCAAACACAGGAAAGGTTATTCCCAGAGGTAAATCCATTTCCATTACCGTGCCTGTGCTTTTTGACATAAGAGCCACTATTGACTCCTTAGGTTGAAGAACAAGAATTATCGCTATGATAGACAATACTACAGCTATCCCTGACACAATCGCTACAACCTTATTTAATGCCTTGCTCTCTGTCCATCCTGCCATCTTTCACCTCCTCGCGTAAAGAAGGATAACCTTACTTAAGGTTATTTTAAGTATCGCCGTTCTGCTCCACATTTAGGACATCTTGCTTCACCAGGTTTACCCGGCTCAAAGTGAGAAATTATATAACCCGTCCACCCACATTTTTCACATTTTACTTTCAGCGCTGGGTATAAATCTTTATTTCCTGTCTTAGGGTCAGCCACAGGAAAGGCTGTTCCCAGAGGTAAATCCATTTCCATTACCGTGCCTGTGCTTTTTGACATAAGAGTCGCCTTTGACTTCTTAGGTTGAAGAACAAAAATTATCGCTACTATAGCCAATACCACAACTATCCCTGACACAATCGCTACCATTGGATTTCGTTTCCAATCCGCCATTTTCCATCCTCCCTATTTTTATTAATCCTAACATCTTATGATATATCTATTTGTTTTTTGTTTATAACTTTATATGTCTTTTGCGCACCTCCTTTTTTAAGGAATATTATTTATTATAACTTTTACTTTATTTTTGTCAACAGTTATTTTTTAAAAATGTCAAGCCAAAATAGAAATGTCCTATTGTTACCAAAATAGAAATGTCCTCTTTTCATGTTTCAATTAGTAGTAGTTCTTTTTCTTTTTGGCTACCTTTTTCTTTTTGTTCATACTGTGGAAATTGTGGATTAATCTTAAATCTTCTCCAGGGGTGATCCGCCGGCGGTATATAAACCTGCCTTGGCAAATAGGGTTTTGGCTGATATATCTTCTCTGGCCTTGCGGTTATCTCTTTAAACTTTAAGATAGCACCTTTATGCCGTATGAGCATTGAACCGTCAGTCCTTTCTTCTACAATAACCTTCTTAGCCCTGATATTATTCTCTATCTGATACAGCTTCTTATCGTACGCTACGGTAAAATCGTTTCTTAAGGCGCATTCTGTCTTTTTGCAAAGAATCTTATTGAGCTCTATATCTTTTGTCAGAGGCCGGTGAAAATCGCCTTCCTTAGCCGGCTTGACGCCGAACCGCTTGGCGTATACGGGTAGATACCGTTTTAGAAATCGGTTGCCCTCTGCTATTGAGCTAATACCTTGTAAACGCATCTCTTTTATAACCCTATCCTGAAAGGTGTTAAATAACCGCTCTATCCTGCCCTTGGCCTGAGGAGAATCCGCATAAATTATATTAACGTCTAATTCAGTTACCGCCCTGGCAAACTGGCTTAAATGTTCCTGATTATTGAGCTGGTCTTCTATGGATTGCTTTTTGGTTGATTTATAGGTTGAGTGTTTATCTAAATAGATGCTTGCCGGAATACCGTATTCTTCAATGTAGCGCTTGAAGCTATCCATAGCCGGGAGTGTGCCTTCGTAAGGGGAAAACATGCCAAAGGGATTACCTGTTGCGTCATCAATATAACCCATAAATACACATTCAGGGCCTCTACCTTCAAACCAATCATGCTCTGAGCCATCTATCTGGAGCATTTCGCCAAAGTGGTCCTTCCTCTGGCGCCACTGCCGGTGAGGCCTTTTCTTGCGCTGCTTATAGGGTATATTTTCTTCTATCAGCCACAGACGCAGTGTTTCATCGTCTAGCTTGATTTTATCTATCTCAAAGAGCTTCTCAGACGCAAGTGTCGGGCCGAAATCGTTGTATTTCTCTTTATAAAGCTTTAAGGCTCTGTGTTTTATTCTACCGGGCAATACTCTATTTGAAGGTTTGCCGCGGGATTTATGGATTACGCCGCTATCGCCTTCTCTTTTTACCCTTTTTACTATTCTGCGTACTTGTCTTAAACATCTGCCTATGATATTTGCTGCTTCGGCTTGCGTAATTGATTTATCCAGCGCCTTGCGCACTATATGCAGCCGCTTTAATTCGCCTTGAGTCATACTGATAATGTCCTTTCCTGCCATAATGCCCTCCTTTTAATTTAAGCATTATAGCATCTTTAGAATAGGACATTTTTAAATTGGCTAAATAGGACATTATCATATTGGGATGACACAGTTATTTTTTAAAATATTTTTTAAACATTACTCCGTTAGAAATACCAAAGCTCTTAGGGAGGAAAACAAGATTTCTAACGGGGTAAATACAAAGTCTCCCATTTTTATCTTTCCAGAGAAATTATTCTACCTCTAACAAAAGAAGCAGAAAATAAATCTAATCCCTGCACTCTACCTAAAATCGGTGGTACATCATCAGAATCTGCAATAGCAAAGGAGCTCTTAAATGTGTAATTGCCAATCTGACATTTTAGATTATGAATGAAGACTCCTAAGAATGCTAAAGGAGTAATTCCCCTTATTTCTAAATATCGCCCTGTAGTTATATCTCCAATGATTGATTCACCCAAACTTTTTGGTAAAATAGAAATATCTGCTCCTGTATCCGCCAAAACTTCAGCAAGAAGTATCCATTTTCTCTTTGCGGGAGAGAAAACCCTTAAGTCCAATAAGGGCCTTCTTATCTTTCCAAAAATTCCACTTTCTTTTTCTTTATATTTGAATATCGGCAATCAAAACCCCCTCTTTTGGGACCCACTTAATGCCTATTTCGGCCTTGGGATATTTTTTTGAGATTTTCTCAAAAATTTCCTTGGCATTAAGACCTCGCCAGATAATCTTTCCGTTTACAAGAATCTGGTATTCGAATCTTTTTGTTTTTAATTTTTTCATTTTTAACACCTTTGGTCTTTATACTTTATAAGCGGATTTTCTAATTTCTGCAATTATTTTTGTATACTTTCTATACTTCCTGGGTTACGCGTATCACCTCTTCTATGGTAGTCATTCCAGCTAATAACTTTTCTATGGCCAACTGCCTTAACGTCTTCATCCCTTCTTCTACAGCCACCTTTCTTACCTCATCAGCAGTAGCTTTATGTAAAACTAATTCCTGAATCTTCGGGGATGTCTTTAAGACTTCGTAGATTCCCACGCGGCCTTTGTAACCGGTTTGACTACAAAGCGCACATCCCTTACCCTGATAAAATTTGATATCCTGCCCAACTTTATCCCCCAGCCCAAGGCCTTCTAAATTTGCCTTTGTAGCTGTATATGGCTCCTTACATTGCTCGCAGACCCTACGCATTAGCCTCTGGGCAATTATCCCTAATATGGAAGAGGTAATTAAAAAAGGCTCAACTCCCATATCGATTAAGCGGTTAAAAGAGGTAGGCGCGTCATTCGTGTGCAGGGTGGAAAAAACAAGATGCCCGGTTAAGGCCGCCTGCACTGCTAACTCTGCTGTCTCCTGGTCTCTTATCTCTCCTACCATTATTATGTTAGGGTCTTGCCTTAAGAAAGCCCTCATCGCAGAACTAAATAAAAGCCCTGCTTTGGGATTAACCTGGGTCTGACGAATCAAAGGGAGTTCGTATTCTATTGGGTCTTCAACAGTGAGGATATTGACTGTTTCTTTATTGAGTTTTTGTAATACACAATATAACGTAGTTGTTTTCCCGGAGCCGGTTGGCCCGGTAACAAGAATAATTCCGTAATTCTTAGCGGTTAACTCCTTCACCCGCCCCAAGCCAAATGGATCAAGACCTAAAGTTTCTAGTTCGAAAGCAAGGGTACTCTTATCTAAAATCCTGAGGACAAAATTTTCTCCATGGCTTACCGGATTAGAAGAAACACGGAAATCATATTCTTTATTCCCAACACGCATCAGTATTCGACCATCTTGCGGGATTCTTTTTTCCGCAATATCTAAACCTGCCATAATCTTTAGGCGAGAAATCACAGCTGGTTGGAGAAGCTTAGGCAAGGAGCTACGCCGGTGCAAGATTCCATCTATGCGGTAGCGAAGCCCCAGGTATTTCTCCTCGGGCTCAACATGGATATCCGAGGCCCTTTCCTGGACAGCCTGGATAATTATAAGGTTAACCAACTTTATTATAGGCGCCTCTTCTCCTAATTTTTCACCTTCCATCAACTTCTTTTCATCAATTGAGGCAATAATTTCTCTAACGGTAGAGGCAGTTCCATAATACTGAGTTATTGCTCTATCTATTTCTGCTTCAGAGGCCATGAAAGGTTCAATTAAGAGATTCGTCTTTCGCTGCAGTTCATCGATAATAAATACATTTGTAGGATTAACCATGGCTACACCCAAGGTTTTATCTGTTTTATATATAGGAATAAGTTTATATTTGTGGGCAGACTCTTGGGGAACAGTGCTGATTACTCCCGGCTCAATTAGATAATTATCGAGGTTAACCGTCTTTACTCCGGCAAAAGAAGCCATGACGCGATTTATATCTTCCTCTTTAACCCAACCCTTGGATGTCAATATACGCTCAAGCTTCTGGTTGCTAACCCGGCTTTCCTCAAGCGCTTCTTTGAGTTGTTCCTGGCTAAGGAGCCCTTCTTCCAAAAGTATATCTTCTACTTTTTTTTCCATTTTGACCCTTTCTTATTATGTTTTGCACATTTTATATTTAATTTATCCTTTTGTCAATTGTTTTTTGAGGTCTCTGAAAAATTCCCAGAACCACATCAGAAACCTCTGATTACACAGATTTCAAATAAGATTACACAGATTTTTATCGTCAAGCTTTTACCCCGTTAGATGTTTACTATCTAACGGGGTGAATCTGTGAAATCTGCTTTTATAATCTGCAAGAAAATCGCCTTCGGCGATTAGGCCCTTCCTTATAGGTTTAGGAAGGCCTATCCTTTTTAGGATAACCTTAAGGTGCGATTTTCAGTGGTTAGACCCTTCCTTTAAAAGGTATAGGAAGGTCTATCCTTTAGGATTAGGAAAGTGTTTTATACTTTCCTACACCATGAAATCATAAAATTAGACTTTTTCAGAGAGCCCAAAAAAAATGCTTGACAAATCCAATATTATTGTTTAGAATACCAAAGCGTATTAAATCATATCAAATTGGAAGACTATAACTATAATATGAAAAAGGGATATTATACTATAAAAGATGTAGCCAAAAGATTGGGCCTTTCTAAACAAACCTTGGTAAGGTATGAAAAAAAGGGCATACTTTCTAAGATAAGGCGGAATCCTATTAATCGCTGGCGTGAATACACAGAAAATGATATTAAAAGATTAAAGAGTATGCTGGGAAGACTATAACTATAATATGAAAAAGGGATATTATACTATAAAAGATGTAGCCAAAAGATTGGGCCTTTCTAAACAAACCTTGGTAAGGTATGAAAAAAAGGGCAT
>Ga0210017_1005153_pt1 | contig 10571 bp, 7 predicted proteins | sample CryGeyCG2014_020_FD_183966 | JGI IMG/M metagenome (GOLD analysis project Ga0210017, IMG submission 183966) | Groundwater microbial communities from aquifer - Crystal Geyser CG08_land_8/20/14_0.20 (SPAdes) (version 2) | ecosystem: Environmental > Aquatic > Deep subsurface > Groundwater | place... | reverse complement strand
TAAGATTACACGATTCGGTGCATTCCTCGATTCCGTACTTGACAGATATTTTGATGCATTTCTTTTTCTCTCTATCGCATGGTACCTCACAGGGAAGGGCAACCATACAGGTGCCTTTCTCAGCCTTGGCACAATGTTAGGTGCTTTTCTGATAAGCTATGCGAGGGCAAGGGCAGAAGGCCTCGGTGAATCATGCCATACGGGAATCATGGAGAGACCCGAGAGGATTATCCTCTTAATATTCGCCACAATAACAGGATTGCTCATACCCATACTATGGCTAATGCTTGTCCTTACACATATCACGGTTGTTCAAAGGATCTATCATGTATGGAAACTGATGAATCGGTGAGGGGAAGGACATCAATGTGCTCAAAATAATTGCATCTTTTAATGGGGGAGAGATACAGGTCTTGCTTATTGCAGATCCCATTCTCACCCCTGGTTGCTCCGTAAGCAGAGCTTAAGGCATTTAACCCCGGAAAAGCCCTCTCAAGCCATGCCGGGTCGTTGTTGAAGTATTTGCAGTCCCTACAGGTAATTACTATTTACCACCTTATAGATACCCACGCCTTTATAGGCGTGGTGCTTTCATAATTCAAGCTCCGCTTGTCCAGTGTCTTCCTTTCCTTGCATTTCTACGTACTTCTTGACTAATATCTTCCGTCTGAATCGTGCTATCCAAACTATGTGATATTGAGTCTTATATATTGTATGCGCTGATTTTTTGAGCTTCAAGCCCCTATTATATCAACGCTTGGAAGACACTGGAATCTGCTCTCATCCCCGCCTTCACAGGCGGGGAGTTCCCGCTATATTAAAATAGACAGGATATAGTATTTTCGCTCATTCTCACCACGATACCATGTCCTGCCTTACAAACACACTACTCTGCCGTCTTGCTTATTGACACTTACTTATCCAGAAACTTCCGAATACTAAAATAGAAAGGATAAACCCCAACACGACATTAACAGCTACACCTATCGTAAACGCCCCAAAAGGTTTTTTGCCGGCAGCTGCCAACTCCCTGAATCTTGTAGTCAAACCGATGCTTAAGAAGCAGAAGATAAATAACCATGACCTGAGGTTTACGATCGATTTGACAAGCCCCGGTTTAACAATCGTATTGTAATCAACTTGGGAATAACCAGATGCGATTACTGTGATAACAATTGATGCAACAAGGAATCCGAGGACAAACTTGGGGAATCTCCACCATATCTCCATTGCAGATGGCCTTGCCCCAGCCTCTTCCTTTTCCCACTTCAAGGTTGAAATAAGGGCAAATGCAAGCGCCCATATCCCAATCCATATATCCCTCCCGACGACTTTCATGAGGGTAAAGGCCCTGATGGCAGGTTCTTCATTGCCAACCATGCTGCCGTAGGCAGATGCAGCTGCAAATCCTGCTGCATCAGCAAATTCGGATGAACCTACCCATGCACCTACCACAGCCGGATGGAAATTGAACAACCTCGAGAAAAACGGTATAAAGAATATCATGATGATAGCCCATACAATTACAAGCGTTATAGTAGTGGATATATATTCCTTTTTTGCCTTGACCGCACCACCTACTGCTATTGCTGCAGATACACCACAAATAGCCCCACCAACACCAAGTACAGCACCCATTCTCCTGTCAAGTTTAAAAATTTTTGTTGCCGCAAAATAAATAGTAAGGCATGTAGTAACAGAAATTATTGTCGCCTGCAAAAAAGCAACGGGGCCAGCCCATATTATTAAGGTAAACGGTAATGTGGCACCAAGCAGAACGATACCTGTCTTTATGTAGTATTCTACCCTGAAACCTGAATCCATCCATTTCGGCAATCTTGTAACATTCGATATTAAAAGTCCGAGTAAAAGGGCAACAAGTGGGGCCTCAAATCCATAATGCTTTATGGGTTCATATGCTCCGATTGAGAAGGTGATGATTGACAGGATATACAGAAAGATAAATGAGGGGATATACTCGGACTGTTTGAACCCTAATATTTTGGTACTTGCGCCAAGGATTACCAGCCAGGTGATGAACTGTAGTATATACCAACCAATCTTACCTGAGAAATGCTCGGCAAGTTGCCCGAAATCCGTCCATTTTGGTGGGAGAACACTGAAGGATTTGAGGAAGGGACTGCCTGCATAAAAAAACGCTATTGCCACTATCACTACCCCTAATCCGAGATATATCGCCCACCAATCCTCCTTTAGATATAGTTCCTTCCATCCCATAGGTTTTTTTTCTTCCATACTTTATCCCCCTTTCTCCGAAATGCTTTTCTTTTTAAGAATAAATGTTACACTGCCAATGAGAAAGCTCAATCCTGCTACAAATATCCATATACCATACCCACTCCACGGTGGAATTGTTCCCTTTAGAATAATACCGATAGCCAGTAATGTTATAGCTATAGCTGTAAAACCACCCCCACGAGCTTCTGCCACCTCTTTAGCTTCTGGCACAAGCAATATAGGGAAGTAACGCGCTATTAAATAAAAGATGAGTATGGCTCCAGTAACGCCACCTACTGTAGTAATCCATTCCATCCAGTAAGGAAAATAGGTAGCTACCCTTATAGGGTCAAAACCATAGAAGGCTATATTAATACGGTTCAGGGCTAAACCAAAGGTAACAAATATTGCTGCCCAGATTAGACCACTTTTGCTTTCCCTCCCCCATTGGCTTGCAAACATAATGAGGGGAAGCAGAATACCGATAATCATTTCGATGAGGAAAAGGATTGACTGGGTGCTCCCTTCAAATACCCTTCCAAAGGTATGTCTTCCCATGAGATCAATAATCTTCATAATGAAATATAAACCGAGTATCCAGACTGATGTACGGGCAATACCTGAGAACAGGCGGTAATCCAGGGGATGTTTAAATGCATGAAATACCCATGCCGAGATAAGAATTATCATGGATAGACCGCCTGCCACTGAAGAGACCAAAAAGAAGAGTGCAAGGAGATCTGAGCTCCAGAGGGGATGAATCCTTCCCGGCATAAGGAGAAAGAGTCCTCCCAAAGAAGACTGATGCATTACGGAAAGAAAAATACCGGCGCTCAGGATAACAATTCCGAGTGTGGTAAGCCCTCTCTGAAGACCCTTTAGGTTGTACCTCTCAGCATAGGCAGGCAGGAATTCGAGAATTAATACCCCTGTATAAAGCGAGAGACACCAGGCTACCTCAAACATAAAGGACGATGGATTGAGATAGATAAATACGTTATAGAACCGCTCAGGACGTCCTAAGTCCAGAAGGAGAAACCAAAGGGTTAAAGAATACCCTAAGAGCCCTGCAAGTACAACAGGCCGCAATAGAGGTTTATATTGTTTCTGATTAAAAATATGTACCACTGCGGATATTGTAAATGCCCCGGCAGAGAAGGGGATTAGAAACAGGTCAAAGAAGACCCACATACCCCACGGATATCCATTACTGAGATTAGTAGTAGCACCTAATCCTGCAATTAAACGGATAACTGCAACGACTAATCCAGCGAGAGTCAGGGCTAACAAAAACCCTCTACTACCCGAAAATAAAGGCTCATCTTTTGCTGCTACGGCCATCTTTTATTCCTCCTTTCCTTTGCTTAATTCTTCTCTGCGATTGGAGACCCAACGAATTCCGGCTAAAAAGAGTGCTAATATAGTAACGCCCGGCAACATTCCGCCCATGCTCGCGTATGAACGTGTAGTAACAGGCTTTGTGCCTACATCCGCTAAAGCCACTTCGCTAAAAGGTCGTGACGATAAGTAAAGGACTGATGTGCCTCCTACTTCTTTCTCGCCATAAATATGATTGATATAGAATCCCGGTCGCTTCTGTATGCGTAATCGGGCCTCTTCAAGCATCTTGTCACGTTCACCATATTTGATAGCCCCAAAAGGGCATGCTTGGGCGCAGGCAGGGTCTTTTCCACTATCAATACGATTGGCACAAAAATCGCATTTTTGTATAATGGGTTTCTCGAGCTGGCTCTTCTGCCATTCAAAGATTGGAACACTGAATGGACATGCGTACATACAGTACCTGCAGCCAATACATTTTTTACTGTTGTATTCTATAGTGCCATCTTTAGTTATATAAAGTGCCCCAACAGGGCAGGCAGTAACACAGGCAGGCTCTTTGCAATGCTTGCAGACGTGTTTTATGTAATTAATTCTTACATCTGGGTAAGTACCTGATTCATAAGGATAGACAAAGGTGCGGAAACTCCCTTTTGCTACCCCGTTTGCCATCTTACAGGCAACAGTACATGAATAGCATGAAAGGCATTTAGAAATATCGATTAATAATGATTTCTCCATCTATGCAATACTCCTTTCTCCGGTATTTGTTAAATAAGCTGTATCTATTTTTAACCACTTTTCTATTAGCATAGCCAATTTGGTATAAAAACCTGCTCGATCAGAGGCCTCCACGTACTTCCTCCATATAGAAACCCAGGGCATTAACTGTTCAGTGAGGAAATAATGTTGTTTCTTACAGATATCGGATGCCTCTCCATAGCTTTTACTATCCTCCATCTCTTTTTTACATAGGCGGGTCATAAATTCTAATTCCACCAAAAGATAATCCGGCATTTCACGAGATTTTGGGGAGAGGGCAAACCCTGCTTTCTGATAGGTGTAAAGAGCCCTTATAGCAGGAGGACCATAGAACCACCTTTCTTCAGAATAAGCTGAGGCATATGGTGGAGCCAAAACCGAGGAAGTCGCATTGATAAAGAGACGCGTATATTCTATCTGTAAAGTCTGTAAAGTCTGTAGATTGTATTTTTCCTTCTGTATCTCCTCAATGGTCTTAACCATATCCTCTGTGGATGGTCCAAAATCCTCCAGTATACTCCTCAAGGTATTTAACCAGCCCTGCAATTCTGAGATCCACGCCTTAGAGGGATAGATAAAACAATGGGCAAATGCCCTATAGGCAAAAGTGCGGAGATAAGTAATTTCTGTGGAATCACCAGATCGATAGCTGATATCGTTTTGCATATTCATGCCTTGCTTACCTTCACTACAACCTCATTCCACATTACATTAGCCGAAGGATCAGGATTTTTAAGCATCTCCTCTATTGTCATGTCAGGGACTAAATCGCCCTCGTTGCTGCCCTTTCCGAATGCTACAGACATGCCTTTTCCCCTGTGACCGAAGCTATGGTCAATCGCCACACAATCAGACCGGATACCCTCTGAAGGATGAGCCTTCACCTTTATCTTTCCGGTTGTAGACTCAACCCATACATAATCACCATCCTTGATATTCAATTTTTCTGCCTCTTTGGAGTAAATTGTTGCAGTATTTTCAGGGTAGATTTCTATAAGCACAGGGATGTTCTGCGTCTTCATCATTCGCTGCCAGGGTGTGCGATAGATGATTAAACGATAAGGGTATTCCTTGTTCGGCATTACCTTCGGTTCTATCCAGTATGGTAGTGGGTCAAACCCTTTCTCTTTTAACAAAGAAGGAGTAAATTCGATTTTTTTGGATGGAGTTCCAAACTCTGTCTTTGGCTTGAATTCCTTATCTCCTGTCCATATTCCACCATTACTATGAATTTCTTTCTTTGTGGTACCGAGGGCCTCAAATTTCGCTTTTGAAAAGGCCTTCAGTGCCTCTTCATCTGGCACGTATTCCTTTAGAGCCATCTTCTTCAGGATTGAATACAAGACCTTTTTAAACCCCTTCGTATCATATAGCGGCTTTATTCCTTCCACGAGGGCCATCTGCGGATACATCGCATGATATTTACGCTCCTTCAGACCCTTTCCTTCAAAAAAGGTACCCTCCGGCAATACTACATCAGCAAGCTCTGTGAGTTCTGTCGGATAGATATCGCTTACCGCTATAAAATCTAATGTTTTTAAAGCCTCCTCTAATCGCAGTCGGTTCGGAAATGAAGGCAGATTATATTTCCAGAATAAGGCTGCCTTTACCGGATAAGGTTTCTTTGAGAGTATCCCCTGTGCAACAGTGAAGAAATTACCCTTTTTTGTCAAAGGATACCTTTCCATACCATCAATACGTTCTTTAATAGCCTTAGGATATTCAGGATATTTAACGAAATCCTTTTCTTTAGGGAGCTTCGGTTTCCGATCGAGGATACGTCCTCCAGGCCTGTCTATACTCCCTACCAGTGTATTCATGATGATAAAGCACTGTGCTACCCTGAAGGAGTTACTATATAGAGGGCCGCCTGCATCTCTCTTATGGGACGCAACTACAGCAGGTTTTGTGGTAGCAAACTCTCTAGCAATACGCACAATCCTACCGGCAGGAACATCGGAAATCTTCTCAGCCCACTCAGGGGTGTATTGCTGGACCCTCCCTTTAAGCTCGTTAAAACCGATGGTATATTTAGATATAAACTCGTGATCAAAGAGGTTCTCAATAATTATTGTCCTGATCATCGCCAGAAGCACGGCAAGGTCAGTGCCGGGTTTAATGGGTATCCATTCGTGGGCCTTAGAGGCGGTAATAGAAAGGCGAGGGTCAAAGACCACAAGCCTTGCCCCCTTCTCTAAGGCATTGTTTACTGCCCTTCCCCATTTATTCTTGGATTTCCCGGGACCATCCCAGCCGAAAGAAAGAATGTATCTTGAGTTCTCGTAGTCTACTGTGAAAGGCCTTCCTTTGCCCTTACCAGTGACCATGCTCTCCCATGCGATATCGTGGGAAACATCGCATGCGTTACTATGGACAATGAGGTTCGGCGTACCTATAGATTTAACAAAATGTTTAAGATGTGGCTTTGCCCTGGCGAATATAACAATAGCCTGGGGACCATCTTTTGCAATGATCTCCTTGAATTTAGTGGCTACCATGCCAATGGCCTCATCCCAGGAGATCTTTACCCACTTCGGATCTACACCGATACCCTTTTTGGGGTTAGTGCGCTTCATAGGATATTTGAGCCGGTCCGGATCATATAGAATATTCAGGCTTGAACGACCCTTTACACATAATTTGCCCTCGGCAATCTGGTCCCTCGGATTACCCTCCAGACGGACTATCCAGCCATTCTGTACATAGGCGATATAGGCACATCCCATACTACAGATTCCACACACACCGTAAAGTTTTTTTTCTTCTTTCTCAGGTTGAGCAGCCTCGGCAGATGGGACCAAAAAGCCCAGATCGCGGTCTAATTCCAGTATAGAAGAAGAGGCCAAAAGGCCACTAAACTTTAAAAAGTCCCTTCTTGAAATCATGTTATCTTTTCCTCCTGTAAACTTTAATCTTCCTTCCCAACCGATCCAAAGTGTAGCAACATACCAGATTGCCACCCTTCACTCGCAATGACAAACCTACTGTCAACGACACCTTCCTGTCATTGCGAAGAGGGTTAGCGACATAGCAATCTGTTATTAAAAAATCCATTGCATTACATCTCTCCTTCAGAGCAATATCTCAAAAACCTTAAAATTAGAGAACTACGGATTTTTGCCCGTCACTCTCTTTCCTTTTATATTGACTAAAAGAACCACTGTGCCATTATCCTGAACCTGTTGTCAGCCTGTTTATCACCAGAAATTGTCTTGCCCGGGACTGCATCGAATTCACGCACTAAATAACTGTAGTCTGCAGAGACCTTAAGCGCGTGTTTATCAATATAATAATTCAGGCCGACAGAGTATTCCTGGAGGTTGTCTTCGATAGCGTTATCTGTGCCACCTCCGACTGATACCAGTCCAAGACCGGATGCGAGGGACTTCTCCTTAGTGTTGTCATCCATACGTTCAACATATGCATATCTTGCCACCGCTTCCCATTTCTTCGGTATAAAGAAATAACCTCCATTAACCCTGTAGCCCAATCTCTCGAATGTGTTTCCACCTACTCTATCCTGTTCAAACCTTTCGTATGCATAGTCAGTATCAAGGGAGAAACCTTTATACCTGAAGACCTCACCAAATGTATAGCCTGTTGTTTCTGCATCATAAGTGGCTGATGCGGTGGAACCAGTTGTCGTTCTATATTTCGTCAACCTCTCCTTATTATATATTGTTGCGGCAAGAAGACAGAGCTTCGGGGTCTCACTGTAATCTACGTCCCCTGACAGGAAGAGATTATACTTACCGAATGGATTAATAGAGATTCTTGCTACATATAGCAATGCATCATCTACATTGAAACCCCCTTTCTTATCCCATCCGTTAAAGACGCCGGCCCAGTACTGAAGAAAACCCTTCTGCCCGGCCGCATCGATATCACCCTGGAGCTGAAGCCCCTGTGACCTGAATGGAGTCAGACCACCGACAGGAAATTTTGTAATACTATCCTCAGTGGATGTTTTCATTGCTGCATTCCCACCCGGCCAGTTGCCTTCATTCTCTCCTGTGAAGATGCTTCTGTCAACACCGTTTTCGAGCAGTCCTGACTGCCAGAACTCCAAGGTATAAGGTACCTTTGCGCGACCAATCTGGACCTGGAAAGATGGATACTTTTTCCATGTAAAATTGGCATCATGCAGATTAACTGCACCTGTTGGCTCAAGCTGAAGATGGACAAAATACGCCCAATCTTTATTTGGCGCATTACCGTTGAAAATCAGCCTCGAACGCCTCATAGAGAAGAGGCTCTGGTCCTCTGCATTCGCAGTAGCTAGTTCATCATAATGCAGATAAGTGTAATGGAATTGAAGTGCCAGTCTAATTTTTAATAGGTAATTTCCATCAGGGGTCCTCACATAAACGCCCTTCTTCATAGTGGCTCCAACTTCAACCTTTTTCTTTGATTCTTCCTGAAGCTTCTTTACATCGGCCTTAAGTTGCTCTATTTCTGGGTCTCCTGCCATAGCAGGAACGGTTAGGCACAGAGACAAAAACATCGCCAAAAACAAATTCACCAAGACTTTTTTAAAATCCATGATACTTCCTCCTTTCCAATTACTTTTATTAATTTTTAAAGACCTTAAGCTCTTGTATAAGCTTTTATCATAAATTATTAGGTATTGTCAAGTCTTTTTTTAATTGACCGAAAAATAGACATAGACATTAACATGCCCCTTGATTAGCCCAAAATTCAAGGGTCAACTCTAAGGCTGAGATAAGCATAAACAAATATCAACGGTATGTATAAGTTAAAGACTTTTGCGACATTCCTCCGTTTTCAACTAAATACTCTAAGGGGCTTTTCAGTCCAAGAGACTTATGCGGTCTTTCTGTATTATAAAAAATCAGATAATCAGTTAGCTTTTCATTAAATAGCGGCTTATCATGGATTATATCTTCATTGTCATCAATGAATTCCTCCTGAACCGTTCTGTTATACCGTTCAATATATGTATTAATCTTTGGGCAGTGTGGATAGGAAAAGTAATGCCGAATCCCTTGTTTTTTTAACTCATTAGTAAAATCTCCAAGGTTCTCCTTCCCATTGTCCGATTGCCATGATCTGACCTTAAGCGGATATACTTCCCTAAATCTCTGATAGAAATCCCTCATATTCTTGCTGTTGAGTCTCTTATAGTTCAAGGTCAGAGCAAACTTTCCCTTTGCATCTATGGCATTGTAGAAATAATCCTTCAATTCATATGTTAGCCTCTCAACGGTATCCGCCACTATATGCCCTAAGTTCTCCGGCTTTATAGGATGTTTAATCTTCAGTCTCTTTGTCTTTTCCCCTCTGTTCCGTGCCCATTTAGACTCAGGGTCATGGTATATCCTGCCTGCCTTCTGAAAAAAGAACTTGTGCCTTTTGATTATATTCCCAACGCTAAATTCGGAAATGCTTTTAATTGCCTTTCCCTTGCAATATTTATCCAGCAAAGGTTTAATCTTCTCTTTGCCAAGTCGGGGGTGTTTCTCCCGCTGTCCACGTATAAAGGCAATTATCTCTTGAGGGACTTCTGAGCGTCTTACCTTGCGGGGTCGTGTTGATTCCGGCACTAATGCCATTAATTGGCCCCTGCCTTCCTTAACTCTCTTTCTCCATCTGCTTATGACCTTCCTATCCGCACCAAATGCCTCCTTTGTTGCCTTCTCTCCGTATTCCTCATAAAACTTCATAATCTTCATCCGCTGTCTTGCTACCTCATCTTTATCGAACATCCTAAGGCTATAGAGCATATCCTGCATCCTCCTATAACCTCGTATCCTACTAAATATCGGGTATGCTCTGGCATAATGATCCACTATCTCTCAATGTCGCATATGTATCTTAACTTTTTCATTGAACATCTACTTTGGCTCCTGTTTGAAATGATTTTTGTAAATCAGGATAATTCTTCAGTAGTCGGTCAATATCATTTTCTGAGCAGTTGTAGAGGGTAGTTAGAGCTTCTAATAAATCGTTAAATTTTTGTGGATTTTCTTGTTTCTTGTTCCGAAAGTCAGATTTGATTTCATCGTGTGTTTCTCTCCCTAATCCAAATTTTGGTAGTGTAACATGAATTATGCAAATATGATTTGGGGTATAATTCTCAATGGTTTAAAAAATCCCCAAAAGGGAGAAACTGCAATTTACCCATGAAAAGTTTATCAAAGAAGTCGAAAAAAGTCATTGAGAAAAGCATGAAGGAGTTTATGCAGAGGAATTCATTAGTGGAGCTCACT
>Ga0210017_1005152_pt1 | contig 10573 bp, 12 predicted proteins | sample CryGeyCG2014_020_FD_183966 | JGI IMG/M metagenome (GOLD analysis project Ga0210017, IMG submission 183966) | Groundwater microbial communities from aquifer - Crystal Geyser CG08_land_8/20/14_0.20 (SPAdes) (version 2) | ecosystem: Environmental > Aquatic > Deep subsurface > Groundwater | place... | reverse complement strand
AAGTAATGAATTTGGAATATGAAGTTCCGACCTGCACGAATGGCGTAACAACTTTGGAACTGTCTTGAGGAGGGACTCGGCGAAATTGAAATGGCTGTGAAGATGCGGCCTACTGACAACAGGACAAAAAGACCCCGTGGAGCTTTACTGTACCTTGACACTGAATTTTATGTTTTGACTGTGTAGCATAGGTGGGAGCCGCAAGGCGACAAGTGTAATACCACTCTTTGAAACGTGAAATTCTTACTTATCTCGCTGGATCGCGAGAGAGGACACTGTCTGGGAGGCAGTTTAACTGGGGAGGTTGCTTGCTAAAGAGTACCGCAAGCGCGCAATGGTATCCTAATTCCGGATGGAAATCGGAATGATAGTGCAAGGGCATAAGGATGCCTGACTGTGAGACATACTGGTCAAGCAGAGACGAAAGTCGGACCTAGTGATCCTCGTGTACTTCGTGGGAGGTACCGGGCTTATCGGATAAAAGCTACCCCGGGGATAACAGAGTAGTTGCACCTGAGCGTCCACAGCGACGGTGCAGTTCGCTACCTCGATAGAAATGTACCCAAAACATGTCGAGGGTTAAATTTGGCTTATAACGGAGAATGCCTAAGATTGAACACTTTAGGTTAACACCGTGGGAACCCCGCGCTTCGCGAAGAGCGGGGCCCGTAGAGACTTAACCCGCAAGGGTTGGATGGCAAATAGATATTGTCATAATACGCCAACATGTACTAAATCATTTGTGGTTTATATAAATGAATAGTATTAAAGATATAGTCCAAACAATTAGTAATAATTGAGATCCATATACACCTTATCTAACATCTATGTATTTTGGTCGGCTCAGCGCATCCTGGGGCTGGAGAAGGTCCCAAGGGTTGGTCTGTTCGCCCATTAAAGCGCTACGTGAGCTGGGTTCAGACCGTCGTGAGACAGGTCGGTCTCTATCCGTTGTCAGCGTTGGAATTTTGAGGGGGGTTGTCCTCAGTACGAGAGGACCAGGATGAGCCATCCGCTAGTGTTTCTGTTGTCGCCGTCAGGCGCATAGCAGAGTAGCTACGATGGTGAGTGATAACCGCTGAAAGCATCTAAGCGGGAAGCACGCCCCAAGATGAGAATTCCTTGCCCCGCCTCGGCGGGGCGAAAGATCCCTGGAAGACCACCAGGTTATCGGCAGGAAGTGTACGCACAGCAATGTGTTTAGCTAACCTGTCCGTATGATCAAACGAATAGCTTGATACTGTAATCTTACTCTTCACTTTCTAGAGCACAAAAGTGCTCGACGTCCGCCATAGCTCGCAAGAGCGAAGGCGGATTAGAGAGTTTAACATAATAATATTGGCGACAAAATTGTCTCGGTGATTGGAGCGAGGTGGAACCACCTTTCGTGCCCGCCCGTAGCTCGCAAGAGCGAAGGAGGGTCCCATTCCGAACAGAGTCGTGAAACGCCTTAGCGCCGACGATAGTTGTGGGGCAACTCACTGCGAAAATAAGTCATTGCCGAGGCAATTGTGTCGCCAATACTAGTTGTCAAATCTCTGTAATTGTGACCATAATAGAGTCATGTCGATTATTACAAAGCTCCGCCATTGGTTTACCCCCCATCACACCAACAACTTTCGCGCCAAATTACTCCACAACTCTGGTATTTTTGCGATTATCGGTATTGTCTTGGTTGGCAATCTTTTCCTTCGTCTTCTGGACAATCCAGCTCTCCACATCTTGGGTTTCACCTCTTCAGTCACTATCGACGAGGTAGTGCGATCCACCAATGAGACTAGGGCCGCTCAGGGACTCAAGGCTCTCAGCTACAACGAAAAACTCGCCGATGCCGCCAGGCGCAAAGCCGCCAACATGTTCGAAGAAAACTACTGGGCCCACTACTCTCCTAGTGGCAAGTCACCTTGGGTGTGGTTCAACGCCGCCGGCTATAACTATGTCTACGCCGGAGAAAATCTTGCCAAGGACTTTGGCAGTACCCCCCGTCTTATGCAAGCCTGGATGGACTCACCTACCCACCGTGATAATATAGTCAACAGTAAGTACAGCGAGATCGGTATTGCAGTCGTCCCTGGCACACTACAAGGCGAAGAAACGGTCTTGGTAGTCCAACTCTTTGGTACCCCAAGTAGAGGTTCCATCCCTAAAAAAGCCATCACCCAAGCTACTCCAGTCCCAGTCCAAGTCCCAGTCCAAGTAGCAGAGGTCAAAGGTCAAGAAACAATAGAAATAATTTCACAGCCCAAACTCAACGAATTTAACATCACTAGGGCCCTCAATCTGGGGACCACGGCCCTCTTTATCCTAATTCTAATTATCGATTTTTATCTTGCAGAGTCCCTTAAGCTTACGCGTCGTGTAGGCAACAATTGGGCTCACATCTTGTTTATTAACCTTATCTTGCTGGCGACTGTGATAGTCAACGCCGGCAAGATTATGTAAAGAGTAGTCTTATGTATAGTGTCTTAGTCATCGTAGCCGCCCTTTATCTTGCCACCATCTGGCACTATCAGACATCCCCCAAATATGTTCTTTTCTCAACCGTTATCTTTGCGCTTGTTTATCTCGTCTGGGGAGTCATTCACCACCTCAAATCCAAGAGTTTTCACGCGCGGATTGTGCTAGAATATCTGCTTGTCGCCTCACTCGGGATCGCGATCATATCTACGTTGTTGTTATAACTGGAGGTATCGTATGAAAGGTGTTATTTTGGCAGGGGGCAAAGGGACTAGGCTCTATCCTCTGACTTACGCCACCAATAAACACCTCCTCCCAGTCTATGATCAACCCATGATCTATTACCCCATTCAAACCCTGGTCAATGCCGGTATCACCGAAGTCCTCATTGTCACCGGCGACGTCCATGCAGGTGACTTTATCAATGTCATCAAAAATGGCAAAGAACTAGGGCTCACTCACGTCGAGTATGGGTATCAAGAAGGGGGCTCTGTCGGCATCTCAGATGCTCTCAAATACGCCCAAGATTTTGCCGATGGGGGATCCATCGCTGTCATCCTCGGCGACAACACAACCGATGCCAATATCAAACCAGCCGTCACCAGTTTTGTCTCAGGAGCCAAAGTTTTTCTCAAAGAAGTCCCCGACCCACAAAGATTTGGCATCCCCCGCTTCAATCCCGAACACCAGGAAATAGTGGATGAGATCCTCGAAAAACCAGCCAATCCTCCGTGCAATCTGGCAGTCACTGGACTTTATCTCTACGACAGTACCGTTTTTGACAAAATCAGCCACCTCAAACCCTCAGATCGGGGAGAACTAGAAGTCACCGATCTCAACAATGCCTACATTGCACAAGGGGCTCTCACCTGGGAAATACTTGATGGCTTTTGGTCAGATGCAGGCACTTTCGATTCCCTCTACCGCACCAACAAATACTGGGCAGAGAAAAAGAACGCTTGACATGCAACCACTTGCCGATCTCGTAAGACCCACCTCACTCGATACCTATATCGGTCAGTCTCACCTAGTGGGACCTGGTGCTCCTTTACGTGCTGTCGTCGAGTCAGGTGCCCTCCACTCTATGATCTTCTGGGGCCCACCTGGGTGTGGCAAAACTACTCTAGCCAAGATCATCGCTAGCTCTACCCATGCCGAGTTCCATTATCTCTCCGCCGTCTCCGCGAAGAAAGAAGATATCCGCCAGATCATAGAGAGTGACCTAGGGGTCCGTCCCCTAGGTTTAACTGATGATCCTAGGGGACGGACCCCCAAACAGAAAATATTATTCCTCGACGAAATTCACCGTTTTAACAAAGCCCAACAAGATTACCTCTTGCCTTATGTCGAAAATGGTGTCTTGACTCTTATCGGCGCCACCACCGAGAATCCTAGCTTCGAAGTGATAGGCCCTTTGCAGTCTAGGTGCCAAGTATATGTTCTTCAACCACTTTCTTCGGCCGATTTGGCTCAAGTAGTGGACCAAGTTATCAAAAAGTCTAATGGTTCGAACCATCGAACTATTTCTCTCAAAAGCGACGCCCAGGAATTTATCATTACCTATAGCAATGGTGATGCTCGCAAACTCATCAACACTCTCGAAACAGTCCTGGCTCTTCAAAACCCAAAGTTAAAAGTCATCACCAAACAAATGATCGTGGATACACTACGCTCTCCATATTTGCGCTATGACCAGGCTGGAGATGAACACTATGACACAATCTCAGCCTTCATCAAGTCCATGCGTGCCAGTCAAACGGACGCGGCTCTCTACTATCTCTCGCGCATGATCGAAGCAGGGGAAGATCCTATCTTTATCGCGCGGCGGATGGTCATCTTTGCCTCCGAGGACGTGGGGTTAGCTGTTCCCACCGCGCTCGTTGTCGCCAACGCCGTCTTTCGTGCCGTCGAGACTATTGGTTACCCAGAGTGTGCGATCTCGCTCGCCCACGGGGTGACTTACCTCTGTCAGTGCAAAAAATCTCGCGCCAGCTACGAGGCCCTCCGCCTGGCCCAAGAAGATGTGCGAGCGTATGGTAATCTCCAGATACCCCTGAAAATCCGCAATGCACCCACCAAGTTGATGAAAGATCTCGACTACGGCAAGGGGTATAATATGCGAGATAGTCAGAGCTATCTTCCCGACAAACTCAAAAATAAAAAATATTTTAAATAGTCTATGTCCAAATACTTAGTTTTCTATCTCGAGATATTTTTGATTTTGGTTATACCAATCATTCTATTCATGAAAGATAGCCAGTTTTTGGCCTCGCGACCCATTGTTATGGCCCTGGGAGGTCTATATTGCAGTTGGCGACTCTGGAGTCGTAGAGCTACTCTCGCTAGTCTTGGGATCCACAGAGCCCAGTTTGGCAGAGCCATTCGTGCACTTGCTTTCCCTTCCTTTATTTTAATTATCACCATTTATCTGTTGTTTTACTTATTACCACACAATATTCTCCAACAATTTGTAGGGTACGATCCACTCAAGGTCAGTTCCATGTCTAGTCTCCTGCTAAGCTATATCCTTTTCTCGGTTCCAATCCAAGAACTTATTTTTCGTGGCTACTTTACCTGGAGACTCAAGCAAGTTTTTATCAGTCCCCAAATAATTCGTCTTTTTTCTGTGGTTATTTTTACTGCTGTACACATTCCCTTCTATAACCCCTTCCTTTTACTTGTTTCTTTTACCATGGGTTTACTTTACATCTACAACTATCAAAAATACCAAAATATTTTTGCTCTTATGATTTCTCATTCCCTGGTTGGTGTCTACGGGATTATTATCCGCAATGCTTGGTTTCCATACATCTAAATAAGTGTTATACTCACTTTTGTCATATATTTAATAGGAGATTTTTTATGCCAAAAGCAACCAAGAAAGCTGTTAAAAAAACCATGCCAATCAAGACCATAGAACCAACTATTGTCCCAGTCGCCCCCAAAAAAGCTATGAATCCCAAGATCATTGGTCTGGCGCTCGTTGTTGTTATCATCGGTCTTTTGACCTACAAACTAGGTCCCAAGCTAGTTCCAGCACTAGTAGACAACCGTCCAGTCACCAGGTTCGAACTTTGGTCACGTCTAGAAAAAAGTTATGGTGCCCAAGCACTCGACGATATGATCAATGAAAAAATTTTGGACAAAGCCATCGCCGACGCCGGTATCAAAGTCGACCAAACCAAGATCGATGATCAAATCAAAGCTCTCGAGAAACAATTTGAGTCAACTGGTGGACTAGATGAAGCCCTTAAGCAACGTGGCTTATCTCGCAAAGATTTGACCAAACAGATCTCAACTCAGCTTGCGGTTGAAGAACTCCTAAAAGACAAAATAAGCCCAACTGATGACGAAGTTAAGGCTCAGTTTGACAATGGTGCCACCACTACCTACAAAGACAAAAAATTTGAGGACGTCAAAGCTAGTATCACTGACGAGCTCAAACAGACCAAACTCCGCGACGCCTTCCTAGCTTGGTTCGCCGAAGTTAAAAAGACTGCCACTGTCAAGAACTTCGGTCTATAATCGGTCTTATGCCGGTTATCTATGGACTCCTTACACTTGTAGGGCTCATTCTAGTGCTATCCTTCATTCGCACGAGGCTCATCTTTGAGCTCTCTGGCGCTAGTCTTCTCATCTTTGGCACCACCAAACCTGGGATAGTTTTCTACAGTCTCATTTTTTTGCCTGGCACTATCATCCACGAGCTCTCTCATTGGATCGTGGCCGAGGTTCTGCAGGTTGCAACCGGTCAAATCACTATCTTTCCTGATCTCGAAACAGAGGGTCCTGGAGTGAGTCAGCGCCTGGGATCTGTAGCAACCGCCCGTAGCGATCCACTGCGTGGTTTCTTGATAGGGGTCGCACCCTTCCTCAGTGGTCTTGCAATCCTGGCCGTCCTGGGGAGGCTATTTTCTCTGGGACTATCAGGGGCATTTGTTTGGTGGCAACTTGTCCTGATTATTTATGGGATTGTAGTCATAGACAATAGCATGATGATCTCAGAGTCAGATAGGCGTACTTGGCCATTTATTCTCACTTTTTTTGCCATTATTACTTTTATCTTTATCTATCTTCGCTCATCTCTGCCACTTACGATCTACGATCTATTATCTACGATCTTAGATTCACTTAATATCATTCTGGGGGTGACGGCGGGGATTAATCTTGTTATGATAGTGGGGCTATACGGCTTACGTCGTCTTATACAAAAAATAACGAAAAGGAGAATCGTATGAAACTGATGGTTGCAGGTGGGGCTGGGTTTATTGGCTCCAACTTTATTCACTATATGCTTGAGACGCATCCAGATTACGAGATCATCAATTATGACAAGCTTACCTATGCCGGCAACCTCGACAATCTAGCAGATATCGCCGACAATCCCCATTACCATTTTGAGCAAGGCGATATCACTGATCTAGTCCGTCTCAATGAAGTGATCAAGCAATATGGAGTGACTCATCTCATCAACTTTGCCGCCGAAACCCATGTCGATCGCTCGATCCACGGTGGGATCAAAGACTTTGTCCTGACCAATAGTCTCGGTGTCCAGATGTTGCTCGACGCCGTCCGGGCGGGCAACATCGAACGCATGGTCAACGTCTCCACCGACGAGGTCTACGGGGCCTTGGGGCTTACCGAAGATCGCAAATTCACCGAGGATACTCCCATCATGCCCAACATGCCATATGCAGCAGCCAAAGCAGGCGGTGATCTCATGTGTCATGCCTATTGGATCACTCACAAAGTTCCCGTGATCGTGACCCACTGTAGTAACAACTATGGTCCCTATCAGTATCCCGAAAAACTGATACCTTTCTTTATCTTCAAAGCCATGAAAGATGAGTCTGTACCAGTCTATGGCGACGGTCTCAATGTCCGCGACTGGATCCATGCGCTAGACCATAGCTCAGCTCTTGATCTCTTACTCCACAAAGGGGCTGTTGGGGAGGTCTACAACATCGGAGTTGACAACGAGCGCAACAACTTAGAGATTACCAAGATGGTTCTAGGTATCCTGGGCAAGAGCGAGTCCCTCATGACTTATGTTGCCGACCGGCCAGGCCACGATCGTCGCTACGCCATCGACGCGAGCAAGATCATGGCACTAGGTTGGAAACCAGTCTATACTCGCGACCAGTTTGAGCGAGGACTTAAAGAAACTGTGCAGTGGTATCTAGACAATACGGCCTGGGTCGACAAGATTCGCGCTCACATGTCCAGTATCAATCAACATATTAAATAACTATTAACCATGAGCCATTAACTATGAGCTATAAACTATTTACTCTTCACAACATCCAGGCTCCCAATTTCCTCATGACTCCACTCGAGCTTAATGAATATATCGATTTTGAGGTCAAGCGAGTCTACATGATCAGCACTCCCATCGGTTCTCAAGAGACCGGCAATCACGCCCACCGCAGAGACGAAGACGAGCTCTTTATCCAGTTACAGGGTAGTTGTACTATCAGTGTGGATGATGGCCATGGCATGAAAGACATCAAACTGATTGGGCCATCCACCGCCATTTATGTTCCTCATATGATTTGGCATGGGTTTAACCACATGTCTGACGACTCAATTATTTTTGCCCTCACCTCTACCAATTATGATCCAAGTCGTTCCGACTATATCGAAAATTATGAAGAGTTTCAAAAACTATGCAAAAAATTCTAGCCACCGGTGCCACCGGGCTCGTCGGCTCCCGTTTTGTCGAGATGTTCCAGGACAAATATAACGTCATCAACCTGGATCTAACGACCGGGGTCGACATCACCCAAGCAGAGACTTTTAAGCCTTTCTTTGATGATCATCAAGACGCCAAGGTCCTGATCCACCTGGCCGCATTTACCGATCCAAACAAAGCTTTTGCAGAGTCCGGTGACAAAACAGGAATTTGTTACCGGGTCAACGTCGAAGGCACCGCAAACATCGCCAGCATCTGTCAGCAGAGGGGGATCCACTTGCTCCACGTCTCGACCGATTTTGTCTTTGATGGTAAGCAAGAGACCCCCTACTTAGAGGAGTCTCCCCTAAGTCCCATCGAGTGGTACGGGCAGACCAAGGCCATGGCAGAGACTGTAGTAGAAAAAAGCGGCGCCAGCTATACGATCGCCCGCCTGGCCTATCCCTACCGCGCCCATTTTGACGCCAAGCCTGATCTCATCCAGAAGATCCGCGCCGGACTTAGCTCAGACAAGCTATATCCCCAGTTTAGCGACTCGCTCATTACCCCGACCTTGATCGATGACATCGCCCGCTCTTTTGACAAAATTATTCAACTCAAGCCAAGTGGAATTTTCCACACAGTCGGCAGCGACTCTATCTCTCCATATGAGCTAGCCAAAAAAGTGGCCGTCTCATATGGCTTTGACCCGGCGCTTGTCAAAGAGGGGAGTCTGACAGAGTATCTAAAGTCCGCGTCCCGTCCCTTTGCCCGCAACATCGCCATGTTTAACACCAAGGCTACCAAGATCCTAGGTCTGTCCTTTGCCACCCTTGACCAGGGCCTTGCCGAAATCAAAAAACAACAAGGTTTATGAAAAAACAACTTTACGTCGTCCTAATTCTCATTATTTTTCTCTTAATATATCTTAAGTTCTTTTATTCTTGATCAAATCTGGTCGTCTTGTTTTTGTCCGAGCTATTGCCTGCTCTCTCCGCCATTTATCAATTTCTGCATGGTTTCCATTCATAAGTATTTTTGGAACTTTCTCACCCTCATATTCCTTTGGTCGAGTATATTGTGGATATTCTAGTAACACCTCACTGTGTGATTCATCTTGGCTCGATGTATCATCTCCCAGCACTCCAGGTAGGAGGCGTGCTACCGAGTCGGTAACAATCATCGCTGGGATCTCTCCTCCAGTTAGCACGTAGTCGCCAACCGATATTTCCAGATCACAATATTCTCTGATTCGCTCATCAAATCCCTCGTAGTGCCCACAAATCAAAATTAAATTTGATTCTTTGGCAAGTTCCTGTGCCATCCCTTGCTTATATACTCTTCCCTGCGGTGTCAACAATATAGTTTTAATTTGAGAATTTGTCATTTGTGATTTGAGATTTGATTTGATATCCGATAATGCCTTATGGAGGATATCAAATCTAAGCACCATCCCCGGTCCCCCGCCATATGGGTGGTCATCCACCGATTTATATTTATCATCTGCATAGTCTCTGAGGTTATGGGTGATGATCTCTAGTTTATTGTATTTCACTGCCCGCCCCACAATACTGTGCTTCACAAAGCTTTCAAAAAATTCCGGAAAAAGAGTGATGATATCTATCCTCATAAAGGACTCCTAATCTTTCGTAGTGCCGGGTTAGTTACTTTAGTATACAGTTGTGTAGTAGAGATAGATGCATGTCCCAGTAATTGTTGAATATATCTCACGTCCACTCCATTTTCGAGGAGATGAGTAGCAAAGCTATGGCGCAAGCTATGAAAGGTGGCCGCTTTCTCTATCCCAGTCAGTTTGAGTGATTTTGTAAATACTGCTTGGGCTGTCCTAGTCGTTAGCCTGCCTCCTCGCTCACTCTCGAACAAGTGGTCGTCTCCAGCCTTTTCAGCCATCATGTATTGCAAACTACTTCTCAATTTCTCTGGCAAAATAGATACTCGATCTTTGTTGCCTTTGGCTCCTCTGATCCAAATACATAGTTCGGCAATATCAAGATCATTAACTTTCAAGTTCACCACTTCACTCACTCGCAGTCCCGCGCCATATGCTAGTGCAATCATGAGTCTATGTTTCGGATTTTTGGTTTTTCCAATTATCATTTTAATTTCAGCTCTTGTGAGTACAACAGGTAATTTTATATGTCTTTTCGCGTAGGGAAAGGGCACATTCCATGATTTTCTGAGGATTTTTGTCACATATAATTTGTACGCCGTGTGGTACTGGTTCAGGGTAAAGGAAGACTTACCTTCTCTGGCCAGTTTATCCAAGAATTCCAGCAAGTTCTTGTCTCCTATCTGCTCAATGCAATGGGTGTATGCCTCTATCGTTCTGGGACTGTACCCAGTCACCCGCATATATTGTTGTAGTTCACTTATCTTCATGCTAAAATTGTACCATTAAATACCCAATCCTGTGTTTATGCGCCA
>Ga0210017_1005151_pt1 | contig 10574 bp, 7 predicted proteins | sample CryGeyCG2014_020_FD_183966 | JGI IMG/M metagenome (GOLD analysis project Ga0210017, IMG submission 183966) | Groundwater microbial communities from aquifer - Crystal Geyser CG08_land_8/20/14_0.20 (SPAdes) (version 2) | ecosystem: Environmental > Aquatic > Deep subsurface > Groundwater | place... | reverse complement strand
CTTCCGCCCTCCCGCGCCACTTTCCGATTTTCGGGAAAACTTTTTGGCTCACGTTTTTCAGATATTTCAGTCGTGGCTGTTTCGGCTAACATATTAAGCACCAACTCCAAATTTGTCATATTATCCCGCAAGGTTTCTTTTTTGAGTCCTTTGAAATTTTTATAATCTCGCGTGCCCATTCCTGCCCATGCCAAAGTAATATCATCAGTCAAAATAGCGAATTCGTCGCCTTGCTTAACACCACGCTTTTCCCATTCATCGGTTAATGCCTTTCTTATTTCAATGCTTTTTAGTCGCTGATTTATCCAGTCGTCACTGTAACCCTTTTTGCGATAAGTGTTTAAAGCGCGGTTAATTGCCAATTCTGGATCGTGGGTTTCCTCAATTCTTTCGTAGCCAACGCGAGCCAACCATAGTTTGAATGGCTCGGCATTGGGCGATGGAATTGACTGAATAAGCCGGAGCATAACTTCTGTATCTGCCGCGTCGGTTAGATAAAATTTGCCGTCAGAAGCCTGCATTTTCAGTTGGTTACATTTTGTAACCACCTCGCTTCCCTCTTGTTTTAAACGATTTTTTAACACTTTCCAGTAATTTCTTGGATTAATGCTTTGAGTTAGCGCTGCCACCACATCCACTACAGAAAAATACCACTTTTCTTGTTTTTCATTCCACTGGCGTCTTATTTTTTTACCCTTAAAAATTGCGATACGTTTTTCTTTTTTCATAATTTTCCTTAAAATTTTTCTTTAATTAAGATTTTTAAAATAGGTTGCTGTCACTAATTCTAATAAAGGTTTTCCCCACAATTAAATCGCTAGCCAAAATTTAAACGGCATTCTGATAATTTTATCGCTTATCAGTTCCAAGTCGCCTTTATGACTAATTACAATTCCATAATCATAACCGCCAATTGTTTTGCCGGTATTTTTTACTTGTTTTATTCCGTCGCCTTCTTTTCCAAATCCAATCTCAATAATAATTTTCTTTCCTTTCCCAACACGCAAGACAAAATCAGCTCCGCCAGACGAAGAATCGTACATTATTTCAATGCCTCCATATTTTTTTGCCTTTTTCCGAAAATCCTTGCTGAAAATTAACGCCAGATAATCCTCCAAAATTTTTCCTTTAACTTCAGGCGGCAAAATACCATTCAAAATACTTATTCTTAAAGACGGAGAAATAAATAAAAATTTTATTGGTTTCCTAACCCTTACAAATTTTTGGCCATAGCTTTTTACCTCAACCAAAACACCGCTCTGAATTAAAGCGTCCAGAACGCCTCTAACTGGCCTATAATCCAGTTTTAATGTACTGCACAACTTATCAATATCCGTACTGTCAGAACTCGCTATTAAATAGAGCAAATCTTTTATCTTGGAAATTGTCTCCGAGCTGAATTTCCTCATTTCAAGCAAATCTTTGATTATAAACTTGTCAATCACTCCGGAAACTAATTCAAAGACGATGGATTTTTTATTCTTCAACCTTAAAACAAAGGGGAAGCCGCCGAAATATAGATAATCCTCTTCGGCATTCAATGGCATATCGCCAAAATATCTGAAAACTTCGATTTGCCGTTTTTTACAAAATCCAAATAATTCTTTGGCATCTCTACTGGTTAAAATCGCTTCAAAAAACTTGTCCGATAATCCTTTTCGAGGATGGATATTATTTTTTAATACTGCGTATTCGTTAAACTTAAGAGGATATAACTCTTCCGAAAGTGATCTTCTTGATAAATCGGGGTTTAATTTTATTTTCAAAGCAGAAGAGCCAGTGGCGATAATCAAAATATTTTTGTGGCTTTTTGTCATATCAAAAATGTTTTTCAAAAACAGCCCCCAATTTTCGTCGTAATGGACTTCATCCAAAAGAATCAGCAGTTTTTTCTTTAAACCAACGAATCTAAGACCATTTCTTTCTTGGTAATAATTAAAAAAGTCGTTCAAGCTTATATTTTCGCCAGCTAAGCGGCTGACATCTAAATAGATTTTGTCGTAATTCTGTAAAATAACATTTTTATACTTTGATTTTTTAGAGAAAACAATAAACTTTGGCGCATAGTAAAGCTGCGCCAAAAGAGTAGTTTTTCCAACGCCCCTTATTCCTGAAAGAAGGTTTATTTTTTCTATCTCCTCCAATCTATTGCTCGTGAATCTTTCTAAAAGCGTCAAATAATAGGGGAAAATATACCTTGTTGGATTAAGCTTTCCCTCTTCATCATAAATGTAACCGGAAAATAGCTTGTCTATCTCTCTGGTCCAGAGGTTATAAAAGCTCTCTATTTTTTCTCTATTCGCCATATATTTCAATTGTATCTCAATCCAATTAAAATGTCAAGTTCAATTGTATTCCAATCCAATCAAAACCATCCCTCACCCAGAAAAAATAATGCTTCGCATTTTTAAAAATGCATTTTTTCTGGGTGAGGGATAAAATACTCCCATTGACTCCTGATCGGAAACCCCCATTCCTCGGGCAGGTCGCCATGGAAATCAGAGCCGCAAGTTATTATTAACCCGTTTTCTTTGGCCACCTTCTGCCAGTGCTCCATCGCTGACCAGGAATGATGAGCGGAAACTGCCTCCAGGCCGGAAAGGCCGAGTTTTTTAAGCTCAATAATTAACTCGTCGTCCTGCCAGGAAAGTTGCTCGCCAGGGTGGGCTAAAACTGCCTGACCGCCCGCCTGTTTAATCAATTTAATAGCCCGGTCAGCCGGAATGGTTGTTTCTGGACAAATTGATTCACCGTTATACAGGGAGGTCACTCTTTTATCTTTAATAAAATACTTAACAATAATGTCGATAATGGTGATAATTTTACCGGGAAACCAGTTAAAATCCTTTTTTATCCGTTGCCAATTTTTAGAATCTTTTTTAAGAGCATTAGCTAAATGAACCAGGCCTAAATAAGAAGCCGGGCCGGATAAAACTTCTTCTTCTCTTAGTTGCCAACCATCTGCCTGAAGAAATTTAATTGCTTTTTTGACTCGAGGTATCTTTTGTTTTTGTAATTCTTTCAAAGTCAGATTCAGGCTTTTATCTGCTAAATCGAACCCGTAGCCCAAAAGATGAAGACTTCTATTCTGATTCGCCCTGTTAAATTGCGGCTTTGCCGTGCCCCTTATAGGGGACCCAGCAGGGTAAAGGGTATAAATTTCTACCCCGGGGACAGCTCTCACCCCAGCGGCTTTTGCTTGGGCTAAAAATTCTTTAACACCGTCAATCGCGTTATGGTCAGTCAAAGAAATAAAATTAAGCCCGGCCCTTTTGGTTTTTTTAACCAAATCAGCCGGGGAATAAATCCCGTCAGAATAATAAGAATGCATGTGTAGATCGATCATAATAAATAGATATTAATAGATACTCATTGATATTTATAGATATTGATAGATACAATTAATTTCTATTAATTTCGCGAGTCCTGAAAGGACGAGCAAATTTCTACAAATATCTAAGAAAGCCTTTCTATTTTTTTCTCTGCTTCTTTCAATAAAGTAGTAATTCCTCTGGCTTTATTATCTTCGTTCGACTCAACGAGTGCCAATATGGCTGCCATTTCTAATATTTTCTTAATTTCAAAATAAGCCAGACGATTTTTTTCGGACTCACTTAATTTTTTCTGAAAATAATTTTTGAGAAAAATTTCTTTTATTTCCCTGCCCTTCTTTAAAAAACCGTGTCCGTAATAGCGAAACATAGAATCATTCTGAGCTAAAAATCCTCCTACATCTTCCAGAGGATCTCCATAAAAGGCATAACCAAAATCTATCACTCTGAATTTATTGTTGATTATTGATTGTTGATTTTTGATTTTTGATTTTTGATTTTTGATTTTTATTATATTGCCCCAATGAAAATCACTATGGACCAGGCTCTCGGGAGAACTAAAACTTTCCCTGAACTTCCAGAGATCTTTTAAAAGTCGGCTAAAATCTTTATAAAAGCTGGGAGCGCATTTTCTAACCAGAAAATACCAATGTCTTCGCTCTTTTAATTCTTCCTTAAGATTTTTAACAGACAAAAACCTTTTTTTACCAGATGTGCTGTGAAACTTTTTTAGCCACTTAGCTATTCTGGGGGTGATTTCTAGAAGCTTTTTTATCCTGTGCTGAGAAAGTAATTCTTCAAATGAAATTCCTGGTACATCCTCGTAAAAAAATATATTAAGCGGCCTAAAATAATATAAGGGACAACAAATGCCTTGCTTAAAACTTAATTTTCTAAGCCAGTTAAGTAGTTCCCATTCCTTTTCCGAAATATCCTGGTATTTGTGGATTTTAGCTCTGAAAACTCTTTTGCCTTTAGTGGTAAAAAGAACGTATTTTAGACTCATGTTTCGGAATTTCTCCCTGAAATTTCTTACCAGTTCTATGTTTAAATCAGTCAATTTTTCTCCTCTGGCCAAAAATTTCTCCTTTCTCTTCTTAAAAAGCGAAAACATGTACTCTTTGTCCAGGGCTTTTTTGGTATTAATTTTTCGATGAATTTCTCTAAAAATCATCCCCCACCCTTAAAGTATTTAAATTAAAGAATTTTTAATGCGACCTTTTAATGAGGCATAACCCTTTTTAAATTGTTTTAATCTCTTTTCTCTTATTAAGGCATCCCTCTTCGATTTATAAGCCTCATAATAAATCAGCTCCCATGGTCTTAAGTTTTTAGTAGATTGAACGAGGCCTTGATTATGTTTTAATAATCTTACTTTTAGATTTGGAGCAAAGCCAAGATATAAACTATTATCTTTTTTGGATTTTAATAAATATAGATAAAACATAATTATACTTTAAGGGTGGGGGACCAGCCGGATATTTTAAATTTAAAACCTTGTCCTTCGGGAGTTGGTTTATAGGGAATCCGGGCTACACCCTTTTTGAAAAAGACAGGAGACCAGCGAGTAGCTTCGGAAAGTACTGCCAGGCGTAAAAATCTGCCTTTGTTTTTGTCGCTTACTTTAAGCAATTTTAAGAATCTATTAAGTAAACTCTGACTTTTAACTGTTACTTTTAATCTCCCTTTTTGATATTGATAAAAACACTGGCCTGGCCAATGATAAGTTCCCGGCCGGGGAAACTTAGCCAGACTTATTGCATCCCAGCCGTATTCTCCCAGCCAGTATTCAATAAATTTAGAAGGCACTTCGCAAAGATAAAAATTGTCATATTCGTCCCGTGAAAATCCTAAAGGATGCTCAAGTTTCTTTTTCTTCTCAAAAGCCTCTTTTATTTCATTAAAAAGTTGCTGCGGCTGTTTTTTAACAAATTTTTTTTGTTTAAAACCTATAAAGTGCTTTTTAGCAAGGGTGGAAAATTCTTCTAGAGCATGTTCCCAATAATCTTTAAGTGAAGGAAGTCGCCGTACAGCCCGCAAATCATCCACCACGTGCAAAACATCATAAATATCAGCCCCGCTTTTTAATTTATAAATGGCATCCCGCCATTTAACAGCTTTCTCAAATTCCTGCTTCCGGATAGCTTTATTCATCTCGTCCTCAAATTCCAGAATCATAGCATTAAATTGACCGGCCAGGACTCTTTTCTTATAAGGCCTGTGTTTCACTGTTTTAAATGCTTCTCTATGGGCTGCTCGAATTATCCCTGCTCTCTGCTGGGTAAAAGCAAGATCAATAATTTCGCGATAATATTTCTCGGCTCTTTCTTTAAGAAACTTTCCGGCACCCGGTACTCGAAGACCTATTTCTCGGAGATTAAAAGCTCCCTGCTCAATCATCTCCAGGCTCCACCAGGGTCTGGCCGAAGCCCACCAATACTGGTCTGATTGCAAGGCTCTGTCCAGCATCTGGCGAATCTCTTTATACCAGGGACGAGATTTATCCAGTTTTTTCACCAGGTCAATAACAAAATAGGTAAACTCCCATTGAAGCCTGTGAATTGGATTTTCCGGGTCATACCAGAGAGTAAAAGGATGCCTCTTTTCTTTTTCCAGCCAAAAATCCTGCTCTTCAGAACTCCAGGTAGAATCTCTAGGAAGAATTTCCTCGCCGGTTCCAAACTTCTCAACAAGTTCTGAAATAAATGCCTTAGGTATGGATTTGTCCTCGTAAATTTGAAAGAGAAAATTTTCAAGTCCTGGCCGGTGATGACCAAAAGTTTCTGCGTCCATAACTGTTAAAAGATAGCGGTCTTTTTTTATTTCATCTTTACCTATTTCCTCAATTAAGCTCCGCATGCTCCGAACAATAGCTGAAAGAATTAGAACGCTTATACGTTTATCTCGAAAAAGAATTTTAAAGGAGCTAAGCTCCTTTACAGTGTAAATCTTTTGAAAATTCTGTTTTTGTGGCAAGGCTAATTCCTCGGCTAAAATCCAGTCAAAACCCATCTGGTGAGCAATCTTAGCTACCTTGGCGCTATAAGCCAGTTCCGGAGAAAAAAATCCTTTCGGCTTCCAGGCCCGGCCAAAATACTTTTTATTTGTCTCGTCATTGAGCTTAATCTGTCTTCTAATTTCATCCCTGGGCAAAAGAGGTAAAAAGGGATGGTATTTAACCCCGCCAGTAAATTCAATCTGGCCTCTTTTAGCAAAATCTTTAATTTGAGAAATCACATCGCCGTATCCATTTTTAGCCAGAAGTTCGGTCAGCCCGGCATTAATATTAATGGTAATCTTGGCTTTGGGACTGGCAGCAAGTCCTCCAATCACTTTGCGATAGCTTTCATTAACTATCCTTTCTAAAATATCCAATTGCTGGCTATACGGCTGATAAAAATGTAAAAAATTAGCCCAGAGCATAGTCATGAAACATAAAACATGAAACACGTAACATAAAACAAATTACACATTAATTATAACATTTTTGGATAAAAATTAAAGGGGCAAAACGCTCCTTATTTTTTAGAAATGAATTTTTAAGCATTTTTAAATATTTCTAAAACCGGTAAAACTATATTTTCCAATGCCTGCTGCGAATATTGATAATCAGGTTTCCAAGCCCGTTTGGCAAAATAGTGCCAGGCGATGCAAGAATGAAGGGCCGGCATCGTCCTTTTTAATAATTTTTTAAATTCTTGATTTTTCAGGGCTTTTTTAAACCCACCACGTTCTTTGACCTTTTGTTGAAAGGTTCTGTCAAACTCCTTAATTAATTCCTGCCACTCTAATATTCTTTTTCTTCGGAAAGGTTTACGCTGCCGCCAGATTTTTCCATATTTATTTGGCTGCCACCAAGGATAAGGATCGCGAGGATTTGATTCCATATCCCAAGAAGCTGGAATAATTTTGGAAATCGGGATAACTTTTGCCTTCTTCCAATTAAACTGACTGGGTAAACGAAAATCTATTTTGTCTTTAAGTTTCAAAAAAACGCCAATCTCTTTCGGGGAGAGTCCCCGTTCAAGGACAGTCCCCTTTATTTTTCTTAATCCCTTTTTGGAACCAGCGTTCTCCCAATCTCGCATTAAAACAAAAAAATCCCCAGAGGACTGTCCTCTGTAACTTTTCAAAAATTTTAAAAGCTCTAAAAATATTTTAGGTGAATGAACTGTGCGGCGAATTCGGGCCCAGACCAATTCTTTTGGCAAGCGGCCCGGGCGACGAATATATTTAGGTCTTCTTCGATAATCCTCTACATTCATAAACAGGTCTTTGAATAAACAACTAAAAACTATAGCTTTCTGAAAATTGCCTCTCCTACCTCGAGTGGAGAACCTAATCTTAACCAGGCCGTTAAAATTATACTTTCCTAAAGCTTTATCCGGAATAAGTAAAATTAAATCTGGCGAAACTTCGTGAATTATCTTTAAAGTCCGCTTGTCTATGGCTCCTTCTGGCAGCCAGAACCAGGTTGGTTTGCCTAAATATTTCTCAACCACTTCTCTGTCAAGAACAATCTGGGCCCGAATTAAATCATCGCTAAGCATGGGTAATATCGGATGAGAATAAGCGCTTGAGCCAATTTCAACATGTTTTCTTTGGCCGGCTATTTTTAAATTTCTTAAAATCTTCTTGGCTAATTTTTTAATCCGGCCGGGATTGGCCAGTAAACTCTCAATTGTCCAGCCCTGAAGTTGAATTCCTCGACGGATCAATCCTTTTTTCATAGCTAAAGAAGTGGGTAGAAAAACCTTTCTCAGATTTTTTTTAACCCACTTCGGGAGATCTTCAGCCTCAAATGGCTGATAGCCATGAACTAAATCATAGAAAATCATATCTAAAAGATAGCAAAAATTCATCCATCTGGCAAACTTAAAAATACTCGAGTAGGTCCCAGCAGCCCTTTATTTAAGCTCCCTCCAGGGCCGGTGCCTGGCACCAAATTCCTTAAAATAGTCGCTCGCTTCCCTGCCTGCGCAGGTATGGCTCGCGAACTATTTTCCAGAAAGCCACTTAAACAAAGGCCTCTGAGATACTCTCTAAGATGGGGTCGTGCCCCGGCTTGATAAATTGAGATTGTTGATTAATTCAACAGCCTCAATATAAAAGCGTTGATTAATTAATTTCTTACCCCTTTTTTCTCTCCAAGGGGGAGGGGAAAGAGAGGGTCTTATTTCCAGTCCGAAATCTTCTCAATAATTTTGTAATGCCCGGATTTCTTTCGGCGTTCTAATTCATTAAAAATTTTTTGGGCCAGTTCTCCGGCCTTATTTTTTATTTCCGATGGTAAACTATTTTTTAATAACTCAACCACCTCCACAAAACGCTTAGCCCCTCTTTCAATTATCCCCGGATTCCACCAGGGCCTGGCAGATGCCCACCAGTATTGGTCCGAGGCTAATGCTTTATCCAGAAGCTTCCTTGCTTTTTTAAAGTCTGGGTCAGGCTCGCATCCTTTTATTGATTTAATCATTAAATTGGTCAGCTGCCACTGGAGCTTATGAAGCTCATTTTCAGGATGGGCCCAGAGCGGGTAAGGAATGCCTTTTTCTAAATCTCTGGCTTCAGTTGACCAGCTCGAAGCAAGCGGCTCAACTTCATGTAAGGGTTCCACCTTTACATGGTTTAAATATTCTGAATAGGTAATTGATTCTACCTCTGGCCTGTCTAAAATTTCTTGCCAGATACGGATTAAATGCTTTCTATGGTGGCCTAAATTTTCTCCATCAAAAGCTGTAACTAAAAACTTATCTGAGCATTTATCTCTTTTCAGGGCATAAAAAAACTTTTCCACCGAATCCAACCATTTGCCAAAAAATAAATTACTTATTCCGCGATTTCTAAAAATCACTTTAAGGGGCTTTTTACTCTGGCCCGGAAATAAATCTTTGATTTGATAATCTCTATCAAATCTCACCTCCTGTCTATTCGTAATTCGTCCCCCACCCTTCGGCGATACATTTTTTTCAAAAATGCGAAGCATTTTATCGTCGAAGGGTGGGGGATAAACAATTTCGTCCAAGACAATCCATTCGTAACCTAAACTCTGGATAATTCTGGCAGTTTTTTTGTCATAAGCCAGTTCCGGTAAAAAAAATCCTCTTGGCCTTGGCCGCCAGGAATTCTTAAAATATTTCTGATTTAAATTTTCATTTAATTTAATCTGGCGAATAACTTCCCTCTTGGGCAAAAGCGGCAGAATAGGATGATATTTAGCCGAGCCAACCAGTTCAATCTGACCTTTTTCGGCTAAATTCTTAATTCTGACGAGCGCTTCCTCAAAACCGTAATCAACTAATTGCTCGGTCAGACTTGCGCAGATGTTTAAACTAAGTTTTACATTGGATCTCACTTCCAAAATATCTAAAATAGGCAAGTAAGACTCTCTGACTACTTTTTCTATAATTCTTTTTCTCTGCCCTGGCGGCTGGTAAATGTGGAGAAGGTTAGCCCAATACATGGATTTTAGATTTTAGATTTTTAGATTTAAGATTTTTTTTATGTTTGCGAATTGCTTTTCGATAGAGCGCCACATATTTCTTGGCCGGAAGTCTCCAGGAATAAGATTCTTTCATCGCCCGACGGACAAGTTTTCTCCAGGCACCTGGCCGGCGGTAATTCTCCAGAGCTCTAACAATAGCTATCAAAAGATCCGTTGAATTATAAGAGGTAAAGACAAAGCCATTGCCCCGACCTGTAGCCGGATTATAGTTACTAACAGTATCAGAAAGCCCTCCCACGCTGTGAACAACAGGAATAGCCCCGTAACGAAGACTGATTAGTTGGGAGATACCGCAGGGCTCCCATCGAGAGGGCATTAAATAAATATCAGAAGCAGCATAAATTTTTCTGGCAATCTCCTCTCTGAAGGGCGAGCAAAAGAGCAATTTTTTAGGATTTTTCCGGCTCATTTTTCGGAAAAAATCAGCATAAATTCCGCCGCCGCTTCCTACAATGGCAACCTGAAAACCAATTTTTAAAAGCCAGTCCAGAAGGTTAATAATTAATTCAAATCCCTTCTGCTCTGTCAAACGATTGGCCAGTCCTATTAAAGGTGCATCCGGGTCCTCTTCCAGGCCAAAGTTTTTTTGTAAAATTACTTTATTTTTAACTTTTTTCTCCAGTGAATCAGTATCATAATTCAGGTAAACATTTTCATCAAATTGGGGATTAAAAACAGTATAATCCACTCCATTGATTATTCCGTAAACATCTTTTTTCCGTCCTCGTAAGTAAGGA
>Ga0210017_1005150_pt1 | contig 10575 bp, 8 predicted proteins | sample CryGeyCG2014_020_FD_183966 | JGI IMG/M metagenome (GOLD analysis project Ga0210017, IMG submission 183966) | Groundwater microbial communities from aquifer - Crystal Geyser CG08_land_8/20/14_0.20 (SPAdes) (version 2) | ecosystem: Environmental > Aquatic > Deep subsurface > Groundwater | place... | reverse complement strand
AAAGCAAGGAGCGTAGCGACGCCACATTTCGACGTGAGGAGAAAAGCAAGGAGCAAAGCGACGCCACATTTCGACGTGAGGAGAAAAGCAAGGAGCAAAGCGACGCCACATCTTGCTTTTTGACAACTGGTTCAATATCCAAAATTCAATTTTTATTATCTAGAAAATGCTCTACCAACCTATAACTATTAGAATTCCCCCTATTAGCACTATAGGTTTATCTGGCACTCCCCTACTCCGAGCGCCAGTGTTGAGGTTTGATGCAAATTAGAAAATTCTTGCTAAAAAGAAGACCACAAGAGTAAGCGCAATATATTCAAGAACAATCGAATACTTGAGATGCCTTTCAAAATAAGCGCGTGCAATACCAAGAAGGGCGTAAAAGAAGGTAGCTTCAACCAAACCTCTTAAGAATGCCTCCCAAGGATAAAAAGAAAGGGCAGCTGAAATCTGCGCTAGCCCTATCCCTACCAGAAAAGCTCCCAGCAGGTGATCTCGCTCAAGAAGGTCAGCAAGGGTAAGCGCCCAAAGGAAAGGAAGGCTTAAGATAAAACCCATCAGAAAAACTAAAGGGATCTCTACCCCCACCCCAAGAGCGTGTTTGTAGATCGTTGTCAGAAGAAGAAATGCAGCAACAAAGCTAAGAAGAAAAAGCGTAGGGCGCGCTACACGCTCAAGCGGAATCACCTCTCCTTTTATCCGAACAACCTTAAAGATGCTAAGAGCCAAAAGCGTGATGTAAAATGCTAAAAAAAAGCTTACCCATCCACCGACCCTAAAGAGAGTAGTAAAGTTTGGGAAAAAGAATTGCGAAAATCCTGCTCCCAAAGTCAAGGCAGCAGGTAAAAGAAGGAGAGTAAGTTTTTCGATACCCACCGTCCCTCCAAGAACAAAGTTTGAAAGAAAAACCGCTAAAAGCGCCAAAATGTAAACCCAAAAAATCTGCGTACTATAAGGGGGGGATGACAAGAAAACTAATCCTAAAGTCAAGATTATTGAAACAAGTAGAAAACGGATCCGTTTTGAGGTTAAGAGCACTTCAAACTGCATGGGTTTTAAGGATGTGGCAGAAAGCTGCTGCTAAAGCATCTGCGGCATGAACAGGAGTAGGATGTTTTTTGAGTCGTAATCTTCGCTTCATCTCTTTTTGAACAACTTTTTTGTCCGCCCTACCGTACCCGGCAAGAAGAAGTTTAACCTCTAAAGAATTATATTCGTAAACAGGGATATCGAATTCTGCCGCTGCTAAATGGACGATTCCTAACGCCTGACCGACACTGATTGCACTTCTTTTGTTGATGTTGAAGAAGATCTTTTCCACCACCACTTCATCTACCTTATGCTCCTTAAGAAGATGTTCTACCTCCTCTTTTAGGACAGCTAACCTCTTTCCTATTGAGTCAGAGGAGGGAGTCTTAATCAACCCATGGCCAAGATGTTTGATTTTTTCCGCCCGAGGCGGACCAGCCTTGGGCTGGGATTTTTGGTATTGAATAATCCCCCACCCCATCTTGGCGGTACCAGGATCAATCCCTAAAATAATCATTGGTTTACCTCTATTCTCAAAGAGAACATGGTGCTTTAGCACCTTATTCTATCAAGCCAGAACCTGTTAACCAAAGAAAAACGCCCTGGACTCTAAAACAGGGCGTTTTACTGAATGCCTCAGGGCCATCTGCCAGCAGTGACATCCGCTGGAGTGGTCCCCAAGGAGGTTCCCCACCAGGACCAGATCTTATCTATTTCTTTCTGCACCTGCCTTAGTAGGCTCTCTAAGTCATGGAGGCAGGTACGGCAGAGGCAGGACTTGTTGCCACGCTCCTTTCTCCTCCTGAGCTCTACCTCAAGTTCACCGACGAGACGCTCCCGTTCGACAGTCAAGGATACCAACTGCTCAATGTCACGCGAGCCTTGCTTTTTGATCGCTTCGACAAGAGCCTTGTGGATACTTCTCTCCCACACAGGATCAAGCAGAGGAAGAAGCTCCTCATGCTTAGGGGAAGAGGATTCTTCAGGCGCGCCAGAAGGGAGAAGATACTTTTCCCACACTACACATCTCTCCCATTCTTCCTCAAGAGCAAGTCCCTCATCCCGACAGTAGAGCGCTACCTCTCCCCTACCGTCAAAACGGTGGATGAAACCGTCGTTGCGGTGAATGACGTGCATCAGCCCATTCCGCTTCACCAGAAGACAGAAACCTCCCAAGACATATTGGCTGAGATAGACAGTCTCTCCTGCCTTCAGATCCTTGTCGGTAACCACATCTCCTCCTTCCTTAAAAGATTATTTGATTAACAACATTGTTGCCCAGGCAACATCCTATAACAATTTTAACAAGGAAAGGTTGGAAAAACAAGCATCAGGCAAGCTTTGCTAAAAGTTCATCGGGGACGTCAAAATTGCTGTAAACCTCTTGAACATCACCGTGTTCGTCTAAGGCGTTAGCAAGGGCGAGAATCTTCTTCGCCTTCTCGGGCTCGGTAACGGGAATGGTGAAGGTTGGATTATCGGGATCAATAAAGATATATGCCGCGGAGCCAACTTCCCCAATCCGCCCCCCATGAGTCTCAAAGATTTTTCTTATTTCAGCCAGGGTTCGATTTTTATTATCTGTCAAAACCTTGACCAAAAAGGCAACGCCCTCAGGGCCATAACCTTCGTAAGTCGCTTCAATTAAGCCCGCTCCCTCCTCTCCACCACCAACACCGCGTTCAATCGCGCGCGCAATATTCTCTTTGGGCATGTTGTACGAATGGGCTTTTTCAAGCGTGGCGCGCAAAGTGGGGTTTGCCTCTGGATCTCCCCCACCCTGCCGTGCAGCCACAGCAATTGCCCATGCAAGCTTAGAAAAGAGCTTACCGCGTTTGAGATCTTCCGCTTGTTTTGTCCGTTTAATATTTGCCCACTTAGAGTGACCAGACATAACACCTTATATAGTAACACCAGTAACACAGTAACCACAATAAAGTCAGAAGCTGTTACTGATTTTATTGACTTTATTAACTTTACTGGATTTACTAACTAACGGAGCTCTTCTTCACCAAGGGGGGCGATAGTGGTTTCACCTTTTTTGGCAGGAGTTTTTTTAGCTGTCGGTTTCGCAGCTTTTGTCTTAGCCTTCTCTTCGGCTTTTGGTTTCTTTTCCTTCGCTACTTTCCTCGCCGCTGGCTTCTTTTCTACCTCAACCTTCTCTCTTGTCTCCTCTTTCCTTTCTTCCCTCTTTGCCTCCTTGCCAGCCACTCCAACGATCGCGGCAAAAGGAGCATGCTTCTCGTCCCTTGGCAGAAGGATCCTCACTTTGTCCCCCTCCTCTCCCCTTAAATATCTCACCGCTGACTGAATCAGTTTGTAAGAGCCCTCAAGCGAAACAGCTACAAACCGGCCATCCTTAACCGTCAGAGCCGCCTCCACCTCGACCCGAGGAATCTTCTCAATATGCTTGAACCGCCTCCCCTCCGGACCCTCAACCATCTTTAGCTTGTCACCGTACACAAGCTGTGTTTTTGCCGCATAGTTGTCAGGAACAGGATATTTCTTGCCAGCTTCCGTCACCATAAACATTCCGTCATACTTCCCGATTAATCCCGGGGTTTCAAAAGCGCCACCTTCGCGCTGTATTTCGTCAATCAGCTGTTTGGCTAAATTAATGGAAGAAGAAGCTGCAGAAAGTGCCTGCGATAAAAGTTGAAGTCGATTTTGAGTTGGTCTCCTCTCCATCATTACTCCTTTACAGGTAACATTTTACCAAATTTACAACTTGCTTGATCTACTCCTCTTTTTTCTCCTTAATCTGCTTTTTACTTTTAGGCTCCTCCAAGGCTTTCTTGGAAAGGCTGATCTTCCCTTCCTCATCAATCCCGATTATCTTAACCTTGATCTTATCTCCCACCGAAACAACATCCCCTACATTTTCAACAAAATCGTAGGAGAGCTCAGAGATATGAACCAATCCCTCTCTTCCGGGAAAGATTTCAACAAAAGCTCCGAAATCAACAATCTTCTTCACCTCTCCCTCAAGAACGCTTCCCACCTCTATCTCGGGAACCGGCTCACCAGCAGCGCGCCTCTCCTCGGCAACCGCCATCCCCAAATCAAAGTTCCTCTCTGACCAGCGCCTAACCTTCTCCTCAACCTCCTTAACATCACGGCCATATTTGCCGCGGGAGTAAGCGACTGCCGCCTCTCGCTGATAAGTTTTCCCTTCAGGAGGAGGAAGGGAAATTGCCGAGAAAGGTCGGGAGGTCATCCCATCAATCATCAGCTTGAGATAGAGGTGGTACTTATCAAGAGAGATCAAGTCCTCGGCGATGAAGTAAGGAGCAAACTCTGGCTCCAATACCTTTGCATCAGGAGCACCCACCGAGAAAACAACGATTGTTCCGATATTCCCAAAGACCGCATCCTGCACTCCCTCTGGAAGTTGGGCGGTGTACTGGTGGGTAAGGTGAAGAGAGAGGCGGTACTTGCGCGCCTCCGACAAAATAGAGGCGAAAGAACCAGCAGCAAAGTTCTGAAACTCATCGGCATAGACAAAGAAGTCCTTCCGCTCTTCCTCGGGAATGGCTATCCGCTGCATTGCCGTAAAGTTAAGCCGGGAGATTAAAAGCGACCCCAAAAGATTGGCATTGTCCTCCCCAATTTTTCCCTTTGAGAGGTTAACAAGAAGGATCTTACCAGAGTTTAAGATGTCCTCCAGATCCAAGGATGAGGTTCGCTGCCCCAAGATGTTGCGAATCATTTGGGGGGCAAGGAATCTCCCTACCTTGTTTTGAATCGGTGCCACTGCCTCAGTGTGGAGACGGGGGTTACTCATCATTTGGGTATATTCCTTCTCCCAAAAATCTTTTAACACCGGGTCTTTAAGCTTGTAGGTGATGTACTTCTGGTAGTTTTGGTCAGAGAGAAGCCGAACAATCCCCAAAAGAGTCGTCCCTGGGATCTCAAGCAAGGTTAAGATAGCGTTGTTCAAAAGATACTCAAGCCGTGGCCCCCAAGAGATATCGATAAAGTGTTTCTTAAAAGCGTCCAAGAGGCCGGAGGCAAGAAGATTCTTTTGGGAGACATCCTTGATCTCCAAGAAGTTTAGGCCAATCGGCCACTTGGTATCAGCAGGGTCGAAGTAAACAACATCCTCAACCCGCTCAGGAGGAATGAAATCCAAGAGGTCCTGCACCAGCTCCCCATGAGGATCAAGAACAGCCACCCCCTCACCGTTCTGGATATCCTGAACGATCATATTTTTAAAGAGGGTGGTTTTTCCGGTTCCAGTCTTTCCAACAACATACATGTGCCGCCGCCGATCCTCCCGCGCAATCCCGAATCGCTGAAAACGGTCACGGAAACTCGTTTGGGCGAAGTAGGTACAGTTGCTTGTGGGAAGGTGGGGGGGCGGTTCACCCTTTTTGTAGGAAGCCCAGGCGATCGTTGGGGTGGCAACGGAGATATTGGGAAGATGGAAAACTGAGGCTAGCTCTGCCGTATCCAAAACATAAGTGATCTCCTCTGGAAACTCTCGGCGGACAAATCTCTCCTTAAAAATCTCGACCGCCTCCTCCGGTGCTACTCTCACAAACGAATTTAGATTCGCAAAGGAAAACTGTTTGAAAGCCGCCGTTGCTCCCCGAAGAAGCTCACGGCAGTTACCCTCATCCAAAGCCGCAGTAAAGACTCGTATCCCCACTTCAAAACCAACCCGAGTAAGCTTATCTTCAATCATTTTAAGCTCCAGCTCCTGGCCGGAAGAGAGACGAACATATTCTTCTTTTCTAGGAGAAAGCGGGGGCTTTGACCGGCGGGCTTCTTGAGCGGCCGGATTTGTCCACTGCTCAACCGCATAAGGAACTAAAGCGGCGATCTCCCCCACCGCCCCTTTAACAACATCCATCGGTGAAATCTTTGTATGGATAACACCCGTTCTCACCTGCTCGACATAGCGGTGGCCATCCGCCTGCCAGACATCAGGAATAGGGCGAATTAAAATCTGGAGCCAGATCCGCTCCCCTTCTCCAATCTCTGCCATCGTTCCCGTCACCGCCGACAAGGGGTCGACTAGCTCAAAATCACGGAAGGTGCGAATCGGGAAATAAACTTCTTTCGCCAAAAGTAGATTCTCACTGCAGAAAGCCAACCCTGAAAGGTCGACTCCCATATAATCATCCTCAACCACTCTCAATTCCGCTAAGGGATACTGCGCATAAATCTGCCCAGAGACAAAATCCTGGAGATGTCTTGGGCACCAAACATAAAAATGAATTCCCGAGGCGTCAGAGGCAATCTCAAAGGAGACATGCTCCTGCTCATGAGGATCAGCCCGAAGAAGCCCGTGAAGGGAGGCAAACATCTGCTCCGCTGCTAGGGGATCCTTTTCGTTCCCTTTGGGAACTTTTATCTCCAAAAGAACTCCCTCATCGGAGTGCAGTCGTGGTTTATGGTTGACTTTCCCGTTAAGGCGGGCGGAGCGAATCGCTCCCACAATAGAGATGCCCACCACACCTAATGCTAGCGGTAAGATTGTCATTATCGTTTGTTCCTCCTAACAAAAAAGGCCCCACGGCCCCAGGATCGGGCAGGAATGGTTCCACTATACCAACTTACGCTATAAGCTGTCAATCAGTGCAAACAAGCTTTGATAAATTCGACAAAAAGTGGATGGGGCGACAGGGGTCTTGATTTGTACTCGGGATGAAACTGGGTACCAACAAAGAATGGATGGTCAGAAATCTCAATCGCCTCCACCAGCTTCCCATCTGGCGAAACGCCGGAGAAGACCATCCCCGCCTTCTCAAATCGCTTCCGGTAACGGTTGTTGAACTCATACCGATGGCGATGGCGTTCGCTAACTACACAAGCCCTGCCGTAGGCCTTTGAGAGTTTAGTACCGGATCGCACCCGACACTTCCAAGCCCCAAGCCTAATCGTCCCTCCGTACTGGTGCTTTTCCAGATACTTCTTTTGATCAGGCATGACATGGATCACTGGATGGGAAGTCTCTGGATTGGCCTCAGTTGAATTAGCCTGCCGCAAGCCCACAACGTGGCGCCCAAACTCCACAACCGCCATCTGCATCCCAAAACAAAGACCCAAATAAGGGACTTTATTCTCCCGAGCGAATTGAGCTGCCTTTATCTTTCCCTCAACCCCCCGACTCCCCCATCCCTGAGGGACGATAATTCCATCAATGTCGTTTAATCTATCCGTCCCTTCTTTCTCAAGCTTTTCCGAATCAAACCAAACAATCACTGGTTTAGCCCCCTCTGCCCAAGAAGCATGTTTTACCGCCTCAATTACACTGATGTAAGAATCCTCAAGAGAGAACCCTCCGCTGGTATAGTACTTGCCAACAATCGCCACCTTAACCTTGCCCCTTGCCTCCTTGACACCCTTAATCATCTTCCTCCAAGAACGCAAATTTCGCTTCGGCATCTCAAGGTCAAGCTTCTCCAAGATCCTCGCCGTCAGACCCTGCTCCTCCAAAATCAAGGGCATCTCGTAGATTGAAGGGATATCAGGACTAGCAAAAACATCACTGGGCTCAAGAGCAGCGGCGAAGGCGATCTTTTTCCTCCGTCGATTATCAACTGGCTGCTCGGCCCGACAAACGATGATATCCGGCTGGATCCCTAAGGTATTAAGTTCATGGATCGACTGCTGCATTGGTTTTGTTTTCATCTCCCCTATTGAAGGGGGAATAGGCAGATACCCGACGTGAATAAATAAGACGTTTTTGCCGTACTTGATTCTTAATCGCCGGGCGGCTTCGAAGAACATAACATTCTGATACTCCCCTACCGTCCCCCCATACTCGACTACCACCAGGTCTGATCTTCTGGTTAACCTCTCCAGACGCCTGATTATCTCCTCAGGAATGTGAATGTAGGCTTCAACACAGCGGCCTTCATACCTTAAAGCTCTCTCCTGCTCCAAAACCCGCTGATAGATCTGGCCGGCGGTGAGGTAGTTTTCCCACCCTAAATTCTGATCAAGAAACCGCTCATAATGTCCAATGTCCTGGTCGGTCTCAGCTCCATCTTCGGTGACGAAGATCTCACCGTGTTCCAAGGGGTTCATCGTCCCGGCATCGATGTTTAAATACATGTCGCATTTGACAGGGGAAACGGTTAACCCGCGGGATTTCAAAAGAAGGCTGGTTGAAGCGGCGGTAATTCCTTTGCCTAAGCCAGAGATTACTCCACCGGAAACAAAGATGAATTTCGGAAACTTTTTGGAAGGCACCAACTTCTTATTAGCAAATAATCTTGTTATTAGCAAATAATAAAGAGAAGATTCAAGATCCAGTAAGGATTCTGCCTGAAGAGCTAAGCTCCCTGAGGGGTTATCCAAACTCGAGCGTTGTCGGCGGCTTTGGCGTCTCGTCTTGCGGGCTTTTTCCTTTGTTGGGAAATAGATGGGCCTGGGCTAATTTTGGCCCAGGCCCGAAGAAAGGAGAGAGACAGATCCTATTATAAATGATCGCTGGTTAGAAGTCAATAGGTCTGCTAATCTAAAGGTGTGGTTCGCGCCATAATTTTTGATCTTGACGGAACAATTATCGATAATGAAGGGCTCTACGGGAAAGCATTCTGCGCCGTTTCAAAGGAGCTTGGCGTCTCCTGCGAAAATGTCAAACACACCTCCGGGATCGGCGTTTATGAAAACTGGGTGAGGATGAAGCGCGACCTTAACCTTACTCCCGATCCAACTGAACTTACTGCCGCTACCCAAAAATTTTACCTTAATAATCTTAGTAAGATTGAAGTCCGCCCGGGGTTTCTTGATACTGTCCGTTATCTTAAGGAAAAGGGGATCAAAATTCTTCTTTCCACCTCCAATACCACCGATATTGGACAGCGTGTTTTAACCACCCTCAAACTCGACAAACTCTTTGATACGATGACCTTTGGTGATGAGGTGATCCATAAAAAACCGGCACCTGATCTTTTTTTACGCGCGATTGAGAAAGTACATCTTCGCCCACAGGAAGTGGTGATCGTTGAGGATTCCCCTTCGGGAATTACCGCCGCCAAAAACGCCAATATCAAAGTCTTTGCTTTCAAAACTGATCGCTTCAACCGCATTGAGCTATCCCGAGCTGATCAGATCATCGAGCATTTTGTCGAACTGAAGGAAGTGTTTTGAGAAATGCTAACTTTGGTAAAGTTAAAGCAATGAGGAAGTTCTCAACCCTTTTTCTTCTTATCCCCTTAGCTCTTTTGACAGGATTGTACTTTTTCTTCTCTTATACCAACGGGGGCATCTGCCTTAAAACTCCAACCTGCACCGAAGATGTCCAAACCCTCTGCCACCCTAAAAGAGAGGGAATCTGGCAGGGACCAAGCTTGTGCAGCTGTGGCCTTGACGCAGCCACACTAGGGAAACGGGGTTGGAGTGAGTGTGTGGTCCCGGAAGGTTATCAAGGAAGATTATACACACGTGAAACTTTATCCCAACTTCCCATCCCTAAAATCCCAAAGACCCTTCCCCTCTTCGTTGTCCCTGCCATTTCTCTAATTATGGGAATTGGAGCCCTTTTGGGCCTTTGGTTCAAAAGACAGTAATTGAGGATACTTAAGGTCTAAAATATTTTCTTATAGTTCTCTAATCCCAAGATAAGAGTGATGTCCGCCCTCTTTTCGGAAGAGGTTCTCGGGGGGCGGCTGTCAACCACCCCGAAAATGTAAGCTAGCCGCTGTGCCGTGTGGCTTCCTGACTCGTTAAGGACAAGGAACCCTTTGGTGAGATCTTGTCTTTCATAATTACCAACTCTGATCACTTCCCCGCCAAGGTTTCTCACCATCCGCGCGGCAAAGGATGCTAACCCCGGCTTGAGCGTCCCGTTTAGAATCTGAATCTTTAAGCGCTCTTTGGCAAAAGTTTTATCTTCAACATATGGGCGAAGTTGCCGATCAAGGCTGATTAAGTCATTAAAATCGGTCATTTTGAGCGCAAAGCTTACCACTTTATCGCTGCGAACACCCCAAAGGAAGAGGATGAGGCGCCCCAATTCATTAAGGGAGAGATTTGTCCTTAAAAAATGATGTCCTAAAGTTGCCATCTGCGGCAAAAAAGTAAGATTTTTAATCGAGAGATAATCTTTCGGATGAGGAGGGTTATCCAAAAGTTCACTAAGCTGCTGCACCCCCCTCCTTCCCACCAAAAGGTAACCGTCGATGGGGATTCCCAAAAGATAAGAGACATTTTTGGACGTTAAAAGTACCCCTTGTTTTGGATCTAGCAAATTTCCTACTCCGTAAATCGCTTTCAGCGGTTGCTTCCCTTGCGTGGGAAGATAAACTTTATGCTCCAAAGGAAGGTTGATAATTGTAAAACGGTTTAAGGTGGGGTTTAAAGCGATTACCGCAAGGTTGGTAAGAGGTGAAGTTTCGCTCTCTGTCTCCTCAACCTCAAGCCAAAGAATGTTAAGAGGCGCTGTCCCGCCCCAACTGATGTCTGTCTCAAGAGCCCCCGCTGCCCGCGCAAACGGACGAGTAAGATAATACCAGGTATAAATTGCCCCTAAAGTGAGAAGAACTCCCAAGAAAACAAGAAGGGCGAGACTAAAACGGCGGAGGCGCTTTT
>Ga0210017_1005148_pt1 | contig 10577 bp, 9 predicted proteins | sample CryGeyCG2014_020_FD_183966 | JGI IMG/M metagenome (GOLD analysis project Ga0210017, IMG submission 183966) | Groundwater microbial communities from aquifer - Crystal Geyser CG08_land_8/20/14_0.20 (SPAdes) (version 2) | ecosystem: Environmental > Aquatic > Deep subsurface > Groundwater | place... | reverse complement strand
GCTTGTTTTTTATCTATATAATAATCAAACTGCGAGGAAGGGCAGGAAGGTTGACCGGTATCAACGAAATATACTTTTCTTTCTTTTAAATACTCCATCGCTCTAAAAATTAAAATATGATAAAGCTGTAATTTATTGTAATCCGGATCATCGGCAGTGGAGGCATAAATCGCCTTGTCGGCATTATACTCAAAGTAAACAAAAGCGACATTTTTTTCTTGATATTCCAGCCCGACGAGAAACGCCTTGCCGGCTTTTATTTTTTCAAATTGCATATCAAATGTTATTTGCGGCCTGGTAATTCTTCCTGAACATTTATGATGCAACCTGACATACTCCTTAAATAGTTCTTCGGAAGAATTATTTTTATCCACAAAAAATGTCTTGAAATTATTATCTTTTAGGGCGTCTTTTATGTCGCACTTATGGCCTTTTCTGCAAGAACCAAGTAAATCTTGAGACAGGTCAAAAATATAAGTTAAAATCGATGAATCAAGATACCCATATTTTATTAAATAATTGTACTTTTCACCGGGAAATACATCAATCGCGAATTTAATTTTTGAAACTTTATTTTCTTCCGCTATTTTATCAATAATGGTGAATACTTTTTTTTGAACCTTTTCGCCAGAGGCTATGGGCGCGTCAAGATATCCGCCCTTGAAACTTATCGACAAATCATCACCATCTTTTTCAATCGGCAAAAAAACACAGGCAAGGGGCTCATTATTTTCCAGATAGACAAAGCTTTTGTCTTCGTGAAGATTTTCTAAAAAAGTCAAAAGATGCTTTATGTTTATTTCTGAATATCTTATACTTAAATTTTTTCTGTCAACAAATTTATTCCATTGCTCCCAAAATAATTTCTCATTTTCTTTTTTTGAAATAATCTTAACTGACATAAAATTAAAACTTTATTTTTAACTATTTTTTTGCATTAACAACCAAATATTCTATAAAAAATTCTTGATTATTGTAGCTTCTTGTTACCGTATCAATAATTACATCCCTAAACCCAGACTGTTCCAACAAGTCGCGGTAATCATTTCTTGATAAAAAACAAGTCTGTCCATTTCCAGCTAATGGTTTATCTTTATCAACAATATTATCAACCGTGTTTTTATCAATCAATTTGCCCCCCCCATTTGTATAACTTATTGAATTTTCTCCCAAATGATAGCTAAAAAATTTTCCTCCTCTTTTCAAACATCTATGAACCTCTTGTAAACAGCCCAAATGTTCTCTAAATTTTAGGTGCTGAACGCTAACAACATCAACTATGGCATCAAAATAATTATTTTCGTAAGGCAATTTTTTAATATCCCCAATCGTCAATTTTGCTTTAGTCCCCCACTTATCAAGCATCTTTTTGCAGTATTCAATACCTGTTTCTGAATAATCTATCCCGTATACTTCGCGTCCCTCTTTACCTAAAAACCAAATATTAGCTCCGCTGCCACATCCTAATTCCAATATTTTGTCTCCTGATTTAAAGTTTCTTTTAACAAAAGCGATTAAGCTTTCATTCGGATATTCCCTTTGAGAATTAAAGCCTCTTTCTCTGTATTGTTTTTCCCAAACATTCATATTTTTTTAAAAATATTTTTCTTGTTTTACTTTCTTAACCAAATACTCCCATTTTTATTCTTGATTGTAATATTGATTATGCCTTGTATACTTTTCTCGCTACCATCTATTAATTTTTTCAGGCCATTTAGCCCCTTTTCACAACGGAAAACAATATTGTCAAATCCTTCATTCTTGCAACTTACCGCCAGTTTCTTTATATTTTCTATACTATTATTCTCACAGAATCTGCTACAGCCGACACAGGTGATAAATTTCGTCTTTTTATTAGAGCCAAAAACCATAACATTTATTATTATCTCGCAAAATATTGTTTTACAATCTTAGCTATATATCTCACTTCACCTTTTTTAAGTTGGGGGTGGCAGGGCAAAGTTACACAACCGTCTTGATATTCTTCTTCATTTTCCAGCTTAACATTTTTAAATCCGTTCTCTCTATAGAAAGGATGGGAATAAACGGCCGGATAATGAAAATTAACACCAACTCCATTATTTTTTAAGTACTGCGCCAAACCATCTCTATTCTTCTTTTCTCTTGTCCGGATTACATAAATATGCCAGTCGCTAAAATTTCCTTTTACTTCTTGGGGCAAAATAATTTCTTTAATACTTCCTAATTCTTTTTTATACCAGCTTACAACTTGGCGTCTGGACCTGACAAATCCGTCCAGCTTTCTTAATTGGCTAATACCAAGACTCGCCTGGATATCTGTCATTCTATAATTATACCCCAGCTCTGTCATAACATTTTTTCCTTTTTCATCTTTGTGGATGCCATGGCTGCGCAGAGATATCAGCTTCTCGTAATATTTTTTATCATTAGTCAAAATTGCACCGCCCTCACCCGTGGTAATGGATTTAACCGGATGGAAACTAAAGACCGCCATATCGGAGTATTGGCAGCCGCCAATTTTTTTACCCTTATATTTTGCGCCAAGGGCATGGCAAGCATCTTCAATAACCGCTAATTTATATTTCTTGGCAATTTTTTTAATCTTTTCCATCTCACAAGGCTGGCCGGCAAAATGCACCGGTACGATTGCCTTTGTTCTGGCAATAATTAATTTTTCAATTTTCGCTTCATCAATATTATAAGTATCCAAGCGGATATCGCAAAAAACCGGTTTAGCGCCTACGGCTAACATCATATTAGAAGTAGCCACGAAAGTATTCGGCGTAGTTATTGCCTCATCCCCCTTTTGAAGGCCAGCGACTAAATAAGCCAAATGCAGAGCGGCGGTGCCGCTACTCACCGCGACCGCATATTTTGCCCCGCCATATTTAGCTAAAGCTTTTTCAAATTCTAAAACTTTCGGCCCCTGGGTAAGCCAATCGGATTTTAAAACTTTTATAACTTCCTTAATGTCGTTCCGATCTATTTTTTGATGGCCGTAAGGTATCATATATTTAACATTTTTTTAAAATCTTCTGCCTTAAGCCAACTTTCGTTTGTATCGCTGGCAAATCGAAAATCCGCTTTTAATTTCTTCCCTAATTTAAAATATTTTTCATATTTTTCTTCTCCTAAAAATTCCGGCAGAATCACATAATAATTTTCTAAAAACAAGGCGTGCCTTGCTTCCTGTTCAGTTAATAAAACCTCATGCAATTTTTCTCCCGGCCTTATTCCGATTATTTCTTTCTCGGCTTGCGGCGCTAAAGCCTCAAATAAATCAATTAATTTCATGCTGGGAATCTTCGGCACGAATATCTCCCCTCCCTCCATATTGTCCAAAGCGAACAAAACTAGGTTAAAAGCCTGGTCCAAGGTTATCCAAAATCTTGTCATCTTTAAATCAGTGATCTGCACCTTATTTATGGCTCGATTATTCAAAAGCGTCTCAACGATGCTGCCCCTGCTCCCTAAGACATTCCCGTATCTGACACAGCTGAATTTTGTGTCGCCGCTGGCGTAAGAATTGCCGCTGACAAATAATTTTTCCGCGCATAATTTAGTCGCTCCGTATAAATTTACCGGCTGGGCCGCTTTATCAGTAGATATTAAGAGCACTTTTTCCGCTCCCTGATCAATCGCCGCATTTATCACATTTTGGCTGCCGACGATATTGGTTTTGATCGCTTCAAAAGGATTATATTCTAAAAGCGGGACTTGTTTCAGGGCCGCGGCATGGATTACGATATCCACCCCGTAAAACGCCCTTTCTAATCTTTCCAAATCTCTGACATCGCCGATAAAAAATCTTAATCTCTCGTCATTAAATTCTTTTTGCATGTTAAATTGCTTCAATTCATCCCGGCTAAAAATTATCAATTTTTTTAGATTAAAATTTTCCAGCAAATGTTTGGCGAAGTTTTTCCCGAAAGAACCGGTCCCTCCCGTGATTAAGATTGTTTTATTTTCTAAATTTAGCATATTTTTTATTTTCTAATATTATAGACTTTATAAAAATAAGTTTCTTTGTCTCTTAATAACTCCTGCGGTTTGCCCTGCTCTACAATTTTGCCCTTGTCAATTACTAACAGTCTATCCGAATTGATAATGGTGGAAAGCCTGTGAGCGATAACCAATGCCGTGATTTTACCTTTCAGATTTTCAATAACTTTCTGAACCTGGATTTCTGATTCATTATCCAGAGCGCTGGTCGCCTCGTCTAATATTAGCAGCTTTGGTTTTCTGGCCAAAATCCTAGCAATTATTATTCTTTGCCTTTGCCCGCCGGAAAGCAAGACTCCTCTTTCACCGATTATAGTTTGAAATTTATTCGGTAAATTATTTATAAAATCATAAATATTGGCCATTTTAGCCCCTTCTATTATATCTTGCTCGCTGATATCATCGTTATAAAATTTTATATTATTAGAGATTGTATCGTTCTGCAAAAAAATATCCTGGGAAACATACCCGATGTTTTTTCTCCAATCTTTTATATCAAGATTTTTTATATCATCGCCATCTATTAATATTTTCCCTTCTGTCGGGTCAAACAAGCGCAAAATCAGATCAACAATAGTTGTCTTTCCTGCCCCGGATGGTCCGATGAGCCCGACCATCTCTCCCTTTTTTAAAGAAAAATTAACATTAGACAAAACATTCTCCTCAACGTTATAACTAAAATTTACCCCATTAAAGTCCAAAGAATTATCAAACTTAAATTTTTTATCTCCGAGATTTATTTCCTTATGTTGCGAAGCTTCTTCTTCATAGTTTAAAATACTTTTAAAATAAGGGATGGAGGCGCTAAAGGACAGTACTTTCTTTTGTAAAAGTTCGGTATAAGAAAAAATTTGTTTAACCAGATAAACAACGGCTATAAAAGAAGCTAAATTAAAATTTGAGGCTTTATAAGAGAAAGAAAAAATAATACAAATAAAAACTATACTCATCGGTTGCATCAAGGAACCCATGACTAACTGTAATAGATTAACTTTTATTTTTATATTTTTTACTAATTTAAAATATTCCTTACCCATTTCCCCGACCCGTGAACTGGCAGACATAACCTTCACGGTTTTCATGCCAACTATATTTTCATTAATATGATGGGCTACCTGTCTATTAACCTTTTCTTGGCTATAGGCGAAGGCTCTTATTTTGGAAAAAAACGGCTTAAAAGTAAAAAATAATAATCCGCTCAAAACCACCGACACCAAAGTTATATATAAAGAAATATTTATAGCTACTAACAAATATACGATTAGGCTTGTGATTATTATGAAAAAACTGCTTATATAAGAAAGAACGGCCGAACTAGTTTGAACGTTCGTCATTAGAACTGTCTCAACATGGCCCAATTTCTGCTTCAATAAATATGGCCAATTGGCTGCCAAGAATTTTCCGAATAAATTGCTTCGTGTTTTTTCTTCATAATCAGCTGTAATTTTTACTCTAATATACTCAGACCAGATCAAGATAATTGCTTTAAAAACAAAAAGCAAACAAATAAAGACCAATAAATATTTTAATCTGAATTCAATATGAAAAAAAGAAAATGATTTTTTTATGGCCTGGGATATAAAATCATCGCCGCTTGCCTCCCCAGTAACAAAAGAGAATAAAGGAATTAAGGCATTAATTCCAATCCCCTCTAGGGAGGCGCTTAAAAATCCTAAAGCTGTCAAAATCGAAATTTGCAGCTTATATTTACTAAATCCCCGGTAGCACAGTTTAGCGAAAGAAATATACTTGTTATCCTTCAAAGACATATAAATAAATTACCATTTATTAATTCTATCTACAACTTTCTGTTTTAAGCCCAAATAAGATTTTATGGCTTTCTTCTCCACTTCCGGAGAGACCAACCGCAATATTTCCTTGCCCAAAATACGATATTGCCCCCCGACTTTATTGGCTTTAATTAACCCATTTTTAAGCATACGCTTAATAGTGCTGTTGCTTACCTTCAACAGTTTCTGGGTTTCATAAGTAGTATAGACGGCATTTTGTTTTATTTCTTCCGTCATATTATCGTGCCTTTTTATTATAGTTCTATTATAAATCAGGTGTCAAGGGGTGTCAAGGGGTGTCAAGTGGTATCAAAAAATATTAAAATAGATAAAAAAATGGCTTATTATAGCCAAATTTATCATAATTTTTGTATTTCTTCTTTATTCTATAAAACTTAAAATATTTCTCACTCTTTTTTCCCAGGTATAGTTATCCACATCCCTAAAAGCTTGCTGGGATATTCGGTCTGCTAGTTCTTTATTCCCAAGAATCCCTTTTATACCTCGAGCTAAATCTTCCGGGTCGTCCGGTTTCACTATAATAGCGTTTTTCTCACTTAATACTTCCCTGGCTGAAGGAAGATTCGAAGCAATAATAGGCCTTTGGCTGGCCATGTATTCAAACATCTTCAGGGGGGACATATAGTAAGCGTAGTGCTGGTTAAAGGGAAACGGCATAAGGAGGATATCAACGCTTTTTTGGTAAATGGCTAACTGGTTTTGGCTGACATGGCTGATAAATTTTACTTTGTTTTCCACCCCTAGTTTTTGCGCCTGGTTTTGGTAATAGCTGATATCGGCTTCACTGCCGCCTACGGCCAGAAACATAACCTCTGCCGGCAAATTGGCCAGGGCCTTTAGAATATCGCTTATGCCCTTATCCATGCCCATAGTTTTGAATTTGCCAGTGTAGGCAATTATTTTCTTGCCTTCCGGCAAACCCAGCTTTTGCCTGGCTTCTTGCTTGGTTAAATTTATGTCAAAAATGGACAGGTCAACGGCATCGGGACAAACAAGAGTTTTATTTTCAGGAATTCTATATTTCTTTATATAAATGTCCCGCAAATTTTTTGTGATAAAAATGAAATTATCAACCCACGGAGCCAAAGCCTTTTCAATAATTTTATCTATTATACTCCTGTCCGCTAAAGCATGAATTTCGTAAATAAATCTTAGCTTAAGTCTAAAAAATAACTTATTATAAATTATTACAAAAAAAAGCAGCCTGGCCTCACGGCAGTAAACCGCTTTTATATCTTTTTCTTTAATAAATTTTATAAACTTATAACCTAAAATATAACTCTTGGTCGTATGAAAATTAATTGCCTGGATCAAGCTCCCGCTTTCCGGATTTATGTTTTTCCCGCCTAAATAAAAATCTCGCCCCAAATAATCCGCAAAGCCTTTTGACATAGCTAAAATTTGTCCGGTATTAGCGTATTTAAAAGAAGGATATTTATTGGAAGTGGCATAAAGCATTTTCATAGAATTTATTTGATAGCAAAAAAATTAAACTGGGGAAAATTCTGAACTAGAAACCCCCTTTATCCCCCTTTCGAAGGGGGACAACGTTGCCCTCCTTCGAAAGGAGGGTTGGGGAGGTTTAAAAAATTTGATATTACTATTTTCTATTCCACTATAAGCACGCAAGACAAATAACCAATTTACTTCCTAATAAACCCCAAAATCCCCTCCGCTCTTTTTTCCCAGGTGTAATTTTTGGCGTCTTGGTAGGCTTTCTCGGCGATCTTTTCCCCTAGGGTTTCGTTCTCTAAAACAAAAGCAATCTTTTCGCTTAGGTCTTTCGGGTTATCGGGCTGGCAAAGACAAGAATTCTGGCTATTCAAAATTTCTCTTATGCTCGGCAAATCAGAAGCGATTATCGGTCTTTTCCCCGCCATATATTCAAACATTTTGAGAGGTGACATATAGTAAGCGTAGTGCTGGTTAAAGGGAAACGGCATAAGCAAAATATCAGCCGCTTTTTGGTAAATAGCCAGCTCCCCTTGGCTTACATGGCCGATAAATTTTACCCGGCCATCAACTTTCAGCTCTTCTGCTTCTTTTTGATAATAGGCGATGTCTTCCTGGCTGCCGCCCACGGCTAGAAAAATAATATTAGGCGGGAGATGCGCGAGAGATTTCAGGATATCGCTTAAACCCTTGTCCATGTTCATTGTTTTGAATTTGCCCGTATAAACAACAATCTTTTGGCCTTCCGGCAGGTCCAACTTTTCCCTAGCTTCCTTTTTGGTCATATTTATATCAAAAACCGATAAATCAACCGCGTCGGGGGAGACGAAAATTTTTTCCTCTTTAAAACCTTTTTGCAAAAAAAATTCTTTTAGGCCGGAAGAAACGGTAATTATTTTATCCGCTAGACGGCTAATTATAAAAAAACTTTTTTTCTTTTCGGGAATACTGTGACATTCAAAAATTACCTTAAAAAAGAAAATTTTGAATAAACAAACCAACGGTTCTCTGGTATAGATTATTGTCCGAGGAGAAAGGAAGGCTGATTTAATTAAAATAAAAAAATAAAAACTTAAAAATTCCAGCCAGAAGGAAAAGGGGCCAATAAATTTTTCTAAAGAGAATAAATCCAAGCACGGAACCTTCTTAATCTTAAAATTTTCCTCTAAATTATAAAAAGAAAAAACATCCGCGCTGATATTATTTTTTCTCGCCGGCGCCCACAATTCTACTTTATATCCCCTCTCCGCGAATTGCTCGCACATCTTGGCTATTTGATGACCATGAGCTTTTTCCGTCGGGATGCGGACATTGGCGATATAAATTATTTCTTTCGTTTCTTTTTTCATTTTATTTTATGAAAAACATTTTTGACCAAAATATCCAGACTATGATTTTCTATTACAATTTTTCTGGCCTCTTTGGCGATAAAGGTTTTTTTATCTGCTTCCATTTTAGATAACCCGATAATTTTACGCGCCAAATCATTCGCGTCTCCTTCTTTAAAAATCATAATGTCGTGCCAATCTTTGGGGAAAATATCTCTAAAAGATTCATTACAAACCAAAACCAGTTTTTCGCAGCTCATAGCCTCTAAAGTGGTTTTATCCAAACTGCCGCTTCCGGTTAAGTTAATAAAAATATCATTTTTATTATAAAATTCCAAGGTTTTTTTATGGCTTGCCTTTCCCCAAAATTTTACATATTCTCCCAACTCCAGCTTCGTAATCAAATTCTTCATCCTTTCAAAGTATTGCTTGTCTTTCTCGCCTGCCGCGCCGACAATATTTAAGAAAAATTTTTCACCTTCTTCTCTGGTAATTGCCAAAGATTTGATTAATGTTTCCAAATCTTTAATCGGAGAAATTCTTCCTAAAAATAATAAATTTATTCCTTCTTTCCCTGCCGGATAATTTGAATTTACGAAATAATCAGTTTCTATTCCGGCCGGCATCAATTCGGTTTTAGCGAATTTAGCCGTATAAGAAAATTTAGAAGTGCAGAAAACTTTATATGACAACGAAACGGCCAAATCGGTAAAAAATCCTCCCTTCGGGTGATTGCGCCAAAAAAATACTTTCTTCCCCCACATTTTCCATAATAGCCCGCCCAACAATACATACTCCTGATTCATATGAACAAAAACTTTATCATAGTTTTCTCTCTCTTGCCAAATGTACTTATAAAAATTGCCGACGTATTTAATCCTTGAACGGCCGCTCTCTTTCCCTAAACTTAACACCTTCACATTACTTGGCAGATTAGCTTCTCCTTTTTCCAGACAAATTACCGTAACTTTCTCGCAGACCTTGGCAAGCTCGGCAATCCAGCCGTGCATAAAACCCAAAACATCGTCGTTAATATTTGCTTTTTGCGTTAAAATTAACAATTTCATAAATTATTTCGTCAAAGAAATTATTTTACCTTATATATGACCATATCATTAACTTCATAGAGGAATTGCAGAAACGTTAATTCCTCTATCGGCCAACTATTATTTACCTTTTTATCCCAAATAAAATAATCAACTTTATATTTCTTTAATTGCTGTTCAAAATTTTTTTCCTTCATATTCCGAGCTAATTCTAAAAAATCATTTATTTTTTCCTCTGGAATTTCTATATATTTTTCGGGCGGTAAAAAAAATAATTTTCTTATCTTGTTTTTTGATAAATCGTGATTATATTTGGTAATATAATAAGCTCCTCTTAATGTCTGGCTGTTTCTTAACTTCTCTTCGTCAAAATCCTCCCAATAATTATTAAGGAGATACCGGTCATAAATTTCTCCGTCGGGCATAAAATGCAAACTGCCTCCGGCAAAAACGTTATTAGCCGTATAAATCGGAATTAAAGTGCTTAATCCCCCGTCGGCATACACTACTTCATCAAGCAAGGTATTTTTATTCAACCAGGCAAACACCGGAGCATATCTCTGTTGCTCGATTTCCACCTCACTATAAGTTACAGCTTTTCTTTCCACTACTGCATTTATATAAACAACCGGGCGATAAAACACATAACCGCTGATTAATATTAAAAGCACTATCTTTAAGTAACGAATTTTTATTTTATTTAACCACAAATTCAATAAATAAGCAAAGGCAAAAATAAAACAAAAAACAGACAGCATCCAATAATGGCTGGAAAATTGTAAATTTTTACCGGTTATAATATGCTGGTTAACTGCAATCATTGAAGCCAAAACTCCGGAAAGCAATAATATCGGCCTTGAACCGACGCTTAAAATTCTTTTTTTATAAGAAGCATAAAGCAAAAGCAAAATAATACACCCCCACATTAAAATCTTCCGACCGGAAGGAAAATGCGT
>Ga0210017_1005145_pt1 | contig 10579 bp, 10 predicted proteins | sample CryGeyCG2014_020_FD_183966 | JGI IMG/M metagenome (GOLD analysis project Ga0210017, IMG submission 183966) | Groundwater microbial communities from aquifer - Crystal Geyser CG08_land_8/20/14_0.20 (SPAdes) (version 2) | ecosystem: Environmental > Aquatic > Deep subsurface > Groundwater | place... | reverse complement strand
AAACGCAGACATGGGGGATATGGAATGAACAGAATGACGCCTCAAGAAAAAATAGCGTCTACATTATTTTTATCTTTAAATAATATTAATTATCCACAGAAGGTAGCTTTGACTCTGCAACAGTACATTTTAAAAAATAATATATTGTTTGAAACAATCATTTAAAACAATTAATATAGGGAGACATAGGAGGATTGGGAATTTATATATATGAAAAATTATAGAAAAATATTTTTAGTTTTATTTTTTTGTTTAGTCGGAGTTTTTTTTATAAATAACAAGATTGACGCCCAATCAATCAATCCTCCTACTATCATTGAACCATCTTTAGGCATAATTTTAACCGAGGCCAGGCCGTTGATTAAAGGATTGACAGCAAGCGATAGTTTGGTAAATATTTATATAGATGGAATTTACAACGGCAAGACAGATTACTTAACTAATGAATCGGGAACAGCCAATTTTTTTTATTTTCCATTTTTAGATTTAAGAAGCGGTGCGCATAGGATTTGGGTAATTGCTGAAAACCGCGAGGGCGTTAAAAGCAATCCGTCTAAAGTAATAAATTTTGAAATTAAATTGCCCGAACCGATTAAAAATGCTAATGAAATTAAAAAAGAATCCGCAATCAACAACACGGTCAATGAAGATACAAATAATACAGCTGATGAAAATGATAATAAAAATGATATAGATATTAACAGCCAAATTGATAATAATAATGGGGAAAATTCAGTTACTAACTCAAGCGGTTTAGTTGATGAAAGTAGCCAGAAACAAAGCAAGATTTCTCCTAATTTAATTATTTTTTCTTTATTTTTATTAGCCGTAATTGGCTGGATATTATGGGTTAATAGAGAGTTGATTAAAGAAAGAAAAAAAGAAAGTGAACAAAAAAATAAAGATAACAAATAAATTACCTTAATTATATTAATATACAGCCCAGACGGACCCCTTCTTATATAAAAGTCCCGAGCAATCGGGTCTTTTATATTTTAAAATAAGTATAATATTATCAAAATGGAAATCAATAGCTTGGAAAATCCAAAAATAAAAAAAATAATAAAACTGCGAAAAGCCAAAGAACGGAAAAAGCAAAATTTTATTATTATAGAAGGCCATCGGGAGTTATTATTGGCCTTAAAAGCCGGCATAAAAGTTAAAACTATTTTTTATTGCGCCAGTTTTAACGCCAATAAAGAAAAAAGTTTGCCAACGGAAATAAAGAATAATTTAATTTTAGATACCTCCCCGGCTGTTTTTAAAAAGATTTCTTATCGGGAAAATCCGGATGGATTTTTAGTTTTGGCCGAACCAAAAGAAATTAAATTGCCGCAAATAAAATTAAGCCCGAATCCATTATTAATAATATTAGAGTCAGTAGAAAAGCCGGGTAATTTGGGAGCGATTTTGCGCACAGCGGACGCGGCCGGCATAGACGGAATAATAATAAATAATCCTAAAACCGATATTTATAACCCCAATGTTATCAGAGCCAGCCAAGGGACGGTTTTCACCAGCCAGATAGCTTTAGCGTCTATTAAGGAGACCAAGGCATGGCTGAAAGATAATAATATAATCTCCCTAGCCGCTACTCCGCGCGCCCAAAACGCATATACGGTGGCTGATTTAAGCCGGCCATTAGCCATAGTAATGGGGGCGGAAGACAAAGGGTTAAGCCAAGAGTGGCTTTTGCCGGCTCAAGATAAAATAAGAATACCGATGAAAGGGAAGATAGATTCATTAAATGTTTCTGCCAGTGCGGCGATAATTATTTTTGAATCCTTAAGGCAGAGAGCCGGATTGACTAAAATAAAATAATCTGTTAATATTTTTTAAGAATTAGCCGAATTGGCTTTTTTTGTTTTATATATAAAAAGTCAATTGTTAATCGTTAAAAGTTAACTGTTATCAAGGAGCGGTAGCTCAGTTGGCCCGCCTCGCCGAGCTGAAGCTCGGCTTCAGCGAGGCGGGTTAGAATGCTAATTATGTGGATAGTTTATATTTTACTAAATAGAAATAAGAATCAGACTTATATTGGCAGTACAAATAATTTTAAAAAGAGATTGAAAGAACACAATCATAATTTAGTAATTTCTACAAGATACAAAGGTCCTTGGATTCCATTATATGTTGAATTTTATCCGACTGAAAAAGATGTGCGAATAAGAGAGGGGCAATTAAAAACGTCAGTAGGGAGAAGATATTTAAAGAAAGTTATTAATAATATTATTCAAAAATGGAGCGGTAGCTCAGTTGGTTAGAGCGCTGCCCTGTCACGGCAGAGGTCGCGGGTTCGAGTCCCGTCCGCTCCGCAAAATAAAATAAGGCCCCTGTGGCCTTATTTTATTTTGTCTGAACGTGACGGGCGAGAACCCGCTCTGGCAGAAATATTAAAACATAAATCGTCAATGGCTTGAACGTAAAAAATATTTTTAATTAAGATGCGTATTCGATTGGTGAGATGGGGCTTCCGCCCCTTCGAGTCCCGTCCGCTCCGCATCTAAAACTCATTATCGGTCGACCCGAAGGCCTTTAATGTTAGTCAAATTTCGAGAACATATTTTTGAAAAAATCGAGCATCCTAATGGGACTCGAACTGAGACGAGGATTGTGGGTCGACCTGATTAGCGAGAATTCGATATTTGGAGCAGAATAAAAAAAGTTTTAAGCGACCGACCCCTACTAAGGGGCCGGTCGCTTTTCTATTAAGATCGGTTTCTGTTAGGAGAGATTGTTTAATATAGACCGAGCTTAAGTAAAAAAACGATTTTCCTCTTTTTAGGAATTAGAATGCTTGACAAAATAGGAGACAAGAATATACTAAAAATATAACCTATGAATACATATGTCAAAGAAAATTATTAAAAATGATAAAAATGAGCTAAAATTACTATCAATTAGCCAAGTTTCTGAAATATTTGGAGTTCATCAAGATACTCTTAGGAATTGGGAAAAAGAAGGAATATTGGTACCTTTACGAGTTGGTAAGCGCAAAGATCGTAAATACAGACCCGAAGATATCGAAGCAATTGCAAATAAAATGGGCAGTAGGTTAACCCTGCCTCAACTGGAAAAATTTTTATGGAAAAGCGCGGATATATTGCGTAGCCAAATTGACAGCTCGGATTATAAAAAATATATTTTCGGATTATTGTTTTATAAAAGAATCAGCGATGTTTGGGACGAGGAGTATAAAAAAGTAATGGAAGAATATAACGATAAAGCTTTAGCCGTTGTGGATTATAATCATCGCTTCCAAGTGCCAAAGGATTGCCGTTGGCCGATAATTCAAGAGCAAGCCGAAAATATTGGTAAAAAGTTAAATGAAATTTTTGACAAACTTACTAACGCCAATAGCCCTAAACTTGATAAAATTTTTGATGATTTGGATTTTGCCAATAAAGACAAATTCCCTAATGATGTTTTACAAAAATTAATCAATCATTTTTCGCAATATAATTTCGGCAGTAATTATATAAGCTCCGACTTGCTCGGCGACGCTTATGAATATTTGATTAAACAGTTTGCCGCGGATGCCGGCAAAAAGGGCGGAGAATTTTACACGCCGAGAGAAGTTGAGCGAGTAATCATTAATATTTTAAAACCCCACGAGAAAGATCATATCTGCGATCCTTTTGCCGGTTCGTGCGGTTTTTTGCTTGAAGCCTATAATTATTTAAAAGATAAAGCGGGCGAGAATGTAGCCAGAACGCTTTATTTTTACGGCCAAGAAATTAATTTAGGAACTTTTGCCATCGCTAAAATAAATATGTTTTTGCATGGTTTGGATGCTACCGATATCAGGCGCGGCGATACCTTAAGCAACCCGCAATTTTTAGATGATTTCGGCACTTTAAAGAAATTTGACATAACCGTTACAAATTTTCCCTACTCAATGAAGGTTTGGCCGCATGAGATCTTTAATACTAATAAATACGGCCGGCTTGAGGGTTACGATATGCCGCCGACCAGTAATGCGGATTATGCTTGTGTTTTGCATATTATAAAGTCAATGAATCAAAACGGCCGGGCCGGCGTAGTGGTACCTCATGGCGTTTTATTTAGGGGCGGAAGCGAGGGGCGGATTAGAGAGCAAATTATTAAAAACAACATAATTGACGCGATTATTTCCTTGCCGTCTAAACTTTTTTACGGTACCGGCATTCCGGCGGCTATATTTATATTTAATAAAAACAAGCCGGAAAATAAAAAAGGAAAAATATTATTTATTGAAGCGGAGAAAGATTATTTAGAGGGTAAAAATCAAAATACCTTGCGAGTGCAAGATATTGATAAAATCGTTAAGGCCTACGACGATTATAAAAATATTGAAAAATTCGCTCGGGTGGTTGATGTCAAAGAAATAGAAGAAAATGAATTTAATTTGAATGTTCGCCGGTATATTGATAGCGCCGAAACGGAAGAAATCATTGATATTAAAAAAGTATTGGTTGAGTTAAAGGATTTGGAAGAAGAAAGGGAAAAAATTGATAAAAAAGTTAAAAATTATATTAAAGAATTAAAATATTAATACTAAATAAAAATATGAAAGAAAATATATTTGAAACAATTAAAAGGATAGATGATAATGGTAAGGAATATTGGTCTTCGCGCGAACTCGCTAAAGTTTTGGAATATACCGATTATCGTAATTTTTTAACCGCGGTTAATAAGGCAAAAATAGCATGCGAGAACAGCGGTGAAGTTATCCACAACCATTTTGTTGACGCCAACGAGATGGTTCAAATTGGGTCTGGAGCCGAAAAACCAGTAGAAACTATATATCTTTCGCGGTATGCCAGCTACCTAATTGTTCAAAATTCCGACCCGACTAAGGTGGTAGTGGCTGAAGGCCAAACTTATTTTGCAATTCAAACGCGAAGACAGGAAAAAACCGACAATTTAGTAGAAGATCATAATCGTGTTTTTTTAAGGGAAGAGATGAAAAAGCATAATATGAGCTTAATGCAGACTGCCTCCGGCGCTGGTGTTGAAAGATTTGCTATTTTTCAAAACGCTGGATATAAAGGTTTATATGGCGGACTAACCATGCAGGACATACATATAAAAAAGAAGTTGAAGAAAACACAAAAAATTCTTGACCATATGAATAGCGAAGAGTTGGCAGCCAATTTGTTCCGCGCCACGCAAACTGACGCTAAAATAAAACGGGATAATATCAAAGGCGAAAGCATGGCAAATCTGGCCCATTATGAAGTTGGCCAAAAGGTTCGCAACACCATTGATAGCCTTGGCGGCACCATGCCGGAAGAGCTTCCCACTCCTGACACTATCGGAAAAGCGCAGATGAGAATAAATAAATCAAAAAAAGTGAAGAGAATTGAGGCGCCAGATGGACTGAAAAAATAATTTAATTACTAACCTAAAATATATGGCAACAACAAGAACAAAAATCGGCCAAGCCAAGCACGATAAAAAAGTGCAACAGCGTTTTGATTATTATAAGAAACAAGGCGCAAGCTATTTGCGGGCCGATTTGCCCGGCGGCGCAAAGCCGCCAAAATTAGGCCGTAAAATTCCTGATTTGTACGTTCGCCTAGACGGCGAATTGATTGTTGAGGAAATTGAAACTCCAAGCACAGTAAAATCAGACCAAAAACAGCAGGAAGCTTTTAAAAAAGTAGTTAAAGAAAAGGGCGGGAAATTTAAAATTATTATTGCTAAATAAAATATATGGAACTAAAAGATTTTATTAAAAAAGTATTAACCGATTTGGTTGAATCGGTTGAAGAGATTAGGGAATCTTCTAAAAGAGATATGCATTTAACTGATAGCAAGGATAACCGGACGGTTGAATTTGACATCGCCGTTACCGTTGAGGACGCGACTTCTGCGGCCGGCAAGGCGGGCATTAAGGTTTTTTCAATAGTTGAGGGCGGAGGCAATCTATCAAAAGAAAGTAAAAATTCGTCCGTTAGCAGGATTAAATTCGGCGTGCATATTGACTCTCTGACCAAAGAGGAGGATGCGCAGCTTTCCGCAAGAACTGCGAGCCAGTTTAGAAATAATATATCAAATCGTTATGAATAATGATTTTACAAAAATTATTCCTAAAGAATGGCAAATTAAAAAAGTTAAAGATGTTTGCGAATTAGGCAGAGGCCGGGTAATTAGTAAAAATGAAATAAGAGGAAATTTAGGCAATTTTCCGGTGTATTCATCGCAAAGTATGAATAATGGAGAGATGGGAAGATTAAAAACTTTTGATTTTGACGGCGAGTATGTAACATGGACTACTGACGGTGCTTATGCAGGCACGGTATTTTATCGAAACGAAAAATTTAATTGTACCAATGTTTGCGGGACGCTGAAAGCAAGAGTCGATAATTTAAATATGAAATTCTTATCCTTAGCTTTAAGTTGTATAGCTGAAAAATATGTTGTAAAGACCGGCAATCCCAAATTAATGAATAATATAATGGCTGAAATTCCAGTTTTATTGCCACCGATTAAAGAGCAAAATAAAATCGCTGAAATTTTATCATGCGTTGATGAAGAGATAGAAAAAGTTGATCAGGAAATTAAAAAAACGGAAGAGCTAAAAAGGGGGTTGATGGCCGAGCTTTTAACTAAAGGCATTGGGCATAAGAAATTTAAAAAAATAAAGATCAAAGAAATTTCTGAAGTTACATCAAGCAAAAGAGTGATGGTTTCCGATTATGTTAATGAAGGTATCCCTTTCTATCGTTCGACAGAGATTATAAAAAAATCAAAGAATCTTCCTATTATTAACTCCTTGCATATTCCATTAGAAAAATTTAATTTTTTTAAAGACCGTTTCGGCGCTCCCGAAAAAGGAGATTTACTTGTCACTGCAGTCGGAACAATTGGAGATGTTTATATGGTTCAAGATGAAATATTTTATTTTAAAGATGGTAATTCGATTTGGATTAGAAAAATAAAAGATTATATCTTACCAGAGTATTTAAGAGTGATACTCGGTTCAAATTTTTATAGAGAAAAATTAAATAATATTGCCGGTGGATCAAGCCAAAAGGCGTTAACGATTCAAAAATTAGGAAATGTCGAAATACCAATATCGTCCATAACGGAACAGAAAAAAATTACAGAAATTTTATCAGAAGTTGATAATAAAATTAATATTAATAAACAAATTAAAAATAAACTCGCCGAACTTAAAAGAGGTCTGATGCAGGATCTTTTGAGCGGGAGGGTGAGAACTGTAGTATGAAAAAGATGGTTAAGTACACAAAAGAAATGCATCAATATCTGGCAGAGCGGTTGTTGCGGGAAGTATTTGGGGCGACCGAATGGGCAAAAGAAGAGGTGGGTGCTATTGACGAATTGTTAGAGGAGGCGAAAAATAAATTATCAGACGATCAAATTAAACTCGTGGAAAACCGCGTGTTGCGTATGAATAACGAATACGGAGAATGGCAGTTGGAAACATTGCGGAAACAACATTGGGATGAATTGGAAGGCGATGATGAAAATTATGATTATGGCAATGATGATTTTATTAAATTTGACATTGATTATAACCAGAAATTTTATGAAATTTGGAAATCGGCCGTAGTGAAACGGCAAACCGTTAAATTAAAATACGATTCAAGCACATCCGGCGTAGCCGAACGGTTAGTTGATCCATATAAATCAAGCGCGCCTTACGGCAAAGGTTATTGCCATAAGCGCAAAGAGGTGAGAAAATTTCGGTTTGATCGGATTATAGACATTGAAATGACGGATAAAAAATTTGTAAAACCAAAAAGTTGAAAAAAACTAAACTAATTTTAACAAATATGAAACAAGAAATTATTAAATCGTTAACTAAAAATTTTGAATCTTATGTCAACAAAACAGAAAATGGGATAGAATTTTGGTTTGCCAGAGATTTGCAGCAATTACTCGGCTATGCCAAATGGGATAATTTTTTAAATGTTGTCTCCAAGGCGAAAACAGCTTGTGAATTATCCAACGGGAAAGTTTCCGATCATTTTGCCGATATCGGGAAAACGATAAAAATGCCTAAAAATGCGGAAAAAATCGTGTCCGACATAATGTTAACCAGATATGCCTGCTATTTAATCGCCCAAAACGGCGATTCGTCAAAAGAAGAAATTGCCTTTGCGCAGACTTATTTCGCGGTACAAACCAGAAAATTTGAAATAATTGAGAAAAAGCTTCAAGAATTTAAAAGACTGCAAGCCAGACAAAAATTGACTGAAACAGAAAAAACATTGTCTGGCGTTATTTTTCAACAAACTGGCAGCGATAAAAATTTTGGGTTAATCAGAAGTAAAGGCGATAAAGCTTTATTTGGTTATACCACGCAAGAAATGAAAAATCGTTTAGCCGTGCCGGACAATCGAGCTTTAGCCGACTTCCAGCCGACGCTTATTTTAAAAGCCAAAGATTTTGCAACGGAAATTACAATTTTTAATACCAAAGAAAAAGGATTAAACACCGAACAGCATATTTCCGAGGAGCATATCACGAATAATAGAAGCGTTAGAAAAACGCTAATTGAAAGAGGGATTTATCCGGAAAAGTTGCCGGCTGAAGAAGATATTAAAAAAGTTGGCAGAAAGATAAAATCTGAAGAAAAGAAAAGTTTAAAAAATTTGGATAAAGATAAATTATAAATAGTTTATGAAATTCAACGAACAATACACAGTAGAAAATTATGTCATAAAGTTTTTGAAAGAGACTTTGGGGTATGAATATATAAAACCGCAGGACTTCGCCGCTTTACGGCAGTTTGAAAGTGAATTTTTAATCATTCCGCAACTGCTTAAGGCGGTGATGAGAATTAATAATATCAGCGAGGAAGAAGCGCAAAATGTGGTTAGGGAAATTAAAAAAATTGATAATAATGAAGCTTTTTTAAAGTTGATGAGAGATGGCATTAACCTGATTGACACGGCAACCAGAAAAACGAAAAATTATCAGATTATTGATTGGAGCGAACTGGGAAATACCTCACCCCAACCCTCTCCTTCTAAAGGAGAGGGGGGAAATCATTTTGTTATTACCAATCAATTTTATTTTGAAGGCAATTCGGAAAATATCAGGCCGGATATTTTAGTTTTTTTAAACGGCTTGCCGATTTCTGACATAGAGGCCAAAAGCCCGACGGCCGGAAGCTCGGTGTCTTACGAGAACGCTATTGATCAGATAAAACGGTATGAAAAAAATGCTTTAAAGTTATTCTTGCCTAATTGCTTTAATCTGGCAACCGACGGCCTAAAAACTGTTTATGGCGTAACCTATTCGCCTAAGCAGTATTTTTTTGAATGGAAAAACGATAAACTGGCCGAAAAAGCCGGCAGTGAATTAGAAATGACTTTAACCGCCTTGCTTAAAAAAGAAAATATTTTGGATATTATTAAAAATTTTATTGTTTTTGAAAAAGCCAAGGAGCAAACATTAAAAAAGATGTGCCGTTATCAGCAAATGAGAGCGGCTAACAAAATTATAGAGAGAGTGCGGGAAGGCAAAATTAAAAAAGGCTTAATCTGGCATACGCAAGGCAGCGGTAAAAGCTTAACTATGTTTTTTACCGCCTGGAAACTGCGCTTTGCTAAAGAATTAAAAAATCCCAAAGTTTTTATTTTAGTTGATAGAAATGATTTAGATGATCAAATTACCGACACTTTTTTAAATTGCGGCGGTCAAAATATTATTCCGGTTACTTCAAAAAGAGATTTGGCAAAAAAAATAATGTCGGATGATCGAGGTATCTTTATTTCTACTATCCAAAAATTTAACGATCTGCCAGCCAATATTGATAATCCAAGCGAGAATATTATTGTCTTATGCGACGAGGGGCACCGAGGCAACGAAGGCTTTGCGTCAATCAATCTAAGAAGCTCAATGAAGAATGCTTTTTTCTTCGGTTTTACCGGCACGCCGGTTGATAAATTAACTTTGAATACTCATCGCAATTTCGGCGAAGAGGGCGAGCGCTACCTAGATTATTATTCTATTCAGCAATCCATAGAAGATGGAGCGACTTTACCGGTTACTTACGAAGCCCGGCTTTCTAAATTTTTTATAGATGAAGAAAAAATCGATCAGCAATTTAATGAAATAACCAACGATTTAAATCAAGCGCAAAAAGATTATTTAGCCAAGAAATACGGCAAAAAGGAAGCAGTCATTAAATTGGAAAAAAGAATGCGCGCGGTTATTCAGGATATTGTGGAACATTATAAGTTGTATGTTTTGCCAAACGGATTCAAGGCGCAGATTGTATGTTATGACCGAGAAGCTACGGCAAAATATAAACAATTGTTAGACGAATTAGTGCCGAAAGAATGGTCAGAGGTGGTATATTCGCCCGGAGACCCGAATAGCGATAGCGATGACTTAAAAGTTTATAACACCAATAAAAGACAGCGCGATAAGATAATAAATAATTTTAAAAGCACGGAGTATCCACTTAAATTTTTATTAGTTTGCGATATGCTTCTAACCGGCTTTGACGCGCCGATTGAGCAGGTAATGTATTTAGACAAACAATTGCGAGACCATAATTTGCTCCAGGCGATTGCCCGAACCAACCGAGTTTATCCGAATAAAGGTTGCGGTAAAA
>Ga0210017_1005142_pt1 | contig 10581 bp, 8 predicted proteins | sample CryGeyCG2014_020_FD_183966 | JGI IMG/M metagenome (GOLD analysis project Ga0210017, IMG submission 183966) | Groundwater microbial communities from aquifer - Crystal Geyser CG08_land_8/20/14_0.20 (SPAdes) (version 2) | ecosystem: Environmental > Aquatic > Deep subsurface > Groundwater | place... | reverse complement strand
ACTCACTACTGTGATTTTGAGTTTGCGACATAAAAACAAATTAAAATGCAAAAATTAAAACTGTAACTTAAAACCAAAAATCACTTGAAAATTTTAAATTGGAAATTCTTACTTTATAACTCCATCCCAGCACCATTCGGTGCAGGACAAGTCACTCCATAACTTTTTTCTCCTTCTCTTTGTCTTTCGTCCTTCGTCCTTTGTCTTTTGTACTTTGTCTTTTGTACTTCGTCTTTCGTCCTTCGTCTTTCGTCCTTTGTACTTTTAGAACAGGTCCTCGTCTTTACTTTCTTCTTCCACCACCTTGACGGTTTTACTTTTATCTTTGGAGGTTTCTTCATCTTTAGTGTCACCTTCAGTTTCTCCTTCTAGCGCTTCCCGTTCGAGCTCTGACAGAGGAGTGGCATATTCCTCTTCTTCCGCGCCTTCAACCCCTTCCACACCTTCTTCTTTAGGACGTTTTTCCAACATAATCATGTCATAAATCACGATTTCCGTGCGGAAAACTTTTTTACCGCTCACTTCGTCTTGCCAACTGCGAGTTTTCAAATAACCTTCCACATAAACTAGCTTGCTTTTTTTAAGATAACGCGCGCAAATGTCAGACAACCGACCCCAAGCGGCTACATTGTGAAATTCTGCTAAACTTTTTCTTTCACTAGTTTTGCTCATCCATTCTCGATTCGTCGCGATAGTAAAAGTACAAAGCTTCTGCCCGCTAGCCGTTTCCTTGACTTCGGGATCCCGGGTAAGATTACCGATCAAGATAACCTTGTTTACACTACGCATATCATGCAAATTAAAAAATAAAATTAGATTTATTCTGATTTACTTGATTCTTCTGATGATTCTTCTGGCTCTCCTTTATTAGAGGAACCTACTGTTTCTGTGTTATCCTCTACTTCTGTGTCTAATACCAATTCTTCCACAGGCGAAGCGGCTTCTTCTTCTAGAACTTCAAAAGTCTCTTCAATCTCTTGTTCTAATTCCTCTTTAGTTTCTTTAGTTTCTTCTTTTTGTTCCTCATCCTCCATTAAATTACGGATGTCACCTACGCGCTCACCTTTTTCTGAGAGTAATGAAATACTCAAGCCTAACGCCTTCAATTCATTGACTAACACGTTAAAACTTTCAGGAATATTGGGGTTAGTAATATCTTCTCCTTTAATAATCGCTTCGTAAGTGCGAGAACGTCCACGCACATCATCAGATTTAATCGTCAACATTTCCTGAAGAGTATAAGCAGCACCGTAGGCTTCCAGCGCCCAAACTTCCATCTCACCAAAACGCTGACCACCATGTTGGGCCTTGCCACCGAGGGGCTGTTGAGTTACTAAAGAATAAGGGCCTACGCTCCGAGCATGAATTTTATCCTCAACCAGATGATGCAGTTTTAACATATAGGTTACGCCAACTGTGATTTTTTCTTTAAAAGGTTCTCCCGTCCCTCCATCATAAAGCTGAACTTTTCCATCCGACGGTAATCCCGCATCCACTAGTAAAGTCTTAATTTGCTCCACGGAACAACCATTCAAGGCAGGAGTCGCTACACGAATACCCAATTTACGCGCCGCCCAACCTAAGTGAGTTTCTAAAATCTGTCCGATGTTCATCCGGCTAACTACGCCTAAAGGATTCAAAACAATATCCACGGGAGTACCATCGGCTAAATAAGGCATATTTTCTTCTGGAACAATTGTGGAAATTACACCTTTGTTACCATGACGACCAGCCATCTTATCACCAATTTCAATTTTGCGCGTCTGTGCCACATAAACCTTAATCTGTTTAATCACGCCCGTTGGTAGCTCATCACCTGCTTCGCGCGTTAAAATATCCACTCCCACTACCTTGCCACCCTCACCTCCCGGTAATTTCAAAGAAGTGTCTTTCACGTTTTTGGCTTTCTCACCAAAAATGGCTTGTAACAAACGCTCCTCAGGTGTTAGATCTGTTTCTCCCTTGGGTGTAATTTTACCCACTAAAATATCACTTTCATTTACGGAAGCGCCGATTCTAATAATTCCCTCTTCGTCCAGATTGGCTAAACGCGCCTCACTCACATTGGGAATGTCGCGCGTGCTGATTTCTGGACCAAGCTTAGTTTCCCGCACCTCCGTCACAAAATCAGAGATATGTACCGAACTATAAATATCTTCACGGAACAAACGGTCCGAGATAATGATCGCGTCCTCAAAATTATAACCTTTCCAAGACATATAAGCTACAAGCAGATTGTGTCCTAGGGAAATCTCACCTTCACTGATGGCTTGCGCGTCCACAAGCACTTCTCCTTTTTTAATCTTCTGACCATGGACTACCCGCGGACTTTGATGAATCAAGGTATTATGGTTGGAACGAATAAAATTATCTAAGATATATTCTATTTTTTCACCATTATTGTACATAATGGTAATTTGCTTACCATCCGCCGAAAGCACTTCTCCGTCTCTTTCAGCCACATAAACATAACCAGAGTTACGCGCGGCCACCCCCTCAATACCCGTGCCAACCACAGGAGGTTCCGGCTTTAAAAGAGGTACTGCCTGACGTTGCATATTGGATCCCATCAACGCGCGCACTGTGTCATCGTGTTCAATAAAAGGAATCAATGAAGAAGAAACGCTTAAAATTTGTTTAGGTGAAACATCAATGTGTGTGACCTCACGTACAGAAACTAAAATAGGATCCGCGCCCTTGCGTACGGAAACCCGTTTCTGCAAAATATTATTATGTTCGTCTAAAGGAGTATTCGCTTGAGCAATTACAAAAGTTCTTTCATCTTCTGCCGCGTAATATTCAAACTCATCGCTGACAAACGCGCGTACTTTAATGATTGGATCAGAGATTAATTTACTAATCTTGCTCGCTAAAGCTTGGTCAATTATCTGATCCTTGGAAGCAATGATTTTTTTGGTTTTTTTCTCGCGTAAATTGTCCAACACAATTCTTCCCACCAATTTATCTGCCTTGTTCTCCACTTCTGTATGCACCTTTAAATAAGGTGTTTCAATAAAACCATATTGGTTGACTTTGGCATAGGTCGCCAGATGTCCGATCAGACCGATATTGGGACCTTCTGGAGTTTCAATCGGACAAATACGGCCATAGTGAGAGGTGTGCACATCCCTCACTTCAAAGCCAGCGCGTTCACGAGAAAGTCCGCCGGGACCCATCGCGGAAACTCTTCTTTTATGGGCCAGTTCCGATAAAGGATTAGTCTGGTCCATAAATTGAGAAAGCTGGGAAGAAGAAAAGAATTCTCGTAAAGAAGCTGTGATGGGACGACTATTGATTAGTTGAGTGGGCGTGAAAGATTCCATATCCATCACTGTCATACGATCTTTAGCGATTCTTTCCATTCTCAAAAGACCCACCCTCAATTTGTTTTCCACTAATTCTCCCACGGAACGCACGCGTCGGTTGGACAAATGGTCAATATCATCTTCACTGCCCTCTCCTTGATTGAGTAAAATCAAATGTTTAAGAATCTGCACAAAATCATCCGGCTGAAAAACACGATGTTCGCGCTTAAAAGATTTATTTAAACCAAAACGTTTATTGAGCTTGTAACGCGCCACCGTCCCCATGTCATATTTTTTAAACGAGAGGAACATATTTTCAATCAAATGACGCGCGTTTTCAGCCGTAGCCAGATCGCCTGGACGCAGACGCCAGTAAATTGCCTGGCAAGCCTCATCTTTGTTGTGAGTGGTATCTTTTTCTAGAGTGGAAAGAATGAAATCATGATTAATGTCTTTAATCACATCCGAGAAAAGACTGATAATTTCTTGGTCTTTCTCATAGCCCAACGCTCGTAACAATAACGTCACGGGCAATTTTCTTTTGCGGTCAATTTTTACCGAGATAATCCCCTTGCGATCAGTTTCCACTTCCAGCCAAGCTCCTCTTTCCGGAATAATTTTAGCATTGTAATAACCAGGGATTTGGGCATTGCGGGAAAAAAGTACCCCTTCTGAACGCACAATTTGATTAACTACAATTCTTTCTACCCCATTAATTATAAAAGTACCTCGCGAAGTCATCAGAGGAATTCCACCCAAATAAACTTCTTGTTCTTTAATTTCACCTGTTTCCTTATTAATTAACTGAACTTTTACTTTTAAAGGCGCTTCATAATTGAGATTACGCCTTTTCGCTTCCCTCTCATTATGCTTAGGTTTATCAAAAGAGTGTTCCAAAAAATACATTTCCACTTTATTCTCGGAGAAATCCACCACGGGAGAAATTTCCTCCAGTCTCTCACGAATACCTTCTTCTAAAAAAGTATGGTAAGATTTTAACTGCACTTCCAAGAGGTTGGGCATCGGCAGTTGGTCTAATTCTTTAGTAAAATAAACCCGTTTGTTCGCGTATTTCACAATCGGGAGAGTAGTCTCCACCTTGGGGGCCTTTTCTCTTTCTCGAAACGCAATAAAACTTTCCTCTGGTAAGGGTACACGTCTAGTTACAGGAGAAGATTTATTTACAGTAGTTTTATTTTTACCCAAGGCTTGTTGAACAGTCTTGGCCTTTTGTTGAATTGGTTTAACTTTCGTTTTGGTCTGAAGAGAAGTTTGAGTGGTTTTTTTACCAGTCTTTTCAACTTGCTTTTGAGCAGTCATAGCCAAAACGAGATAAAGTACAAAAGTAAAAAATCCGTCTCTGCCTTAAACCCTTTGGAGTAAAACTTGCTTAAATTAGTTCATCTCACAATTGAAGTGCATTTCAGACACCTGTCAAACTAGGTCAATCTTTCCATTCTGGTTAATCTTAAATCAGATTGACATAAATATTAATTGTTTTCTTTGCGCATAGTACGATAACAGTGCGCGCAAAGTTTTACTTGCTCTATTTTGCCTTCCGCCGTCGGAAGCTTTTTCGTTAAAAGATTTACTTTAAAAGTGCGCTTTGTATGACGCATAGAATGGCTCACATTATTACCCTTGGTAGTTCCTTTCCCGCATACTTCACATCTTCTAGACATAAGGAGCAGAAATCAAAGATTGACTAAAGCGGGAAAATTTTAACCAAAAGAAAATAAAAAGCAAGGGAAAATAAAGGCTAGCTTATTAGCTGGTAACTTTTTAGCTTCTTAGGTTGGTAATTAGTTATTGTGTCATCCCAAATTTAATTGGGAATCCAGTGTTTTAATCTAAATTAAACACCAAATCCTAAATTCTCCTTCAACCCCAAGCTCAGGACCGAGGGGCAAATCACAAACAAATTCTAATAACCAAATGACCAAAATCCGAAACAAATCTAAATTACCGAAATTCAAAATTCTAAACATTCTTGTCCTGTTAAATAGGATTGTTCTCAATTTTTGAGTGATTTTTAGTTTTGAGTCACAACTTTGCGTTTTGCGCTTTGAGTTTTAAATTTACTGAATTTTTTTCATAATACATTATTTATTCTTCATAATTCATATTTCACTTATTCCATCATCATCCTCGTCCTCATCAAGTTCTTTTTTTATACTCAAAAAATGAATTTTATTTTCCGCAATTAATCCCCTTTTTTTGTTCTACTTCCATCTTTAATTACCCTCTGTCTAACTTACTGTTCAACTTTACTGTTCAAAAACGGTATTGTTACTAACCATCTTTAAACTAGCGTCAATGGTTCCCTGCTTGACCATTTATATCACCCAGATTAAAGTGAAGACGCTCTGGAATTCTCGTGTATAATTCCATCTGCCTTTCCTCTATTACCAAACACTAAGGGAATCCAAGTTTCCCGGCGCCGAGGCGCAAGGAACAGGATGCCCACCTCAACATACTGGGGAGTGAGCAGAGCGGACATCACGGCCTACCGGAGCTTTTTTTGTGTAAACTTATCTCTTCCACGCTCCTTATTTTTATATTCAAACTAAAAAGCTTGCGCAAATCTACGCTGGTATTATCATTGTACTAACATACAATGATTATTGTAATTTAATACAATTATTTCATGCTGGGATATCGCTCTCAAATAACCGTTAAAATTTTTGGTTATTATTTTCTAAATCCTAGTAAGGCTCACTATATAAACGAACTAGCTGATATGCTAAACGTTGACGTGGGTAATCTTTTCCGCAAATTAAAAGAACTAGAAAAAGAAGGTATTTTAGTTGCGGAACAACAGGGCAATCAAAGATATTTTAAACTAAATAAGAATTATCCTCTACTAAAAGAGTTGAAAAAAACCTATGAAATTAAATATGGTTTGACCAGACGGCTTTCAGAAAAAATTAAAGATTTAAAGAAATTAAAAGAAGCTTATATTTTTGGATCCTATGCTCAAAATAAACTCCAACAGGAAAGTGATATTGATATTTTATTAATCGGTGACCATTCAACAATTGAGGCTAAAAGACTAATTTTGCCTTTACAAAAAATCATCAAAAGGGAGATTAACATCATTGATCTCTCATTAAAAGAGCTAGAATCACGTAAAAAAAATAAGGATGCTTTTATCAGTACTCTCTTTTCTCAGAAAATTATTAAAATTCACTAAAAAATGTTTGAGCACTTCAGTTTCTCCAAAACACAGCTGGAAAAATATTATCAATCGGCTAAAAGAGATTTCCAGATTGCCAATACCGCTGATGTACCAGAAGTTTCTTTCCATTTTTGTTACAATGCCTTAGTAAAATTAGCCATTACTATCTGTGCCATAAAAGGGTTAAGAGTGAAATCAAAGAAAGGACATCATATAGAGTTAATCAAACGAATGTCGCTCTATCTCAATGACCCGGAAATAGAGATTCTGGCAAGTGAAATGAGAGCTAAAAGAAATTGGGACCTATACGGTGGGGGTACTTTAATTTCCATTAAAGAAGCTAAGAGCTATCTAAACTGGGCAAGAGAAATTTTTCAGAAAGCCGAAAAACAGATTGAAAACAAACAACCAAAACTTAAATTATTTCAATAGATAAAAATGAAATCAGCGGACACTTCACGGCCTACCGGAGCTTTTTTTGTGTGCAGTAAAACGGCTCACTTATTCCAGTTGTTTTAAAATCGCTTCAATCCACTCCAAATCCTCCATACTGAAATTTTTTTCATTTCTCTTTTTAAGTATACGCCGCAAAACAAGGGCCAGTTTTTCATTCTCTGGTTTACTGTTCAACCAAAGCATAAACTCGTCTGAAAGCAGATAGATTTTCAACTCTTGAAAGTGACATGCTTTATCTTAATCGCTTGACGCCTGTTCTATTTTTACCAAGCACTCCTGTGCTTTCTGTATCACTAAACCAAGGGAGATTCCCGGGATTATTCCCAGTGGCACTATTCTTAAGTCCAATAAAGCCCGTCTAATTGAAACAACTATCTGTTGCACTTTTTCCGTGACTACTTCTGCATTCTGTCTTTCCTCAAGGTCCTTTTTAAAACCAGTGTAACGTCCACTTAATTCTTTTAAGAGAAGAACGATTTCATTCTTATTTTCTTGGAGAATTTTTTCTAAATCCTAGTCGTTTTTCTTTCTCTCTAAAATCGGGATAATCTCAATAGAATCATCTAAAAGTTTATCTAATTCATTAATCACTTCCGAGATTTTTTTAGAATTATCCATCTGTAAATAAAAATCATAAATAAAATAGGTCGTTTTTTATAGCACTGTTTTTTTACAAGACAAGGAAAACGCAATAAACGCAAATTGGAATACAAATTGGAATGTTGAAAATTAGCGAACAAATCACCTAAAATAATCTAAATCAGTACTGCTATTTTAAAAGTTTTTACCCCTTTTCTTTCTTAATAGCTATTAAGAAAGTAACAGGTAGATTTTATAAACAGAATGGCTAGCTTTAGCCACCTTTAGCCACCTTTAGCCACGAGGATTAATTAGTAATAATACAAATTTATTACTTGCTTATCTCTTGGCAGGCCCGAGAGGACTTGAACCCCTCCTTGCGGTTTTGGAGACCGCCGTGCTAACCACTGACACTACGGGCCTGTATCTCAAGGGTATTATAGACAAAATCAAAAAAAATTCACACAAAAAACTTACACCAACTCTCAACTCCTGTGAATTGTAGATTTATTTCAAAAGCAACATGACGGCTTCGTATTTAGGTTTAATCACTTTTTTGGATTCCGCAAAACGTAGTTGTTTCCATTTATTTTCTAATTTATTGAGAACAGATTTTTTAGCTTCTACCCTGGAGAGTTTCTCGTAAGTAAAAGCTGTCTGAAAAAGACCCTCTAAATTATTGAAAGCGCTAAGCGTATCTGCTTCAATTAAAATTTGCGCCTCTAGTGTTTTTGGCTCTATGTTTTGAGAACCCCTGTGCGAGAGGATACATTCCTTAATTATTTCAATTTTATCTTGTGGATAATTGAATTCTTTTAATGGAAGCAAAAATACCGAGACAATCTCTTTCTGTTAAATATAGTATTTTCATTCCCTTGATAGATATCTTAAAGCATCGGAAAGCTGTTTTTCCAACCGTCTAATTCTTTCTGTTGGTTTGCATAATTCATCAGCTTGGCCCTCTTTACTCTTATTAAGTTCTTTTGACCTTATTACGCGTTTTATGGGATTAGTGATTTTCCTTTTAAGCATAGTATTTAAATTGCAGTGTAAATTTACACCTCAAATTACCCAATAACAATATTTCGAAATGTCCGCCAAAAAAATCAGAAGTTTTTTTCTTATGGATTTAATGTTATTAACTGACAAACTACCAACTACTTACTACAAACTAATTTTTCGTGTCCTTGCCTTTGTGTAAGGTGTGTTTACGGCACTGGGGGCAATATTTATTCAAATCCAAATGCGCGTGCGTTTGTTTGTTGCGAGCCGTCAGATAATTATGCCGGTTACAGACTGGACAATACATGGAGGTGTTTACGGATTTACCTTTTTTAGCCATAAGAATAATTTAAAGCTCACCTAAAATACCCAAAGTCTGGAAAAAGACAACAAAAAAGTTCCCACTTTAATTTTCAAATCTTTAACCTATCATCTTAAATCTTTTCTTCGCTACAAACTTTTTTTTTGACTACTAAATGGATGTAAAGCTCTTTGAGTCGGTCCAACGCCAAATGGGCCAGGTCAGATAAAACTTGCCTAAGTTTGCGCAACTTGGCGACCAAATCATTCAGCCGCAAGGCGGAAAAAGAGTAAATTTTCTGATTTTTTTTAATTTCCCGGCACAACTTTTTTTCTTCTCCTTCTAAAACTTTTTTAATCTTAGCCATCATCTGCTGACGATAAATAATTTTACCTTCAATCAACACCGCGTCAGCGGGAACGGTTTGTGTGGTAGTGCCGCCGCCAGTTTCTCTTTTGTGCTTCTCCTTTTCCTCTGCTTTTCCCGTCATAATGCCTTCTTTTCCTTCTATTTCCTCCTGAATCTCTTCTGGTAAATTAACTTTATCAACTTGTAATTCTTCCCCTAAAACTACCTCCGAGGAGGCTCCTTTTTCTTTCTCTAAATTTTTTCTTTCTTTCTCCTTCACAAAAAAAGTATTATTTGACTTAATAATACTCTATCAGGCCAAGAGAAGCAATTGGGGGATAGTAGAATGAAAGTTTTTACCTTATCCAATTAATCTAATATCTAAACAAATTCCAAATTCTAAGCACCAAATTCTAAACAATACTAAATATCAAAATTCAAATGATTAAATTTCAAAACCGCGTTTAGAATTTTGAATTTTGGTCATTTAGATTTGTTTCGGATTTAGGATTTCGGATTTCGGATTTAAAAAAGATTCTGGACAAGCCAGAATGACGGAAAAAAGAAGTTTAAAACAACAGAAAGAAGTTAATCATCGATTTACTTTTCCTCTGCTTATAACTTTATCACTTTATCACTTTATGACTTTATGACTTTATGACTTTATGACTTTATGACTTTATGACTTTATGACTTTATGACTTTCTTATCTCATTCCTTCTACTTTCCGATCAATCAAGTACCCAAATCTTTCAGGAACTAATTTTTTAAGCACTAGTAAGTCTTCCTTGAAAAGTAGGTTGTCGGGGATCTCGGGCAAAATTTTCTGCAAGTAATGCAATTGTTTTTTCCAATCGGATAATTCGTTTATTTCCTGTACAATCTCAGAAATGTTTTTCTTAATTAATTTGTCGACCGCCAGAGCAGATTCGTCCGTAACCGTATCCTTCAAAACCACTAGATTTATAAGATTGCTAGCCAAGATGTCCTTACTATTTAGGTCAGCTTCTTTAAGTGCGGTCATATCAATCGGTTGGGTGTAATCTCTGACTAAGGATAAAGCAATTTTGTCTTGTATGCCCGTTTCCAAGACCGCTAAATCATTCACTTTACTGATTAAGCTCTTGCTTTGAGGGGTAAGCGCTTGCCCATTTAAAACACTTTTAATCTCCGGGAGAAAAGAATTGGCCAGAACCGTGGAAAAACCAGTCGTAATGTCTGTCTTTTCGTCCTCGTTGGGTTGTTGTTTTAAAAGATTAAAAATTGTCTTTAGGCGATTTTGATAGCTTAATAAATTATTCCGTGCCTCTATTTTATTACCACGATTTAAATCTTTCAGAGCTTGTAATAGTTTTACATAGACAAAGTCTAGTTTAATAGAAATGTTATCCCAAGTGGCTTTGGGCAAATCA
>Ga0210017_1005141_pt1 | contig 10581 bp, 9 predicted proteins | sample CryGeyCG2014_020_FD_183966 | JGI IMG/M metagenome (GOLD analysis project Ga0210017, IMG submission 183966) | Groundwater microbial communities from aquifer - Crystal Geyser CG08_land_8/20/14_0.20 (SPAdes) (version 2) | ecosystem: Environmental > Aquatic > Deep subsurface > Groundwater | place... | reverse complement strand
CGCCTCATCCCATTCCCTATTCCTATGTGGACGGGATAGTCCCCGTGGGACAAAATCATCCCGGCCAGATGGGACATTATTTACGCCGGGCTCAATAATCCTCTAATCTCTGATTTTTATGAACGATTTCATTCCAATAACCCCCGAAGAGATAAAGGCGAGAGGCTGGGACTCGGCGGATATAGTGCTCATAACGCCCGACGCCTATGTGGACCATCCCAGTTTCGCCATGGCGGTCATGGGCAGGGCCATGGAAAACGCCGGCTTCCGGGTGGCGATACTTTCCCAGCCGGACTGGAGGAACGTCGCCGAGTTCAGGCAATTCGGCCGGCCCAATATCTGTTTCGCGGTTTCGGGCGGCAACATGGACTCCATGATAAACAAGTACACCCACAACAGGAAGATCCGCTCCGAAGACGACTTTTCCCCCGGCGGCGTACCCGGGAAGCGCCCGGACCGCGCCACCGTAGTTTATTCCAACATGGCCAAAATGGCCTATAGCGACGTCCCCGTCCTCCTGGGCGGCATAGAATCCACCATGCGCCGGTTTGCCCATTACGATTACTGGGCCGACACGGTGAAGAAGCCGATACTCCTGGATTCCAAGGCCGATCTCCTGGTTTACGGGATGGGCGAGAAAAGCGCGCTGGAGATACTCGCGAGACTCAGGAACGGAGAAAAGATCTCGGAAATACGGGACGTAAGGGGAACGGTCTGGAAAGCCGGAGCGGCCTCCCTGGGCTCTCTGCCCAAAAACTCCGTCGAACTGCCCTCTTGGGAAGAGGCCGCCGCCGACAAGTTGAAATTCGCCCTCATGACGAAACTCATCTATGAAAACCTGAATCCTTTCTGCGCCGGCCCCCTGGTGCAGAAAGCCGACGGCAGAGCCGTGGCGGCTAATCCCCCCTCGCTGCCCCTCTCCACGGAAGAAATCGACGCCGTGTATTCCCTGCCTTTCAAAAGAAAGCCGCATCCTTCCTATAAAAAGCCGGTGCCCGCCTATGAGACGGTCAGGAACTCGATAATAATACACAGGGGCTGTTTCGGCGGATGCACGTTCTGTTCGCTTGGGTATCACCAGGGCAAATTCATACAAAGCAGGAGCCCCGCCTCGGTCAAAAAAGAAGCGGAAAAACTGGTCCGGGAAAACGGCGGAGGGACCGTAATAAGCGACCTGGGAGCCCCTTCCGCCAATATGTACGCCTTATGCGGCAGGGAGCTTTCCCTGTGCGAAAAATGCCGCAGGACCTCCTGCCTTTATCCCGGGGTCTGCCAGAACCTCGAAACCTCGCACAAAAAACTGCTGGAACTGATGAGGGAAACGGGGAAGGTCAAGGGAGTAAAAAAAATTTTCATAGCGAGCGGAATAAGGATGGACCTGGCGCTGAAAGACGCGGAATATATCTCCGAAATAGCTTCCAGCCATACGGGCGGCTATCTTAAGGTAGCCCCGGAGCACACGGAAAAAACGGCGCTGGAAATAATGAACAAGCCCTGCCCGGAGATCTTTCTTGCTTTCGAAAAGGAATTCTCGAAGTCCAGCGCGAAGGCCGGGAAGGAACAGTACCTTATCCCCTATTTCATCTCGGCCTATCCCGGCACCACGCTCGCTGACGCCGTCAACATGGCCGTTTTCCTCAAAAAACACGATTACCGGCCGCTCCAGATAAACGACTTCCTTCCGGCGCCGGGAGAATACGCCACCGCAATATATTATTCGGAACTGGACCCCGCCACCCTGAGGAAGATACACGTTCCCAGGAAAGAGGGAGAAAGGAAACTGCACCGGGCCCTACTTCAATATTTCAAGCCGGAGAACGTTCCCCTCATAGCCAAAGCGCTCAGGCTGGCCGGCAGGTCCGACCTGCTCGCCTGGCTGACGAGGCCTTATCGGGGAAAGCGCCCCGGCCGGAGCTGAACGCTCCGGAACCGGTCTATCTTTTTTAGCCTGAATCCTTCAGTTGCTGAAGGATTCACCGCCGCGGCTGCCGCCTGGTCATACTGAAAGGAGCGGCTTTGAGCCACTGAATGGGTGGCAGGGTAAACCCGGCCACCCCGATACGCCCCATACAAGAGGGCGTCGTCAGAGCCTCCCTGGCTGCGCCCAGCGGGCAAGCCGACACCTGATGAGCCGGAGGCTCGTTGTTCCGGGGCTGTCCCGTCTATATGGGCTACCGCACCGCATAAAGAGCGGCCCCTACTTGTGGGGTAAAGAGCGGCTACTTCGTTGTGGGGAGGGGATAGTCCTCGAAGAGGACAATTGAATTTTTCGGGTTAGCGTTTAATTTCAGTAGTGATGGGCGTGATGCGCGGGTGTCGACAGAAAATTTATTATATCCTGCCCGTAAAGCCGCACCTTGTACTGCTCTATACCGGATCTCTCCAGTTCTTCAATGGAAGGTCTTTCTATATGGGCTATTTTCCAGAGCATGTCGTTGGTGAGCACGAGCTCCGGAAAAAGATTCCTTTTTTTGGCCGCGGAGAGGCGCCACTTGCGCAAATTCTCGAAAACTATCTTGTACTTCTCGAAATCTCCGCTGGGCCGCGGCCGGACCCTGGGCTCTCTCTTATGGGGATGCTCCGAATCGAGGGCTTTTCTTACCGCCTCCGCCACCCATCTCCCGTGCTTCGAAAAAACGTATTCCGAAACGCCTTTAAAAGATCTCAGGTCGGAAAGCGCCTTCTCGGGGTCGCCGGCTATATGCATAAGGGTTTCGTTGGAAATAACCTTGAAAGACGGGACATCGAGCCTCGCGGCCACCTCTTCCCTCTTTACATAAAGTTCCCTGAGGACCCCCGCTTTTTTCCCGTCCAGCTTCCTGAAACCGTTCATGTTCATATAAGCGTCCGGGTTGAAATAATAGTTCTTTTTCCCTATTCTGGAACAGGCGGCGCAATGGCTGTGAAATTCCTCCAGCAGGTCCTTGTTCTTCAGTTCCTGTATCAGTATCTCCTTGAGCTTTTTAAGGTAAAAAACATCCATAGCGGCGTAATCCAGCATTTCCTTCTTCAGGGGCCTGAGCCCCCAGTTGGCTTTCTGGTATTTTTTATTCAAAGAAACCGAAAAATACTTTTCTATGAGGTTGTTGAGGCCACACTTCTCTATCCCGGCGTATTTGGCGGCTATCATGACGTCGAAAATGTTATTGAACCCGCAGTCCACCAGGTTTTTTATGAGGGGGATGTCCGACTCAGCGGAATGGAACACTTTCCTGACGGTCGCGTCCTCAAAAAGCGGTTTGAGGGGGGCGATATTCACGGAAAGAGTGTCTATCAGATAAATACGGCTTTCCACGGCTATCTGCAGAAGGCAGAGCTTCTCGTAATAACTATAGAGGCTGTCGGACTCCGTGTCTATGCCGAGGTATTTACTGGCTTTCAAGTGCTCGAAAATGTTTTTAAAGGACTCGTCGTCGCCTATAAAAACGTAGTTCACCCCCCCACCCCCTTATCCCGACACCTGCTTGCCCGAAAGCGGGCTTTATGCCCTAAGCGGGTGTCGGGATTATCAGTCTTGAAAATATCGGGCCGCTTTATGCGGCAAGGAGGCGGAAGGGTCATAACAAATATGATAACATATAAGGGAGAGGATAGAGAATAGAGGAGAGAAAAAGGCGAATACAACTTCATTATAATCTAATCTCTCCCCTCTCCTCTCTAATCTCTTTCCCTTATGATTTATTTGGCTTTTAACAAACCTTACGGAGTTCTGAGCCAGTTCCGGTCATCGTCAGAGCCTCCGACACCTGGGGCCGCAGTGCGGCTGTTCCGGGAAAAACCGGGGCGTCTTTCGCTTAAAAATTTCGGCTTCCCCCCCGGGGTCTACCCCTGCGGAAGGCTGGACCAGGACAGCGAAGGCCTTTTGATCCTTTCAAATGACGGAAAATTCAACCAGAGGATAACCCATCCCTCCTTCAAAAAGCCGAAAACCTACTGGGCCCAGCTGGAAAGACTGATAACGGACGAGGCCCTGAAAAAACTCGGCAAAGGGGTGCTTTTAAACGACGGGCCGACGCTGCCGGCCAAAGCCGTAAAGCTGGAAGCGCCCCTCCTTGAGCCGAGGGTTCCGCCCGTAAGGTTCAGAAAAACCGTGCCCACCTCCTGGGCCTCCATAACCATAACAGAGGGCAGGAACAGACAGGTGAGAAGGATGTTCGCCTGCGTGGGCTTCCCCGTGCTCCGCCTTTTAAGATATTCCGTTGGTCCGGTGACCCTGGAAGGACTGGCGCAGGGAGCCTCCAGACCCCTGACGGCGGAAGAGCTGAAATATTTTTTGAAATAATCATAAGGAGACATTTTATGAAAATAGCGCCGAGAATAGGCTTCATAGGCCTCGGGATAATGGGCCGCGCCATGGCGCTCAATCTCCTGAAAAACGGCTGCAAAGTTTCGGTTTACAACAGGACCCGCGCTAAAACCCGGGAATTCGAAGAAGCCGGCTGCTACGTGGCGGCGGTTCCCAGGGACCTTTCCGGGCTCTGCAACGTGATAATAACCATGGTCGAGAACGACGCCGCCCTGGACGAGGTGCTTGAAGGTCCGGAAGGCGTTTTCGCGGGAAATTTCGGCGGGAATTATCTGATAAACATGAGCACCGTAAGCTGGAACTTCACGAAAAAGCTGGCCTCCCGCTGTTTGAAAAAAAACGTAAGATTCCTGGACTGCCCGGTTTCCGGCTCCAGACCGCTGGCCGAAAACGGCACGCTGGTCATACTGGCCGGAGCCGAAAAGAAAGACCTTAAGGAAATGGAACCCGTTCTGCTTTCCATGGGAAAGCATATAGTGAACCCGGGCCTCCCCCCCGACGGCACCGCCCTTAAGCTTTGCATGAACCTGATAGTGGCCCAGCTGACCACGGCCCTGGCTGAAAGCTGTTCCCTGGCCCTGAAGACGGGAATAAGGCCGGAACACGTCTTTGAGACTTTTTACAACAGCCCGGCCCTGAACTGCGGATATTTCAGGATGAAAGAGAAAAACATCCTGGACCTGGAGTTTTCCCCGGCCTTTTCCCTGAAGAACATACTCAAGGACGTCAGGTTCATGCTCGAAGCCGCGAAAGAAAAAAATCTGAAACTGCCCGTGACCGAAGCCGTGGAGAAAACACTGAACGAAGGCTTTAAACGGGGCTACTGGGACGAAGACCTGACGGCGATAATGAAGCTGTACAAGTAAAAAGTAAGACAAGTTGACAAGTTAATAAGTTAATAAACCAAAAGCAAAAACCTTAGGGCCCGTGAAACGTGAAGCGTAAATCGTGAATCGAAACGACGCCCCCCCCAAAAAAACAGGGTTTTCAATACTCAGGAGTTTTTTGTTATAATTTTTATATGATCCAGACACCCCTCCATCCAGACACCCGAACGCCTGCCGAAGGCAGGCATAAAATCGTTACCCCGCTTTGCGGGGTGTTCGGGTGTCTGGATAAATTTAATTTTAAGACGATAGGGCGGCTTTCAGCCGCCGGAGAGGTGTCTGGATGAAGAAATTGATAGTGAAACTCGGCTTAAAATTCAACCTGCAAAAAATGCCCTATTGGATGATACTTCTTCTGCTGCTTTGCTCCATGCTGGCCCTTTACGCTTTTTATGAAGAAACGCGTCATTTGAACAACGCCTATCAGGATTGCTCCGACTGCTCCAGATAAATTGCCGCCCCGGTTCCCCGCCCGTCTTGCTTTAAAGCTTTTTTTGTGCTATAATGTTAGTGTAAACTAACATTGTTAAAATGGGTTAACTTTATGGAAAGACTGACCAAAAGCCTGGAAGACTACATGGAAGCGGTCTACGTGCTGGAACAGCGCGACGGCTTCGCCAGGATAAGCTCGCTCAGCGAACTCCTGAAAGTTAAGAAACCTTCGGTCAACTCCGCGGCAAAACTTCTGAAAAGCAGGGATCTCATAGAGCACGAGCGCTACGGCTACATAAAGCTCACCCCCCGCGGCCGGGCCCTGGCGAAAGACATTTTTTCCTCCCACAACGACATAAAGGAGCTCCTTTCGGAGGTCCTCGGCGTATGCGAAAGCGACGCCGCCAGCCAGGCCTGCGAAATAGAACATGTCATAAACGAAAGAACGCACAGAAAAATAGCGGATTTCGTCAGTTTCGTAAAAAGCGACGCGCGCATTTATTCACGGATAAAAGATTTCAAAGGAAAAGACCATGAAAAAAACGGCTCTTACTGAGCTTAAGAACGGGGAAAAGGCGGTAGTCACCGGGATAAACGGCGGCGGCCAGCTGGTCCACAGGCTCAATTCGATGGGGGTCTTTCCCGGAAAGGAGATAACCAAAAGGTTCTCCTCCCGCAGGGGCCCGGTAATAATAGAGGTGCTGCGCTCCAAGGTGGCCATAGGGCGCGGCATGGCGGAAAAAATAATGGTGCAGAGGGTGCCTTAAAAAAGCCGCAACGGCTTTCTTCTCATGAAAAAAATAATACTTACAGGGAACCCCAACGTCGGCAAAAGCGTGATCTTCTCCCACCTCACGAACCTCGGCGCGCTCTCCTCCAATTACCCCGGAACGACAGTCGAACTGCTCAAAGGAAAGGCGGTCCTGGCAAAAAACGATTTCGAACTGGTGGACGTGCCGGGCGCCTACAGCCTGGACGCCACTAACAAAGCCGAGGAAGCGGCCGCCGGCATAATAAACTCCGGAGATTACGCCCTTACGATAAACGTCCTCGACGCCACGGCCCTGGAAAGAAACCTTTTTTTCGCCCTGTCCCTCCTCGAACGCAAAACCCCCCTGCTCTTTCTCCTCAACAAATGCGACTTGGCGAAAAACAGGGGCATAAAGATAGACCCGGAAAAGCTCTCCTCGGAACTGGGAGCGAGGGTAATTCCCGTTATAGCCACCACCGGGGAGGGGTTCGACAAGCTTAACCTGCGCATAGGAGAATTTCTGGAAGAGCCAGCGGCCTTCCTCCCCTCAAAAGCGATACCGGAAAAGAACCCGGAAAAATGGAAACTGATAGGAGAGATCTCCTCTCTTTCCCAGAAAATAGAGCACAAGCACCCGTGTTTCCTGGAAAAACTCGAAACCGTAACCACTACCCCCCATACGGCCATCCCTTTCGGTTTTGTGGTGCTGCTCTCTTCCATTCTGCTCATCCGGTTCATAGGCGAAAACCTGACAAACTTCGTTCTCGACCCTCTTTTCAATTCCTATTACGCCCCTTTCCTGGCAAAGCTTTCCGCCGCCTTGGATTCCGCTACCCTGAAAGCCCTGCTCTTCGGAAGCAGCCCGGTCCCGATGGAATCTTTCGGGCTCCTGACCACGGGCCTTTACGTGCCTTTCGTGGTGGTTTTGCCATATATATTGGCCTTTTACCTCATTCTCAGCCTCCTGGAGGATATAGGCTACCTACCGAGAATAGCGGTGATACTCGATAATCTGTCGCATAGGATCGGGCTTCACGGCTACGGAACCATCCCGATAATGATGGGGCTGGGCTGCAAGGTGCCGGGCCTGCTGGCGACCAGGGTTCTCGAGACCAAAAAGGAAAAAATAATAGCCTCATCTCTCCTCTTCCTGATGGCGCCCTGTATGCCCCAGAGCGCCATGATATTTTCCATCCTTTCCCCTTATCCCGTCTTCTACACCCTGCTGGTTTTCGGCTATATTTTTTTCATAGGCCTGGTCGCGGGCCTCCTGCTGAACCGCCTGATAAAACAGGAAACGCCGGAACTTTTCATCGAAATTCCTTCCTACCAGACGCCCAATCCCAGGCTTCTCTTTTTCAAGCTGCGCCTCAGGCTCAGGGCCTTTCTGATAGACGCCGTGCCGCTCATCATGCTGGGGATCCTCGCTATAAATCTTCTGGACATTTTCGGAGTCCTTTCCTCCATCTCCTCTTTTTTCTCGCCCTTCTTTACCAAAGTGCTCAGACTGCCCGGCGAGATGGGCTCCGTCATAATACTGGGCTTCCTGAAAAAAGACGTTTCCATCTCCATGCTCGCCCCTTTTCACCTGGCCCCGGCCCAGCTCGCGGTGGCTTCGGTATTCCTGGCCGTTTACCTGCCCTGCGTGGCGAGCCTCTTCCTTATGATAAAGGAACTCGGAGCGAAAAGCTCTTTTTACGTGGCCGCCTTCAACCTGGCCGCCGCGGTTTTATTTTCCGCCCTTTTAGCGTTCCTTTTAAATTTATAAAATATATCGGATGAAGATAATTGAAGACTTAAAGAAAAATCTCGGCAAAAATATAATTTTTCTGGGTGTGGTCAGCGGACTGACCGACATTTCCAGCGAAATGCTCTATCCCGTCATCCCCGTCTTCCTCACTTCGGTCCTTAACGCTCCCATGAGCGTGGTAGGGCTTATCGAGGGCATCGCGGAATCCACGGCCAGCGTGCTTAAAATAGCCGGCGGCTGGTGGTCGGACAAGATCTCCAAAAGAAAACCCTTCGTAGTAGGGGGCTACGCCCTTTCGGCGCTGGCAAAACCACTGATGGCTCTCGCTTTCAGCTGGCACTTCGTCCTTTTAGCCAGATTCATAGACCGGGTGGGCAAAGGCGTCAGGACCTCGGCGAGGGACGCTCTTATCTCCTCCTCCACGGGAAAAGAACACTGGGGCAAGGCCTTCGGCTTCCACCGGGCCATGGACACGCTGGGCGCGGCCGTGGGGCCTCTCGTCGCTTTGCTTCTCTTCAAACTCCTGGGGGACGGGGCTTACAGACAGATATTTCTCATAGCCTTCATCCCGGCCGTCCTGGGCGTGCTGGTTTTGGTTTATTTCGTGAAAGAAAGCGCGCCGGTCGAAAAAAAAGAAGACAAAACCGCGGTGGAAATAAAGGAGTTAAGCGGGGATTTTAAGATTTTCACGGCCCTTTACCTGATCTTCGCCCTGGGAAATTCCTCGGACGCTTTTTTAATACTCAGGACAAAAAGCCTCGGCTTCACCATGGGCGGCGTAATACTGGTATACTTCGGCTATAACATAATCTACGCGATCCTGGCCACTCCGGCGGGCTATATAGCGGACAGGTTCGGGAAGATAAATTCTCTCGTCTTCGGGCTCGCCGTCTTTTCCCTGGTTTACCTGGGCTTCGCCAAGAACGAAAGCAAATCGGCGGTCTGGCTGCTTTTTGCCGCTTACGGCTTTTACGGCGCTTTCAGCGAAGGGATCTACAAAGCCATTATTTCGCATCTCAGTCCCTCGGAAAAAAGAGCCACGGCAATGGGGCTTTTCCAGGGCCTGCTGGGCTTCATGCTTTTCTTTTCGAGCTTCCTGGCCGGTATACTCTGGGAGAAGTACGGCGCCCCGGCGCCTTTTTTCATCGGCTCCACCACGGCGATAATCTCCGCCATCTCCATCTTTTTCTGGTCAAGGCTTAAAGGAATAAAAATATAGGAGGAGAGAATAGCGGTCAGGGAACAGAGGTTAGCGTAAAACGTGAAGCAGTAAACAGTAATAAGTGGCAAAGGAACATAGGCACAGAGGCACAAAGGGAAATATGATATTCCTTAATAACACTTTGCCGCTTTGTCCCTTTGACACTTTCTCTCTTTACTCTTTATGACAGGCGCCTCTTGTCTCTAACCTCTATTGTTGCTATGAATATTTTAAAGGAAGTTCTAAGGAACGAAGTTTATCCGGCCCTGGGCTGCACCGAGCCCGTAGCCGTGGCTTTCTGCAGCGCGACGGCCGCGAAGCTCCTCGGCGCCCGGCAAATAGACGCTCTGGAAGTCGTCCTGGACCCCGGGACCTACAAGAACGGTTTCGGAGTGCCCCTGCCCAACACAAAGAACGAGAAAGGCAACCTGATAGCCGCGGCGCTGGGAGCCCTGGCGGCCAAACCGGGATTAAAATACAATATTTTCAGCAATTTGAAACCGGAGGCCATAAAGGCGGCAAAAGAATTCATCAGAAGCGGAAAGGTCAGGATGAGCATAGACTATACCCGCAGGGAGATCTTCATAGAAACCAGGGCGAAAAGCGGGAAAAACGTGTCGGTATGCTCCATAAGCGGCGGGCATTTCAACATAACCTTCATGGCCCTTAACGGCAAAATAATAAAGACCGGCGGGGCGGAAAAGAAAAAAGACCAGAGCTACAAGGAATTCCTTAAAGCCCTGAAAATATCGGACCTCCTGGAAATAGCCGACAGCGCCTCGAAAAAAGAGCTCGACTACATAGAAAAAGGGATAAAGATGAATCTCAAGGCCTCGAAAAAAGGCCTTAAGCTTAAAAAAGCGGGCTTCTACATAAAAGACCTGATAAAGAGCGGTTATCTCAAAAAAGACATCCTCTCCACCGCTAAAATGATAACGTCTTCGGCCACCGACGCCAGGATGGCGGGGCTTCCCAACCCCGTGATGTCCAGCGGGCAAAGCGGGAACCAGGGCGTGATAGCCATTCTGGTGCCCTATCTCGTCGGGAAATATTTCAGGACGCCGAGAGAAAGAATGCTCAAGAGCGTGGCCCTTTCCCATCTGATAAACTCCTACATAAAAGTTTTCCTCGGGGAGGTTTCCCCCATCTGCGGCTGCGCCGTGTCGGCGGGAGTGGGAGCCAGCGCCGCCATAGTTTACCAGCGCAAAGGGAAAGACCTGGAAGCCATAAACGCCGCCGTGAACAATCTGATAA
>Ga0210017_1005135_pt1 | contig 10590 bp, 14 predicted proteins | sample CryGeyCG2014_020_FD_183966 | JGI IMG/M metagenome (GOLD analysis project Ga0210017, IMG submission 183966) | Groundwater microbial communities from aquifer - Crystal Geyser CG08_land_8/20/14_0.20 (SPAdes) (version 2) | ecosystem: Environmental > Aquatic > Deep subsurface > Groundwater | place... | reverse complement strand
CGGACACGTCAAAGTGGATGCCGACGCCTTCCATGTTTTTGCCGGTCTTGTGGGCTATGGTGTCATCGACGATGAGGACACCATCCTCAAATCCCAACTCCTTCAGTCGGGCATTGATGAGTTCATGCCTAGCTCTGTCAAGCTCCTCGTCGCTCCAAGTTGAATCTGTCAAGAAGTGATTCATGGCGCTTTGGTCGAGGTGTGCTGGGAAACTATCGTTTATTCCCTTCACCGTACGCTTCGCGCACACCATGAGGCCGGTGAGGTAATTGGCAAAATGCCTCGACTGAGGCCTCGAAAATACCTTTCTAAAGACCGACATGCCAAAACTCACCACATTTGGATATCCGACTATGGGCAACATTCCACATCACCTTTTTGGGTTGTTCACCCCGCCCCCCAAGCCAGCCTCCAAAAGTGGCATTAGACTGTTATCCCGGCGGTAGATTTAAAATTTGCCAAAGTTTAGTTATTAAATTTACGTAAAACTTCCCAAATAAGGAAGGATAAAAGAAAAATTTATAAAACTCATTCTTTCAGGTTACTTTTCACTCAACACTTTACAATATCGGCGAGCTATAGCAAGGCCATCTTTTGTTAGACCTATTGCCTCGCTCCTGCCACTATCTCCATATTTAAATACTATCTCTAAAGGAGATAGAAAGATATTTATATCTCTATATTTAAGTACTATCACTAAAAGAGATAGGGAGATAGATGGAAATTTTCGCCCCCGCCTCAAGCCGGGTTATACGAGCTTTACTTTCTCACCCAAAGAAGCCTTGGACGGCATATGGACTAGCGAAAGAGACGGGTGTAGCATACAGCCGCGTCTACGGGCTAACAAAGGAACTGCTTAAACTCGGGGTTTGCAGAAGCGTTAGGGCGAGAGAGTTCATTCCCACACGGCCCGAGGATCTCCTTGACCAGTGGGCGCACTACTATTCCTACGCGAGAATGAACGAGATAACCTCCTACTATTCCCCTGAAAGCGACCTGGACAAGTTCTTGAAGCGGTTGGGTAAAGTTGGGGGCAAAAACAACCTTGCCTATGCGCTTACCCTACATGCTGGTATGAGTTTGGTGCACGCGTACGTGAGACCCGTGGACGTGCACTTTTACGTGGAGCCAAAAGCGGAGGAGAAGTGGGTCGAAGAACTTGAGTTGGAGCTGATAGAGCTCGGCGGCAATGTTCACTTAGCAAAGCCGTTCGACAAGGGCGTGTTCTACAAATTGCAGATGGTGAATGGGCTCAACGTAGCGTCCAACCTGCAACTTTATCTAGACCTGTTTAATTATCCCGCGAGGGGGAGGGAGGCTGCGGAACACTTGAAGAAGTTCATCATCGAAGAGTGGGAGAAGGAGTGACGTGCCGATAGATATCTTACTGTACTCGCCAGAGGTGACGAGCGCCTCAAAATCCGTGCTGATTGAGGTGGCTAGAGTTCTCAGCAGCTACAAAGATTACATGGTCTTGAGCGGTGGATGGGCCCCCTACTTTGTACTCGAGAGATTCGGTAAAGGCGGAGTTCATTGCGGATCTGCCGACATTGACTTGGTGTTGAGCCCGAAACTGAAAAGCGTGAGCGTATATCAAACAATCGTGAAGATTATCGAAGCAAACGGGTTTTTCCAGGTAGAAGAAAGCGGCGAGAAAATCCCTTATCGATTTGCCAAGGGGGAAGTCGAGCTGGATTTCCTTGGCGAGCCTGAAACGATGAAAGGGCTTGTGGGACTGATGAAAGTGCAGCGAGACCTGAGTGCAGCGATCATCAGAGGTAGTAGCATAGTTTTCGAGCACTTCTTCAACCACACGTTGGGAGGTAAACTTCCCGGGGGGGCGCTGGCCCAGGCATCAATAAATGTCTCGGATTTTGTGGGGTGTATCACCACGAAAGGGCTCGCGTTTGAGGGTAGGAGAGACGAAAAGGACTACTACGATGTGTATACGTTGTTGAAGTACTTCAAAGGCGGTCCAGCGAGGGCAGCCAAAGAAGTAGAACCATTCACGGGCGACGAGAGGGTCGCAGAAGCGCTTGAGATAATCGCACGGCAGTTCAAAACCGTTAGGCATGAAGGGCCATTCAACGTGGCCTACTTCATCGAGCCACAGAGGACGAGGGAGCGGGAACGGGTGATAGCAGATGCTTTCATAACCGTTAGGGACTTCCTCGATCACCTTCGTGGTGTTTGAGGTACAAGTTTCGGGTAAAACGAGGGGGAAATTTGAGCACGTTTGAGTTCATTCACGTAATCGGGATAAAGGAGTTAAGGTAGGAAATCGGCGAAGAAGTAAAGAAGGTTCTCGGCGCGCAATTAAAATAATCTCCTGTCGACAAAACTCTTGGTCCAAAGCACGTTCCCGCATTTCGGGCAGTAATTTATGTTCGGGTTCATTCTCATTTTATCAAAAACTTTTTCCATCACACTTTTAGGAAAGCCTCTGATAGCACTTTTCTCAGGGACTCCCTATCCTTGAAATATCGCTCTTCATCTATTGCTACCGTCTTAAACTGACCCGTTCCAGCAACAATCACCGTTGGAAATTTCTTGATGTCGAACCTCCTTATCACCCTGCCAAAATCCGACCTTCCAGGACCAATTTTGTCCACGAACATTCTGCTTTCCGCGTGGAGCTCATCCAAGACTCTTTCCGCCAGCCCCGTTTTTTCGTCTTTCAGATTGTACACAAGTTTCACGCTTGGCAATTTCCCACCTCCTATCCCAACCTTTGGCCCATAACGGTCGGAGACCTATAGATGTTCAAACATCTCGGACAATAGTTCAAATACGGATTTTCGATCTCCGCACCGCAATATGGACATTTCCTACCGCTGGTTTTTGTTTTGGGTTTTTCTTCCACTTGGATCACCCTTAACCGCATCCGCCGATCGGTCCTAATGGGGTTATCTTTTCAAGCTCCGCCTTTGTCTCACAAAGCCCCTGCTCATTGCCGCCGAACAATGAGACTCCACTCCCATATCCTATCGTAAGGACTTTCTCCCCAGCGTTCACGCCGGGTTTCTTTCCATTGGAACCGATGGTCGCGCCGACGATTTTATCGAGTGGCACCTCAAACATTTTTTGATTGTCTACCCGGTATACCCAGAACAATCTTTTATCCGTGAGATAGAGGCGACCGGGCTTCCATGTTTCACCTAGGATGCCCTGCGCAGGGAATAGGTACCACAACTTCTCCACTCGGATGATTTTCTCGCCTGCGGGTAGGAACTCGGGTCCCCCGCTTGGAGTAGATATCTCCTTTTCGAGCGTTCTCCCGACAGATCTCTCAATTGCTTCTTTCAGCTCTACAACGTTTGAGGTGTGGATGCGCGCTATCTCGCCGCAGTCGAATTGGAGGTAAAGTTCTTCTCGCTCCTTCTTATAGCGCATTTCCTTGTTAACCATAAGGCCCTCCAGCTTGTCAAGTGGAGTTTCGAACAATATCTCGGCAGGCTCCTTTCTGAACAGGAAGAGCCTCTTGTTTGTGAGGTAGAAGAATCCTGGCCTCCACGTTGGGGAAACCCATCGCCTGTCCCAGAAGGATCCAAATGTCTTTAGGGTTACCTTCTCCCCCTCTGCGAGAGGCACGGCTCCCTTCTTTGCGTATTCCTTCGCATACCATTCCCTCGTGCTCTGGTCCCAAGCCTCCATCATCCCGTACTCGAGCATGGTCTCTATTCCAGCGAGTGCCGCCTTTAGGTTTACCCCGATCAAGGGCAAGCCTGCTACGGAGATGATTAGGTCGGCATTCAACACGAGTCCCTTGTTAAGGAGCTTATCGAGCAAATCGACGAACTCGCATTCTCGTGCGGGCTTCATTTTAAATCTCCTCTCGTTTCATCCATCTCAAACTTCACGCTTGATAACGTCGCGGGTATTTTCTCTCCAGTCTCCCCTGTTTCGGGATACATAAGACCACCAAAATTTGTTAAATCGCCTATTCCTCGGATTTCGTGTGGGAAAAGAGGCATCTCGCTTAGGGTGAGGCCTGGGAAATCGTCATAGATGCCCCTGAGGTTTTCAAGTTCCTCCCTCCGCTTGAGTTGGCAAAAATTACATTCGTTGCGCGGGGTGACCTTGTTAATCAACATCCTATAAACAGGGATTCCAATCCTTCGAAGGCGCTCAACTAGACGTTTTGTTTCAGCAATTTCCGGTTTCGATGGCACCGTGACGACAACAAACTCGGTTTGATTTTCATCCTTCAGCAGCGCCGTTAACTCCTTCAACTCCTTCATTTTTTGTAGGATTAGTATTGTTGTTTTATGCAAAGAAACAATGCTCCTGTACTTCTGCTTAATTTTTATCAATCTTCTAAACCACTCCAAGGCCAATTCAGGAAGTTCAAGCAAGCGCAACGTATGACCTGATGGTGCAGTATCTAGAATAAAGATATCATATTCCTTTTTCTTCATCAGATCCAAAATTTTAGCCATCGCCATGAGTTCGTCCAATCCAGGCGGAGAAAGTTCAATCATATCGTTGAAAATCTCTCTATCGAATGGTGCGTCTACACCAGACGATTCGGTTGAGAAGGTGTCGAATATTTCATTTAATTCCTCCTTGTACGTTTCCTTGAACTCCTCAAGCATTTCATCCGCATCCATGGCCACGGCGAAGAGGTTGTCATTGATCTTAATCGGCTCTTTGCCTACGGTCAGGCCGAAGCTCCTGCCAAGAGCTTGAGCTGGATCAGTCGAGAAAATCAGAATCTTTTTTTCCAGAAAAGTCTCGGCTAGCTTTAAAGCTGTAGCCGCAGCTATCGTCGTTTTACCTAGACCGCCCTTGCCGCCGAAAAGGAGAAATTTTCGCTTTTCGAGTTCTCCCAAGTTGATCCCAACCTGATTAGGTAATTCTGCATCTTCTTCAACTCCCTTCCTTAGCTCGAATTCAAGTGAGTTTCCAGAAAGGGCCTTCCCAAACTCAGCTAGATTTTCCAACCCCGTGACACAGGTGGGAAACAGAGGAACTTTTACTACATCGTGGCCCGAAAACAGACTTTCCATTTGTTGAAGATATTTCTCTTGGTCTTTCTTTCTGGATGAGCAAAAATCACATCCACCTGAGTTGTGAATCATATTTAGGACAATGGATTTCACGTTGACTCCATATCGCTCGACGGCTTCAAGTAACATCTTCGTTTCTTCGACCCCCATTGATTCAGGAATGGTTACCGGAACGAATTCCGCATCAGTCGAGCTTGAAAGGAGCGCAATGAGTTTTTCGACATCTTTCGTCTGATCATCGAGAAACTCGTCAAACTCATCTCTAAAACTCCTCCTTGTAAAGGTTTGCATTATATATTTGTATTTTTCCTGCATCTTGCGCAGAAGACGGAGTGTCAGCTTCGCGAGCCCAGGCAAGGACAGAAAACGGATTATGTGACCAGTTGCTGCCATATCCACAACAAACAAGTCGTATTTCTCGTCCTTCGCAAAATCCATCAGTTTTAGCATCGCCATAACTTCATCGATGCCGGGGAGAGAGAGATCCCAAAAATATTTTACGTCCTCTGGATCGGCCGGCGTACCCCTGTCGATTATGGTCTTGATGTGTGTTTCGTATTTTTGCTTGTATTCCTCAAGGAGTTTTTCTGAGTTCACTTCGACAACGTATAGATTTTCATCTATGCAAATGATTTCATCGCCAATCTCGCACTTGAAAATTTCCGACAGCGAATGCGCTGGATTTATAGACATCAGAAGGGTTTTCTTGCCTCGCTTTGCTGCTTGCAATGCGGCTGAGGCTGCGCAAGTTGACTTACCTACTCCGCCTTTTCCACCGAAAAGGACAAGTTTCAGGTTTTCATCATTCAGAAAACTAGATGGTTCCGGGCTTGCGTTCACAGTTCTCACACCTCCTTAAGCTTAACAAAACTGAAAGGTGCCCAAGGGCCGGTGAAGCGGACGGCATACCCTTCGCGATTGTTTATCTCCTCGAGTACCTTGCCTAGTCCTTCGACCTTATCCTTGGAAACCAAACAGGAAAGTGTCACGATCAGTTTCTTGTCCTTATATTTTTCTGGTACTCGCGAGGTTTCTTCGACTTTCATTTCCTCGGCATGCTCCCTTATCTTTGAGCCGAACTCCCCAGCGAGCTTGGATATCCCGGCCGAAATCGTATCCTTTATCTTTAGCTCAAATTTTCTCTGTAGCAGGTAGGCGGCCCTCTTCGGCATTTTTTCGATCTTCTCTTTTAGCGCTTTCAACTCTTGATCACCGCTCAATATCTGCTCTGTGAGCTTTTCTTGGTCGCAGAAGATCTGTACAGTGTACTCCATCTTGTCTTTAACCCGCTCCAGCTCCTCTTTGAACTTCTCGTACCCCTTGCTCAGCGCATTCTTGATAGTGCTGTCATCACCTCTGGTGATGGCGTCAAAGGAGAGGGGCAAGACCGTGCCGAACCGCTCCGTCGCCTTATCGATCACATAATTATGGGTGAAGATCCAACGCTTCGCCTTCTCGTCATCTTTCGTTTTATAGGGCTTGGCTTGGCAAGCGTGCACGACAGCAGCGATGTCTTTGTAAGGGACCGTGTAAACCTTGGCATCGTCTATCCCTATTTCGCCCAAGCTCAGCTCTGCACCGCTGTTGATGATGCAGTAGAGATACCTGGCCTCACTGACTTCAGTTTCCTGAGCCTCCTGCGCTTCGCTCATGGTTCTCCGGCCTCCTCAGCCCACCTGCGAGGGTTCAGGAACTTGTCTATCACTTCATCCGATATCTGATCGAGGCCGTCCCGAACCGATGCCACAGCGTCCTCGATATCGTTGTCTTTCTTTATGTTCTCGAGTGCTTCATTTAGGTCAGCCAGCGCATCGCCGAGCCTCCCGACCTCTTCATCGTTCAGTCTTCCGCTCTCAATTCGCCGGATGGCCTGCCTCTCGAGTGCTTCTTCGATGATCTCGACGAGCGCAACAACAACGCCCAACAGCCCCTGCTTGAGATTATCTTCGTTGATGTCAATCGGCATGTTTTTTCACCTTTATCCCCAATGTGCCGTGTTTGAAAGAGATGACAGGCTCACCGGTTACGGAACAAGGGAGATCGATTTCCCTGCGATAACTTTTGCTCGGTGCCGAAACAACAAGTTTTCTGCTTTCCGAATCAACCTCTGCTTCGATGTCGCTCTCCGCAACATCGGGGGCATCCATCACAATTTCGATGTAACCTGGCCCGTTGAAGACGTCTACGAGTGCTTTTCTTTCAGCGGGCCTCCCCGCTATTATCTCCTTCTCTACACGTTTTTTCTCGATTTTTGGTCCAGGGAACCATCCGCAGATTAGACAGCCTTTTTCCGTCAGTTCCTTTTCCTCCCGCTCATTGCCACAGCTTGGACATTTCCTCTTCCTCTTTCCCAGCTCCCTCCACCCGGGGGCGTTGAGATCCGTTCCTGAAGGCAGCATGTCGGCCATGGTCTCTAAGGAGGGGGAGATCTCCTCGACCCCCCCAGATTTCAGCGGACTCGTCCAGCCGCACAGAGGGCAACCCTTCTCAAATAGCTGCTCTTTCTCCACAATGTGGTGGCATTCCGGGCATCGATAACGAAATACATGCCTCTCCATGGGGCCACCTAGGTTAGAACCAGTTTGGGCTTTAGCGGGCTAGTCCACCCGCAGAGTGGGCATCCTACTTCGATCAGTTCCTTCTCCGGACGCTCGTTTCCGCAGCCGGGGCACTTTGCCTTCTTTATCTCAACTTCTCTCCACCCTGGGGCATTGAGGTTCGTTCCAGATGGAAATTCCAAGCCATATTTTGCAGCGGTTTCGAAGGATGCGAGCGCTGCCCTGATTTTTATGCCCAGCAGTTCTGTGCCCGAGACGGAGACCGCGATGTCGGCGTTAATCACGAGCCCCTTGTCGAGGATCTTCTCAATTGTCTGTGCGAGGTCGCCAGCCGTTTCTTTTGAAGAGATTAAACCAACCATTCACCTCACCCATATCCAACTTCGTATCGAATTTCGATATTTGAAATTTAAGTGTTGTGTCTCAGATTCCGACATATCACGCACACCTTGAAGGGCCGTTACCAAAAATCTCGTGCATAACGGTGGATGTCGCTGGAGAGCTTTTTGATTTCCTCACCAATTTTCGTGACCGCTTCCTCGTTCTCCTTCACTTGGGCTTGAACCGCTGTCTGAAACTCGCTCGTGTCCGCCCACATTTTTCCGGCTCCCGCCCAGATTTCGTCACTGGCTTTCTTAACCACGGTCCAGAATCCCTTACTAAATTCATCTATGGCGACGCGCTTTTCCGAGACACGCTCTTTCTTTGGATCTCGCAATCCCCTCACCATCTTTCCTGTCTTTTATCCCACTTCTTTCTCCACACGTCTTCTTTTGCGATTTTTATTTTTTCCAGTCTATCAACGCCCGTTTTCGCCTCGCCCCTAACCCTTGCATCGAGCGCCCGCCGCAGCTGCTCCTCTTTCTGCATCTCGATTCGCTTCCTCTGCTCATCAATCCTTCTCAGTGCCGCAGTCCGCCTCTCTTGGTATGCCATCCTCATCCCCTAATAAATTCAGCTGGACTCCCCTGTTTTTCTCTCTCCAGCTAGCTCCTTTGCCTGCTTCGTTATATCTTCTCGGAGTTTTTCCACGCTTTTGGTCATCTTTTCAGCTGCTTCTTTGTACCTCTCCGGGACTTCGGGTTTTCGCTCGAGTTTCCTATCCCAGCCCTCGAACCTCTTGCCGTAAATCCTCTCACGCGGCTTCACGTAGGAATACCTTGGTTTCCTAGGCGCCGCCGACCAGTTTGCAGGGTTCCTCAATTGCTTTGCATATTTGCGCGAGGGCATGAGCGAGAGAAAACTTGGGTTCAAGCTTTTACGACGCTCACGCTTTCTGCGCTCCATCTCGTGTTCACCACGCCTAACCCTAAGTTTGTACCTCTGCCTCATCTCCCAAAGCCTCAGCCTAGCTCGGTCCCTCGCCATCTCAGCGCCCCTAGTCACCTTCACCACCGTTCGCTTACCCCTCCGTGGCCTTGGAATGGCAGCAGTGCCGATTTGTTTTCTTCCAATACCCTCAGCCATATCACTCACCACTCCCCCCTTCTTCGGTTCTTTTTTCTACCTTTCCTTTCGAGTTTCGAAGCTTCTTCTTGCTTAACTTAATCTCGAGAATGCCGTTCTTGAACGAGGCGCCCGCGATTCCTTTGACCTCCTCAGCCCCGGCGATCGAGATATCGCGCTCGACCTCTCCGCGGGGCGTGCGGATTTTGATCTTCAGGGTGCTGCCCCCGGTCTCGAGTTTGATGTCTTCCTCCTTCACGCCGGGTAGCTCGACGACGACCGAGATGTGGTCGTCCCTCTCGAAGACGTCCACGAGCGATTCCTTGGGCGGGGCCTCCACCTCGATCGGTCTCGGCTTGATTTCAATCCGAGGCGCTTCCGGGGCCGGAGCGGTGGGCTCGGGGCGGATGTAGCGGACGGTCCGGCGGTACTCGACGGTGACGGGCCCCTCTTTGGACACCTTCCGAACCTCTCCCTCTTTGGCGAGCTCGTCCATCGTTCTCGCGAGCTTCTCCAAGTCGTGGAGCATGCCCCCAAGCGGGATCTTGCGCAGGTGTATGGGGAGCCTTCCTCTCATCCTATCCACCGATCCCCAGGATGTCGATGCGGTGCTCGAGCTTCGTCTCTCGGGCGCGCTTCGCTATCTCAAGCGCCTCGAGGAGCTCCGCGTTGGCCCGCTCGTACTCCTCCTTCGTGATCTCGCCCAGCTCGTAGAGCATCAGGTTCTCCTTTATCGAGTCGCTTATCTTTTCGGGGTCGTAGGCTTCTCGAACGGCGAAGTCCTGCACGGTCTCGAACAACCAGATCATGTCGAAGGGCGGTATCGAGATTCCCAGCATCCGCAGGAAAATATCGTCAATTATGAACGGCATCTCCTCACTCCTTCCCCACCTTTATCGTCGCGAAGTTGAACGGTGGCCACGGGCCGCTGTACTGGATTTTCAGTTGCGTGAACTTTTCCTGAATCCTCTCAATCGCCTCTGAAAAAGCGTGCACATTTTCATTCGCGACGAGGTAGAACGCATTCAAGAGCAGGCGCTTGCTGAACCGCCGGCCGAGCTTCGACTGAGAGGCGATCTCGCGGAGCTGCTTGATCTCAGAGGCGAAAGCTTCCTCGTCGATCTCCGCCCCCTTCGGCAGGATCACCTTGACTCCGAGCTCAACTTTGCCGTCAGCGACCTCTAGGGCTTTTTTTATGTCGTTGCGTGCTTTTCTTATCACCTCTCTGAGCACCTCCTCGTTCTTAAAGGCCATGCCGAACGCCATGGGGACGACCGGGTATCTCTCCATCACCCGCTGTATGACTCGGTTGTGTGTCATCACGTTGTCATCCGTCAGCACGTATTCCTTGAATGGGGCGTTGCTCACCACCGCGGCAAGCTCTCCGTGGTCTATCGTGTAGACCTCGCCGCCTTCTATCCCGAGGTTCCCGAAGCCCCGCCTTTCACCAAGGGACGGAATTATACAATAAACGTATCTCCCCTCATCCTCGGACGGCTTGACCTCCTCAACCTCTTTCACTTCAGGTTTCGGTAGGGCCTCCGCTTCTGCCTCCGACACTAGCTCCTCTATTTTTA
>Ga0210017_1005134_pt1 | contig 10591 bp, 10 predicted proteins | sample CryGeyCG2014_020_FD_183966 | JGI IMG/M metagenome (GOLD analysis project Ga0210017, IMG submission 183966) | Groundwater microbial communities from aquifer - Crystal Geyser CG08_land_8/20/14_0.20 (SPAdes) (version 2) | ecosystem: Environmental > Aquatic > Deep subsurface > Groundwater | place... | reverse complement strand
CCATAATTTATTTTTATTTTTTCCAAATATTAAAAATTCCCCAAATAGATCCTAACCCATAGCTAAAATGCAAAACAAAAAATGCTATAGGCAAAAATGGAAAATATTTTATCCCTTTTTTAAAAGAAATTTTTAGAGAAAAAAATAAGTTCAATAAAATATAACTTCCAAAAATTAAAATAAATAAGACCCTACCCACAAAAGAAAATAACCCAAAAATTACCCCACACATTAGTCCAATAACAAAACAGAAGGGAACAAAATGCCTCGGTTGGAGGGAGCCAGGAACAAGTTTTTGGGTATAAATACCCCAAAGACCATTTTGAAAGTTTTGTTGCCAGAGTTTTCTTAATGTTTCTGGAGCTCGATAATAAGATTTTATTTTGGGTATTAAAAAAATTTTACCACCCCTTTTTCTGAGACGACTATTAAATTCTATATCCTGATTACGAACCAATTTCTCGTTGAATAAACCAATTTTTTCAAAAATTTCTCTTTTGTAACAACCGCCAAATACTGTATCAACTAATTTTGGCTCTTTAGAATTTATCCTAAAATAAGAATTACCCACGCCAAAGGAATGAGACAAAGTAATGGCAATAGCTTGAGCCACAAAAGTATTATCTCCTGGAACGGTTTTTAATACTCCACCCACATTATCAGCATTATATTTGTTTAAATATTCTATACATTTTGATATGTATTCCTTTTCATAGCTGGTGTGGGCGCCCATTATGATGATAAAATTGCTTTTTGAGTATCTAATTCCGATATTTAAGGCAACGGAAGCGATCTTTTTATGATTTTCTAAAAGCTTAATAAAGGAGTATTGTTTTACATAACCTTCCACAATTTTTCTTGTTTCGTCTTCACTCATTCCATCAACAACCAAAACTTCTATTTTTTCTTTTGGATAATCTTGGGAAATTACTGAATCTAAACATCTTAATATAAATCTTCCTTCATTTCGACAGGGAATAATTATTGAAACTAATGGCAAATCATTTTTCATACCTTTTTATTTTATTAGTTTTTACTACTTATTAATTGAAGATAATATTTCTCCATAAGCCCCATATTTTTTTGGTAAGATCCTTTTTCACGAACAAGATTTTGATTTTCCTCAACCGCTCTCTCTCTTAAATTATCGCTGGTAAGAGCTTCTAAAATTCTTTTTGATAATTGAATTGGATCGTCCGTGGGACATAAAAATCCGCTTATATTGTTTTTAATCCATTCTCGATTTGCCGGAATGTCGGTGACTATAGGAAAGGCCCCTTTGGCCATTGCCTCTAATAGAGAAATTGAAGATCCATCAGACAGAGAGGTGGAGATATAAACATCTGATTTTCCCAGGCGGTCGAGAACTTCTTGATTAGAAAGTTTGCCGAGGAATTCAATCAATTTACCAACTTTCAATTCAAAAGCTAATTCTTTAAGCTTCTTTTCTTCTCCTCCACTGCCTATAATCCAAATTTTTACCTCTGGTATTTCTTTTAAGATTTTAGGAAGGGCGCGAATCAGAAGCTCTAAATTATATATTGGTTCCAGAGTTCTTGTGCTGATAACGACTTTTTGCTTTTTGTCCCGGGAGTTTATTTCTTCTTTCTTTTTGATTTGTTCCAGGTCAATCCCGTAGGAAAAAGTAATAACCTGCTCCGGCCTGGCTCCCAACGACATTAATTCTTTTGTTAAATGATCGGCTTGAGAATGAACCAAGTCTGCTTTTTTAATAGCGTAACTTGCCAAAATTCTTTTAATAAAAGATTCTTTTGGCGTAACTAAAACATCTGAACCAATGGCAGATATGACCAAAGGATGCATATTGCTTAGCGCGCCCACCAGGCCGTAACTTGAAAGATAAATAGCGTGAAGAACATCCGGCTTCAATTGAGCCAAGAGTTTGCGAACCCGAGGCAGGCCTAGTATATATTTTAATTTGAAACGAGAGAAAAATTTTAAATTAACAAAATAAACCTCTGCTCCCTTGATGTTTCCGGGACTAAAGGAAATAACCGATATTTTATAGTTTCTTTTACTAAAATAATCTACCCATTTCTGGACGTGAATGCTTAAGGCATTAGCCAAATAACAAATATGTATTTTTCTATCTGTCATACTTTAATTTTAACCAATCTGCGGTTTTTCTTAATCCCTGGTCTATATTTATTTTTGGTTGCCATCCTAATTCTTTTTTGATTTTTGAATTGTCCAAACAACTTCTTTCCGTTTCTTTGTTTTTCCGGGAAGCATAGATTGGCTTGACTTGCTTATTTAAAATTACAGTGACTTTATCAAGGATTTTGTTTATACTTATCTCTTTGCCGCTACTTACGTTATAAGTTTCGTTTCTATTATCGTTTAAGGCAATAATACTTGCTTCTATCGCGTCTTCTACAAAAATAAAATCTCGGGTCTGGTTGCCCTTGCCGTAAATCACTGGTGATTCTCCTTTAAGAACTTTAATTATAATAGACGGAATTATTCCGTTTTCCCACTGTCTTGGACCATAAACGTTGCCAAAGCGCAAAAATGTGAAGCTAAGACCGTATTTTTGTTGATAACTCTTAATATATCTTTCAATAATCAGATTCGCCAAACCGTAAAGCGAGGCGGGATGAGCGGGGTAATTTTCGGGAGTGGGAATAGTTCTAGCTTCTTCGTAAATCGCTCCCCCACTGGAAAAGAAAATTATTTTTTCTGCTTCGTATTTGGTGCAGCAATTTAAGATTGTACTTAAGTTCCCTAATATGTTTAGACTTTTTTTAAAAAGCGGGTCATCGATTTCTCGTCTTAGAGATATGGGACCGGCTAAATGATAAACTGTCTGGGGTCTCTCTTTCCGAAAAACCTCCGCAATGATGTCCGGATCGGCAATGTCTACCTCATAGAATTTAAGGGATTCCTTAATATCCTGCGGTAAATTATTAGCGATGTCTACTGCGATTACCCGATTTTCCTCTGCTAGTTTTTCAGCCAAATGAGAACCCAAAAATCCTGCCGCTCCCGTAATTAAAATTGTTTTGCCTTTCATTTTGTTGAATTTTTATTTCTAAACTTAATCTATTTTTATATCTTTTTGTATTCGAAAAGTAAATAGTCAATTGGTCCATAAGGAGCATGAACATTTATATAGAGTATCTTTTTAGTTTTTCTAATTTTTTTTGAAGACATTTATACTAGATGGGTCTTTTTTAAAATAAATAATATTACATTTATATATGCTCTTAAACGAGTTCTGCTAGCTTCGTTTCTTTTTAATAAATAAAATATACTATCTAGTGGTATTCGTAAAACTGACTCGGCAAAAGTTATACCGATAACAAAAAAATATGCTAATGAACTATGGTGTTTTTTAAAATATAATATTTTGCCTATACGACCAAAATATGCGGGAGCATACCTTGTGCGCTTGGGGCTTGCGGCCCCATAATGATAGATAATAGCTTTAGGGAAATAAACTACCTTCCAACCCTGATTCTTCGCTCTTTTACAAAAATCAAGATCGTCTATAAAAAATAAATTTTCATCCAATCCTCCAATATCCTCATAAATTTTTCTTCTCAGCAACAAACAACAACCTGACACAGCGTCCACTTCTTTAATCTCAGAATGATCCCAATAACCAAGATTTTTTCTATTAAATATCCTGCTTTTGGGGAATAACTTATTTAAGAAAAGATAGCCGGTTATTATATCGAAAACGGTTGGAAATTGAAAGACCGTGTATTGCAATTTACCATTAGGATATAAAACCTTTGGGCCCATAATGCCAATTTTTAGATTATCTTGGAGATATTCAATCATTTTTTCAATAGCTCCTTCAGTTAATTTCGTATCTGGATTTAAAAGAAGGATAAAATCTGATTGATTTTTTTTTAGGGCTTGATTATTAGCTACACAAAAACCTACATTGCTTTTATTTTTGATGAGCTTGCAGTTAGGAAATTCATTAGCAGCTTGCCAGGAATTATCAAATGAATTATTGTCTACCACAAATATCTCATATTTTATATCGTCACAGGTTTGAACTATTGACTTTAGACATTCTCGAAGTAAATTTCCGGTATTATAATTCACAATTATAATAGAAAGAGTAATGTTTTTCATCTTACTATATTTTCCTTAATAATTTTATGACTTTCCCGATGTAATATTCTCCCAGAAACGGCGGTAAAACCCAAAAGAAACCAAAATAAGGCTCGGTATTGTTCCCCCATCAGGTTAGGTTCAACTAAAGCATGACTAAAGCCTATTATTAAAGCGATGGTTACGCCTAAAAAAATATATCTAATTTGTCTATCTAAAAACTTATTTCGACTTAACCTAAAAGATTCAATTAGAATTTTACCATAAAACAAAAGTAGAAAGAATGTACCGATAAAACCTGTTTCAACTAATTCTCGCAAGATAAAATTATGAGCAGTTGGATCATACTCTCCGGTCTTTTCTAATAAAATAAATCCTTTATTACCAATCCCAGTACCGATTAGAGGATAATTAAGAAATATATTAAAAGTATCTCTCCATACTTCTGCTCTACCAGCTAAACCAGTTGAAAAACGACTAATGGTATACTCGCTTAAGGGGCTCAATAATAGAATAAGAATTAGAAAAAGCATAAAAGATGTTTTTATAATTGTTTTCCCGGGGAGAAATAACCAATAAAAAATTATTCCAATAATGATACTTAAAAAAGCGCCTCGGGATGAGATTATTATAGCAAAACATAATGAAGAAAAAGACATTAATCCAGAAAAAATTTTCCAGCCCATCTTTCTTTCTGATAAAAATACTCCCAGGTTTAAAGCAAAAAATAAAGCGAAAAATGCTGCCAGATAATTACTGCGTCCCCAAGATGTAGCTGCCCAAGCGTGAAATTCATAGGTTCCATAATAAAAATGCAGACCAAATCTCTGAATAATAAAATAAATAAATTGCCCTATAAATATCAAAGTGGTTAAAGGAATAAGCTTAGAAAATAATAAAATTTTAGATTTATTATTTATAAAAACTTTAGCTAAAAAATAAACTAATATTCCAAAAAAAATAGTCTTGAGTATCGCACCTGTTCTTAAATAATCGATGGGTGGATAAATCAATAGGCCCCCAAGAATTACTAATAGGTAAAGAAATAGATATGTATCTACTCCTGATATGCTTTTCCTCCAGGTTATCTTTCCAGACATCGAGGCTCGGATTAGCCAAAGAATAATTATTGTTATTACTGCTGCCTCAACCCAAAATAAATAAGGAGTTCTCCCTGCAATTTCGAGTTGTCCTTGACGACCTAAAACTGTTGAGAATAAAATAGCGGCAATCGCCAATACTCCATTTTTTGTTAAAATACTGATGGTTAAAATGATGAAAAATATTAATCCTGTACCAATAATAATTAACTGGCTTGGTTGTAATTTCTCTAAATAATTAGAGAGATAAATAGCTATTTTACCAACTAAAAATCCTATAAGAATTACAAATAAAGATTTGATAATCCAGGATAAGTTATTTTTTTTATAAAAATAGTCAAATATTTTTTTCATATCTTTTCTTTGAATATCTATTCTCGATTTCTATCAAAATTTGATAAAATCTTGTTCCCAAATCTTTGGGAATTTCAACGTAAGAAGGTTTAAAGCTAAAAGGTAGAAATTCACCCCTAATTGTTCCGGAAAGGAAACTTTTTATCTCATTAGGGTCATTGCGTCGAGAATAACAAATTCCTAATTTTTCAAAATTGTCTGAAGGAAACTCATTAGCTACTAACTGGAAACAAATCTTACCGGCCATTGACGCCTCAATTAATGAGGTAGAGTTTATGCTACAAAATATGGAATTATTTTTTATGGTTTGATCTAGCGTCTCCTTTTCTGGGATAAATTTAATCCCCGGTAGGCAATCTATAAGTTTTGATTTATTCTCGCCAGGATGTACCCTGTAGATAAATGGAATATCTAACTCTTGGCAGGCTTTGAGTACATTTTTCACTGTTTTAACTTTTGGTAAAAAAAGCTTTTCATCGTATTTCTCAAAATTTTGGCCAAGGAAACAAACCTTATGTTGGGCGACTGTTTCTCTCTTCTTATCCCCTGACAAAGTCTTTGGCAAATAAGGATATCCTAAAACAAACAAGCTATCTTCCTCCTTAATTCTTTTTGATAGATACATTTGTTTAAAAAACTTTCCCCAAACTAAAAGATAATCACTATATTTGCCATCAACTGTGGTGGTCTCTATTGAATAGGAGAATATCCCATGTTGAATGTCTATAGTCGGAATTTTTAATCTATTGGCTGCAAGGATGAAAGCTTTTTCTAATGGAGAACTGTCGCTCCAAAGTATTACCCACCTCGGTGAATATTTCTTTAAAATAGCAGCAATTTCTTTTAAAAGTTTATTTATAATAGCCTCTTGAATTAAACCTGAATTGGATTTAAAAATTTCGTATAAATAATTTTGCCATTCATTCCCAGAGATATATGGTATTCTCATTTTGGCATAACCTAATCTATCTTTTTTTCCAGTAGCCATAATAACTGAGTTTATGTACTTTCTTGAAGATAAAATAAGGTCAAGTAATCTACTATCGCCCACAAAAATAGCATCGACCTTTTTGAAACCAAACAAAGAATACTGTAATTTATCAATTAGTTTCAGTAGGAGTTTATAGTGTTTATATGATATAATATTGTGTTTTAATTCTCGTAGATAGAATTGTTCAAATGTTTCAAAACCGCTCCTCTTCATACTTTCTATATGGGAAAATAAAAAATCCTTATTACTTAGATTGCTCATAGAATATAAACTTAAAACTAAACATTGGTATATTACAAAATAAGCAATGTGTTAAAATAAAGGTGTTAATAAAAGAAATGCAATACATACCTTATCAAAAATTTACAAAGGAAGTAGGAATTTTTAGCTTAACTAATTTACTAGTGGGGCTCAAGGGGTTAATCATTTTACCTATTATAACAAAGCTTTTGGGGACAGAAAGCTATGGTATCTGGGCCCAAATAATGGTTACAATTTCCCTAACCACTCTTCTGGTAACTCTTGGTTTACCATATACATTAGTTAGATTCCTACCGGCTGAAAAAGATAAAAAAGAAATTCAGGACGGAGTCTATTCGGTGCTATCTTTGGTATTTATTGTAGGATTAATAATTTCTATTTTTTTTATATTTTTTTCTAAATCTATCGCTAATTTTTTTGGAACGGATTCAATCTTAATTAAAATTCTGGCTTTTATAATTCTTTTTGAATGTTTCAATTTGGTTTTTTTAAATATCTTTAGAGCCTTCAGGGAAATAAAAAAATATTCATTTTTTGTAATCTTTCAAGCTGTCGCAGAGACAAGTCTCATTATTGTAGCAATATCATTTGGCTACGGAATTCTCGGAGCAATTCTAGCTCTCTTAATTGCTAGTCTGACTGTATTTTTAATCATGGGGTGGGTTGTTATCAAAAAAATTGGGGTAAAAATTCCACATTTTTCCAGAACAAAAAAGTATTTATCTTTCGGATTACCTGGTATACCTGCAAATATTTCTTCCTGGATTGTTCAATCCAGTGATAGATATTTAATTGGTTTTTTCTGGGGAGCAACTTTTGTTGGTTATTATTCACCCGCCTATGCCCTGGGTAATATTATAACTTTTTTTATCGCCCCCCTAAGTTTCACTCTGCCAGCAGTTTTATCTAAATTTTTTGATGAAAATCAAATAAATGAAGTTAAAGTTCATTTAAAATATTCTTTGAAATATTTTTTAATGGTGGCCATACCTTCTGTTTTTGGTCTATCAATTTTGTCTAAACAATTATTATTAATATTTTCTACTTCAGAAATTGCCTCTAGAGGATACTTAGTTGTATTCCCAGTAGCATTGAGCATATTATTACTTGGAATTTATACAGTAATTGTTCAAATAATTATTCTAAGGAAAAGGACGATTATAATCGGAGCTATCTGGATGATAGCAGCTTTGTTAAATCTTGGATTAAATTTTATATTTATTCCTAAATTTGGAATAATGGGAGCGGCAATCACAACCCTCATTGCTTATACTACTGTCTTTATCATAACTTGGCATTATTCTTTTCGGGGTTTTAAATTTAATATAGATTGGAAATTTATATCAAAAAGTGTCTTTGCTTCCATTTTGATGGGTTTAGCTATCATTTGGTTCAATCCAGTGGGATTATTAAAAACCGTAATTGCTATCATCGTTGGGGCTCTTTTATACGGTACTTTAATGTTTTTATTTAGAGGATTTACTAAAAAAGAAATAGGTTTTTTCAAAGAACTTCTTCATCCTCTATATTTCGGAAAGTAATTAGGTCTTGGGTTATTTTTTTTATTTAATTTATCGTATCTATCTTTTACATCACATAAAATTTTGTATACCTGTCCATTGTGTGTTTTGCTATAAGTATAAAAATTAGCGGTGGTTTTCGAAAAAGATAGTTTAAAACTTAATAAACTATCCTCTGGTTGGTATCCTCCCCCAAGGTGAAATATTTTAAAATCTCTTTCTTTCGCCCAGAAAATAGCTTCGTTAAGTATCAAATTATTGGGGCAAACGCTGAAATAGTCTTCATCAGTGCCTGAAAAAAAATAATGACAAATATCGCCGTAAGTTAAAAAGAACGACGCGCTTATGATTTTATTTTTATAATAAGCCACAAATAATTCTATCTTGTCTTTAAGTTTATCAACAAGTAATTCAAAAAAAACTTTAGAATGAAAATATTCTTTCAGTGCCTGATTTCTCTTCATGGTTTTTGTATAGATTTCATACATTTTACCAACAGATTCTGGCGATTTTTCTCTTTTTATTTCTACTCCACTTTGTTGAGCTTTTTTTATACTACTCCGACAACCCTTGCGAAAATCTCTCCAAATTTTATCTCTCTCTTGAGTTAAATCAATGTAAATAGTATCACGATTTTTTTTGGCTCCTCTTAAGGAAACGATAGTATTAAGTGCGGGGTTAAAGGGATTTAACCTACAAAATTCTGTAACAATATTATTTTTATTACAAAAAGTATTAAATTCTTCAAAAAAATTTTTAACAAACTCTTCTTTGTCTATATTTTCCCCGCAATATCCCATCGGACCGCCATATTCTGGAGAGATAATATCGAAATAATCATCTTTAAGAAGGCCTTTGGTAACGAATGGCAGGGTATTTATTCGTCTTTTAATAAAAAAATAAGTTATAAGGTTCTCTCCCTCCTTATATAAAAACAATAATGGTTCATTATTAAAATAATCTTTTGAAATTGAGGCGTATTCAACGCTAACAAAACCATCCTTAAATGGTAATTTATTAATAATCTCTCTCCATTCATCGAAATTTTCAAGATTTAAGATTTTACTTTCGGAATTTCCCATATAATTTTTATTCTTTCTTCTCTGCTGTTACGATATAATGTGAAATTTTATTTTTCTAATTATTTTCAGTCCGAGTGCTTACTTCAATGTTTATATTTTCAAATTTATCTAATAATTTTCTGATTTCTTTTTCTTCGAAAAAATGGACAAGTCCTTTATTGGCAAATGGGCCTTTTTTAATATTGACGAAGGTATTTTTCTCTAGCTCATTTCCCAAACCATAACCCCAAGAGTTATTTGATATCATCACAGAAAAAATTTTTCCTTTAGACTTCAATACTCTAAAAACTTCAGACATTATTTTTCTCTACGAATTCAAATCATTATGCTGCATTGCTGCAATATCGACCACGCAATTAAAATAATCATTAGGATATGGTAATTTTGCTAAATCTCCGACAATAAATTCACCCCTTAATTTTTCTTTTTCAAAACGCTCTTTTACGATTTTTATGGCAGTTTTTGAACCATCAATACCAAAAATTGAAAAACCCTCCCTGGCTAAATACCACGTAGCTGCCCCAGTACCGCATCCCATATCTAAAATCCTAACTTTTTTTCTATTTTTAACTTCGTAAAAATTCCTTGCTATAAATCTAATCAATTCTTCAGGTGGATATTTGCCCCATTCTTTTTTTAAAAAAACATTATCCCAAGTTTTATCCCAAACCATTTTCTAATAGCCGTATTTATTTAATAATTTATTATTAATTTTTAACTTTAATAAAATATTAACAATTTTAGAAGCGGTATTCATGTCTTTATATGGAGTTTTTATTTCTTTAAATTTATTTTTTTTCTTATTCAGTAATATCTTTTTAGTAGTCTCATAAATATCCTGAGTATTATATCCAACATCAATAGCATTATTAGCCCTTTCTCTGTTTTTTTGTCTGGTACCGATGTTAATTGTGGGCAGATTGAATATCGGCGTTTCAATTAACCCAGCACTTGAGTTTCCAATCATTACATCAGTTATTTTCATTAAGCTCAAAAGTTCTCTTCGAGGCAATGATTTGAAAATTTTTATAAACTTATATTTTCGGTATTTTTCTATAACTTCTATCATTTTACTACTCCCAGCGTCAGTATTTGGATAAATTAATATAGTCTGCTGTCCCAGTTTTACAATGGCGTCTAAGGTTTTTTTTATCTGTTTTCCCGCATCTTTAGATTCTTCAGTAACTGGATGCT
>Ga0210017_1005123_pt1 | contig 10603 bp, 11 predicted proteins | sample CryGeyCG2014_020_FD_183966 | JGI IMG/M metagenome (GOLD analysis project Ga0210017, IMG submission 183966) | Groundwater microbial communities from aquifer - Crystal Geyser CG08_land_8/20/14_0.20 (SPAdes) (version 2) | ecosystem: Environmental > Aquatic > Deep subsurface > Groundwater | place... | reverse complement strand
GAACTCAAAACTTAAATGTCAAAGCTTAAATCTATAACTCAAATCTCAAATCTAATTAAGTTTTTTCTGAAGTTCTTAATTTTAAGTTTTGCTTTTGCGTTTTTAGTTTTAAGTTTCAAGTTTTATGCGTATACTCAATGTCCCGCCACTGATTTTGATTGCCAGATTGCCTGAAAGTTAGACTTGGGGATTTTTTTCGAGGAATTCAAACTCAAACAAATCTCTCTATCTCCTGCGTTAATGATTGTTTGAAGTTTTTGATGACTACCCAATGGCTTTTAGGTAAAAACTGTTTCAATTCAGTTTCAAAGTTGATATCTGTTTGTCTGAAAATATTAAGAATTTGAGGTAGCATCTTCTTTTTTTGAATCGGTAAAAGATTTGATCGAAGAATAAAGTATAAATCGTAGAAATCTCGTGGTTTTTTTCGGGTAAGCAGAGCCTGAATTTTTTCATCAATTAATTGCTCTTTTAACAAACTAATGACAATATAGGGAGGGATAAAATCATTGGAAATTGTAATAACCTCTCCCTTTTTATTGCCTTCCCGAAGGGAAAATTGTAGAAGAATTGCCGCAGTTTGTCCAAATGCCTGAAAGGTAATGTTTGCTAAATATCCACCACTCGTCTTTTTCGCTTCCTGCAAATCAGCTCTGATTCCTTCCTTTTCTATGGCCTCTAGTGTTTGTAGAATTACTTGTTCAATGGGATTGGCAATTCTTAATGTTGTACTAAAATCTAAATCTTCCGAGAAACGAGGGCTTTGGTAAATAACTCTCAAAGCTGTTCCTCCTTTGAAATAGATAACATCAGCTTGAGGTTGTTGGTAAAAATACGATAAAAATAAATGCTGAAAGTACTCGCGTCTGCAATTCAGCTCTGTGGTTTGATATTTATTTGCCAGTATTTTAATTAGTTCTTGGGTAATCACAACAACTCCCTTACCAATTTAGTAAGCTTATTTTTGTTATAAAGATAAGCGTATTTTAAGAGTTTTTCTTTTTGTAAAGAGGAAGTTTTTAAGCGGTCATTTTTGGTCTTCTTGCCCAAGACAACAAAATACAGATAATCAACCAATGCTTTTTCCGGTTCTGCCATGAGAAACACTGCCCCGTCTTGCTTAATAAGGGTATAGCCTGTATATGCTTCCTTCTTGATAGTGGAGTAGGAAAATGTTTTATTGTTTACTATAAATGTTCTCGTCGGTTTTGTAGTCGCGGAAGTTACTGAGTAAGTCATTTCAGGAAGGATGTTATAACTGGCTAAAGCATATTCAAAAGAAATGTAAGAAGGCCGATAGAGATGGTTAGCAAGCTCTTCTTCGGATAAAGGATTGGTTTTTAGGGAATATAGCCCCTTTTTAAGTCGTAGAAACAGCCCATCTTTACTTTCTTTCTCCAAAAAATATTTTGCTTTTTGTTTGGGGAGCTGGAAAGTTAGCTCAAAATCTCTTGGAGTAAAGATGAACAGTTTTTTTTGGAGCAGCCTTTCCCTTATTAATAGCGGTTTCAGTAAAGTATACATATTTGTACTTTTCTGAAATCATTATAAGAGATCAGAAAGGAGATGTCAAGAGTTTTTAAGAAGAAGAATTCAGCGAGAATGATTGAGGCTTGGAAACCAGTTCAAGGGAATTTGAGAGGTTTGTGACGCCAGAGACCATTGTCGTGGCACTTTCTGTTACAAGTTGAAAAAGGAAATTGAAGAAAGTCTAAGAGAGAACCAGTTAGACTTGGGGATTTTTTTCGAGGAATTCAACGACTTGCTTGGCAAATTCCCTCAGATCATCAAGCCCTTCGTGCGAAGACTGATGGATGATTTTGTAATCAATTTTGAGATATTGGTGGACAAGAATATTTCTCAGACCGCACGCCTTAGCAAGTTTTTCAGCCAATTCCTCTGTGATAATTTTTTCCTTAGCCAAGAGACGAAAAACATCGGCTGAAGTATTTTGACCGGGTAAATTGAGTCCGGAAGCAAGATGGGTGGCTATATCAATGCAACTTTCTACTGCGATTTGTAGCCTTCTATTAACCATATCTTGAATATCCACCTCACTTATGAGTTCTTCATAAGTAAATTCCATCGCATCCAGTTTACTTAATTCGCCTCTTAGACTATTAAGCAATTTTTCGATAATTTGGCGCTCGACGACCATAAGAGTTATCCTCCAGACTTTTTTTTAGATAATAGTAATTTAATTTTCTCAAGTGCTCGGTGTCGAAAAATTTCTTCATTGCTTTGACTTCAAAATCTACTCTCGTTTTTTCATCCTTGGCAAAAAGGAGAATTTTGTTTTTAAGTATTGAATGTAAAAATACGGGTTCGCTTTCTAAACTTATTACCCGCAAATCAATTTCCGTTCCGGGAATATAGACAGAAACATCCGCCGGAAAGCCAAAAACTCTTTTACACCGTGGATTTTCAAGGACAATGGCGATGTCGATATCGCTATTTTTTCTTTCTTGACCACGAGCATATGAGCCGTATAAATAGGCTAATTTTACTGGTTGTTTGCTTAATATCCTTTTTAGTTGCTCAATAAGTTTTTCTCGGTCTTGTTTGGTCATGGCTAAATGGTAGCATAATTTGGGAATAGGTTCAAGGGAACCCCGCACCACATTTTGGTGCGCCGCACCACATTTTGGTGCTGGGTAAAATGGTAAAATGGAATTAGAATTATTCTAATGACTCTAATGACTAATTATTCTAAACAATCTTGATAAATTCTAAATCCTAATATCTAAATACTAAACAATACCAAATTACCAAAATCCAAATGATCAAACCCGAAAATTTTGAATTTAATTAATTTGAACATTTGAATTTGTTTAGGGTTTAGGATTTGGTGCTTAGAATTTTTAAAATAATATGATTAGAATAATTAGGTTAATTTTACTTCTATTTTCTTTAGCTCTCCTAATTACTAATTACCAATTACTAGTTACGGACGTTTACGCTCAATGTCCCGCTACTGATTTTGATTGCCAAATTGCTGAGCTACAAAAAGAATACGACAGCCGGAAAGATGCCCATGAGAAGAATAAAAGTGACCTTGCTTCTTATAAAAAACAACTGGTCACTATTCAAAAGAAACTCCTTGAACTTGACAAAAAATTAAAAGAGACAGAAAAGGAAATTTCCCAAAGGGAAATTGACCTTGGGGTACAACAAGAACTTTTATCAACCAGGGTAAGGGAGATGTATAAAAGAAGTCGGGAATTAACGCTTTTGACAGTGCTTTTTTCCTCCGACTCAATTTCTGATCTTAGCCAGGGCCTTGCACTCCGTAGAAGAGCGGCTCAACAAGACTGGCAAATAGTAACAACCACTTCTCAAAAAATAGCTACCTTAAAAAAAGATAAAGAAACATTAAAACGGAATCAAATTTCCTCAACTGCTTTGAAGGAACAAGTTGATAAACAGGCAAAATTTTTAGAGGGAGAAGTAGAAAAGACAGAAAGTTTTTTTAGCCAGATAAAAGCCAAACAAAGCGAACTTTTAGCTTTAAAAGCTGGTGGTTTTTCAACTTCGGTCGGCGATGTTCCGCCGGCAGACGATCCGGCTTCAAGGCCGGATTATAACCCCGGATTTTCCCCGGCCTTCGCTGCCTTTTCTTTTGGTGCGCCGCACCGTAAAGGGATGAGCCAATACGGCGCTTATGGTCGGGCAAAAGCCGGACAATCTGCTGAAGATATTCTTCATGCTTACTATGGTGGAATTGAAATTAAAAAAGATTATTCGACGGGTATCAATATCCGAATTACCGGCTATGGTACGGTAGACATTGAAACCTATGTCAAACGTATCTACGAAATGCCTGGTTCTTGGGGGGATAATGGCGGTTTTGAAGCTCTAAAAGCCCAGGCAGTAGCGGCCCGCTCTTATGCTTTGGCTTATACCAACGACGGGAACGGCTCTATCTGTGCTACAGAATCTTGTCAGGTTTACAAACCAGCCAATAAAGGCGGTAAGTGGGAAGAAGCAGTTAATGCGACTCGCGGCTGGGTTTTGGTTGCCGGAGGTAAACCGTTTTCTGCTTGGTATGCTTCAACAGCCGGCGGTTATACCTTTTCTTATTCAAACAATGGCCATTCGACTCCCGGACTTTGGGACACTCCTTCTGGTAGAAGTGGATGGACGGGCGAGGCTTACGAAAAAGTTGCCAGTTCGCCTTGGTTTTACAAGGCCTGGTACAGAACTCGCAGCAATGTGACCTACGGTCGTTCACATCCTTGGTTGACAATGGAAGAATTTACAGACATTATCAATGCTCTTTTAATTTACAAAGGGAATCCTTCCGATGTTACCCATTTGTCTTTCTTGGATTCCGGTGTCTCGGATACATGGAGTATGGCCAAAGTAAAGGAAGAAGCAGGTAAGTACGACGGACCGGTAACTTCGATTTCAGGAAATCCGGAAGTGGTCTATTCTAATGACGGGTATACTGCCAAGATATATTTTGAAACCAATAAAGGCAGGAAAGAATTTACCGGTGAGGAGTTTAAATATGTTTTCAATCTTAGAGCGCCCGGGGCAATCGGTATCAAGTCGAGCCTATTTAATCTGATGAGGAAGTGAAGTATAATAACTTCAGTTAAAAGTTAAAAATTAAAAGTTCAAAGTTGCAGTTTAAAATTTAAAGTTTCGGAAACTTTTAACTTTGCACTTTGAACTTTGAACTAGAGCATTTAGATTTTGGTTATTTGAAATTGTTTAGGATTTAGATATTAGAATTTAGAAATTTGTAACAGTGCCTGAACTTTATTCTGCAAAAACAGCCATTAAACAACCGGTTGAGAAAAGTGTTCCTCAGCCATTGCCGGAAAGTTATCCCCAGAAAGTTATTACCCGAGATTTCCTTCCGCCCAAAAAAGGCCACTCCCTTTCTTCTATGTTGATATCTCCTTCGGCGAATGTTAGGTTTGAAACCCAAGACCCGGAAGAAGAAATCTTGATGATTCTAAGAGCCCACTGGCTTACTAATATTCCTTGGTTCGTTGTCGCGGTCCTTCTTTTTTTTGCGCCGACTGTTTTGCGTTCCTTCCCTCTTTTAGACTCTTTCCCGATCAGGTTTCAAATGATGTTTGTGGTAGTTTGGTACTTGATTCTCTTGATGTATGTTTTTGAGAGATTTTTGTCCTGGTTTTTTAATATGACGATTATTACTGACGAGAGAATAGTTGATGTAGACTTTCTTAACTTAACGACCAAAAAAGTCTCCGACACCGATCTGGATAAAATTCAAGACGTCAGTTTTACCAATGCCGGAGCGATCGGAGCGATTTTTAATTTTGGCGATGTTTTAGTACAAACCGCAGCAGAGGTGACAGAATTTGTTTTTGAGAAAGTACCCAGCCCGGCAGATGTGGCAAAGATTTTACAAAGGCTTAGGACCGAAGAAAAAATCGAGGCAATTGAAGGGAGAGTACGTTAGTTTAAAATTCAAAGTGCAAAGTGCAAAGTTACAGCTCAAAGTTCAAAGTTATCAAAACTTTTAACCGATAACCGCAACTTTTAACTTTTAACTTTGGACTTTGAACTAAAGATATGGATAACTTTATTAACACAATTGCAAACTTTAATATCTGGTTAATCGGGAAACTCTTTGTTCTTGTGGGTCTTGCCGTTTATGCAATCTTTGCCTTTGTTGTTGTTCGTCAAGTGAAATTAATGACCGAGGTAGTTTCCGGAATTTTAACTAATTCTTTGAGACTAGTTTCTTGGATTTTCTTTTTATTTTCAGTTTCAGTTTTTTTTCTAGCCCTACTTTTTTTGTAGTAGGTTAAAGATGGATCCTGCCTTTACCCCGCACCAACAGAATGCAACCTCTGTAGAAGAGCCGGCAAGTGGTGCTGGGTTTACAATTGAAACTTCGAAGATCGTTGGTACCCCGGCAGATGGATTTTGGTCTCAAGTTCACACCTTCTTTCCTCAGGACAGAGAAAAAAAAGAAAAGAGGGGGGATTTACTGGCAGTCCTGGTTGTTTCTGGGGTAGAAGAAGGAATTGGGGCGGTTGCTTTTGGTCGGGAGATTTTAGGCAGACTTCATGAAGAGTATTATGGCGATTTGACCGGAAGTGCTTTTGAAAAATTAGGAGAGGCAGTCGGCAAGGTTGGACGAGAGAATGAGGGGTTAGAGATTGTTGCCGCTTCACTTTCTGGTCGAGTTTTATATCTGGCTATTTATGGTCAAGGGAGGGTTGTTTTAAAAAGAGGAGACAAGCTCGGAATTGTTCTTCAAGGCGAAGGACAAATGCAAAAAGGAAGCGGAATTTTGGAAGCGGGAGATTGGGTTTTATTGGGGAGCGGGCATTTTTTCCAAGCTGTTGGTATTGGGGTGATGAAAGCAGCGCTAGAAAGCAATTCTCCTGAAGAAGCGGTTGAGAGTCTGGCACCAATTGTTCTTGGCCGTAACAACATGGCCGATGCCGCAGTAATTTTGGCCTTAGTTAAGAAAGAGCCGCCATCTTTGGTCGGCTCAGTTCCTCAGTTTGAAGAAAGGGAGAGTGAAGTTGAAGTCAAGAGTAAGCGGGACAACTTTCTTGAGAAGATTTTAGATAAAATTAAATTGCCGCAAAGAAAATCTTTTTTTGTTCGGAGAGCAGATTTAGAAAAAAGAAAAAAGACCCTCTTTATTATTGCGCTTACCTTACTTGCCTTATTAGCAATAGCTCTTGGCTTTGGATTAAAGCAGAGAGCAGCAGAGAAAAAACAGAACAAGGTCAAAAATTTAATCGGTCTTGCAGAAGAAAAGTTTAATCAGGGCAAAAAGGCTTATTCTGTTGACCCGGGAGAAGGAAAGACTTTTATTGCTGAGGCAAAACAGCTAATCGAAGAAGGGTTGGTTTTAAAGAAAAATAGTCAAGAACTGGTTTTGCTGAAGGAACAAATAGAAAAGTTTTCCTCTGATTTAGGGGTTGAGACCGCTATTGCCGAAGTGCCTGTCTTCATGGATCTTTCCTTAATTACCGATGGAGCAAGTGGTGTCTCATTGTCTTTACTGGATAAAGATTTATCAATTTTAGATACGGATAAGAAGAAAATTTATCTTTTGAACACAGAAAAGAAATCCCATGTTGTCTTGGAATTTTCCGAAAATAGCGGCAAATTTATGACTGCTTTTGCCGGCAAAATCCTAGTCTTTGGTGAGAAAGGGATTAACGAAGTTGACACCAAAAACAAAGGTGTTTCTTTGGAAATCAGCAAAGACGAAGAATGGAAAGAAATTGTTGGCTTTTCCTCCTTTAATGGAAATTTGTACTTGTTGGATAAAGGAGCTTCCGATATTTGGCGCTATTTGGCTAGCGGAGAAGGTTACGGGACAAGAAAAAGTTGGTTTTCGGGCACGCCACCAGATTTATCTGGGTCAGTCTCAATGGCAATTGATAGCTCTGTTTGGATTTTGGAGAAAGATAAAATTTCCAAGTTTAATTTAAGCCAGCCGGAGGATTTTTCTTTGACAAAAATGCCCGAGGGTTTTGTTGATCCAGTTAAAATTTATACCTCGGTTGATGATCAAAACCTTTATGTTCTTGATAAAGGTAGAGGAAAAATATATGTGATTGCCAAAAACGGCGAATTTAAAGCTTCTTACGTCTGGGAGGGAATAAAGGAGGCGAGCGATTTGGTGGCAATAGAATCAATAAATAAAATCTTCCTTCTCTCCGGGACGAAGATTTATGAGATTGGGATTAAGTAAACTCAAAGCTTAAAGCTTCAGACAACTTTTTGCTTAATACTTTCACTTTGCACTTTGAATTTTGCACTTTGCACTTAAAGCCCCGCCAAAGGCGGGGCGATTGGTGGAGATGTCCGGAATTGAACCGGAATCCGAAAAGTCAATTTTAAAATTTCTACAAGCTTAGGTTAACTTTTTTACCTCTAACCTGATCCGTTAACCTGGAAAGTTAAAGGTTGCCAAACTAAAGCTTGGTGCCGATGTGTTTGACGCCATCGGCATTGCGTCTTGTCTTTGTTTACACCCAAAAAGTTTCGGCAAGAAAAAACAATTTAGATGCCTATTTACGCAAAAGCGTAGTTGACAGCAAAGCTGTCAGCATTAGGAGAAACTTCGTAAGAAGTATCTTTTCTTTTTTGACTTCTGTTTTACTCCTGTTAAGTCAAAGGAGGCTTGCATTTTTAAAAGAGCGCTCCCCGTCGATACCAGTCATCCCCAGTCATGGAAGGAAACCTATGGTTTTCTTCCAAAAACTTTCCAAAGTTGTAATTTTCAAGATCTTCTTCAAATCTTACCCAAAAATTGATTTAATAATCTTTTCTAAAACCTCGCGTTTCTTGCCGAGTGGTTTACTTACGGTTTTTTAATTCCTCTTCCGTTTCTCTGGCCAAATCGGCTCGTTTTATGGCTTCCTTTTTCTCCCATTTTTTCTTTCCCTTAGCCAAGGCTATCTCGAGCTTGATTTGACGGCCCTTATTATACCACATGACAGGCACTAAAACAAGGTTTTTTTGCTTCATTTTGTTTTGGAGCCCCAAAAGCTCTTTTTTGTGCAGGAGCAGCTTGCGGGTGCGCTTCGGGTCAATTTTCCTGACATCGGCGTATTCATAAGGGTGAATATGGGCATTAAGCAAAAGAGCCTCGTTGTCAACGATTTTTACATAAGCTTCATCAAGGCTAGCTTTCCCGGCAAAGAGAGACTTGACTTCGGCACCATTTAAGACCACGCCAACCTCAACCTTGTCAAAAAGTTGATAATCAAAATTTACCCGTCGGTTAATAATCTTCATGGCTTAATTTTAACATTTTTGGTGCTAAACTGGCTTAATGAGCCTTTTGGACCTTGTATTTCCCAAACATTGTGTTAGCTGCGGTAGGGCAGGGAACTATTTTTGCCCTAAGTGTCTGACTACGATTAAAAGAGTAAGGCAAATTTGTCCGGTTTGCGAAAGGCCGACTCCTTTTGGCCAAACACATAAGTTTTGTCGAACAAGAAATTCCTTGGACGGTTTAATTTCCCTGTTTGCTTATGAAGGAATTGTTCGGGGGGCAATCCATAAGTTGAAGTATAAATTGGTAACTGATTTAGAAAGCGAATTTTGGGAAATCATCAAAAGCGATCTGGAAAAAAGAGGGGAGGAAATGCTTGTTTTGAAAAGGTTTGTTAGCGAAGAAAAACCGGTTATTATCCCGATACCTCTTTACTGGTATAAAGAACATTCTCGCGGTTTTAACCAATCTTCACTCTTTGGTAAAAGACTGGCAAGTTGCTTCAGCCTATCATTTTCGGATAAGATTTTTGTTCGGTCGAGAAGTGTCCCTTCCCAGACAAAATTAACCCAAAAAGAAAGAGAAGAAAACGTCAAAGGAATATTTAAAGTTGGCGCCACCGCTCCTGGTTCATTACCCAATGTTTTGTTGGTTGATGATGTCTGGACAACCGGAGCGACAATGAAAGAAGCGACAATAACTTTAAAATCAGCGGGGGTGAAAAGGGTCTGGGGGTTAACGGTGGCGAGATGAAAGAGGAGAATAGAAGATAAGCAGAGCAGTTATGGAAAATCGTATAAAATTTATTTCTGGCCAACAGAGAAAATTTCTTTTAAAAGTTCAAGAAATAAGTGATTTAAAACTAGATGAACTTGCGAAAATTGCCGGCGTAGTTCCTCGAAGTTATCGTGATTGGAAGAGGGAAAAACTATGTATGGGGTTAAGAGCGGCAATAGATCTTTCTTCAAAATTTAATGTTCAGTTACCTGAACGAGTCGATGAAATGGAGTTAAGGTGGAAAAAATTTAAAAGCGAGAAGGGTAAAATTGGTGGTTTTGCTTGTCTCAAAAAATATGGGAACCCAGCGACGACGGAGGGAAGAAAGAAAGGGGGAGCAAAGACACTATCAATTTTAAGGGAAAAAGGAATAATTCCATTAAAAAAGAAATATTTATTTCCCAAACAATATAACGAGGAGTTGGCAGAATTTACCGGGGTGGTTTTAGGAGACGGAGGGTTAACTACGGGTCAACTGCAAATTACTCTAAATAGTCTTAAAGACAAAGAATACGCCTTTTTTTTAGGCGGAATCGGAAAAAGATTATTTGGGGAAGAACCAAAAATATATAATAGGAAAAGCCAAAACGCCGTTTGCCTTTATTATAACGGCGAATTACTATCGAAATATTTGGTTAAAATCGGTTTAAAAGTAGGTAACAAAGTAAAGTTACAAGTAGATGTCCCAAGTTGGATTAAGTCTAAAAAAAACTATCGAGTTGTTTGCCTCAGAGGACTAATGGATACAGATGGAGGAATATTTATTCACAAATACAAAGTTAATAAAAAACAGTACAGTTATAAGAAAATTTGTTTCACTAATCGTTCATTACCATTATTGATTTTTGTTAAGGAAACTTTGGAGGAATTAGGCTTTACACCAAAGTTAATAACAAAGGTAGAAAACAAGAAAGTATGGCTGTATAATGAGCAAGAAGTTAAGAATTATATGCGGATAGTAGGTTCACATAACGAAAGACTACTGAGGCAACTTGCTATCTTATAATGGAGGAGTCGGATAGTGGTCAATTCCGAAAGTTTGCTAAACTTTTGAGCTGAAAGGCTCTCGCGGGTTCGAATCCCGCCTCCTCCGCC
>Ga0210017_1005122_pt1 | contig 10605 bp, 9 predicted proteins | sample CryGeyCG2014_020_FD_183966 | JGI IMG/M metagenome (GOLD analysis project Ga0210017, IMG submission 183966) | Groundwater microbial communities from aquifer - Crystal Geyser CG08_land_8/20/14_0.20 (SPAdes) (version 2) | ecosystem: Environmental > Aquatic > Deep subsurface > Groundwater | place... | reverse complement strand
CTTTAAGGGACAAAAAAGAGATGAGATTTACGAATGGGTTGAAGATACAATTATTAAATTTGATTACCATATTTTAGGAAAAAAAGATAAAGGAGTTATCAAAAAGTACCTTGAAAAAATAACCGGATTATCAAGAGCTCAAGTTACAAGGTTAATCAGTAAACAAAGAAAAACTGGGTCAGTTACGGTTGAGAAATGTAATCATCGTATATTCCCAAAAATATACTCTGACCAGGATATCTGGCTTTTGGCAACGACTGATGAATTGCATGATTTCCCAAACGGAGTAATGGTTAAAAAAATATTAGGAAGAATGTTTACGGAGTATAAAGATTTGACGTATAAAAATATTTCAAATATTTCAGTAGGCCATATTTACAATTTAAGGAAATCTGTTCATTACCAGAGGTTAACTAAAAAGTATGAGAAAACAAAACCAAGGATTGTCAATATTGGAGAGCGAAGGAAGCCGACTCCAAATGGAGATCCTGGATATTTGCGGGTTGATACAGTTCATCAAGGAGATATGGGAAAACTAAAAGGGGTTTATCATATAAACATAGTTGATGAAGTTACCCAATGGGAGGAGGCAGGATCAGTTCCTAAAATTACAGAAAGCTTTCTTGTTCCGTTACTTTTAAAGTTGATAAATAAATTTCCCTTTAGAGTTTTAGAATTTCACTCTGACAATGGGAGCGAATATATCAATAGAGTTGTTGCCAATATGTTAAATAAACTTTTAATAAAGTTGACCAAATCAAGAAGCAGACAGACAAATGATAATGCACAGGTTGAATCTAAAAATGGATCGGTAATCCGTAAGTGGATGGGTTATGGTTTTATTGATCAAAAAAATGCACCGGAGATTAATGATTTTTACTTTGATATTTTCAATGAGTATTTGAACTTTCACCGACCATGCGCGTTTGCCACAGAGATAACAGATAAAAAAGGTAAGATTAAGAAGGTATATAAAGAGAAGGACTATATGACGCCATATGAGAAGTTGAAATCATTATCAAATTATCAGTTGTATTTAAAAGCCAGAATAACAATTGAAACGTTAGATAAAATTGCCAAAAGAAAAACAGACAATGAAATTGCAAAAGAAGTTCAAGACAGTCGTTACAAATTATTTAACAAAATATTGCCAGCTTATAGTTCCTGAAGAGTTACAGAATTTCAGGCTCATCGCTTGACTTTAAAATACTGGGGTAGTCTTGGGGTAATCTAAAGGAGTTGTCACAGAAAGGATAGAATGTATGGATATGTATCAACTCAATCAAATACCTTCTGATGCCCAAATCAGAAAATATTTAAGAAGATTAACGTTTGGGAAAAATATTTATTGTCCCGTTTGTATAACCAGCCATGTAATGGTTGATCACGAAAGATATCGATGTAAACGTTGTCGAATCAGATTTTCCTTGACATCTCATACTTGGCTCAACAATATGAAATTGCCACTTCGACAGTTCTGGTTACTACTTTACTGTTGGACTATTCAAATACCGGTAAAACAAGCATCCACTCTCAGTGGTTTGTCTGATGTAACCATTTATGAATGGTATGAAAGATTAAGAAGACATTTACCGGCAGATGAGCAAATCTTAAATCATTTGATTCAACTTGATGAAGCATATTTTGGTGGGAGACAGGGCAAAGCTCTGTTTATGGCAAAGGAGGTTGGAACAAGAAAATTAGCCTATCAACTGGTACCAACCAGTTGGGTTACTAGAGAAACAGCTGCTTGGTTTCTTGAAGAAAATGTTTATCCTTATGCTAAACTAAATACTGATGGAGCATCTATTTACAAAGGAATTGGTAAATGGTGGCCGGTTTATCACGTAAGAGATATTCACCGAAGGTTCGAGTTTGCCCATACCAGTGAAATTGAGGGAATGTTTGGAGTTATGAGAACATTTATACGACGAATGTATCATCATGTCACGCCTGACAAGTTGGCTGAGTTTATCTGTGAATTTTGTTACAGATTTTCCCATCCGGAAATGTACGGTTCACCCCGTCATTACCTGGAGAACTCGTTATTCATTGTGCAAGTCTCGTTAGGAGAACCCTGAAAACTCCTCTTGACAAAATGTATAATTAACTGTACATTTAAAACATGAATAATTATCCAACACCCCAACAATTAGAACAACTGCCGGAAGTGATGCCGATTACTCAATTGAGATATCAAACAAAAAAATTACAAGATCTTTTAGTCAACCAGAAAAAGCCAATTATTATCACTGTTAGAAGTAAAAAAATCGGCTTTCTTACGCCACTGGTTGAAAAACCTACCAAGAAATGGTTACCTATGCCCCCGGCTTATCATTTAGGTAATATTCCACGAGAAAAATTGCGCCGTGTTAATCTCTATAGAAATTATCTTAAGAAAAAAATGAATGTCAATCCTCGTTGACTCCAACATCATCATTTATACTCATAATAAAGACTCGCCTTTTTATAAAAAAGCGAGAAATTTTTTAGACTCATGGCTTCGGAGGAAAAAAGTTTATTTTGCTTTTCAGAATCTTTTAGAATCTTATTCGATTTTAACCTCTATTAGAATTTTAGAAAAAAATAAAGCCCTCGAAATCGTCAAATTTTATTTTTATCATCCAAATTCAATCATCCTCTACCCGACCAATAAGACCGCCGCTATCTTATTTCAACTCCTCAACAAATATCAAATTATGGGAGAAAGAACATATGATTTTCATTTAATCGCTCTTATGATAGAAAACCACCTCGAAACCATTTACAGCAAAAATACCAAAGACTTTCAAAAAATCAAAGAGATAAAAGTTATTGATCCTTGTTAATCAATATCTCTATATTAAAATGCAGCAGAAACAATAACAATGAAATTTTTTTTTAATATTGTGAAAAATAATTTTCTAGTAATCTGCGCATTCATTTTCTTTATTTTGTTAATCGTTTTTTATATTAACAGAAGCTTTGTTGATGTTCCATTTTTAGATGGTTTGATGCCACTCCCTATGGTTGAAAAGTATTTCAAAGGTACTTTAACTTTCAAAGATATTAATTTGCGTTGGGAAGAACATCGATTAATAGGATACTCTTTGATTTATTTACTAAATACTATTTTATTCGGACTAAATATGAAAGTAGAAGCATACATATTTTTACTAACCTATTTTTTAATCGGGTTAATTATATATATATTCTATAAACGATTTTTTGTTAATAATTTAAAAAAAGATTTTAATGTATGGATTCAAATCTCATATATCTCCATATTAGCAATTATTTTCAGGCACGCTCCTGGAGCATCATCTATGACAACACAGTTTGTCATTGGAACATTGTTTTTTATTATTGCCGCTATATTTTTTGATCAAATGTGTTTGGACAGAAAAAAAATACGTCCCTTTATAGGGTTTTTGATAAGCATCGCAATCTATATATTAATTTTCAGCGGTGCTTATTTCGGAGGAGCCTTGTTTAGTCTGGTCGCTTGTTTATTATTTAAATCGTTAGTTTCCAAAAATAAAAAGATTGGCGTTCAATTGATCGCGTCGGTCTTATGGACAGTAATTTTGATTGGAGGTTATATGTATCTAACTCCGGTTAATAGTTATGATGGAAACAATTTATTTGGGAAGATCGGAATTTTTTTATTAAGATTTGGAGAAACCATTAAAGCCTTTTTGGCTGGACTGAGTGCCATCACCTTAGATATTCATACTATTTCAGAAAGACTTGGGAACAATGAATTAATAGTCCTGATAAACGGAGTTGTTCTCTTAATATTAGGGTTGTATTCCATCTTTAGGTTTATAACTTTAAAAATATATAAAAAAACATATTTACCATTATTGATGATGATGTATTCGGTTGGTTCAATTATTACCATAAGACTTGGACGTTTAAATGGGGGTTGGTTACAAGTAGTAAATGACTGGTATCAGTTTCATCTATATTTTTATTTAATCGGAGCATTATGGATATTATATTTTGATTTAATAAAAAAATTTGATGTTACCTCACCAAAATCGTTCAAAAATATTTTTTGGCACAATAGGTGGTTTATGATAATGAACACGATCGGCTTGTTATTTATATTCTTTGTGCAGGGTTTTTCAAGCCTATTTTTATTGGTAAAGGCTCCTCATGCATATCGTCAATGGCTTGATGTTAGGAAAGAAGCAATTTTGTTTCCAACCGATCAGTCACTAAAGTCATTATTGTGGCCAAAAGAAGAGTCGTTAAAGGCAATTAAAATATTAAAAAAATATAGATTAAGTATTTTTAGAAAAAAATAACTTAGGCCGCATCCACTAATAACATGATTCCTACTTCGTAGGAAGATGCGGCACAAAGGGCAAGATAATCTTTGAAGTAAGAGTTCACGATCTTTGACAAAATTATGTTTTTTCCTGTAGTGGAACGATTCATCGTTCCATAATAATTCATTAAATTGATTATTATCGTGTGATAAATTACACCACTACTATAAAACATAATCTACTTCGAAATGAAAAAATAACAGTTTTTGTCAAGAAGAGTGAACTCTTGCTCTTTGAATATGTAATGGGCAAATATAATTGTGTAAAATATGGCTTAATACATATATAATACATATATGGGAAACAAAACGCTTAAGGTAAGCATCGGAGTGATGGCTTATAATGAAGAGAAAAATATCGGCAGATTTCTCGAGAGTCTTCTTGGACAAAAATTAAAAGAAGTTTGCCTTTCAGAAATCCTGATTGTTTCCAGTGGCTCACAAGATAAAACTAATCGGATTGTAAACGAATTTTCCCAAAAAGATCCCCGCATCCATCTTATCAAACAAAAAAAACGTCTCGGCAAAGCTCCAGCCGTCGATCTTTTTTTAAGACAGGCATCAGAATCACTTGTGGTTCTCTCCAGCGCCGATCTTATCCTGGGAAAGGATACGCTGGAGAGACTGGTGAGCCATTTTAAAGATCCAAAAGTTGGGATTGTTGGCTCCCATCCAGTTCCAATCAATGATCCTAAAACTTTTTTTGGATTTGCCAGCCATCTTCTCTGGAAGCTCCATCACGAGATCTCTAAAAAGAGACCCAAGATGGGAGAGCTAATTGCTTTCCGTAAAATTTTTCAACAAATACCAGTCCTTTCTGCAGTTGATGAAGCCAATATCGAGTCTCTTATCAGAGGACAGGGCTATCTGGCAGTCTATCAGCCAGAGGCGATTGTTTACAACAAAGGCCCGCAAAATCTCCAAGAATTTATAGCCCGTAGACGGCATATCTATTGCGGGCATTTGGCTACTAGATATGAATATAGTTATGAAGTATCTACCCTTTCCGGGTTTAAGATTTTTTTACTCCTTTTTAAAAATATTGAGTTTTCCTGGCGGTTTTTTCTTTTTACACCGTTGGTAATTTTTTTAGAAGTAGTCAGCCGATTTCTTGGTTTTTTGGATTACAGATTTAAATTGAAAAATCATACTATTTGGCAAGTTACACCAAGCACAAAAAAACTCTTATGAATTTTCAGTTAGAACGGCTTATCCCAAAACAAGTTCCCTGGTTTTCAAAAAGACTTATTGACGAACACCTCTTGCGCTACCAATTTACAAGAAGGTTTATTGCCGGAAAGGTAGTTTTAGATCTTGGTTGTGGGGTTGGGTATGGGTGTTTGGAGATGGCAAAATCTGGTGCTAAAAAAGTAGTCGGTATTGACGTAAGCTACGAAGCCATTAAATATGCAAAGAGGCACTACTCTCACCCAAAAGTGAGGTACATTGTTGCTGATGCTATAAAAACAGGTTTGGTGAAAGCAAGTTTTGATACTGTTGTCTGCTTTGAAACACTTGAGCATGTTGCTGATGTAACTGGACTGGTTACCGAAGCACAAAGGCTGCTCAAAGATGAAGGGATTTTCATTGTCTCAACCCCAAATAGAGAAACTTCGCTTGTAGATAATCCTTTCCATAAAAAAGAATACACATTAGAAGAATTACAAAGACTTCTTTCTTGCTTTTCTAAAGTAGAATGGTACGGACAAAGAATGGTTAACCTAAAAATTATAGAATTTTACAAGAAAATATCAAAAATAGTTCCCTCTTTCCTAAGAATTCTTCTCCATTTTCGACCCTGGGAAAGATTAGAGATTCGGAAATTGAGGTCAACAAATGATACCTCGTTTCTCTACTTTATATGCATATCAAAAAAGTAGGGGTAGTTATCGTGACATATAACTCGAAAAAATATATAGAGAGCTGTTTGGACTCTGTTTTAAACAGTAATACGCCTTTAGAATTAGAAATAGTTATTATAGATAATGCCTCAACAGATACTACGGTTCGACTTTTGCAAAAGAGATATCCAACTGTCTGTCTTTTTCAAAACCAAAAAAATCTAGGTTTTGGGGCGGGGATCAATATCGGCTTGAGACATCTTCTTAAAAAGGGAGGATTTGATTATATTTTGTTTCTTAATCCAGACACCCTCGTTTCGAAAGACTTAATTGAGGAGCTGATAAAACCATATACTTTTGACAGAAATATTGGAGTGACCGGACCAATTATTACCTATGTTCATAAAAAAAGCAAAATCTGGTTTGCCGGAGGCTATTTTAACAAACTTTTTTGTTTTAGCCGTCATCCTTTTATGGATAAAGACACGAGTACGGTGCATATCAAATCAGGAAAGACTGATTTTATTAGCGGATGTTGTATGATGATAAAACGGGAAGTCATAGATAACGTTGGTCTTTTTGATGAAAAATACTTTTTATACTTTGAAGACGTCTTCTTCTCTATGAAGGTACGAAAGCTAGGATACACTTGTCATCTTGTAGCCAAACCACTCGTCAGCCATCTGGTGTCCGCGGTTACAGGAGAAGCGGGAAGTAATCGGATGACGCCGCTTCGCAGCTACTACTTTGCCAGAAACCCACTTCTATACATTAGAGGGGAGGTGCGAGGCTTTTTCAGACTATCGAATATTTTTGGCCAGCTCTTCATTCGTTTACCTTACTATTCTTTTCAGTGTCATTTTATCTCCTACCTAAAAGGTTTACGGGACGGTTTTCTCCAGATTCTCTAAAGCTTCTTTTGCCTTTGTGTTCGTTGGATCAAGAACAAGAATATCCTGATACTCAACTTTGGCGTTGTAGAGGGCGCCGGCTTTTTGATAGATGTTGGCGACCTTAAAACGAATGTCAATATTCTCCGGGGTCAGGGAAGATGCCTGTCCATAAAAATAGAGGGCAGCCTTTAAATCCTCCTCTTTTTCTGCCGCCTCCCCTTTTTTGACGAACTCTGAAAATTCTGGTTTTTGTTGCCTAATTTGGCAGCTCTCGTTTTTTCCTATCTCCTTTAAAGCAAGTTCGGGCTTTTTAAAATGGGGGGCAAGTTTTAAAGAGAGCTTAAACTCTTGTTTGGCTTCACGAAAACAGCCGTAAGTTTTGTAGAGATTGCCGTTGACAAAGTGCTGGAAGGCAATAAAGTCTTTAAACATCCGAGCCACAGGCGCCCGAGTCGTCACATCTGTTTCCAAAGTTTCTTTGCTCACCAGATCGCAAGATTCTGGTTGCTGACGAAGTTGAAAAAAAGGAGAGACCTCCAGAGAGCATCCGTAAGGTATAAGATAGAACGGATCACCAAAAAGGCTATAGATAGAAAGTACCAGTTTGGAGTCACTTATTCCCGCTACATAAATAGGTCTTTTGCCAATATTCCAGCGGAGAAGATCTCTGGCTAAGGGGATAGAATGCTGCGCCGTGATTCTGGTAATGGTGGTTTTGATAAGATTAGGATATTTTTTTTTGATCTGCGAAAGTGGCCATTGGGCAAAATCAGACGGGATAATCAAAACATCCTTTCGTAACCCCTCAACCTGCTGTAGGTAGGTTGGGGCAAAACAGGTTTGTTCTGCAAAACAAAGAAGAATGGCATCTTTTTTGAGACTTTTTAGAAGGGCACGACCATATTTATAACCTAAAGAAAAATTGTTATTTTTAATTTCTTTAAAGTTGGCGGCGGCGATTGAAAATATAAGGATAAACGGTAGAAAAAGAAGAATAATTCTAAATTTTCTTAAAGGAGCTTTAAATATCTGATAAATTCCCAAGATTCCAAAGGAAATAAAAAGAGCAAAAAAAGGAAAAGTAGTAAGAAAAAAACGTTCATGAAGTCCCCTTGTGATATAAAAGTCTATTTCACCCGCGCGGTTGGGGGTTAAAGCATACATCCCAAAAAAATATCCCCCAAAAAAAAGGCCGAGGATTAAAAAAAGAAAGATTTTATATTGTTTTTTCTTCAGAAGATATAAGCCTCCCCCAAGAGCAAGGAGAAAAAATGAGAAATTGAAGTTTCGCATAAGAAAAACAGAGACATCGATGAACCCTTGGGAGATCTCTTTTATCCCAAGCTTTCCACCAAGGTATGCCTGTCCTTGCAGTCGTGTTTCTGCGTAAGCGCGTCTAGTAATCACTCTATAAATGCTCGTTAGGTCTTTTGGATTTTCCCAGTTGATAACTGCCTGATTTCGGGCAGCCAAAGGCAGATAAAGATAAGGAAGAAGAAAACCAAGAATAAACAGCAACACGCCATTCCTAATAAATTTCCAATTAAACAATACAACTCTGTTGTGAACGAATATCCAATAGGCAAAAAGAGGGAGAAAAAATAAAAAAACCTGTTGATTGCCAACACCAAGACCCATGACAAAAAATGATAGGAATAATATTCTTGGCTTATTCTCAGAGGCAATCAGCAAAAAAACTACCAAGGAGAGCAAAAAAAAATGAAGGGAGAAAACCTCGGCAAAAAGGGCAAAAAAGAAAAAGGAGAAAGAAAAAGCAAAAGAAAAAGCTCCAATAGAAGAAGCTACCAGACGAACCCAAAAATTTTCCACCATCTTTTCAAGAAGAAAATAACTAATCAGAAAGAAGAAAGCGACCGTCGCGGCCGAAAAAAGGCTACTAAGAAAATTTATCTTCCCAGCAAATGTCAGAAAAGGTATGGGGAGGCGGCCAAAAACTGCGGCCAGCATCGTATAGAGAGGGTAGCCTGGGGGATGAGCAACGCCAAGAATTTTAGCCACCGTTATCAGTTCGTCACTATCAGCATAGCCAGTATTGAAGTTGGGAAGCAGACTGACATAAGTAAGAAGGGTTATAAGGAAAACTCCAAAACTAGTAAGAAAAAGGACTCTTTTTTGAAAGGTATTTTTAAACATAAAAACTAAAAATTTGCCGAAGCAATGACAGTAAGAGTCTCTGTATAATCATTTGCTACCAGGGTTATGCTTGACGATTTGGCCTTTACTACAAACGATGCCCGACCTCCAACAACCGGGGTAGTGGAACTATATATAGGCCGAATAGTAGAATCAATTATTCCAACCGAATTGACCGTGCCGTTATAAGGAGAAAGGGCGGTCAACTGTGTTGCTGAAGCAGACTGTGCACCCACTCCTTGGCTTAATACATTCAGGTCGCCTGTGGCCGAGGTAATAGTATAAGATCGTGTGGCGCTATAAAGTCCGCTATTCTGTCCATAAACATAGACATTCCCCCCTGATTCAGCATTTGTTTCAAAATCAACCCAAACCTTTTGCGGACTATCAACGACCGTATTTGCCATAAGGTCGGGAAAAGTAATAGTAAAGGGCGGATCGGTCTTTGTGTCGGTAGCCGATACATCTATATCAAAATTAAAAGATGGACCAACAGTAGAAGCCGAACTTACCGGCCCAAAGTCGGTTTCGGTAAACTTGCCCTGCATGGCTTTTGCTTTAATGTAATAAGTAGTATTAGAGAGAAGACCTATGACAAACTCACCGCTGGCACCACTCCAATTAGTATACGTCTGATAATCTTCAAGTCCGAGAGTTGTCCCAACAGTATTGTCACTTTGTACGTATCTAATATCGGAGACAAAATTATCCGTAGAGATGGCCAGAGCGAACTTGGCATCACTTGGGTTATTTGACGTATTTATGACAACATGCAGTTTGTTGTACCAGTTGCCGGTATTTTCAAACGTTGGTGCCGACGGCACGTGGCTCTGCTCGGAAAATATAAGGCCCGGACCTAATTTATAACTAATACCTGTCAGCTTGGTACTGTTGAGTTCACCGATAATTCCCTGAAGGGCATAATCTTGCGAGGTCGAATTACTCGTGCCTCCTCCCCCAAAACCAAAATCGATAAGTTTATAATCAGTGCTTGCAGGAATAACCAAAATAACAAAGGCAAAAATGCCAAGCGCAAGCGTATGTTGCAGTTTTTGGATAAAACTGTGCATATCACTATGATACAACAAAAATTAACCTTTTTCATTCATACAAAACAAATGCAGGGAGAATCTTGTTCTTGACGTTAAAACTTAGTATATTTTAAGTGGACTCAGTTTTTGTCGGATGACTTTTTTGATGGCGCACCGAGACAGTGAGGAGTCATCCGAACTGAGTCCACTCGATGCGGCATTTAAGTTATAGGATAAAAAGTTCTTTAAAAATTTTTGCGTTTTTTCTTAGACGATCGAGCCGACAGTTTTCGGAGGCGCGGCGGGTGGCCTGCCCGCCGAAGCCTTGGCGAAGGCTGGGGGGCGCCGCGCCGGAGCGAATAGCGACGAAG
>Ga0210017_1005120_pt1 | contig 10610 bp, 13 predicted proteins | sample CryGeyCG2014_020_FD_183966 | JGI IMG/M metagenome (GOLD analysis project Ga0210017, IMG submission 183966) | Groundwater microbial communities from aquifer - Crystal Geyser CG08_land_8/20/14_0.20 (SPAdes) (version 2) | ecosystem: Environmental > Aquatic > Deep subsurface > Groundwater | place... | reverse complement strand
CTCACCGAGTTTTTGTTTAATGTCCGATTGCGTTCCAAAACCAGACAATTTAGTTATAACATACAGGCTAATTCATCTCAAGGGCTAAAGACCCTTGAGTTTTCTTAGCCATTCCTAATAAAGCTAAGCATAAGAGAGGGTCCTTCCTGACCTATTATATCATAGATAAGTACTATGACTCCAGCTGACTTCTGACATGGTTCAACTATGTCAGATCTCCTCGGGTCACTTATAAAACTATTCCTTACATCCCAGATGAGGTTGGGGAATCAATCTTCTCTATGACCCACCGCCAAACATAGATCGATTACCTCTTTTATTATCCGGGCTGTAATTTGTTTCCGGATCCTTTGCTGCGAGCTTCGCAGTTCGCAACTATCCTTCAACTATGCCCTAATCAACTCTATAATTAGGGAAAAGGATTTTAACCTTTTAGTTTAATACATTTGTATAATTGGTTCGCTCAGTCGAAAAAGAAAAATAAATTTTCCTTTTTCTTCTTCGCTGCCAAATATAAGCTGCCGAGCGCGTTTATTCTGAGTACAAGAGTTGGGAACGTATTCACCGCGGCATAGCTGATCCGCGATTACTAGCGATTCCAGCTTCATGAGGGCGAATTGCAGCCCTCAATCCGAACTGGGGCCAGGTTTGATGGGATTGGCTCCGCCTTACGACTTAGCGACCCATTGTCCTAGCCATTGTACCATGTGTGTTGCCCAGGGCATCAAAGGGCCACGCTGATTTGACTTCATCCTCGCCTTCCTCCTCTTATCCAGAGGCAGTCCCCTGTGACACTTGTAACGCAGGGTAAGGGTTGCGCCTGATACCCCATTTAAGGGAGCATTTCACAACTCAGGCTGACGACCATATTATTCCTTTGTTGCCAAAAGTATGGACTATACCTTCATCCGTCAATCCGTCTTAAATGGATAAACGGAGCTAGCGTATTATTCTGATTTAAACTCAGAATCTGACTCTTCGTCCCTTATTAGAGTCAAGTCTCTACGGGGTAATAAATGTTAATCTTTTCTGCAAATAAGCAGAAAATGGTAAAAGTAAATCTATGACATTTTTTGTTTCATATCGCGAAACATATAAACAGAATGTTTTTGCCTGCTTATAATGGTAACCATCAGCGCACCATAAACCTAAGATATAAGCTCCCCATAAATCCGAAAGCAATTTATTAACATTTATACTTCCCACGGCATCGTCCATTGCTTTTATTATATCATAAAGAGCAACGGAGTTCACCGTTATGAGCTAGTATTTCGATAAGGATTACTCCTTAAAGGGTCAATCGTATTTAACCGTGCAGCACCTGATCCTGATGTCCTTGTAAGAAAAATCGCCTTTCGGCAACCGTTCATCAGGATTTCTAGCCCTGGTAAGGTTCCTCGTGTACCATCGAATTAAACCACATGGTCCACCGCTTGTGCAACTCCCCGTCTATTCCTTTGAGTTTTAGCCTTGCGGCCGTACTTCCCAGGCGGCCAACTTAACGCGTTAGCTTCGCCACTGAGAGGGTCGATACTCCCAACAGCTAGTTGGCATCGTTTAGGGCGTGGATTACCGAGGTATCTAATCTCGTTCACTCCCCACGCTTTCGTGGTTCAGCGTCAGCTAGGCACCAGCTGAATGCCTTCGCCTTTGGTGTTCCCTACCATATCAACGGATTTCACCCCTACTTGGTAAGTTCCATCAGCCTCTCACCTGCTCTAGTCTTGAAGTTTGATTGGCTTTTCCGGAGTTGAGCTCCGGTATTTAACCAACCACTATCAAGACCGCCTACCCACCCTTTACGCCCAGTAATTCCGGATAACGCTTGGGGCACTCGTATTACCGCCGCTGCTGGCCTTGACAAAACACAGAAATGTGCCCTAATCAATTGGACTATCTCACAATCCTATAAATAGGATTCCCGGCGTCTGATAATGGTTTACGTCCAGAATATCTGGTACCCATTATCTTACCCATAAAGGGATCAGTCTCTGAGGGGTCCCATAATAATATAGGACTTCCCTGCTGATTACCATTCGTCTAAAACGAACAGCTTCCAGCATATAAGCCAAGTTTTTCAATCCCGATTGCTCGGGAAAGTCGCGCCAACCCCGTACGAGTTCGGGGATGGATTACTCACGAGTTTAGCGGCCCCTTATTCTTGGGGTACCTTCATCCAGCACCTTTCTATATTCCATTCAAGAAAAAATCCCCTAATGAAATACAAAAAGGTGCCGGATTATTCCCCCAAAAAAGAGTTTTACGCCCCGAAGGGCTTCTTCGCTCACGCGGCGTCGCTCCGTCAGGCTTTCGCCCATTGCGGAAGATTCTCGACTGCTGCCACCCGTAGGTGTATGGGCCGTGTCGCAGTCCCATTGTTGGCGGTCATGCTCTCACACCGCCTACCCGTCATTGCCTTGGTGAGCCATTACCTCACCAACAAGCTGATAGGACGCAGGCTCTTCCTGAAGCGAAATTGCCGAAGCAAAAACTTTACCCTTGCGGGACTATCTGGCATTAGTCCGGATTTCTCCGGATTATTCCAGACTTCAGAGTAGATGCCTACGCGTTACTAACCCGTTCGCCACTGACTGTCCGAAGACAGCCCGTTTGACTTGCATGCCTTATCCACGCCGCCAGCGTTCATCCTGAGCCAGGATCAAACTCTCAATAAAAGTCAAAATCTTAAGCGCGAAGCGCGATAAAATTTTGATACTTGAATTGCGCTCGCCTAAAGCGAGCACTCCGTTTTGTAACTGTTCGCCCAAGGGCTAGCAGACAAAACGGCTGGGACAACTGCACAAAATTGCAATTGTTATTCAATTATCAAAGAACATTACTATCTTATATCATACAAAACTCTATGTCAACCGGTTCTTTCTAAAGGGCGTCCTTTTGAGGGCGTCCCTCAAAAGGACGCCCTTTTAAAATATTTGGAATGTTTTTTCTGCCATTCTTTAATCTTTTGATGATTGCCCGACAAAAGCACCTTGGGAACATTTCTCTTCTTGCCGTCAATAACTATTGTTTCCGGACGAGTGTAATGGGGATATTCCTTATATTTATCGTTCTCGGCAAAACTTTCTTCTTCCAAAGAGCCATCGGCAATGGTTCCCGGAATCAGCCGGCTGACCGTATCAATAATAACCATGGCCGGCAACTCGCCGCCGGTTAAAATGTAGTCGCCAATAGAAATTTCTTCATCGGCCACGTATCTGGCGATTCGCTCGTCAACGCCTTCATAACGACCGCAAACAAGAATGAGCTGGTCTAATTTAGCCAAGCGCCGAGCCATTGACTGGTCAAACTTTTTCCCTTTTGCCGAAAGAAGAATAACTTTCTGTCTGGCGGTCCGCCGACGGCCGGAAAATCGGCTTTTCTTCTTAATCGCCTGAACGGCCCGAGAGATCGGTTCAACCATTAAAACCATGCCGAAACCGCCGCCATAGGGCCGGTCGTCAACCGTTTTGCGCTTATCATTAGCATAATCGCGTAAATTATGAATGTTTATTTTGACTAATTTCCTTTGCCGGGCCCGTTTAATAATTGATTCCTTAAAATATGAATCAAAGATTTTAGGAAAAATTGTGATAATATCAAATCGCATGCTAAATTTATCTAAATTATAAAAACAAAAACTGCCCTACTTGAAGAGTAGCACAGTTTTTGCGTCTCTGCAAAAGATAATCATCCTTTACAGTTTTAATTCATCGACTACTTCGTCAACGCCTTTCTGGGGCTCTTCAGAAGCAGTTGCTCTCGCTGGAACTCTACCGCCTTCCGGCTCTTCGATCTTAAGATTAATCCGGGCGCTGTTTTTGGTGCCAATAACCCGAAGAACTGTTCGAATTGCCTTGGCCGTAGAACCCTGACGTCCGATTATCTTGCCCATATCTTCGGGATTCACCTTAAGGGTTAAGAGAACTCCCATTTCGTCAATATCCCGACTGACCTTAACATCGTCAGGATAATCAACAATGGCCTTGATAACAGACTCTAAGAATTCCTGATCAACAGGTGTCTTTGCCATAGGTTTTATAGTACTTGCTTAATTCTTATTCAGAGCAGTTCGACCTTCTCATTAACTGCTACTCTTTCCCTATTTTACTCTCTTCTTCTAATTTGTCAACATCAGATTCTTTTTGTTCTAGCTTGGCTTCTGATTTTTTATCTCCTTTTGTCTCTTTTTCCGGCTCTCTCTTAATCTTTAATCTTTTCCCCGGAAGCAGGATTCTTTTTGGCCGAAATCTTTTTCCTAATCTTCTTTTCTCTAATCAATCCCTGGCTGACCAATAAATTATGGACCGTTGCGGAAATTTTTATTCCCTGCGAAAGCCAATATTTTATTCGCTCCGTATTTAGAATGACTTCTTTCTTGCTGGAAGCGGTTCCCTTTTTAAGCAATCTTCTCGGATTGTAGCTGCCTAAAATTTCCAAAAAGCGGCCGCCTTTTGGCGGAGCGGTTTTCTTGACTAAAACCAGACGAAAACTGGGTGAATTTTTTTTACCTGTTCTGACTAAACGAATGATAATCATAAAAAAATATTGATTATGCCCAACCTTTCTTTTTTAAAGCGGCTTGGGCAGCTTTTTCCTGGGCTTCCTGTTTAGAAACTCCCTGCCCTTGAGCAACTAATTCTTGATTAAGATAGAGGCCGACGACAAATTGTTTGGCGTGGTCAGGCCCCCATTCTTTGAGCCCTTCGTAAACCGGAGTAAGGCCGTATTTATCTTGGGACATTTCCTGAAAACGACTTTTAGGATCCTGGTAAAGTTTCTTTTTTATAATTCGGGGCAGTTCCTGAAGAACTTTTTTATCAATAAATTGGGCTGTTTCTTGATAACCCTGGTCTAAATAAATTGCCCCAATCAACGCCTCAAAAGCGTTGGCCAAAATATATTGACGGGCCCGGCCGGTATCTTTGGCTTCGCCCCGGCTAAGGAATAAATAATCGCCCAGTTTCAGACGACCGGCGATTCCAGAAAGCATTTTGGCGTTAACCAAAGCGGCGCGCCAGTTGGTCAATTTTCCTTCCGGGTCAGGATAATTGCGGTAGAGATATTCGGTGACGATTAATTCTAAAACAGCATCGCCCAAAAATTCCAGCCTTTCGTTATCGGCCAAACGGAAATCTGGATTCTCGTTTGAATAGGAGCGATGGACCAAGGACTGTTCAAGCAAGTCCTTATTATTAAACTTGATACCGATAGATTTTTCAAGAGAAGATAACTCCATTTATTTACTCGTCTTTTCCCGGTTCGCCAATTTCTCGGTAAACCGTTCCCAAAACACCGTTAATAAATTTGCCCGAAGATTCGCCGCCGAAGGTTTTAGCCAGCTCAATGGCCTCGTTAATGGCCACTTTTGGAGGGACTCCTTGGCGATCGCCAAAAAGAAGTTCATAGAGACCGATTCTTAAAACATTCCGGTCAACAATAGTAATCTGTTCCAAGGGCCATTCGGGAGCCGACTTTTCAATAATTTTATCTATCCGGGAAGAATATTCAATGACCCCTTCAATCAATTTTAAAATAAACTGACTATCTTCTAAACCAGGGGCGAATTCTTTAAGGTTACGCTGAACAATTCCTTTCCATTGGTCCGGTTTCCTCCCTTTAAAATCCCATTCATAAAGAGATTGCATAGCGACAGAACGAGACAAATGACGATTAGCCATAATATATTTTAAAGATTAAAAATTGAAATTATTTCTTTGATAAATCTTCCATGCTTAATTCCTTTTCCTTGGCTTGTTCTTTTTCTTGCCCGGCCATTTCTTTTTCTTTTTTCTTTCTCTCTTTTTTGGTCAATTTGGCTAAAACATCAATTACTTCTCGGCCGGCGTAACTGCCGCAATTCCGACAAATCTGATGAGGCAAAACCGGCGAACCGCATTTCGGACAAATAGAAAAAAGCTTTTTTTTCAAAGCGTGATGAGAACGTCTTTTGTTTCTTCTCGATTTAGTATGTCTTTGTTTGGGAACTGGCATGTTTTAAAAGTCTATTGTTTTGGCCTTTTGGGTCTTTCAGGGCAAAAAACATTATTCTCTTTCTCCCAACTCTGCCTCAATTATTTCTTCTTCTTCTTTATGTAAAACTTTTAACTTAACTTTATCGCCAACCTGATGTTTCTGAATCAATTTAGCTAAAGAGTTATCCGAATTGATTTGTTGGCCGTCAATTTCCAAGATAATATCGTTTTCGGCCAAACCGGCTTGAGCGGCCGGACTGCCTGGAATAACGGCCAAGTCTTCTCTGCTCTCTCCTCGAACGAGCAAAGCGCCAGAGTCAACGGTTAAATTGTTTTCCCGCTGGATAGCCGGAGTAATCAAGAGATAACGGACCCCTAAAAAGGGATAACTAATTTTACCTTGTTTTTTAATTTGGTCAAGAGCCCGTTTGGCTTTATTAATCGGCAGAGCAAAGCCGATGTTTTCGGCTCCTTGAGCCATAGCCACATTAATGCCAATAGCTTGCCCTTTGAGATTAAGCAGGGGGCCGCCGGAATTGCCTTGATTGATGGCCGCATCGGTCTGGATAACTTCGGAAAGTTCTTCGTTTTGGCCAAAACCGCTGCTGGCCGTGATAGAGCGCCGCAGACCGGAAACGACCCCGGAGCTAACAGTGTTTCTGAACTCACCCAAGGCATTGCCAATAGCGATAACCGTCTGGCCAATGGCCAATTTATCGGAATCGCCTAATTCAACTATGGGCAAGTTAGTCCGGTCAATTTTTAAAACGGCAATATCTTCTATGGGGTCGCGGGCTAAAACCTGGACAGCTATTTTTTCTCCATCATTGGTTAAAACCGTATAATCAGCTTCTTCGTCGGAAACAACATGCTTATTGGTTAAAATTAAACCATCTTCGGAGGCAATGAAGCCGGTTCCTCCGCCAACTTCTTGTTTCTCGGTTCCTTTCTGGCGATATTGAGGAATCTGGAAAGGAGCAAAAAAGTCATCGCCGAAAAATTGTCTAAAAAAATCGTCGCCGCCAAAGGGGTCATACTCTTGATAGTATTGTTCAATAACCGGCAAATCCTTGGTTACGATAATGCTGACTACGGCCGGCGAGACCTCTCTAACCACCCGGACCGTCGCCTCTTCTTGATTAAAAGAAACAACCGAGGAATCTTCTTCGGCCGACAGCCGGCTAGTTTCTTCAGCCGGCTGAAGCCCTTTAAGCAAATTATAGCCCAAATTACCAGCCAAAAATCCGGTTAAGGCAGCTGTTAAAAAACTAACCACAACGGTTAGAATAACGGTTTCTTTTAAGTCTAACTTAGTTTTGATTAACCTCTTCTTCATTCTCCGATATTTTAACAAAAAAGATATTTCTTGTCAAAAAACCCAATAGGTTATTTTTTGATTGGCTGACCATTTCGGTCCAGATTAATAATATACAAGGCTGTTGAGGACTTTCTTGGGCTATCCAGCTACACCCGCCCAACACACCTCAACCAAGCTAACTTATCAATATATATCCTCTTAGTCTATCCACTTGACAAGTATCTTCCACTTAGAATATAATAGCAACATAATTACCACGAATAAGCACTTCTTGATGTTTTGTCTTCAAGCGGTGCTTTTTCATTTTATAGGGTAAAGTTTAATTTTCGGACCAATTACTCTTTTAAAAATATTGAATTAACTGCTTAAACAAAAGGTTTTCCTGTTCTTTTAAAGATAGATTTCTGTGATTGTATCTCCAGACATATTCTCCGAGGTAAATTGGCAGTCTTTTTCTTCTAATTCCGCCTTTGGCAGCCAGTTTCCTTTTAAGATATCCCCAGAAGCCTTCCAGTCCATTGATATGGTTTCCCTCTTTATCAGAATATTCTTTCTTGGCGTGTTCTACTAAACGATGCACATATCCTCGGGCGGCAATTCCGGTATATCCTCGCCAGGTATCGGAACAGATAGTTGAACCTTTCCTAACCTGTTTTTCAATTAAGGGTTGTAAATCTTGGGCTTCTGTTTTATCAATTAATCTTGCCCAGACCTTGCCGCTGCGGCAGAGAATACCGAAAACAGGTTGTTTGATAGTTCCGAATCCTCTTAGATTTTTCTTGTATTTAAGCCGACCTTTAAGCTTTCTGTTCTTCATCTGGCCGCCTAAATAGGTCTCATCTACTCCAATTATTCCTTCAAATACCTCTGGTATATCATTAGTCATAACTATTTTTAACAGAATTAATGTCTTTAATAGTTTGTATTTAGAGATATTAACTCTTTCAAGAATAATGTTGGTAGAATGTTCTAAAAGAAATTCTGAAATGACTTGTTTTAACAGTTTAACAGGAACAGGCTTGGGAGTAAAAATATGACGGCAGTTTTTGCATCTTAAACGATTATCAGATGTTTTCCAGAACTTTGTTTTAAAACATTTAGGACACTTTGTTCGGAATCGTTCCATAAAGAAAGTATATCATTTTTGGTCCGATTTTCGAACTTTACCCTAATTTATAAACTTGCGAACCTTGATCGTATTATCATCCTTAGCCAGATTAGGAATACCAATTTCAAATATAGGAAAGTTAACATCCTTATTCTCTTTAACCTCGCTGTCTTTAATAAAAGAGTCTGTCTCCTGGACGACCTCTGATAATGCTTCAGCTGACTCCCTTTTGGGTAAGGGTTTAATTTTTGCTTTCTTAATAAAACTAAGCAATTTAAGTATTAACTTTTTAACCATTTCTTTTTTCATAAATTCGTTTTGTTTCTTTTGATTTGGAGGTATCCACATTGACATCATTTTCACTTTTCTTTCACCATGGTATAATTCTAACATAGGGACGAATTAAATCAAATAGTTAATGTGGATAAAAAACTATGCTAACCAAAAGACAAAAACAAATATTGGGCTATATCGAAAAATTCATTAAAGAAAAAGATTATGCGCCAACTATTGAAGAAATAAAAAAGCACTTTCGCCTTTCTTCCTTAGGCACCATCCATAAACACATAGAAAACCTAAAAAGCAAGGGGTATCTTAGAAAAATAGAAAATCATCCAAGATCGATTGAAATAAACCATGAAAACAGACTATCAGATCTAATCCAAATTCCCCTACTCGGAACTATCTCTGCCGGAGAACCAATTGAGGCAATCCAAGAAAAAGAATTTATTGCTGTTCCCAAAACAAGACTGCCAATCAATAAAGATATTTATGCTTTAAGAGTTACCGGCAACAGCATGATTGATGAGAATATTAATGACGGCGATATTGTCTTAATCAAGCACCAAAGCGTTGCTGAAAATGGACAAAAAATAGTCGCGCTAATCAATAATGATGAGGCGACTCTAAAAACATTTTATAAAGAAAGAGGGCAAATACGACTTCAGCCGGCTAATAATGATTATGAGCCAACCTTGATCAGAAATGGCGAAGCAATGATTGCGATTCAGGGCATAGTAATTGATGTTATTAAAAATGAAGGCTTGCCGGAAAAGATTTTAGAAAAATTCAAATCAAAAGAAAAAATTAAAAGATATAACAAACTTCCGTTAAATCGAATAATATGTGGAGATGCGGTTGATGTAATGAAACGAATGCCAGATTGCTCTATCGACCTAACAATAACCTCTCCCCCTTATGATGAACTAAGAAACTATAACGGGTACCATTTTGACTTTGAAGGAATTGCTAAAAATTTATTTAGAATAACGAAAAAGGGAGGCGTTTTGGTTTGGGTTGTCGGAGACCAAACGATTAAAGGTAACGAAACAGGAACGTCTTTTAGACAAGCTCTGTATTTTAAGCAAGCAGGTTTCAATCTTTTTGATACAATGATATACCTCAAAACTCCGCGAGGTGCGGTTGGTAATAATAAGACATACTGGCAGAGTTTTGAGTACATGTTTATACTGAGCAAAGGCACACCAAAGACAATAAACCTTATAAAAGATAGGGAAAATAAAGACGAACGTAGTGGTGATAACGGCACAAAACGACTGAATGATGGTACGTTATTAAAGCTAAAAAGAGCAGGTTATTCTAAGCATGGTAGACGAACGAATGTTTGGGAATATCTCATAGGAAGGGGGCATTCTGCAAGTGATGATATTGCTTATAAACATCCCGCTATATTCCCAGAAAAATTGGTACAAGACCATGTCGCAAGTTGGTCAAACCCTGGTGATGTTGTATTTGACCCAATGTGTGGTAGTGGAACTACGTGTAAGGTGGCTAGACTTAATAAAAGAGACTTCATCGGAATTGATATCTCTCCCGAATATTGCAAAATAGCTGAAGACAGATCAAAGCAAAAACCGCTATTTTGAAAACATCAAATATAAGAGCGGTTACAATCTTTGTGAACTACCTCTTAGCTAAAGACCAAGTGGCTTCTCGTTTCATAGACTTGACTAATGTCAACGCCTCACCAAGTTTTTGTTTAATGTCCGATTGCATTCCAAAACCAGACAATTATATTTTATCACATTGGCTAATTCATCGCAACGGCTAAAGACCATTGCGTTTTCTTAGCCAGGATCTATAAATTTTATCGTTTCTAAATGTTGTTTTCTTATTGATTCTAGCTTTTTATCAAAATTTAAAAAACTTTCAATCTCTTTTTCAATTTCTTGTAAAAAGCTAACAACCGAAT
>Ga0210017_1005114_pt1 | contig 10619 bp, 11 predicted proteins | sample CryGeyCG2014_020_FD_183966 | JGI IMG/M metagenome (GOLD analysis project Ga0210017, IMG submission 183966) | Groundwater microbial communities from aquifer - Crystal Geyser CG08_land_8/20/14_0.20 (SPAdes) (version 2) | ecosystem: Environmental > Aquatic > Deep subsurface > Groundwater | place... | reverse complement strand
AAATTTCAGTAGGCAAGGCGGAAGGGTTAGAAGGGGTTATAGACGAATTAGAAGCTTTAGACGAGATAGAGGATATAGAAGGGATAAGTGGGTTTCTTAAGGCCTCCCATGCTTCAATGACTTCTAATGCTTCCAACTCTTCCATCTCCCCTACTTCCCTATCAGTTTCTGAACCTTCTCCAGCAGCCTGTCCCACTCGTAGGGCTTGTTCACGTAGATGTCCGCGCCGGACTTGAAAGATGTTTCCATGTCGCCGACAAGGCGCCGGCCGGTAAGCATTATGATCCTGGTCTTTTTCGTATTCTCGTTGCTTTTTATAAGTTCGCAAAGCGTGTTCCCGTCTATCTTGGGCAGGCCTATGTCTATTATCGCCAGGTCGGGAGGATTCTTCCGGGCTTTTTCCAGACCCTCGTTCCCGTCGAACGCCGACTCCACCTTATAGCCGGCGTTTTCCAGGCGTATGGAGAGAACCTTTACTATCAAATCCTCGTCTTCCACTAAAAGTATCTTTTTAGGCATAATCGCCCCCCGGTCTAAAACTTTTTGATTTTCCCGCTAAGCGCCTTTATGAAAGCGGGATTTTTTCTCGAGAAAAGCGCGCTCCCCATGACCAGCGAATTGGCCCCGGCTTCGAGGCAGTCGAAAGCGGTCTTCTCGTTGACCCCGCCGTCCGCCTGTATATGGAAGGACAGGCCTTCGTTCTCCCTTATCTTTTTCGCGGCTTTTATCTTGTCCAGCATTCCCCCGATGAATTCCTGGCCGCCGAAACCCGGCTCCACCGTCATTACCAGAAGCAGGTCTATTTCCTTTAAATATTTTCCGGCTTTCGCCAGCGGGGTTTTAGGCCTCAGCGCCAGCCCAGCCTTCAGTTTCCTTCTCTTTATTTCTTTCAAGGCCTCCGGAAAATTTTCGCTTTCTAAATGAACGGTTATCAGGTCCGCGCCGGCCTTGCGAAAGGGCTCTATGAAGGCCATAGGTTTTTGCACCATCAAATGCGCGTCCAGGGGAAGCCTCGTCAGCGTCCTCAGGTTCCTGGTTATATGCGGCCCGAAACTCAGGTTGGGCACGAAATGGCCGTCCATTATGTCCACCTGTATCCAGCCGGAATATTTTTCCACGCCTTTTATTTCCCGCGCGAGACGGGTAAAATCGGCCGACAACACCGAAGGCACGATAAAATTCTCTTTATAATTTGGAAAACGGATTTTCATAATATTAGTTGCAAGTCTCATGTCTCAAGTTTATATAAGGGTTTCTTGCAGTTGCCTGAAACCTGTGACCTGTAACCTGAAACCTTTTACTTCACCGGCCTCTCTTCCACCAGTATCCCGTTGACGAATATCCTTATCTTCTCGGCGGAACCGGAAGGGATGGACAGCTCCACCTTCGAGCCCGGGTCTCTGAGCGCGTTGAAAAGCTCCCTGTCGCCGGTCTTACTGACCGCCACTATCCTTATGTGGCGCTGGGAACCGCTCTGCGAGATCTGGTATTTTATCTGGAACTCGTTCGCCGCCGTCTGCGCGGTCTCAGGCTTGGCGCTGACGGTCACCGTTATCTCCGCGTCTTTGGTCACCACGGAATCGCTGTCCGGGTACTGGTCTATTATCGTATTGGCCGGGAAAATGGAGTTCTTATCCTCTATGGTCGAGGACTTAAGGTCATTGTCGTTGGCCCACTTGTAAAACTCGTCTATTTTCTTCTGCCTGAAATCCGGCATCAGCACTATGCCCTGCGGAGGCGCGCCGGCGGACACCATCACGCCGACCATGGTGTTCTTGGCCACGCCGGTCTCCGCCTTGGGATCCTGGGAAAGGATGGTGCCTTTCTCGAATTTGAGGGAATAGGATTCGCTCCGTTCGCCCAGCAGTAATTGCCTCTGCCTGAGCAGCAACTCGCCGTTGCGGAGGGGCAGACCTATGAGGTTCGGGGTGAAGACGGATTCTCCTCCCTGGGAAAAGACCACTTTCACCATCCGCCCTTCCCTAGTGGCAATGCCGCTCTGCGGATTCTGCCTGAGCACCGTGCCCACAGGCACGGTGTCGTTGAACTCGAAACCCTGTATCTTCATGGCCAGGTTATTTTCGGAAAGGAGCTCCAGCGCCTTCAGCGAGGATTTGCCCTTGATGTCCGGCACTATGACCTCTTTGCGCTGGTGAATGACCGACTCCATGGTCCAGGAAAAGGAGAAATAAGTAAGCACGGAAAGCAGCGCGCCCACGGAAATTATCTTTATGTAAAATTTCCAGTTTACCTCTATGTCAGTCTGTTTCTCCGCGTGTTTTTCCGTCTTTTTTTCTTCGTTTTCCATTTTAGTTTTATTCCTTTGTAAAAATTCCGTCTCCGGCTTTCAGCCGGCGCCCGTTCACGAAATAATCGAAAGCGTTCAGTTCCCGGCCGCCTTCCGGCTTTACCTTTTCGACGAAAAGATGGCCTTCCTGACATTTTATAAAAATACCTTTACCCTTTTCAAAACCGGAGAGAAAACCCGGCGCTAAACCGTCGCCGGCCGGGTTCGGGGCGGGGAAAGCTGAAAGTATCTGCATCGTCGTCTTTTTCCCGTTCAGTTCGAAAACCGCCCTGGCCGCCGGGGCGAAACAAAAAGCCCTTATCCGGTCGTAGACCCGGCGGACGCTCATGGAAAAATCCAGGTAAGTATCCTCTCTCCCTATTTTCGGGGCGAAGGAAGGCTCGCCTTCCTGGGGCCGGTATTCCGCCTTGCCTTCGTCTATCTTCGCCACGGCCTCGACTATAAGCTTCCGGCCCAATTCTACCAGCCGGGCGAAGAGCGAAACCGCGTTCTCGTCCCCGCCTATGCCGAGCTTTTCCCGCAGGAGGACGGGTCCGGTGTCCAGACCTTCGTCTATCCTGAAAACCGTTATCCCGGTCTCTTTTTCCCCGTTCATTATCGCCCGCCTCACCGGCGCGGCGCCGCGGTATTTCGGCAAAAGGGAAAAATGCGCGTTTATGAACCCGTGCTTCGGTATGGAGAGGACTTCCTTTTTCAGCAGTTTCCCGTAGGCGACGGCCACCCCGAGGTCAGGTTTCAGCTCCTCGAGAATTACTTTAAGCTCTTTGCCGTCTGCGGGCTGGAACACTTTTATATCCAGATTCCCGGCCTCGGTCTTTACCGCGGGACACATAAGGGTCATGCCCCGGCCCTGCTTCCTGTCAGGCTGGGTTATCACGGCGCAGACCCCGTACCCCGCGCCCGTTATCTTCCTCAAAAAGGGACAGGCGACGTCCGGCGTACCCAGAAAGACTACTTTAAGACTCATAATACATATAGAATAGCAAATCAGATGTATGGAGGCATAGCAAAATGGAGGTATGGCGGGTTGAAAAACTTAAGTTTTGAAGGTTGGATGTTTGGAGGTTTAGAGGTTTGGCAAAAATGGAGGCATAGATGCGTAGCAATTTGGAGGTGTAGCACACATCCGGTTGTTTTGTTCTTGTCAACTTTTAAACGTTTTAACTTTTTTCGTGTTACGCATTACGGATTACGAGTCACGGCTGTTATGCATTCCGATTTAAGGTTTCATGCCAAGGGTTGAGATTTCAACGCTTTTTTATGGGAGCAAATCCTGGGTAAGAATGCCGTCGGGTTTCATGGCATATTTTTACATACCGGAGCGGGTCCCGCCGGCAAGCGACATAAGGTTTCATGCCAAGGGTTGAGGGAACCCGCCTCTGGAGGGCACTGGTCCCATTGTTTGAAGCCCAAAATCCTCTGGATTTTGAGGCAAGTTGGGACCTGCCGAAACGCGCAGGCATAATCAATCTGATATTGGAAACCGGCAGGAACTGCCGGCGGGACCCGCGACTTCTTACATCGGCTTCTGCATGCCCTTGCTCTCGTCCATCTTCTTCCACTGCCTCTTGAGCTTCATAAGCACCGGCTTAAGCCTAAGCCGCGTCAGAAGGGAAAGATGGTCCAGGAAAACGATACCGTTCAAATGGTCTATTTCATGCTGAAGCGCCCTGGCCAGCAGGCCGGTCCCGGTTATCTCCACCGGCACGCCCTTCTCGTTCAAAGCCCTTACCTTGACCTTCGCGTGGCGCTTCACCCTGGCGAAAAGCCCCGGAAAAGAAAGACAGCCCTCGTCCTCGGCTATTTCTCCGGATTTTTCCGCGAGCACCGGGTTTATCAGCACGAAATCCATCTCCCGTTCCTCTTCCTTTATCCTTACGATAGCCAGTTGCATATCGAGGCCTATCTGGTTGGCCGCCAGGCCCGCGCCGCGGACAAGGTCGAGCGTGTCTAACATGTCCCCGAGTATCTTCGGCAGTTCGCCCTTTATTTTCTTGAAATCCACTTTCTCGGTTTTCTTCGAAAGAATTTGTTCCCCGTACTTGCATATTCTTCTTACCGGCATAAAACCTCCAAAATAGGGATAAGGGATAAATTACGAGGGATAAAACATGGGGACAAGAACGACAAGGAAACCTCTCTAAGTTTTGTCCCTTATCCCTAACTTAACGTGTACAGCAGAGTCCTTCCTTCCCATACTATCTTCACGTTCACCTGCCCGCTCGATTCAGGCTTTTTCAGCATGCCCCAGTAGGTGGCGAGTTTTTCCAGCTGTATCTCGGCGCCGAAACTACCTGACACTCCCATGATTATCTCGTCCACGCCGACGGTCTGCGCGAAATAGATTATGGTATAAAAAGGGTCGTTGGAATAAAGCATCACCGGCGTCACGGTCTTTCCGTATTTCTCGGCTATCAGGATTATCTGCTTGAAAAGCTCCTTATCGTCGTCCGCAATCCCCGCGCTTTCCCCGGCGGATTCCAGGCCTTTCTGCACCTTTATGTAAAGAGTTATGATATCGGTATTGTCGTCGTCCACGTTCTCGAGCACCGACTTAAGATGTATCAGGTTGTTCGGGTTCCTGACCGGGACGAGTATCTTGTTCTTTTTGGTGAATTTCACGGACAATCTCTCCATCTCGTTCTCGCTGGCGAGGTTGAGTTTTTCTTCGAACCCCTCGTTCTCTTCGTCCAGGGTTATTTTCTTCTCGTTCCTCTTTTCCGAGACGGTAAAAAGGATATAGAGCCCCACGGTGAAGATGAGACCGGAAATGGTGGCTATTTTTTTGGTGAACAGATTCATCATGGAAGTAGTCACCAGCACGATAAAGATAGAGATAAGCCCTATCGGCACGTGGTATTTGTCCACCTTCAGGTTGAAGGGGAACATCCACTCGCGGGGCTCGTCCGGCTTCTTGAACCTCAGCACTATTATCGAAAGCACGTCGAAAGTGAGGCTCCACAGCACGCCGAAGGCGTAGGCCTCGCCCAGCAGGAAGATGTCCCCGCCGGACAGCAAAACCACCACCGCCTGAAGTAGCGCCACCGCCGTTATTATCCTGTAAGTGGTGCCGTACTTCCTATGCAGGCCCCTGAACCAGTCGTGCAGAATCCCGTCCTCCGCCACCCTGTTGAGTATGCCGTTGGCTCCCACGAAAGAGGTGTTCACGGCGCCTATCAGTATCAGTCCGGCCGAAAGCACCACCAGCGTCTTGAGTATCAGCTTAAGGTTGTAAGGCGCCCAGAGCTCCATGGCCAGGCCGCTGAGCATATTGTCGGAGTATTTGCCTACGGATTCCGCCGGGATTATCAGCGAAGAGAAAAAAGTGAGTAAACCGGTAAAAAGCAGGCTGAAAATGAAAACCACGGTCACGGTTTTCTTCAGGTTGGGGATCTTGGGGTCCTCTATCTCGCGGTAAACCTGGGCCAGGGTTTCGAGGCCCGAAAGCGCCAGGATGGAATGCCCGAAAGCCATTATTATCCCCAAAATGCCGACGGCCTTAAGCCAGGGGAAATTCACGGTCCAGCCCAACGCCTCCTCCGAAAAGTTCAGCTTGAAAGGAGGCAGAACGAAACCCCTGTGCGCCAGCGTGACCGCCGACCAGCCGAAAAGGATGACCGCCACCAAAGACACGAAAAGTATTATCTTCACGTTATTGTCGGCCGATTCCTTTACGCCTTTTATGTTCTCCCGCCAGAAATAGGAGATTACCGTGAGCGAAAAAATCACCGCTATCAGCCGGTCCGGAATATGCCAGTCCACGCCGAAAAACGGAAGGACCACCTTGAGCAGGGCGGCTATGTAAAGCCCGGCGCTGACGGAGCTTATGGGGCCGGTAAGCAGATAATCGAAGATCAGGGCCGACACCGAAAATTTCGCCATGGTCTTGCCCATGGTTTCCCGGACCACCACGTAAACCCCGCCCCTCGTGAAAAGGGCCGAGGATTCTATGTACACCATCAGCAGGAGGCCGGCGAAAAGCATCACGCCGAGGATGAAATAGGGAAAAGCGGGACCGAACGCCTTATAGGCTATGCCGCCGGCGTAATAAGCGCTGGAACCGAAGTCGCAAAGCACTATGGCCGCGGCCTTCCAGAAGGAAATAAAACTGAGCATTGCGGTGCTGAGGATGAATACCTGTTTGAATTTGCCTTTCATATAAAAAGTTACTTTTCGGCGTTGAGAATAGCCGCGTAAACCTCGGCCGGGGTCTTGAGAGCGGAGATTTCCGTTATGAATTCCTTCCTGAAAATCCGCGCCACGTGGCTGAGCAGGTTCAGATGCGTCTGAAAAAAAGACGGTTTGAGGGGGGAAAGGAACAGAAAAGAAACGAAAATCCGGGTCTCGGACCGGTCGTCTTTTACGCCCTGCGGCGAAAGAAGCAGAACGGAACAAAGCTCTTTCAGGTCGCTGAACTTGGCATGCGGAATAAAAAAGCCGTTATCGAGCACATTATTCAGCTTATCCACCTCGGCCAGACGCTCGTAAAGGACCTTATTGCTGCATATCCCCTTTATCAGGGGGTGGATCTTCTGGGAGCCGAATTTAATCAGCTCCTGCCTGGTTTTGAGGTCGTTTACGAAGTATACGTCTTCCGGTTTTAGTGTGTCTTTCAAAAGCACGGATTGCATTTCTTTAATCATAAGGACTTATAAATACATATTATCATTTATAAGGGGAGGCAAGCAAATGGGCGCAGAAAATAGAGGATTGGAGGGTTGGAGGGAAAAGAATAGAAATTAAGAGATTGAGAGATTAAGTGAAAGAAAAAAGCGTAAAGCGGGAAGCGGGAAACGCAAAACGGAAAGCGTTTATAAGGGACTTCCATATTACTTTTTGCGGTTTACTCTTTACGATTTACGATATGTTGGGTTTGTTCCCGCTGTCACGAGTTACGAGTCACGCGTTACGGTTGTTCCGCTATTCCGCCTTCGTTATTTCTTCCGCTATCTTTTCCGAAACCGGATTGAATTTGTATTCGTCGGCGGCCATCACCGTAAAAGACTTAACCGTCCTGTCCGCGTTCAGGTCATAAACCTTGACCATGAAAGCCACTCCTTCCTTGCGGCGCCCTACCGCGCCGTAAACGCAGTAATCCGCCTTAACCCCCCGGCACAAAGCCGCCGCGGCCGCCTCGTCGTAAGGCGGGGGGACTTCCGCGGCCGCCTTTATAAAAGCAAAATCTCCTCTCGAAATCAGCGCGTAACCGTTTTCAGCCAGCTCCTTTTCCACGTTATTCGCCATAAAACTGCCGTAATTCTCGCTTACCCCCGAGGCCTCGAAATCCATCACGGCGAATTTTTTATTTTTCAGGAACAGCGCCTGTGCCGCTTCCGAAACTTTTTCCTCTTTTTCCTTCTCCCGGTATTCGCCGAACATGTAATTGAAACTCAGCCGGTGGGTCTCGCCCAGTTCCCCGTAAGGCACATAGGCGTAATCCAGACTTTTCCCGCTGAAATTAAGCCCGAAGCCGGCCGAAAACACCCCCATAAAACCCATCTCTTCCCTGTTCTTGAAATTAAAGCCGCTCCTGAGCGTGAAATCGAAAATATCCAGCGGCAAAACGAACTCCCCGCCGGCCGCGAGATAAGGTTCGTCGTCGCAGGGGAACTTGATTTCGAACAAAAGATCCAGCAGGTTCGAATAAGGGTATCTCAGGCCGCCCGTCACCTCCAGCGGCAGGGGAGAGCTTTCTCCGCCCAGCTTCATCGGCAGGCCGAGGTTCCTGACCAGCAGAGAGTACTCCTTTTTATCCTTTTTGTTCCCGCGTATCAGCAAGCCCAGGTCCAGGGCCGCGGAAGAAGCGCTTTCGTAAACCAGGTCTTCGCTTATGAACTTTAAATTGGCGCCGTAGGAGATCCCGTTTTTTTCGAACGAGATCCCGGAGAACAGCGCGTAATCGTAAGGCGCGAAAGAGCCGCTCACAGTCCCGCGCGCGTCCATCCTGTCGAAAGCGCCGTAGGAATTGTAGATAAGGCCGAAACCGTAATGGCAAGACCCCTCCTTCCAAAGATAGCCGAGGTCCGTCCTGTAGGAGCCTTCCAGCAGGGCCTGATAATTCATCAGCAGGCCGGACGAATGACCGTAAAGTCCCATCGCCGCCGGGTTATAGAAAAGATTGTCGGGCGCGGCGAGCTCCGAGCCGGTCTGACCGAGGCCGAAAAAACGGGCCGAAGAGACGTTTTTGAGAAAAGAAGCGGAAGTCGTGCCGCGGGCGTCCTTGGAAAAGGCGTTATCGGGCAAAATGCCGGAATGAAGGGGGGAAATTATAAAAAAAAAAGAGAGAAGCGCTGGGAAGATTTTTTTCACTGTTTTTTGAGGTCCGAGAGCAGGAACTGTATTCTCGCCTTTACTTTTTCCTTGTCGAGCGCGTCGTAATCGTTCATTATGTCTTCGAGGAACTTCACTATAAATTCGTTATTGGCCGTCCTGGGTTTGGCGACGGCCATATTCTTTTCTATGTTCTTCATCCTGTCGTCCATCTTGGAGATGGCGGTATAAAGGTTCTTTATGAACTCTTCGGCGGGCGAAGGTCTGCCCGGGTTCGACTGCGGCTCGGGTTCCGTGAAGAGATTTTCCTGCTGGGCGGGCGCGGCGGCGGGCTGTTCCCGGGGAGGTTCCTGCGGAAACTCTTCCGCCGGCGCGGCCAGGCCGTCGGCCACTATATCCTCGGGCGCGGCGCGCTCTTCCTCGGCGGCGTTCATTTCCATCAGCTTCCTTATGCCGAAAAGCAGAGAGGTCATCGCGGCGATAAAAACCGCCACATATACGTAAAAAGTGTAATCTATCCAGAGAGAGTAAATTGTGAATTTCATAATTTAAATTCTATTAAAACTTTAAGCTCCTTTCAAGCCCCGCGTTTTTTGTGCCGTTTTTGCCGTCCCTGATTACCATTTACTGATTACCAGTTTCCATTTTCCAGTTACGTTTCTTTTGCTGTTTTTTCTGTCCCGAATTGCTATTTACTATTTACTGATTACCAGTTTCCAGTTACGCCTTCTGTGTCGTTTTTGCCGTTCCGCGTCACGAGTTCCGGGTTTCGAGTCTCGGATCACGATTCACGAGTCCCGTCTTTTTCCGTTGTTGCCGTTCCGAGTCTCGAATCACGATTCACGGGTCACGTCTTTTTCCGTTGTTGCCGTTCCGAGTCTCGAATCACGATTCACGGGTCACGTCTTTTAAAGCCTGACCACCTGCCTTTCGGCTACGGCGAAGCATTTCATCTTCAGCTTCTTGTGTTTTATTATCTTGTTGCATTCCGCGACTATGGCGTCCACCTGCCTGTCGGTGCGCTCCTGGTTGTGGTGGAAAAGCCCGAAATTCTTCACGCCGGATTTAATCGCGAGGTCCAGCGCCTGCGCCTAGGTGGAATGGCCCCAGGTCTTACGGATCTTGTATTCCTCTTCAGTGTAATCCGCGTCGTGCACCAGCAGTTCAGCGCCGGAACAGAACCTGACGTAATCCTCCAGCGTCTTCCCGCCGTAATGGCTGTAGCCCAGTTCATTGTCGGTCAGGAAAACGAATTCCCGGCCATTTTCCACGAACTTGTAGCCGAGTCCGCCGTTGGGGTGGCTGAGCTCTATGGGGAAAACGTCCAGGTTGCCCAGCTTGCAGCCCCGGCTGCACATGGTCCTGAATTTAAATTTGGCCTCTATCTCCTCGAACTTCACGGGAAAGCCCGGCGGCTGCATGGTTTTGGCTATAATCTCCCTGGCCCCGTCGGTGGAATAGGAACAGCCCATGACGGTTATCTCCACGTCGCGGTAAATGGGGGCGAAAAAAGGAAAACCGCTGACATGGTCCCAGTGCTGGTGGGTGAATATCATGTTTATCTGCCTGATATGGTCCTTCATGAACGCCTTGCCCAGGTTTTTTATGCCGGTGCCGGAATCCACTATAAGATTGTCGCCTTTCGAATCCGTTATTTCAACGCAGGTGGTGCTGCCTCCGTACTTTAAAAAATCCTTACCGCAAACGGGGATACTGCCGCGGGCTCCCCAGAATTTTATTATCATTATTGGCCTCCGCTAAAAGCCGTTACCAGAAGATTATACAAAAAATAAGTAAATTTTATATGTCAAACAGGTTACGGAAAGATTGGAAAGACGCCAAGAATTATGAGGTTTAGAGGGTTTGAGGAATAAAAGATAGGCGTAAAGCGGAAAACGTAAAACGGGAAGCGTTTGCAGAGAACTTCCTTACTACCCCTTTACGCTTTACTCTTTGCGCTTCACGATAAATTGTTCTCTAATCCTCCAAACCTCTAACCTTCAGCGATTTCTCATAAGCAAAAGGGCTCTGGGCCCGTGTT